>Ga0114129_10004722_pt1 | contig 19243 bp, 16 predicted proteins | sample RhiMetdeltSRZDD1_FD_80071 | JGI IMG/M metagenome (GOLD analysis project Ga0114129, IMG submission 80071) | Populus rhizosphere microbial communities from Tennessee, USA - Rhizosphere MetaG P. deltoides SRZDD1 (version 2) (version 2) | ecosystem: Host-associated > Plants > Roots > Rhizosphere >...
ACGCACTGATAAGGCTTCCCCAGAACCGATGTTGATCACCTCACCAGCCACCGGCTGTTCGGCCGCCGTAACCACGGCGCGAGCCACGTCGCACACGTGTACAAAGTCGCGCTGCTGTTTGCCATCTTCAAAGACCAATGGTGGGCGGTCGTTGAGCAAGCGGGCACAGAAAATCGCCGCTACGCCAGTGTAAGGGTTAGAAAGAGCCTGACGTGAGCCGTAGACATTGAAAAAGCGTAGTGCCGTAGTGGGGATACCGTAAGCCGTACCGATGCACAAGCACATCTCTTCCTGGTCGCGTTTGTTGATGGCATAGATTGATGTTGGCTGTAGCGTTTTGTCTTCGGGCGTGGGGACAGGTTCGAGAGGGGCGCTATCACCATCATACATTTCCCAGTCGCCAGCTGCCATCTGCGCTTCCGAGCGTAGACGGGGTGCCACACACCGCCCATCACGGGTACAGTAGAGCCCTTCACCATACACCGACATGGAGGATGCCACCACCAGGCTCTGCAAGCGGGTTTTGCGGTCAATGAGCGTTTGCAGCAGGGTCGCCGTGCCTAGCGTATTAGTGCTACAGTACTGCGTCACCTGGTACATGGATTGCCCTACCCCAACCGCCGCCGCCAGGTGAATGATACTCTCGACGCCATCCAGAGCCTGTGCCACCACGTCCTCATCTTCGACCCGCCCCACCACCAGTTCGGCACGGGGGTCGAGATAAGGGGGGCGTTGCGAGGTCGTCCCGTGGACCTGCGGCACTAAGGCGTCCAACACACGCACCGTGTGGCCGCGCGCCAGGAGACAATCGACCGTGTGCGAGCCAATGAAACCCGCACCACCAATGACCAGTGTATGCATACACTCCCTTCCCCTAATGAGCAGGATCTCAGGCTTTTATGTTATAAGTCTTCCATTACTTATACAATACATGCGCATGGTGATTTTCTAACTTCTCCAAGGAAGTAGATGTTTTCTTCTGAAGAATCAAAGGGAGAAGACGCTCAGTAATATATTGGGCATACACCTGAGAGCCCTTGTCAGTAACATGTATAGCATCATAGAAGATCTCCATGGGCTTGTTCCATTCAGGAACCTGTTCCTGGAGATACCTTACAAGATCAATGACCGGCACTCCTTCTTCCTCACCTACCGTGCGAATAACAGTGTTAAACTGATCCTGAGCTGTACGATCGACCCAATTCGGCGTCAGTGCGTTGGTGCTGCCTGAGAATGGCTGGGTCATGAAAACTGGCTGGATGTCGAAGCTACGACAGAGATGGACAAAAGCTTTCAGTCTCTGTCGGTATAAATTTGCGGAAGATTGATGCAATGAGCGCTGGTTATGTCGCCAATCTTTCGTTGGATCCGGGGCAAGCAATTGTTCGGCACTAGCGCTGGCTCGAACCAGTGCGGCCAGATACAGCTTGCTAGATGCTATTTGCAGAGACCATTTAGCAAATTCTAGGACTGATACAGGAGATCCCATTCTAGACCTATAACTATTAATCCTTTTGAGGATCCCTATATCATTCGAGGCCTCCATGACAACGGCGATATCAGGGTGATCCTCTATCACATGATTAAGCAGAACATTCAAAGCATCATGGAGGGTGTTACCAGAGCGCGCACTATTTAAAGTGTTCACTTTCAAGCCTTGTTGGGCCAGTAGTCTCGAAACCAGAGCAGGGAAGCGCAGGTCCTCCTGTACCGCGTAACACTCTGTTGTAGAGCCTCCCAGAAAGGCAATTGTCGCATCTGGGTCTTGGTACTGGAAGGAAGGTAAGATGTAGGAACGGGCATCGGTACGTAGCCTCCCCCATGGGTGTTCCGAGGTCACGAGAGATCGAGTAAAGATATAGTCTGTGTTGGGATGATGTATACTGATCTTCAGTAAGTGATCCGGGGCTTCGTAACGAAAGTGGTTATGCCAGAATAATCTCAATCCTAGCTCTGAAAAGCCTAAGGTGATGAAAGTGGCAAGGAAGAGTGCAAGAACTTTTTTCCTCCCCTGCGCAAAAGTAGACGGGTTGCTGTTCTGTGGCGGTGTGATGGCCTTATCTCCCGTAGGACTCTCTGGGAGGGGATGCACAGGTGCATTATTGGGTTCAGTCATGAAAAGCCTCTTGCCATATACAGCTCCTAACTGCGAGTCTCGGAGCGGAGACTCGCAGACCACATACAAATGGACAATGTATCAGCTTCGCAACATCCTCACAGCCTAGTTAGAAAAGCGTGTAAATAAACGGGGCAATAGCGGTACCTGAGAGAAAAACCAAAAAGCTTATGAAAAGTAATAGCACCACAACCGGTGAAAGCCACCATTTCTTGTTGTGACGGAGCCATGCCCACAGTTCTCGCACCAGACCTACTTGCCCCTGCTCGGCCTGCTGCATAAAGTCTCCACCTCTGCCCTGCTTCGCCATTGTTCTTGGCCTCCTACTTATCAGAACTGCTGGAAATAACGCTTTGTATCCTCTATGGTAGAGTGCGAAGTCCAGTATGTTCTGGTTGAGCGATCCAGTTCCTTCTGCAGGCCGTCATAATGACACAGTCGTAGTAGCCAACCAATCGGTGTGATCACGACATAAAAAAGCATGACGAGCAGCACGTGGGAGACAATCCAGCCGATTGGATAGACGAGAGCTATCCAGGTCTGAAAGACCATGTGCTGTGCTGTCGGCATGGCATAATAGAACGCACTGAGAAGGAGCGCCACGGTCCAGACGACAGTGGCAAGGGTCCATGAGCCTGTACGATGGAGCACCATCCCACCAATCAACCCCAGGAATACCAGCTGGAGAATGCCAAAAAGACGCAGTTCCCCAGGCGACAGTTCACGATTTGTTTGCATCAGTGCCATGTCTTGCCCTCTATCACTGTGCTGGCTTGCGTCCAATCATGAGGAAGAACCCCCCCTCACGACTACCCGTAAACACCTCTCTCGCTTGCACAAGCACATGGTCTATGGTGGTCCCACGTGGCTCGGGTTCAAAGAGGTTAACTTTATCCAATTTCGTTGGGCTGGGTGTGAGCGATGGGACGCCACGTACACATGTGATACCAGTCTCGTCAAACCACTGGAGTACTTCGTCGATGGTATGCTTTGACTCGTGGGGATGCCGATACTGGTCAGCGAACCAGGCTCGACTCTGGGCTTCACTGCGCGTACCACTCCGCAGGATAGGATCAATCCACTGTGCCCGGCCTCCAGTGAGACGAAACACCTGACGGCGTGCATCTGTGAACAGCCGACTATAGCGATTGTACAGTCCGATGACAATGTATCCCCCAGGCTTGAGCAGTGGCAACAACCCATGGAATCCACCGAAGGGATCCGCTGTATGGTGTAACACGCCGTTACAGAGGATCACGTCAAATTGCTCGGGCTTGAAACAGGGACGGAACAGGTTCATCTGGGTAAACCGCACGCGGTTTAGCCCATGTTTGTCCCGAAACTGCTCACCGATATGTAATGAGTTGAGGCAGAGGTCAACACCAATGACGCGTCGGCAAGAGACACCGAGGAAGTTGCTCAGTTGCCCTGTCCCACAGCCTACTTCCAGTACCGTGCTATTGTAAGGAATTGAGCGATTAAGAGCCTGAGCATAGCCACCTTTCCTGGCCTTGTCTATGAGCAACTGCACTGAATCACGATCGTCATAATTCGGGAATGGAGTTTTTTCATAGAACGTCTTGACTTGCTCGGTCACATCCCCAGGACTATTGAAGTGCTCATGCGGCCAAAACATCAACCAGATACCATCTTCCTTGCGAAATACGTGACCACACTGCGTGCAGGTGGCGTGGTTCTCTTCGAAATCTAAGCTCGTACCGTGACACGGGCTACACAAGAGCTTAGCCATGACTTCATCGTGACTGTCCACAACGACGGGCGACACGTACGCCGGCTGGGCAGACTTGGTGAGGACATAGTGGCCCATGCACAGCACGTCGATATCTGACGCCATGAATGTTTCATAGGCTTCTTGCGGCGAACAGACAATTGGATCCCACCCTAAATTAAAACTGGTATTGATCAGAACCGGACAACCACTCTTCTGGTAGAAGACCTCCATCAATTTGTAGAAGAGCCCGTGACGTTCGGCATCAACGCTTTGGAGGCGCGCAGAATAGTCTACGTGTGTGACCGCAGGGATTGAAGAACGATATTGTTGTAGCTTGGCAATACCCTTGACATTCTCTAGCTCTGGCGGAAGGGCTAAACGCTTATCGTGCTGCACTGGAGCGACTAATAACATGTAAGGGCTTTCTTGATCGGCTTCTATCTCGAAATACTCGGGCGCGTGTTCACGCAAGACCACAGGAGCGAAGGGACGAAAGCTCTCACGGAATTTCACCTTCATATTCATAACCGTTTGCATGTCCTTACGTCGGGCGTCGCCAATGAGACTGCGATTGCCCAAGGCACGTGGACCAAACTCCATGCGGCCCTGCAACCACCCAACTACCTTACCATCGAGAATAAAGTCGGTGATCCGGTCACACAGTACGTCATCGTCGCCAATATACTGGTAGGTGGCATGCGTAGTTTCCAGAAATGTACGGATTCCCTCATCGCTGTATATTGGCCCTAAGAGTGATCCTTGTTGATGGTCACTCTTCTGTGGCCGGCGCTCGTTTTCAAGCAACTGATACCAGATAAACAGGGCAACCCCGAGCGCTCCCCCAGCATCATCGGCCGCTGGTTGAATCCACAGGTTCTCAAAGGGACCTTCGCGCAAGATGCGGCCGTTGCCAACACAGTTGAGGGCAACGCCACCAGCCATACATAAGTTTTTCATACCCGTTTCGGCATAGACGTGCCGGGCCATACGGAGCATAATTTCTTCGGTGACCTTCTGGATCGAGGCAGCAATATCCATCTCACGCTGTGTGGGTGGAGTCTCCGGTTTCCGTGGTGGCCCTCCGAAGAGCATGTCAAACTTCTTAGATGTCATGGTTAAGCCTTGACAATAGTTGAAGTAAGACATATCCATGCGGAAGGAACCGTCCTCTTTCATATCAATCAATCGTTCTAAAATAAGATCAACGTACTGCGGCTCTCCATACGGCGCTAGGCCCATTAATTTATATTCATCGGAGTTGACTTTGAAACCACAGAAGTACGTAAAAGCCGAATATAACAGCCCCAACGAGTGTGGAAACCGTAACTCGTGCGTCAGAGTAACCTTGTTTCCTCGCCCGAAACCATAGGTCGCTGTAGCCCACTCTCCCACGCCATCCAGCGTGAGAATCGCCGCTTCCTCAAATGGTGACGGGAAAAATGCACTCGCCGCATGCGATTCGTGGTGTTTGGTAAAAATGAAGCGCTTGTGATACGCCCTTTTCAGTCCCTTCTTGAGCACACGTGGCAAGTGGAGTTTTTCATGTAACCACACAGGCATAGCCTGGCGGAATGACTGGAACCCTTGTGGCGCATACGCCAGGTACGTCTCTAGAAGCCGTTCGAACTTCAGGAGGGGCTTGTCGTAAAAACCGACATAATCCAGCTTCTCTGGCGAAAGTCCTGCAGCATTAAGACAATAGTCGATGGCATGTGTAGGGAAGCTATCGTCGTGCTTCTTGCGCGTAAACCGTTCTTCCTGAGCTGCTGCCACAATATTACCGTCGATCACCAGGGCGACGGCTGCATCATGGTAAAACGCAGAAATTCCCAGAATGGCTGTCATAACTGCTTGCTCCCTAACTGAAGACCATTGATATTCGTATCAGACAAGATTCAGCGGCACAGCGTCAGATCACGGCCTCTGGCCACCTTGCACCCTCTGCTGACACAGGGAGGCTAACGTAGCAGCGACACGCTCTGCGGCACAGCCATCTTCGGGGCCACATTCTTGCACGGCCGTGTAGGCGCGCCCGTCCCGGTCCAGGTGCGGCTCGCAGAGATAAGCGTTGATGTGCGCTTCGAGGTCCGCAAAGGACCGCGCTACCCGCACCCCACCGAGCGCGAGCATTTTTTTGATATGGGTAAAACCCAGGCCGCAAGTTCGGCACGGGAGTTGGGATAAGCCGATTAAGCACAAACAAACCAAATGCTTAAAAGTTCCTACCTCTGATCTTTACTAATGCTTTAGCAGCTCGGGAAGACGCTTTGCCATCGCAAATACCACATTCCTGACTAAGAGCATATGCTCTTTTATCATCTTCTAAACTTGGGTTAGTAAGCGCATCCTGAATCTGTAATTTCAGTTCATCAAAACTATGCGCGACTTTTGCACCACCCAACTCTATAAATTTCCGCATATGAATATAATTTGCACCACGGATAATGGATTTGTACCATGGCACATCGAATCCTGCATCAAAATAAGTCAGAATAACAGGCCTATTGTGAATCAATGACTCGACTGCTAAAGTAGATCCTGAATTAAGGGAAACAGCACAGCCGGCGATTAAATTTACCAACTTGACAAGATCATACCGATGCATATTCCAGAGTAATTGACTCTGTTCTAAAATCGGGTAATCGACTGCTACCCGCTCGCTTCTCATTTTTTCCAGCCGAGGCAGCCACGTGTTATCTGGCAAATAACCCTGAACATTTTGCGGGTGTAGCCTTACCACAAACTGTACATCTCCGAAGGTGCCTTTATTGACTTGCTGAGCAATCCACTCGACGATATCTATTTCATGCGGACAAAAGACCGGTGCACTCATGCCAAAAAACAGGTAAGGTTTTTTAGGGTCAAGAGCAAGGCTTTTCAAATATTCCGCTTTCGCCTGAGGTGTTGGAATATTAATATGTTTATCAAAATGAGGCACGCCTACTTCGAAAATACGATCAACCGGAAAGTTATAGTATTCCTTAATCTCCTGGGTCATAATTGGTCCCCAAGAAATGAAATAATCAGCTAATGTAGGGAAATGCCCTTTGCTGGTGATATTGTCCCAGCTCAACAGCTCGATCACGGTCTTCCGGCCTTGTCTCTGGGCAGTACGCATAAAGGTCGCCTCTGAAAAATTGACCGGATAGGTGGAAACTACAAGTCTGGGATTGATCTTATCCAAAAGCTCTGCTGCCTCGGTCTTAAACAGAAGGTTATGCTCAAACTTTTGAAAGAGTTTTCTTGCGACTGGAAGCTGTTGTGTCAGCAGGTGTGTCCAGTAATAGACATAAGGGCTGATCCATCGCCACGGATTTCTGCCCTCGCGCATCTTGAGGCGGCGAATGTGTTTGGACCATAGGGCGGGATTATGGCGGATATCCTCGAAGACGTAGCTCCTAAGGACTGCATATTCCCCCGCAGTAAAGGACTCTAGATGAGGCGCTTTATAGACAGCAATCCTCAACGACTCGGCGGTTTCTTTCATGCCCTCCTCATCCGCATTAGGCGCAATCACCGCTACTGAAAGCCCTTCCTGCTGCAGCAATGGGATGACTTCCGACTGAAGTATCATACGTGCGGAAAACCCGTGAAAAATTAAGAAGCAAATATCAACCCCCATTAATCAACACCTTTTCCCACGAGTACTCGGCAACATTCATTCAGTATTTTCAAGCTCTTCTGCAACCCGGGGGACCTTCACCCGTTACTGCAGAAGCGTAATCAGGGGTTGGTGGTCATCAAGCAACGGTGGAAGGTGGAGCGCCCACTGGCCTGGCTGCTCAATTAACCTCAGACCGTAGTTCTTGACTTTCCACCGACCCCCGCATCTCCCATTCACAGTGGAGTGGCCAAAAAATTCGCTGCGTCGCCTTGATGGATGCGGTAACCGAAGTCACTCACTTGCTTGATGACCCGATACCAGGTCACCCCAAAATTCACACAGGCCGAATCTAAGGCTTCAAACATGATCACCGGCTTGTCCTTGGACGACAGTAATTTTGTCGCTCCCTGAAAAGCCTCATATTCCGCCCCTTCCACATCAATTTTGATGCAATCAACCCGCTGAATCCCGTGTTCGTGCACGTAGTCATCAATGGACACCGTCTTCACCTTCACCACGCTAAGGGCGTCGTAACGGTTACTCTTCCTCAGACTCCCTTCCGCTTCATCTCCCTCACGCGGCAGGAAAAACTCAGCTTCTCCGGTTGTTTTGGTTATGGCCTTCTTGACGACAGTCACATTGGTTAGATGCGCCATCCGGATATTTTCTTCGAGTAAGTCCAGCACCTTGTCATTGATTTCGAAGGCATGCACAGCCCCTTGGTCCCCCACGCGGCGCGCCAGCAGGACGGTGTAATAGCCGATGTTGGCGCCGATATCGAACACGGTCATACCGGGTTTAATGAATGGCAGCAGCAGGGAGGTCAAGTGCGGCTCATACGCACCGTTCTCGAAGATCATGCGACTAACTTGATCGCCCACACGCACCTTGAAGGACTGACCAGACGCCAACTTGACGCTCAGCTTGCTGCCAGAGACCACCTGACAAAGGGCTTGCCAGGCGACTTTGCTCATCGCCCGCTTCAGGAACCCGTCAACAGGACTATATTCTGATGCCAGCGTCGAGTAACGGCGCTGCCCTGCCCCAGGCTCATGCGCTTCGAGTGCCCTATGGCTTCCAACGCTCATATGATATCCTCTAGAGGCCTAGCTTCTATGACTACCGGAGCAGACAGGTCTTGGCATATGTGTTTGGCCGGCACAAAGATGAAGTATTTGTGCGGCGCAGCGGCTTACCTGACTTTTATGCGACTGGTTTCGTACAGGTCATGACCAGACAATCCCCACGCCCTTGCGGGCGAGACAGCACGTACGTTGGCAAGGATCGTATTCTGCCTATGAGACCTGCCCATCGGCTCTGTGAATGGAAGCTCGCATGAGACGCTCCTCTCCCATGAGAGCTTCGCATCAACACGGCCGCTTGCGCCTGTGTATACCAACGGCTGTATGTCGCGGTCGCGATATCGACAAAGCCCGTGGACTGAGCGAGAGAACGCATTGAGGCAGGTGTAAAGATATGGACGTGAACAGGCATTCCTAAGTAATAATAAAATTCTTGGTAGCGCTCAACAGCAACAGCCTCAGCATTGGGAACATCTATTGTAAGCCTCCCTCCCGGCTTGAGCGCTGCAAAAAAGGCGCGGAACAATCTCTCTACATCAGGTACGTGTTCCACACAATGCGAACTCATAATACAATCGTAGTACGCAGTTCGATCTTCCAGGGTGTCAATCGAACCGTGATAAAGGCTCAACCCTGCATCTTTGCCTGCCTGGACAGCCGCGGCATCAATCTCGATACCCTCTGCTTGCCATCCAAGATATTGCATAAAAGCAACTGCATGACCTGCTCCAGAACCATAATCCAAAAGCTTTCCCCCTGGTTGAAAGTGTGGCGTACCTAAATGCTGTGCCCTGGGTTGTAGAGCATAACCCAAGAATGCCAAAAGGGGATGAGCATCAAACGGTAGATGTTGATACGCGCGGCAGTACTTGAGGTAATGCAACGTCAACCATACCCCACGGTGATGCAATCCTCGCGGTGTGATATCTGTATTTGGGGGTTGGTGAGCGTAATACGAGACTGGATAAAACTGTGATAACTCCTCTTCTTCAGGTAAAGGATACTGAAATAGATGTCTGCAGTGTGTACAACGGTAGACCTCCCACAGCCCTGGATTCCCGTAGTGATGGTCCGGAGCTCGACGCCAGAATACAGCAGGTTGCGAACATATGGGGCACGATGGCAGCGCTGGAGACATCACATCATCCCTTCGCATCTCTCAGTCAAAATTCACCCAGAACATTGTTCTCACACTACCAACGAAACGGATGGCGGCGCAGCGGTGAGCAGTTCTGTCAGGCGCCTAGCGAGCAGGTATTCGGTTTTGGCCATCGATTCCACAGTCCCCCCACCGATGTGGGGGGTGATGATCAGGTTCGGGTGCCGGCGGGCATAGGCGACCAGGGGATGTTCGGCCATGCCCGTAGCCGTTTCGTTTCCCAGCACGTCTAAGGCTGCGCCAGCAATGTGGCCCCGTTGTAAGGCCTCCAAAAGTGCCTCCTCGTCGACCAGTTCGCCTCGGGAGGTATTGATGAACCACGCGCCGCGTTTCATGACCGCAAACTGTGCTCGGCCAAAGAAACCTACCGTAGCGGGGTCCAGATTGACGTGCAGCGTGACGATATCGGCGGCCGGTAACAGCGCCTCCAGCGGCACCAATGTCACTTCCGGTGCCACGTCTTGGGGCCTCGCGTGCGGGTCTGCCGCCAATACACGGGCGTCAAAGGCGTGTACATAGCGGGCGACGATGTGCCCGAGCCGACCATAGCCAACCACACCCACGGTCTTCTGGTGCAATTCATGACCACGAAAGAGGTCGCGGTTCCAGCCGCCGTCGTGCACATGCGTGATGGCAGCGTGCGCCCGGCGCAGCAGCACCAGCATCAGCATCAGGGTATGTTCGGCAGTGGCGCGTACGTCGCGTAAAAAGGCCCCCTCACCGCGCAGCGAGAGCACGCGGATGCCGCGCTGGGCAGCAGCCTCCAGGTCGATATGATTGAGTCCCGTCGTTGGCGTAACAATGGTGGTCAAACGCGGCGCTGCTGCCAACACTTCCGCATCGATGCGGTGGCGCAGTCGGATCCACAAAATTTCCGCTGGTGCCACAGCCCCTAGCAGTGCCGAGCGGTCATAATCGCCCCAGACTACTGGGCCGAGCTGTTCCAGCAAGACCGCCGCTTCAGGGTTAAATCCTTGTGACTCAGTAACCAGGATGTTCGGCATGAGCAATGGTGTTGTAGCGCAGTATCTGCGCAGCGAGGAATAGATCAAAGGGGGTGTCGATGTTACAGGCACGCTCCACCGGCACTAGCCAGGCACGACAGTCCTGGCCTTTGAGGGAATGCTGTAGCATCAAGACATCACGTTTCGTGAGGTAAATGGACCCTTCGCGTAAATACATCTTGACGAGATCCTGGCGACGCTGGCCTTCAAACTGTTCCGCGAAAGGCGGGTCAACCACGTGGCCATCCTCGTCGAGAAATTTCATCCGTGCCGGATGTTTTTCCCCGACCTCGACAAAGGAGATGACGGCATCGGCGCCGGTCTGTTCGAGCAGCGTAATGGCGCCGTCAATATCCTCGGGACGGCGTAGTGGGGTCGTCGGCTGCAGCGTGAGGATGGCGTCGTAGTGCTCGCCACTCGCTTCGAGCTTCCGTACCACGTCTTGCAGCACAGGAATGGTGGGCGTATCGTCGCGGGCCAGTTCACGGGGACGGAGGAAGGGGACCTCCAAGCCCCAGGCACGCCCAACCTCGGCAATCTCCTCATCATCGGTGGAGAGCACAGTACGCGTCAAGCGCTGTGCGGCGAGGGCCGCTTGCGCGGTGTAGGCCAGCAGTGGCTTGCCGAGTAAGGGCACAATGTTTTTGCGCGGGATGCCTTTGGAGCCGCCGCGCGCGGTCACAATGCCAAGCACGCGCATCACTGTTCTCTCGTATACTCCAATGGGGACCCATTGGTCGGAACGTAGGCTAGAGCGGGTGCCTCTTCTGTATCGTCCATGTCCTGCGCCCCCTCATCAGCAATATAGTGCAGCCGTTTCTGCACGTAGGGCGTGAGCTGCGCCAGCGCCTCAGCGAGGCGCGCCGCCACGCGGCCGTCGCCGTAGAGCGTACTTGGAGCATAGCGCCCGTGAGCCAGTTGCGCACGGATGGCGCTAACGATGGCATCCGTCTCTGGCGACACAGGAGTCACATGCTTGTCCCTTTCGCGTCCGTCTTGACGACGCCCCACGAGCACCACGGGCGTGCCAAAGAAGCTCGCATCGCGTACAAAGCTGCTCGAGTTCCCTACGGCACAGGCAGTGCCTGCCAGCACTTTGAGATACTGTTCTGGCTCCAGGTTCGTCAGCGTCCGCAGCCAGGTCGGTTTCAGGCGGTCGCGCAGCACACGAATAGCCTTGCTGACGTGGTCAGATCCGGCGTCGATGTTCGGCCACAGCACAATAGTCGGGCACTGCACGACGTCCAAGGCTTGAAGCAGCGCTTCCATCTGCTGATATTCACTGCCGTACTCGGTGGTAGTAGGGTGAAAGACCACCAGCAAGAAGGGACGGGTGACGTCGATAGAGACACCACTGCCGCTCGCATTGACCATCTCAGGCGCTAGCGTGCAGTCGAGATGCAGCGCGATGTCGCTACTGGGGCAGCCGATGGCGAGAATGGTGTCAGGGCGCTCGCCCATACGCCGCAAGTAGGCGGCAGAACGCTGGGTACTGGGGAAGTGATAATGAGCAAACTTGCTGATGGCATGCCGGGCACTTTCGTCAATGGAGCCAGAGACTTCCCCGCCCTGAATATGAGCGATACAGAGGTTCATATAGGCCGCGGCCAGCGCCGCGGCCAGCGCCTCATAACGGTCGCCGATGAGCAACACTAGGTCCGGTTTGAGACGCTGAAATTCGCTGGCAAATTCCACGACGCCGAAGCCGACTGATTTAGCCATCGTGGCCGGAGTAGAGCCTTCCAGCTCCATATAAATCTCGCCGTGGACGTTGAAGCCGTCTTGCCGCACGATTTTCACGGGCTGTTGAAAACGCTCCAGGACCATCGTGCCAGCAGCGAGCACCTGCAGTTCGAGGTCTGGATGGGCGGCAATCGCTTGCATGACCGATTTCATGCGCCCGTAGTTCGCCCGATCTACCAGGACGACGCAGACCTTGCGTCGTTTCCCTTGCATCATGGCTCTCCTTCTTCCAGGGTGCATCGCACACTTGTCGCTCAGGGGCTCCCGCCCGGAGCGTCTTTGCAGTCAATGCGGCGGATGGCAAAGAGGTCGCTCCAAGGGGCATTGCTGCCGACCTCGGTGCAGAAGGCACAGGTAACGCCCAGGGCGCGCAGGTGGGTAATGGTCTGCGTATTGAAGGTATCGGCTTTGCCGTACGGATAACTAAAAGGCCAGTCTGCCTGCGGGTGGAGGTTGGCCTGTACGAGCTGTTGACAGGTACGCACGTCCCACGCCAAGCCTGCAGCCGATAAAGCGGCGAGGGGCTGGTGCCGGTGCGAATGCCCTCCAAGCATCATGCCAGCCTCTTGCATGGCGCGGGCTTCGTCCCAACTAACATACCAACTGGGAGCAAAATTGGCTTCCGAAGCAATGTATTCTGTAAACAGGCTGTGCACCACCTGATCCCGTACCTCGGCCGTCAGCACGAAATTGAACAGGTATTTGAAGGCCGCGACCTCTGGCGTATCCCACCGGTAGGTGCGCTGCGCCACCTGCAGATCGACCTGGAGCATAGCCGCCGGGAGGGAGGTGAGGGTACGCAGGCGCTGGAAAAATACATGCCGATACTCGGCAAAGTCGAGCGCTGCCATGAGTACATGGTTCATGTGCACGGATGCCACGTGCTGCTCCTGCACACAGGAGGTGATGAGAAAAAAGACCCCCTGGATACCATGCTCGACCAGCAGTGGCGTCACCTCAGTGTAATGCTCTTTCAAGCCATCATCGAAGGTTAACAGGCACAAGTCACGTCTGGGTATGTACGCACCCTGCATAAAGGCCAGCGCTGTCTCCAGCGTAGCCAGCTCGTAGTGTTCCCGAAGGGCACTGAGTTGCTGGCGAAAGGTGCTGGTGAGCATGCCTTTGAGACGCGGCCATGGTGTGTTCGGCAAGTCACGCACGTAGTGGTACATCACAACATGTAAAACAGCTGGCATCGTCATACTCAGAGGTGAGTGATTGGTAGTTTGTACTTAGTTGGGGCGATCCTGATCGGCATCGGATTTGGTCCAGTACCACGGGCACTGGACCTCGGCAGCACACGCAAGGACGTCGTCTGGGGCAAAGACAGCACTGACAATGCGCCCACCTTTGCCGTCCAACGGTTGAAAACGGGCTGGCATGGCTAGGCCATCAGCACAGTGCTGTACCGCGTGAAAACCTGCGTCGTGCAGCCAGGAGCTAATGCCACCGTGATAGCCGTAGTAATCGGCGCCGAGGGCATCCACCTCGCGCAGTGCCTGCCAGAAGCACGCCAGCAATGCCTCCGCATTGGTGCGGGAAGCAGGGAGAAATTCCACCAGCCGACCAATGCGATCCACCGGCTCGCGCCCTTGCGGGGTGGCGCGGTAGATGGTCTCCAGGCGCCAGACGGCCAGGCCAGTACGCTTGCCCTCACGGACGGTAAGAATATGATAGGTAAAATCCGGATGGCTCTGGTAACGCCAGCGCAAATACGCTGTGTCACGTGCTGCCCCGACCGTGCAGGCGGCCCACCGCGGCCAGTCTTGCGTATCCCAGTTGGTGGGGAGAGTCGTCCCATGCGGGCCAGCTTCGTCGGGGCGCTGCTGTGAACGCAATGCCTTGGCCAGCGCGTATGCACGCGCTGCCGGCCAGTCGGGATAGGCCAGACGCAGCAGATGGGTGGCCCGTTCCACAGCGTCCGGGAAGATGGCCACGTGCCGCGGGATGGTCTCCAGCACGCGAGCACGCAAGGCGGTATACAGCGGCACTGCCGCCATGCTGACGCCAAAGGCAATGGTGACAGTGAACAATGGTTGGCGAAACATATTGAGCAGCCGCAAGGCGAGCGCGCCCCGGCGATAGTCCGGACGCACCAGGTAATTCAGTAGCCAGGCACCTGGAGAGGTGCGGCCAAAGCAATTCATGACGAAGGGTACACCGCCCAGGATACCCACCACCTCGTTGTGATCCTCAGCCAGGGCAAAGCTGTAGCCGTCGTGCGGCCAGAGCTCACGCCGACCAAAGGTCCAATCGAACAGCGACCGTTGGCGCACGTACACGTGCTCCTTGGCCCAGTAGGTGTCGAGAAAGGCGCTCAGACGTGGATAGTCATCGAGCTGCGCGTAACGAACCTCCAGGCTCATGCATGTGTTCCTGTGACAGCATCTTGCTCCTCCAGCCAGGCAGCGATGCGCTCGACTGAGGTGAGCTGTTCCATGGTCTCCGGGCTTACCTGGATATGGAATTCCTCTTCCAGCATGAGCATGAGCTGTAGGTGTTTGATGGAATCCCACTCCGATAGCGTCTCTGAGGATGTCGTGAGCGTAATGTCGTCCTCTGAGAGTGCAAAAAGGTCAGCAAGAAGGCGTTGAAGACGTGGGAGAATGGTAGTCATCGGCTCAACACTCCTTCACAGGTGGTCAGGCGAATCCAGGGTGGGCAGGCGATATCCTGCGTCACCAGGTCCAGAGCCCACAGGGTACCGTCGTCTTGCTCGGCAAGGGCCTTCATGTGGTGTTCAGCGTAGCAATCGCGCGCCGGGGCGTTCTTTTTGGTGGGGAGGAACCAACCCTGCACCTGCCGCAATCGACGTGCCCGCGCGCGCTCGACGAGAAACGACAGGATGGAGGTTTCCACGCCTCGGCTAATCACCCGACAGCTCAGCAGGAAGGTATCAATGTCACTCACGTTATCCCCATCATGGACAATGACTACCCCCACTATCCCGTTATCTCCAAAGCGATCGCGTACCCGCACGGTGTACACATCCCAATCAGGATTCTCGACCATAGTGCTGATTTGCTGTTCGCTGTAGCGGTGCGTGGTCGTGTTGAACTGGTTCGTTTTTTGAGTGAGCTGCGCCGCCCGCGTCAGGGAGGTAGGATCGACGGACCTAATCTCTACTTCCTGCTGGAGTGATGCATAAAAATCCTCCAGCGACGTGGCCCGCTGCTCCAGCTCCACCCGCTGCCGTTGCTCGGCATAGTAGCGCCCGCGCTCACGGTCTTCGTCGGACAGCACCAGGCGCTCGAACACGGGCGTGGCCCGCAGCGCTGCGGCATAGCCCATTGGGTCATCAGGCAAGGGCAGCACCGTCACCTCCGGCAAGTCAGCACGGATATGGGCGCGTTCTACCGGGTTGTCGTCGAGAAACGCCAGGGCGTCGATGCCGATGTTCAATTCTGCAGCAATCTCGCGGAGGTTCTGCACTTTGTCCTGCCAGTTAATGCGCCAGGCAGCGAAGTGCTGCGGACGCAGCAGCATGCCCGGATGGCCTTCGAGAGCTTCCATGGCATCATCGAAGTTGTTTTTACTGCATACCGCCAGAATAATACCCCGTTGATACAGGTCGAGGATGGCGCGTTGTAACGCCTGATACGCTGCGCCGGGATACTCTAGCCCGAGCTGAATGCCCTCCATACCGTCTTCGCCAATGACGCCACCCCATAGAGTGTTATCAAGATCGACGACCAGCGCCTTGCACACCCTGCCAGTGAGCGGGGCCAGGAAGCGCAGCCATTCCTGCGCCATAGGTGCGAGACAGTTAGCACTGATGGGCAGACGGGTGGTAAGCCACTTACGTTCATCGTACCAATGGATACGCCCGTAGCGTGCCACGACGGCATCGTACTCGAGCACATAGACGCCGCGTTGCTGATTGGCGAGCTGGCGTAGCGCAGTGTTGATCTCTTGAATGGCGCCCACCTGGCCGTTGCTGCTTTGCTGGTCGAATACACCCTGACTGGGCAGGGCCGGCGTCTCCAGCGTATGCACAATAAGATGTGCCTGGCTGCGGCTACGCAAGGTGGTAATACAGGTGTGCAGAGAGTCGATGGTGCGGCTGATCGCAGCGTCGCGCGCTGCAGCGGTGAGATCAGCGTAACCACTCCACAATTCTGGCACGATGTCACGCGTCTGTATGGCCAGCAGGACGACGTCTGGAGCAAAGCGATACAGGGCACTCGCCGGATCGAGGATGTCTTGCACATACGTGTTAAAGGCCCCCACATGCACCTCCAGAGCGATGCCGTGGGCGCAGGCTGCAGCTTGCAGTAGCGGCACTAGCGGCTCCACCGTGAACGAGCGCAGGAGAGCGAGCCGACAAGGGGTCAAGGGCACGTGCTGCCGCAGGCGTGCGTAGCTGGCCAGCAAATAGTGAGCGGTGGCAAGGGAAGGCTGCTGATGCCAGAGGTCGACAAGCGTCCCGTATGCCATGTCCCACTGGCCTTGCGCCAGGTATTGCGCGCTCAGTTGCCGGAAGTCTTGTTCATACGCCATAAATATCTCTCCTTTGTGTGAGATATCCACACCCCCCTCCACCTGTGGACGGTGCAGGTACGCTTACACCAGGTGCGCCTCTTCCAGACATTGGTCGCGGGCGACTGTGCAACGCAAGGTGCGACCCAGTAGTTCGCTCAGACGCGCTGCGGGAATGCCCGTGCCCGGCTTTTTCACCGTCAAATGCTCCGCGCGCAGTACCGTGCCGGCGAGCAAATCGGTACGTGCCACCACGCTCTTGGTGAACAGATGGCGCAATGACACCATCGTGTCGGCCATAGCATCCTTGTCGACAGGGTGTGCCATCATGGCCTCAGTGAAGCGGATGCCGTCGACCAGCTGCCGCAATTCCTCAAGCGTGATCGACGCTGGGACATCCGGCCCAAACATCTCGCGGCTAAATGTGACGTGCACTTCTAGCATGGTAGCGCCCAGGGTCGCCGCGGCTAGGCCAGCGTAGATAGTTCCAGAGTGGTCGGACAGACCCACGGCACAGCCATAGCGGTCGCGGAAAAAGGGCAGTAAGTTCAGGCCGATTTTCTCTGGGGGGCATGGGTAAGCCGAGGTACATTGCAGCACTGTGAGCGGCACCCCCTGGCCCTGTACCAGGGCCACCGCGGCGTCAAGTTCGTGCAGCGGACTCATGCCGGAGGATAGGAGCATGGGCAGGCCGGTGGCAAGCATGCGCTCCAACATCGGCGTGTTGCTCACTTCCCCAGAGGCGACCTTCCAGGCCGCTACCCCAACGCGCGTCAGTAGGTCAACCGCTTCGATGGAAAACGGCGAGCTGAGAAATTGTATGCCGCACTCGTCCGCGTGTTGCTTCAGGCCGTGCCACTGCTCTTCGGTGAATTCCATACGCTTCCAGTAGTCGTACCGCGAAGCGTCCTGGCGGCTAAACTTCACCCGCCAGGGCTCGCCGGGGGTTGATTCGGCAGCAGCGATATGGGTCTGAAATTTGATAGCATCGGCACCAGCACGAGCGCAGGCATCGATGAAGGCGTGCGCCGTGCCAAGACTCCCATCGTGGGCCTGCGCGACCTCGGCGACAATGCAGCACTGCGTGCTCAGACCCGCAGGATGAGTCACATCTGTAACGTGTTGCATGTTTCCTCCTTAATCACACTCTATTCCTTCCTCGCCTCCAGCTCCACCCCGAGCACTCTGTCAGGCGTTGTGACGCAGCGTCAGACGCGTGTGCGCTTTACGCGCTAGGGCTGCGGTCAGCGTCCAGCGTTGTGCCAAACGCCAGATGCACAGGCTGAGCCAGGCGAGAGGTTCACACCCTTGAAAAATGACTTCTCGCGCTAGCCGGTTATGGTACCGCTGGCAAAAGGTCGTCACATGAGCCCAGATACCACGCCGCCGCTCCGGCCATGGTACACGCTGCAAACGAGCCAGTTCGTAACATCCACGTAGCAGCACCATCCAACATTTGCGCCGCTGCAGACGCCCGGTGCAGAGCAGATTGCCTAGGGTGATAGGCAGCGGGGTATACATCGGGTTATCGTTTGGCCGTGGGCGGCGCTCGGCGTAAATGACGGTGGGGGTCGGCGTGTAGGCCACTGGCCCGAGCAGGCACATTTGCAAGCATAGAAGGTAATCATGGCCCAGGCCATCACCCAGGTGTACCTGGCGTAGCGCCTCCAAACAGTAGAGGCCCGCGTAGAATATGGCGTTATGGGTGATACCAGCGGTAAAAGCACGAATGCGGGCTGCAGGGTCGGGCATTGCGAGGTCTACAGCGTTGGGGAACGGCACCAGGTCGTCGCGTCCTGGCGATTGCACCAGGACAGTGCCGTGCACCATCACGGCTGCCGGCTGGGCCTGGAGCGCACGCACGCAGGCTTCGACTGCCGTCGGCAGCTTGCGGTCGTCTACGGCGGCCCATGTGAAGTACGGCCCGGTACTGCGTTCGACAGCCAGGCGGAAGTTGTTAATGAGGCCGACGTTGGTGGGATTGCGGTAATAGCGCACCCGTGCATCGCGAGCGGCATACTCCTGGCAGATCGTTCCGGTGTCGTCTGTGGAGGCGTTATCGCAGATGACCAGTTCCAGATGTGTATAGGTTTGCGCTAGCAGATGATCAAGTGCCTGGCGTATGGAACGCGCCCCGTTGTAGACGGGAACGCCAATGCTGACTAGTGGTGCCACCATGCATTCGCTCCTACGTATGTCTTAGAGGCTGTTTGAAAAGTCGTCCATAGGTGGCATCAGTTCAGTACACTGTGGGGATGAACGCCAATCCATACCCCACTGACCTCACTGATGCCGAATGGGATCTTCTCCAAGATTTGATCCCA
>Ga0114129_10004724_pt1 | contig 19237 bp, 18 predicted proteins | sample RhiMetdeltSRZDD1_FD_80071 | JGI IMG/M metagenome (GOLD analysis project Ga0114129, IMG submission 80071) | Populus rhizosphere microbial communities from Tennessee, USA - Rhizosphere MetaG P. deltoides SRZDD1 (version 2) (version 2) | ecosystem: Host-associated > Plants > Roots > Rhizosphere >...
CGTACTTCCAGGGGACCGGCCGTCGAAAGACGTCGATCGCGCGCGTGCGTCTCGTGCCCGGCGAGGGCACCGTCGTCGTGAACGGCAAGGCGCTGGACGATTACTTCGGCCGTGACGGTGCCACCGACCGCGCGACGCTCCCGTTCACCGTGACCAACACCGCGCGCCGCTTCAACGCCATGATCAAGGTGGAGGGCGGCGGCGTGACCGGCCAGATCGGCGCGATCGCCCACGGGATCGCCCGTGCTCTCCAGCAGATGGACAAGGAGCTCGGGCCGGCCCTCCGGAAGGCCGGGCTCCTGACCCGGGACCCCCGCGCCAAGGAGCGGAAGAAGCCGGGTCTCAAGCGAGCGCGAAAGGCGCCGCAGTTCACCAAGCGCTAGCCGATTCACTCCCGCCCAGCGCACACTAGGGCGCAGTGAGCACACGCTCGTCCGACTTCAACTACAAGGTCGCGCTCGCGTCCGGTCTCAAAAGTCTCCAGGCCGGTCGGCTTCGCCAGGCCGAGGAGCAGTTCCGCTATCTGCTGACGCGTTTTCCCGCGGCCGACGGCGGGTATCGCGGGCTCGCGAAAGTGCTGATCGAGCAGGAAGACCGGCCCGCGGCGCTGCGCATGCTCCTCGACGGCGGTGCCGCGGTCGCGAAGGCTGGTCAACGCGCCAGCGCGATCGGTCTCTACCGGGATGCGACCGCGCTGGATCCGCAGGATCTCACCGCGCATCGCCGTCTCGCCGCCGCGCTCATGCTCGCGGGCGAGCCCGGAACGTCGGCCGCTGAGTACGTGCGCTACATCGAAGCCGCGCTTCTCCTGGGAGCGAAGGAGCGCGCGCGCGTCGAGGCCGAGTTCGCGCTCGAGCGGGTACCCGAGTCACGCGAGCTCGCGCGGCTCGCGCGCAAGCTCGGGATGGATGTGCCGGAGCCGACCGCACCTGAGCCCGCGTCACCCGCGCCGGCTCCGGTGGTTTCGCGCCCAGCCGAAGCGACGACGACCAAAGCCGCAGAGAAAGACCGCGAGGAGCTCATGCGCTCCGCGTTCGGGGCTGCTCAGCTGCGCCAGGATGGCCCGCTGCCGTCGCAATCGTCGCAGCCCTCATGGCGCGACACCGCGACATCCGACCAGGCACCCGCACCGGAGCCCGCGGCGTCCGCGCCGGCGACCGCGGCGTCCGATGCTGCGCCGGTCGCGAAGTCGTCGTCGTGGTCCGATCCGTGGACGTCCGACTCGAACGACCCGCAGGCGGTGACGCTCGGCGGCAGCGACGGCGAACAGCCGGCCGATGATGCCGATTCGCAGGCGGTCGAGGCGAACGCCGCGCGCTATCTCGCGAAGAAGGACCCACGCGGCGGCGATGCCGCGCTCGAGGCGGCGCGGCGTTACATCGCGGACGGTCGGAACGATGCGGCCTCGGATCTGTTGCTACAGCTCATCTCGAGCGGGGTCGCCGATCACGACGCGCAGCGCCTGCTCGTCGACGTGGTGCGCACCCTCGGCAAACGCGACGTCGCGAAGGCGAAGTGCCAGCTCTTGGTGCAGGCACTTCGTCTCGACGGGCGGGAGGACCTTGCCGCGGAGGTCGAGCAGCTGGCGCTGGCGGATTAGATGGACCTCCTGAACGAGCAGCTGCAGCGGGTCTTCAACGGACAGTGCTGCGGATGGAACAACGTCCTCGATGTCCTGATCGTCGCCGTATTCATCTACTACGTACTCGTACTCATCCGAGGCACGCGCGCGGTGCAGCTGCTGCTCGGTGTCCTCGTTCTCGTCGGGATCTATGGGCTCGCCGTGCTGCTCAAGCTCGAGCTCACGAAGTTCGTGCTGTCCGCCGTATTTGCCTTCGCGGTGTTCGCTCTGCTGATCGTGTTCCAGCCCGAGCTGCGGCGCGCACTCGGACAGCTTGGCCAGCTCGGCCCGCTCAACCGCCTCCTGGTGCAGCAGCCGGACGAAGAGGTCGATCACGTCGTCGATGAGCTCGTTCGCGCGGCACTGATGATCGCCGAGGCGCGGCACGGCGCGCTGATCGTCGTCGAACGCAGCACCGGCCTGCAGGACTACAGCGAGACGGGCGTTCCGATCCACGCGAAGCTCACCGCGGAGCTGCTCGGATCCATCTTCATGACGCGCTCACCGCTCCATGACGGCGCGGTCATCGTTCGCGGGGGTCTGATCCTCGCCGCCGCGTGCCTGCTGCCGCTCGAGGAAACGCCGGAGCGCGCGGCACACCGCTACGGGATGCGTCACCGCGCGGCGCTGTCGGTGAGCTCGCAGACGGACGCGGTGGTGGTCGTCGTCTCCGAGGAGACGCAGGCGATCTCGATCGCCTCGAACGGGCGCATGATCGGCGGGCTCGACGAAGAGCGCCTGCGCCGCGTGCTCTCGTCCTTGCTCCGCAGCCGCATCCAGCCGCTGCCCTTCCGCAGCAAGGCGTCCTAGCCGTGCGCGCGGTCCAGGGTCTGAGTCCCGCCTGGCTGCGCCGACGTGTCGACGTCCGGCGCATCGTCACGCACGACTTCCCGCTCAAGGCCATCGCGGTCGTCATCGCCGTCGTCTTCTGGGTCGCCATCACGCAGAACGGGACCCCGCGGCCAGTCACTGTCGTGTTCGACGGTCGCATCCCGGTCGAGCGTCCGGAGAATCCGGCGGGCTACGTGCTGCGTGGGACACTCGGCGACGTCGCCGTCACGCTGCGCGGCGCGCCGGGCGTCGCGGACCGCGTCGCGTTGTCAGAGCTGCACGCGACGTTCGATGTGAGGTCGCTCAGTCTGGGACAGACCGAGCCACAGGACGCGCGGGTCATGGTCACGGTCGCGAAAGATGGCGTCGAGGTCGTGGATGTCTCACCAGCCAAGGTCTCCGTTCGTGTCGAGCGGCTCATCTCGCGTGGGTTGCTCGTGCAACCCCGGTTCGCGAACGCACCTCCGACGGGCGCGCGCGCGGGCGAGCCGGCGGTGGCGCCCACTGAGGTGAGAGTGACCGGGCCGGAGACCGACATCGGCCGGATCACCGCGGTCCTCGCGACGGTGACCTTCGGTGATGCGCAGACCGACATCGAGACGAGCACTCCGGCGATACCCGTCGACGCTGCCGGTGTCGCCATCGAAGGACTTCAGGTCGAGCCCGCTGTCGTCGTCGTCAAGGTGCCGGTGCTGCCGACCGCGACGACGCGCACGGTCCCGGTGGTCTTCGCGCTGCGCGGTGTCGTCGCTCCGGGCTACTGGGTCGTTGGCGTCGCGATGGACCCCTTCGCGGTGACCGTGCGCGGCGACGAGCAGGTGCTGTCGACGCTCGACCGCATCGAGACGCTTCCGATCGAGATCGGAGACTTGAGCGCGACGAGGTCGCTGACCGTCAAGCTGGCGCTACCCACCGGCGTCACGCTGCTCAAACCGACGGACGTGTCCGTGACGGTGACGGTGCAGGCGCTGACCGGCACACGCTTGTTCAGCACGGCGGTCGGGGTGAACGGGCTCGCGGCCAACCAGACCGCGGACCTCGACCAGACCAGCGTTGGCGTGCTCATCTCGGGCCCGGTGCCGACGCTCGCCAGCCTGCCGCCCGACCAGGTCATCGCGTTGGTCGATGTCGGCGGACGCGGGCCCGGCACCTACACCATCGACGTGGCCGTCCGCGTGCCATCAGGTGTAAGCGTGCAGACGGTGCAGCCCGCGAGGGTCACGGTCACCATACGCGCGAAGTGAGTCGGCTCTTTGGTACCGACGGCATACGCGGGGTCGCGAACAAGGACCTCACACCGGAGCTTGCTCTGCGCCTGGGTCGCGCAGCGGGGCATGTGCTCGGCGGTCCCGGGCACCGCGTCGTGGTCGGTCGCGACACGCGACGGAGCGGACGCATGCTCGAGAGCGCGCTTGCAGCGGGTCTGTGCTCGGTCGGGATGGAGGTCCGTCTCGTCGGGCACATCCCCACGCCTGGACTCGCGTACCTCGCGCGCAAAGGCGACTTCGTCGCCGGCGCCGTGATCAGCGCCTCGCACAATCCCGCACCGGACAACGGGATCAAGTTCTTCGACCACGGCGGCGTCAAGCTGCCGGATGCGACCGAGGATCAGATCGAGGCCGAGATGACCGGAGACGACACGCTCCCGCGCCCCACGGAGGGTGGGATCGGTCTGGTCGGCGACTCGCGCGGTCTGGTGAAGGAGTACGAGGACTTCCTCGTCGGGCTCGCTCCGAAGCTCGATGGAATCCGCGTGGTGCTGGACTGCGCGAACGGTGGGACGTACCGGGTCGCGCCGTCGGTCTTCGCGCAAACCGGCGCCGACGTGTTGACGCTGTTCGACACACCCGACGGAGCCAACATCAACGCCGGCTGTGGTGCGACGCAGCCCGAGGCCCTGCAGCGCGCGGTCGTCGACCGAAAGGCCGACATCGGCTTCGCGTTCGACGGTGACGGTGACCGGGTGATGACCGTTGACGCGCGCGGCGCCGTACACGATGGCGACTTCGTGCTCGCGCTCGCGGCCCGACATTTCGCTCGGCACGGTCAGCTCGAGCCGAAGGTCGTCGTCGGCACCGTCATGTCGAACGGCGGTCTCGAAGCGACACTTGCCCGCGACGGCATCGGCCTGGTGCGTACGAAGGTCGGCGACCGCTACGTGTGGGAGGAGATGCAGCGGAGCGGCGCCCTCTTCGGAGGTGAGCCCTCGGGTCACGTGATATTCCGGAACTACCACACGACGGGCGATGGGATCCTCACGGCCCTCGAGGTCATGCACCTGGTCCGAGCGGAGGGGCGACCGCTTGTAGAGCTGGCCGCGGAGATCGAACGGTGGCCGCAAGTGACGAAGAACGTGAAGGCCGCGCGGCGCGCCGAGTGGGAGTCGAGCACGAAGTTCGTCGCCGCTCTCAAGGAGGCGACGGATGAGCTGGGCACGACAGGTAGGCTGCTTGTGCGGCCCTCGGGCACCGAGCCGGTGCTGCGGATCACGGTGGAAGCGCGGGACGCCGCGGTCGCCACGTCGACGGCGACGCGCCTGGCCGAGGTAGCGCAGAAGGAGCTGATCTAGCGATGTGCGGGATCGTGGGATACGTCGGCCCGCGCGAGGCGCTGCCATTGCTGATGGGCGGGCTGCGGCGCCTCGAGTACCGCGGGTACGACTCGGCCGGCGTCGCGGTGCAGCAGAACGGCATGCTCGACGTGATGCGCGCGGAGGGCAAGCTCGACAACCTCGCCACGGTCGTGTCGGCGCATCCGTCGCACGGCCACACCGGTATCGGCCACACCCGCTGGGCGACGCATGGCCGTCCGAACGAACAGAACGCGCATCCGCACGTGGACTGCGGTGGCGTCACCGCCGTCATTCACAACGGGATCATCGAGAACTTCGAGGAGCTCAAGGCACCGCTCATCGTCCGTGGGCACAAGTTCACGAGCGAGACGGACACCGAGGTGGCGGTGCATCTCCTCGAGGAAGAGCTCGGCAAGGGGCACACGCTCGAGGTCGCCGCGCTCGCGGTGCTGCCACAGCTCGAAGGTGCCGCCGCGCTCGCCTTCCTATCGTCCCGCGACCCGGGAAAGATCGTCGCGGCCCGCATCGCGAGCGCGGGGGGCGTCATCGTGGGCTTCGGTGACGGCGAGAACTTCATCGCGTCCGACATGCCGGCGCTGCTCGAGCACACGCGCAAGGTCGTTTTTCTCGAGGCGGGCGATGTCGCCGTCGTGACGAAGGATGGTGCCGACTTCTTCCGCGTCGATGGAACGCCCCTCACCAAGACCCCACAGACGGTGACCTGGGACGCGGTCGCCGCGGCGAAGGCCGGCTACAAGCACTTCATGCTCAAGGAGATCCACGAGCAGCCGCGCGCGATCAACGACACGCTCCTCGGCCGCGTCGAGCGCACGTCTGGCCAGGTGATCTTCGACAAGGACGTGCGGATGACCGACGAGTACGTGCGTGACCTGTCGCGCATCACGCTCATCGGGTGCGGCACCGCGGGCCATGCCGCGCTCGTCGGGAAGATCCTCATCGAACGTCTCGCCCGCGTACCGTGTGACATCGATATCCCCAGCGAGTACCGGTACCGCGAGCCGATGGTCACAAAGGGACAGCTCGTCGTCGCCATGACGCAGTCCGGCGAGACGGCCGACACCCTCGCCGCGATGGAGGAGGCGCGCAAGCGCGGCGGCCGCCTGCTCAGCATCGTCAACGTCATGGGCAGCGAGGCCAGCCGCGTTTCGGATGACGTCATCTACCTCCACACCGGGCCCGAGATCGCCGTCGCCTCGACGAAGGCGTACACCGCGATGCTGGTCGACCTCTATCTCTTCGCGATCTACCTGGCGCAGCGACGCGGCACGATCGACGCGGACCGCTCGCGCCGGCTCCTCGCGGAGGCGTTCCACCTGCCCACGCTCGTCGACGCGGTGCTGCGCGAAGAGCCGAAGATTCGCGCGCTCGCACATCGCTATCACACCGCGCGAAACTTCCTCTTCCTCGGACGGGGCGTGAACTACCCGACCGCGCTCGAGGGAGCGCTGAAGCTCAAGGAGCTCTCGTACATCCACGCGGAAGGCACGGCGGCGGGCGAGATGAAGCACGGCACGAACGCGCTGATCGACGAAGACCTTCCGGTCGTCGCGATCGCGCTCAAGGACTCCGTGTACAAGAAGATGCGCTCGAACATGGAAGAAGTGCGCGCCCGCGCGGGCGTGCTGATCGCGGTCGCGAACGACGACGACGACGAGATCGTGGGCAAGGCGGAAGAGATCATCCGTCTCCCGAAGACTGAGGAGCTGCTCGAGCCGGTGCTGGCGATCATCCCGCTCCAGCTCCTCGCGTACCACATCGCCGATCGGCGCGGCAACGACGTCGACCAGCCGCGCAACCTCGCCAAGAGCGTCACCGTCGAATGAATCGCGTCGACCGGCGGCGATGAGCCTTTACGCGCTCCTCAAGCTGCTGCATGTGCTGAGCGCGATGTGGCTGGTGGCCGGCCTACTCGGGCGCGCCGTCGCGCTCAGTTCGGCGCGCCGAGCACCGGAGATGCGCGTCATCAAGGCGATCGCGGACGTGAGCGGGCGTCTCGAGAATCTCATGATCGCGCCGGGCATCGTCGCTGTCATCGTGACCGGCATCTCGACGGCGGTCGTGGGCGGGATCTCGCTCCTCGGGCCGATCGATGGCGGGCCGTTGTGGGTGTTCGTGCCGCTGTTCACCATGCTGGTCGTGGTCGTGTTGACACCGATGACGCTCTCGCACGACCGCCGGTGGGGTAAGGCGCTCGAAGATGCCGCGCAGCGTGGCATGGTGACGGATACGCTGCGGCCGTTCCTCGACGGTCGGGCGATGATCAGACGCTATGCCCCGGATATCACCATCGCTGGGCTCATCGTGGTGCTCATGGTCTTGAAGCCGTTCTGACGTGAGCACAGAAGTGGGCATCGACATCATCGAGACGCACCGCATCCGCGGCGTGCTCGAGAAGCACGACACGCGTTTCCTGCAGCGGGTGTACACCGAGTGGGAGCGCATGTACTGCCGGCGCAATGTGCTGCACCTCGCCGGACGTTGGGCGGCGAAGGAGGCGGTGTCGAAGGTCCTCGGTCTCGGAGTGCGCGGCGTCGGGTGGCGCGAGATCGAGATCAAACGGACGCCGTACGGCCAGCCCACGGTGACGCTCCACGGGCGTGCAGAGCAGCGGCGCCGCGCGCTCGGACTCGCGGAGCCCCTCACGGTGAGCATCTCGCATATACGCGATCTCGCGGTCGCGGTCGCCGTGGGCGTGCGCTGACGGCCCCGAGCCAGCCTCTCGATGCGCGGGTCGTACGCGCGTCGCTCCGACCGCTCCCACCGGACGCCGGCAAGGAAGCGCGCGGGCGCGTGCTCATCGTCGGTGGATCCCATCGGTATCCGGGCGCGGTGCTCCTCGCGGCGCGGGCCGCGGCACGCTGCGGAGCTGGTGTCGTCACCGTGGCGGCCGCGCGTTCGCTCGTCGAGATGGTCGCCGGGCAGGATCCGAATATCACGTTCTTCCCGCTCGCAGAGGCGCAGCCCGGCGTCGTCGCGACGGGCGCCGCCGCTCAGGTCACGCCGATCTTCAGCGACAAGATCCGGGCGCTGCTCATCGGCCCCGGTCTCGCACACGCCTCGGGCACGGATGACTTCGTCGTCGCGCTGCTGCGCAACGCGAAGACGATGGGCACGGTCATCGATGCGGACGGACTCAACGCGCTCGCTCGCACCGAGGACTGGGCATCGGCGCTGCCGAAGGCGACGATCCTGACGCCGCACGACGGTGAGGCGGCGCGCCTCGCCGGTCGCGTGGTCCCGACCGGCGCGGCCCGCGTCGCGTTCGCCGAGAGATACGCGGACTCGTGGAAAGCCGTCGTCGTGCTGAAGGGCCCGGTCACCGTGGTGAGCGACGGGAAGCGCACCTACGTGCACGACGCGCCGAACCCGACGCTCGGCGTCGGCGGATCGGGCGATGCCCTCGGCGGTGCGGTCGCGGCCTTCGTTGCGCGTGGCCTCGCACCGCTCGCGGCGGCGGCCGCGGCGGTCTGGGTGCACGGTCGCGCCGGCGCGCTGCTCGCGGCGGAGATCGGTGAGTCGGGCGCGCTCGCGACGGACATCGTCGACGCCATGCCACGCGCGCTGCGCGAGATCCTTTCCAAATGAGCGTCGTCGCTCCTCTTCGGTCGACCGTCGTGGACGTCGATCTCGACGCGATCGCGTCGAATCTCGTCGCGCTCAAGACGCGCGGGGGCGCCGACGTCATCGCCGTCGTGAAGGCAGATGCTTACGGACACGGTGTCGAGGCGGTCGCAGAGACGCTGGTGGAGACCGGTGTAGCGATGCTCGCGGTCGTCACGGTCGAGGAGGCGCTGGTGATCCGTCGCGCCGGCATCACGGCGCCCGTCCTGGTGCTCTTCAGCGCATCGGACCGGGCGGAAGCGGACGCTGCCGTCGCCGCCGATCTGACTCTGGTCGTCTGGGACCTCGAGCGCGCGCGGCTCATCGACGACGCCGCGGCGGCCGCGAAGGTAAGGACGAGAGTCCACTTCAAGGTGGACACCGGCCTCACGCGCCTCGGCGCGCCGTTCCCCGAAGCGCCGTCGCGAGTGAAAGCGATCCGTGAGCTTCGGCATCTCGAGCTCGATGGCATCTTCACGCATCTCGCGACCTCTGACGAGTCCGACGTCAGCGGTGACCGGGAGCAGCTCGCGCGTTTCGCCGACCTGCTTCGCGACGTGAAGGATCTGCCACGCTGGATCCACGCCGCCGCGAGCGCCGGCGTCGCCACGTTCGGCCCGATCCCGGGACTCACCGCGATCCGGCCCGGGCTCTCGCTTTACGGTCTGCATACCGCGCCTCACCTCGAATCGGCGCTCCGGCTGCGGCCAGCGCTGGAGTGGCGCTCGCGGATCCACCGCGTCGCCGCGGTGCCCAAGGGCACGGGCGTCTCGTACGGCCTCGAGTACCGGATGCCACGCGATGGTCGCGTCGCGACGGTGCCGGTCGGCTACGGCGATGGTCTCCCGCGTGTACTCGGCAGGCGCGGCAGGGTGCTCGTCGGAGGGCGGCCGCTTCCCTTCGCCGGGCGCGTCTGCATGGACCTCGTCATGCTTGACGTAACTGAACTTCCCGGCATACGCGAAGGTGATGAGGTGGTGATGATCGGCGCTCAGGGTGGCGCGCGCCAGACAGCCGACGACGTGGCAGCGGCGGCAGACACGATCAGCTACGAGATCGTGGTCGGCATCCGCCGTCGTGTGCCACGCCGGTACCACCGAGCTGGGCGGGTGGTCGCCGTGCGAACGCTGGCCGACGGGTACCGTCGACCGTGATGGTGCCGCGTCGTCTCGCCGTCCTGCTCGCCGCCGTTGTCGCCGCCGGCGCGTGCGTCCCGCTCCAGACGACGCCCGACCGCTCGCCGTCTCCGACCGCGAGCGCGTCGGTCACGGCGAGCGCCGCGACCAGCGCCAGCGCGCCGCCCGTCGCGACGACCGACATGACCGCCGCGCTTCTCGCGAAGTCCCTTCCCGAGGCCAAGATCTTCGACATCACGCGACGCATGCGTGGCCGCGACGGGCAACCCGCCGCTGAGTTCCAGCCGGTCCGCGCGACGCCACTCGTCGAAAGCGTCGGCACGCAGGTCCCGTTCTGGACATACGACTTCGCCGCGAAGAAGCCGACGCGCATCACGGCCACGCTGCGGGTCATCACCGATCACGCGAAGTGGTGGGTGCAGAACGACGTCCAGTTCGACCTGGAGCAGCTCCGCGTGAGCGGCACGGCGTTCGAGACGAAGATCTATCCCACTGACCGAAGGCTCTACGGCGAGGAATGGACGCCGGGCGTCGACTCCGATCCGCACATCAACATCCTGCTCGCGCGGATCCCGGGTGCCGCCGCGGGCTACTTCAACTCGTCGGACGAGCTACCGCTCTGGGTGAATGAGTTCTCCGCCGAGCGCGAGATGGTCTACATCAATTCGCTCGCGGCGCGTCCGGGGACGAGCTATCTGAACTCCGTGGTCGCGCACGAGTTCTGTCACATGATCCAGTACGGGAAGCAGAAGCGATCGGCGGTGTGGTTCAACGAGGGACAGGCCCAGCTCTGCGAGCAGGCAAATGGATTTCCCGTCTCGCATGCACAGACATTCCTGAGCCTGCCCGACACGCAGCTCAACGACTGGCCGGAGCTCGAGCAGTCGCAGGCGCACTACGGTCTCGCATACCTGTTCCTCGAGTTCGCGCGCCAGCAGGCTGGTGGCGACGATCTCATCAATGCCTTCATGGCGCATGGCATCGACACGCCCGCCGACCTCGACGCGGTGCTCCGCGCGCGGGGGCAGCGCGGCCTCGAGGAGCTCTTCGCGGACTTCGCCGCCGCGAACGCGTTCATCGGGTCGACGGCCGAAGCGCGCTACAGCTATCCGAACGGCCTCCCGTTCCGGACGCCGGCAGGCCCGACCGATCAGGATCGCGTGACGCTTGGCAACACCGTCGCCACGAGCACGCACGAGTACGCCGCGCGGTATGTCGAGCTGCCGCGAGCGGCGATGAAGGTGCACTTCGAGGGGGCGCGCCAAACGAAGCTCCTCCCGACCGACCCACATTCCGGCAAGGCGATGTGGTGGTCGGATCGCGCCGACGGTCTGGACAGCACTCTCACGCGTACGGTCGATCTGCGCGGCGCGACGCGGCCGACCCTCTCGTACTGGACCTGGTACGAGATCGAGAAGGACTACGACTATGCGTACGTCGCGGTGTCGACCGACGGCGGCGCGCGGTGGACGACGCTACCCGCGCCGGGAACGACCAACGACGATCCGAACGGCAGCAACCTCGGGAACGGTTACACCGACAATTCCGGCGGCGGCAGGACCCCCACGTGGATCCAGCAGGAGGTCGATCTCACGCCCTACGCGGGCAAGGAGATCCAGCTGCGCTTCGAGTACGTCACCGACGGAGCGCTGAACCTTCACGGTCTCGCGATCGATGACCTCACGATCACCGGCGTCCTGAACGACGACGCCGAAAGCGACAACGGCTGGAGGGCCGATGGCTTCGTCCGATCGACCAACGGCGTTGCGCAGCGCTTCCTCGTGCAGGTCCTGCGCTTCACGGCGAACGGTACGACGGTCGACAGGCGCAGCGTCGACGCCGGAACGCTCGACCTCGACCTCGACACCTCGAGTGACCGGCGCGCTCCGCTTCTCGCCGTGACCGGGTTCGCCGTGCGGACGACGCAGCCCGTTCCATTCAGCGTCTCGGCCGAGCGCCGATGACACGCGAGCACGAGAGGCGGCGCCGGCGGTGAAGCCGGTGAGGTATGGCGTCATCCCAGCGGCTGGGCTCGGCACGCGATTCCTACCCATCAGCCGCGCCGTGCCCAAAGAGCTCATCCCCGTCGTCGACACGCCCGTGATCGAGATCGTGGTCACGGAGATGACCGAATCCGGGATCGAGCGCGTCGTGTTGGTCGTCGGCCCGGGCAAGGAGTGGATCGAGGCGTACTTCAAGCCGAATCCGCGGATCGAGGCGCGTCTTGCGGCCGACATGCGGACCGAAGATCTCGAGCTGCTGAAGCGCGCGGAACGCCTCGCCCAGGTGAAGTCCGTTCTCCAGGCCGAGCCGAAGGGGAACGGGGACGCCGTTCTCCAGGCACGCGGGCTCGTCGGCGATCAGCCCTTCGCGATGCTCTGGGGCGACGACATCATGCTCGGCGAGCAGCCCGCCGTGATGCAGCTGATCAAGGCGCGAGAGCGGCTCGGTGGTGGCAGCGTCATCGGCTGCATTCGGGTCGGGAAGAAGGAGATCAACCGCTACGGCGTCGTGGCGGGCACCCAGGTGGACGACGAGACCTTCCGCGTCATCAGCATCGTCGAGAAGCCGTCCGCCGACGACGCGCCCAGCGACCTTGCCGCGGTCCACGGCTACGTGCTCGAGCCCGAGATCTTCGAGGTTCTATCGAAGCAACCTCCCGGGCGTGGCGGCGAGGTCTGGCTGACCGATGCCGTCGCCGAGCTCGCCCGCCAGGGTTCTCCCGTCTGGGCCGTCGAGCTCAAGGGCCAGCGCTACGACTGCGGCGACAAGATCGGCTACGTGAATGCTTTCGTCGATGCTGCGCTCGGCCGGACCGACACCGGGCCCGCTGTTCGCGCCCATTTGGAGGGCCTCGGCTGGAAGGCGCCACGCGGACGCTAACCGTCCACTTGCTCGCCTAAACAGGCGCTCAGACGTCTAAACGCCACCTCGGGACCCTCTGCTAGCATTTCTCCCGTTCCCCCTGAGTACACCTAGGGCTTTGCCATGCCCGGGTCGCCAGGGATCGGGAAGGTGGGGAAGCTGTACCGGACATCTGTGGCTGAGCTGCGGCGCGTCGCGTCGCTCGCGCTTATCACGCTTGTCGCCTTCGGCGCTGCGTGGGCGGTCGCATCCGTCGCCTCCGATGGGCCGGCCTTCATGCGTCCGAGCGACGCGGCTCGTGTCGCTCCGGTATCACGCTCGCTGCCGCGCGACGTTCCGCCGCCCGCGCCGGCGATGCTTCGCATCCTCTCGCCGAGCGTTCCGCTCACCCTTGTGGACGCTCAGGGCATCACACCGCTGCGCGCGCCGCGGGCCGCCACGGTGGCCGAAGCCCTCGCCGTGAACGGCATCGAGCTCGGGCCGCAGGACCGGGTCGACACGGCCCGGGACGCCATCGTCGCCGCCGGTGACGTCATCCACCTCGTCCGGATCGCCGACTACGACACCGTCGTTCGCGAGGAGCTGGCGTTCCCGGTCCAGGTCGTCCAGGACGCGACGCTTGCCGCCGGCCGGATCGTGGTCGTCACGTCCGGCATCACGGGGCTTGCAGACAACACCTACCGCGTGCGTGTCGTCGACGGAGCCGAAGCCGGCCGGACGCTGGTGAGCACCCTGGAGATCGTCACGCCCGTCACGGAGGTCCGGCGCGTCGGCACGAAGCCGGCGCCGGCGCCGAGCGACATCGAGTCCATCATCCGCAGCGCCGCCGCGACGTGGGGCGCCGACCCGAACCAGCTGCTTCGCGTCGCGTGGTGCGAGAGCCGCTACAACCCGAACGTGGTGAACGCGCGCTCGGGCGCCTCCGGCCTCTTCCAGTTCATGCCCGCGACCTGGGCAGCGAACAGCGTCCGTGCCGGGTACGCCGGCGCGAGCGTCTTCGATCCGGTGGCCAGCGCGAACGTGGCCGCGTATATGTTCGCCCACGGCCAGGCGGGTCAATGGAGCTGCAAATAGCGCTCTAGTCTGCGGCGGTGGACGTCGTCGATCCGCGAGAACTTAAAAGCGTCCTGCGGCGGCACGGTGTCCGCGCGGCCACCTCGCTCGGCCAGCGGTTCCTCGTCGACCGTCTCGTTCTGCAGGCCATCCTCGAGGCCGCCGAACTCTCGCAGGCCGACGACGTTCTCGAGGTCGGCCCGGGGCCTGGCGTGCTTACCGCGAAGCTCGCCGAACGCGCTCGCTCGGTGACCGCGGTCGAGATCGACGAGCGGATGGTGGCGGTCCTTCGCGACACGCTTGCGGGCCGCGACAACGTGCGGATCGTCCGCGCAGACGCGCTGGCGGTGGATCTCTTCACCGCCGGCGAGCGTCGGCCGACGCGCATCGTCGCGAACGTTCCCTACCAGATCACGACGCCGCTGCTCGAGCGGTTCATCGGTGACGAGCGTCGTCCGCCGCTCGTCGTGGTCCTGGTGCAGGAGGAGGTCGCGCGCCGCATGGTCGCGACGGCGTCGTCGGGAAAGGAGCGCGGCTACCTCTCGGTGTTCGTGCAGTCGTTCGCGGACGCGACGATCGTGCGCCGCGTTCCGCCGAGCGCGTTCCGTCCCGCGCCGAAGGTCAGCTCGGCGGTCGTCGCGCTTCGTACACACGCGCGGCCGGCGTTCGCGCCGCTGGACGGGGCCGCATTTCTGCGGTTCGTCAGCGACGTCTTCCGTCACCGGCGCAAGCAGCTCCGCGGCGCCCTCGGTCACGAAGCCGGCGTCACGCCTGACCGCGCGGTCGCGGCGCTGCGCGAGTGCGGGATCGAGCCGCGACGCCGCGCGGAGGAGCTGACGCTCGAGGAGTGGGTCGCGCTGGCGCGCGCGCTCGGGGTGCCCACGGGTCGGTCGGCGGCGCCATGACGCGCGCCGTCACGCTCCTGGCTCCCGCGAAGATCAACCTCGCGCTCGCGGTCATCGGTAAACGAGAAGACGGCTATCACGACCTGCGGAGCGTGTTCGCGACGATCGATCTGGCGGACCGCGTGCGCGTTGCGCCGAGTCGGAGGCTCGAGGTGCGCATCGCCCCCGACGTGGGCGCACCACGCGGCGAAGACCTCGCGAGCCGCGCGGTGCGCGCGATGGCCGCCACCACCGGTCACGATGCCGCGGCGTTCGTGCAGATCCGAAAGCGCGTGCCGGTCGCGGCGGGTCTGGGCGGCGGATCGAGCGACGCGGGTGCCGTCATCCGCGCGCTCGCGACGATCTGGCGTCGTGACGATGTCGATCTCATCGCGGTCGCCGCGGCCGTGGGATCGGACGTGCCGTTCTTTGTGCGCGGTGCGCGCGTCGCGCTGGTCTCCGGACGGGGCGAGCGCGTCGATCCGCTTCCCGCACCCCTGCCGATGCACGTCGTGATCGTGAGATCGCGCGTGCGCTTATCGACAACGGACGTGTTCGCGGCGCTGCGGAGCGACGATCGCGGCGCGATCGCGTCGGTCGATGCCGTGCGGGATGCGTTCGCCCAGCGCAGTGTCACGCCAGAGCTCCTTCGCGACCACGCGAGGAACGATCTGCTCGCGGCGGCGGAGCGCCTCTGCCCCGAGATCGCCGAAACGCGCGCACGAGCGGCGCATAGCGGCATCCGGCTGGCGCTCAGCGGCAGTGGACCGACGCTGTTCGCGGTCGCGGATGACCGTCGCGACGCCCTGCGGGTCGCGCGGATCCTTCGGCGGATCGGCCTCGCGGCACACGCGCACACGATGGCTGGCTAAGGCTCGCCGGACCGGGCGAGCGAGGGCTGTCCCCTTAACGTGAACGGCATGGACGACAAACGAGGAGACATGACCGTGCGGCAGGCCGGCCAGAAAGGCGGGACCTCGACGGCCGGGAAGCACGGGGCGTCCTTCTACCGGGAGATCGGTAAGCGCGGTGGTCAGGCGCGCAAGGGTCAGCTCGGCACCGAGGGATACGCGAAGCTCGGGCGCAAGGGCGGCGAGGCCCGCAAGACCCAGCTCGGATCGAAGGGTTACGCGGACCTCGGGCGCAAGGGTGGCGAAGCGCGCAAGACGCAGCTCGGCAGCGAGGGGTACGCGCAGCTCGGCCGGAAGGGCGGGCGTCGCGTCGCCGAGCTCATCCGGCGTGGAAAACAGCCAACGAACGGCGAGAAGACCGGCGACCGCCGCTAGTCCCGAATATCCTTTGGCCGTGTCCGCTGGGGCGTGGCCAAGTGGTAAGGCAGGGGACTTTGAATCCCCGATCCCAGGTTCGATCCCTGGCGCCCCAACCCGCCTGACCCGCCAATCCGAGTGACCGCGGGTCCGCCGGGCATCGTGCTCGCGGCGGGTCTGGGCACGCGGATGCGGTCACAGACCCCCAAGGTCCTGCACCTCGTGGCGGGCAAGCCCTTGCTTTCCCATGTCCTCGACGCCCTGCGAGGCGCCGGAGCGCGCCCGGTCGTCGTGCTCTCGAAGGAGAGCGAGCCCGCGCGCGCCATCGTCGGCGACGGCGCGGTCGTCGCGATGCAGGATCCACCGCAGGGCACCGGCGACGCGGTGCGCGTCGCGCTCGGCGCGATCCCCGAGGGCTCGGGTGACGCCTTCATCGTCTACGGGGACACGCCCCTGCTGCGGGCGAGCACGCTGCACTCGCTCGCTGAGCTTCGCGCGAAGCGCGGTGCCCAGCTAGCCCTCCTCTCTGGCATGGTCGGCACCTCGAACTCCTACGGGCGCGTCGTTCGCGATGCGAGCGGCGACGTCGCGCGTGTCGTCGAGGTGCGTCTCGCGACGGCGGAAGAGAAACGCCTCCCCGAATCGAACCTCGGCGCGTACGCCGTCGATCTCGCGTGGCTGCGCAAAGCCGTACCCCGTCTGCGCGCGAACGAGACCGGTGAGATCTTCCTCACCGACCTCATCGCGCTCGCGGCCGCGGAAGGCGCGCGCGTCGCTGCCTTCTGCACCGAGGATCCCGACGAAGGCATGGGCGTGAACACGCGTGTCGAGCTCGCTGCGGCGGAGGATGTCGTGCGCCGCCGGATCCGCGAACGGCACATGCTCGCCGGCGTGACCTTCCACGATCCCGGCTCGTCGCTCGTCGACGCGGACGTCGAGATCGCGCCCGATGTCGTCGTTGAGCGCGGCTCGGTGCTGGAAGGGAAGACCCGCATCGGCACCGGCACGCGCATCGGCCCGTACTCGATCGTGCGCGACTCGACGATCGGAGAGGGCTGCCGCGTTGAGGCGTCGGTGATCGAGGGCGCGACCCTGGAGGACGAGGTGCGCATCGGTCCGTACTCCCACCTCCGTCCCGGGGCGTATCTCGAGAAGGGCGTCGAGATGGGGAACTTCGGCGAGGTGAAGAACTCGCGCCTCGGGAAGGGCACGAAGATGCACCACTTCTCGTACGTCGGTGACGCGCTGGTGGGCGAGCGCGTGAACGTCAGCGCCGGCGTCATCACCCTGAACTACGACGGCGTGCGCAAGCACCGCACGGAGATCGGCGACGACGCGTTCATCGGATCGGACTCGCTGCTGCGCGCACCGATCAAGGTGGGCGCGCGCAGTCAGACCGGCGCGGGCTCGGTGGTGACGAAGGACGTGCCGGACGACATGCTCGCCGTCGGCGTTCCAGCGCGCATCCGGAAGAAAACCGAACGCCGGGACAAGACGACCTGATGGACGCTGTCGCCTGGCAGCTGCTCCTTCTCGAGCTCGCGCTCGTCGTCGTCCTCGCGGTGCTCTCCGCGAGCGAGGCGGCGATCAACATCGCGCGGCGTCCCGGGGTCATCGACGAGCTCACACTCCAGGGACGCCGCGGACAGCGCGCCGGTGCGATCGGCCGCCGCGCCGGCTACTACCTCGCGGCGATCCAGGTCGCGGAGTTCCTCATCGTCTTCACCTATGCCGGGATCGCCGCGGCGTTCATCGCGCCGCGACTGTCCGCGCTGCTCGCGTTCTTCCTACGGATCGACACGACCGCGATCTTCACGGACGTGAGCGCCGTCGCCGTCACGGTCGCGGTGCTGTCGCTCATCGCGGTGCTCTTCGGCCTGTTCGTCCCGCGCGCGATCGCCGCCCGCCACGCGCAGGGGACGCTCCTGCTGCTCGCGTTCCCGCTCGAGCTCATCACCTGGCTCACCCGGCCCATCGTCACCGTGCTGTTCCGCGTGACGCAGGTCATCGTCCGGCCGTTCGGCGGGACCGCGCCGCAGCCCGGGGTGGTGACCGAGGACCAGATCCGCGCGCTCATCGAGACGGGTCAGGCGCAGGGCGTCCTCGAGCGCACGGAGCAGGAGATGATCAGCTCGATCTTCGAGATGGGGGAGAAGACGGTGGCCGAGGTGATGGTCCCGCGGACCGACATCGTCGGTCTGGACGTCGAGACCTCGCCGCAGGAGCTCCTCGATCGCATCACGACGGTCGGCCACTCGCGCATACCCGTGTACGAGGGATCGGCCGACAACATCATCGGCATCCTTTACGTGAAGGACGTCTTCCGCCGCATCGCGCGCGGCGACCGTCAGCTCGCACTGCGCCAGTTCCTGCGGCCGGCCGTCTTCGTCCCAGAGACGAAGAAGGTGGACGCGCTGCTCCGTGAGATGCAGAAGGACAAGGTCCATATCGCGATCGTCGTCGACGAATACGGCGGCACGGCCGGCCTCGTGACGATCGAGGACCTCGTGGAGGAGATCGTCGGCGAGATCCGCGACGAATACGACGTCGAGCACGAGCTTGTGCTTCCCGTGTCCGAGGCCGAGGCGCTGATGGACGCACGGATCCCGTTCGAGGACGTGAGAGAGACGTTCGGGCTCGAGGTCGAGCCAACGGAGGCATACGACACGCTCGGCGGTTTCGTCACCGCGCAGCTCGGGCGCTTTCCGCGCCAGGGCGAGTCGTTCGAGGCCGCGGGTGCGCGCTTCGTGGTGGAGACGATCGAGGGGAAGCGCATCCGCCGCGTCCGCGTCACGCGACTTCAGGCGAGCCCGGAACCGGCGTGAGCGAGATCGGCCCGGGCGACGAGGAGCTCATCCGCGTCGCCTCGCTTGCGCGGCAGCGCGCCTACGCGCCGTATTCGAAGTACAAGGTCGGCGCCGCCATCCGGACCAAGCGCAACAAGGTGCACAGCGGCGCGAACGTCGAGAACGCCTCGTACGGCCTGACGGTTTGCGCGGAGCGCACCGCCGCGTTCGCGGCCGTGAACGCGGGCGATACGGCGTTCGACGCGATCGCGATCGTCATCGATGACGACCGTCTCCCGACGCCGTGCGGCGCGTGCCGCCAAGTGTTAGCGGAGTTCTCGCCGGACATGCGCGTGATCCTCGCGACGACCGGCGGGAAGCGGAAGGTCACGACGCTGAAGGATCTGCTCCCGGATCCCTTCTTGCCCGAGAACCTCCGCTAGCCGGCGAACCGCGGACGCGCGACCTCGCGCCACACGCCGTCAGTCAGGTCGTGCACGATCAGCTCTTCGACCGTGAAGTCCTGAGCCAGGTCGATGTCGCCGAGCGATGCCCATGCCTCGTCGAGCTGCTCCTGGCTGTTGATGCTGTCGCGATGCA
>Ga0114129_10004725_pt1 | contig 19236 bp, 16 predicted proteins | sample RhiMetdeltSRZDD1_FD_80071 | JGI IMG/M metagenome (GOLD analysis project Ga0114129, IMG submission 80071) | Populus rhizosphere microbial communities from Tennessee, USA - Rhizosphere MetaG P. deltoides SRZDD1 (version 2) (version 2) | ecosystem: Host-associated > Plants > Roots > Rhizosphere >...
CCGCGACGTCGAGAAGCAGCGCGACGAGCTCGCGATGGCTGATCGCCCGATCGCCGCCGACGTTGAAGACTTCGCCGTCGGCGGCATCGCTCGCGCCGGCAAGCAGAAAAGCGTCGGCGGCATCGTCGACGTACACGAAATCCCGCAGCTGCGAGCCGTCACCGAAGATCTGAACTTCGCCCCCTTCGATCACCTGGCGAATGAACCATCCGATGAATCCCTGACGGTTGTGTTTGATCAGCTGTCGTGGCCCGTACACGTTCGTCAGCCGCAGCGAACTTGCGCGCAGGCCGAAAACCCGATTGTAGAGGAGATGGTAGTGCTCTCCCGCGGCCTTGTTGATGCCATTGACGTCCACCGGCCGGACCGGGTGGCGTTCGTCCACCGGCAGACGTTCCGGACGGCCGTACACCTGACGTGTGCCGGCAAAGACGACGCGGACCTGCGGATTGAATTTCCGGCAGGCCTCGAGAACCGACAGTTGCGCGCGACAGTTGATCTCGAGGTCCGTGTACGGATCCCGCATGCTGTCGATGTGGCTGACCTGCCCCGCAAGATTGAAAATGACGTCACGATCCTGCACCAGAATGGACATCGTGGGCTCGTAGCGAACGTCGGCGATGTTCACACGAACGAAGTCCTCGATGCCGTGCAGGTTGAAACGATTGCCGCCGTAGTCGGGAATGAGCGCGTCGACGATGAGAACGTCTGCGCCGGCATCGACGAGCTGACGCGCGAGATTGCTGCCGATGAATCCGAGGCCGCCGGTGATCATGACACGCCGGCCGCGATAGAAGTCGAGATGCGCGGCCCTCACGCGCGATCTCCAGAGCGCGGCATCGAAGTTGAGTGGCGGGGACCGCTGCACCCCGCCAGGCTCGTCGCTTGCGGGGACCCCGACGCCCCGCGCCGCTCCTCGCATGCCGCAGCGAATGCGGCAGGGTGATGGCGAAAATGTTCCTGGCGTACGACGAGCACGAACCACAGCTTCATCACGTCGACGGCGGTCTTGAACAGCCGGCGGAAGTTGAAGAACTGCGATCGCCCGTGCGCGCGATGGTAGTGGTGCACGGGGACTTCCGAGATGCGGAACCCCGCATCCTGGATTTTCTTCATCATCTCGAGACAGATGACGCCGCTGTTCTTCTCGAGGGTAATGCAATCGAAGATCGAACGCCGCATCAGCCGGAAATCACAATCCACATCTCTCACCCGAAGCCCGAAGAGGCGCTTCACTGTGTGGTGATAGATCCGACCGATGACGATGCGGTGCAACGGATCCGACCGGCTGATCTTGTAGCCGTTCACCAAATCCACGTTTTGATCGAGGGCAGCCCAGAGTAGGACCATTTCCCTTGGATCGTACTGGGCGTCGCCATCCGTATAGAAGATCAGGTCCTTTGTCGCTGCCGCGAGCCCGCTGCGAAGCGCCCCGCCGTAGCCGCGGTTTCTCGGATGGTGAACGACCTTGACCTCCGGATATGTCCGCACGAGCTCGTCGGCGATGTCGGCTGTCGCATCGGCGCTTCCATCGTCGACGATGATGACCTCCAAGTCCGGCGTGAGCTCACGAGCCGTGCGCAACGCCGCGATCACGAGGCTCGCGATCGTCCCGCTGTCGTTGTACGCGGGAAAGAACACACTCAGGCCGGGCTTCGGCATTGGAGGCGCTGACATCCGAGGAGCCGTAAATGTTAGCGGTCAGCGGACTTGCGCGCAAGCGCCCGCTCGTATGCCGCCTCGAGTCGCTCGGCGACACGGTCCCATCCGAAGCGAGTCGCGACGAGCAGCCGCCCGGCTTCGCCGAGCCGCGCGCGCGCCGACGGGTCGTCGGCAAGCTGAGAGATGGCCGCGGCGATCGCGTTCGGATCCCGTTCGGGAACGAGAATCCCCGAGCGGCGATCCTCGACGACCGCGCCGATGCCGCCAGCGGCGGTCGCAATCAGGGGAGCGCCAGCCGCGAGCGCCTCGAGCACGACGTTCGGCAAGCCGTCGACGTTGCCGCTGTCGTCGCGCACCGATGGCACGACCACGATGTCCGCCGCTGCGAGGTGGACGGCCACTTCGTCCTGGGTCAGATTCCCGGCGAATCGGACCCGGTCGCCGGCACCTGCCGAGCGCGCGCGGGCAGCGAGCTCGTCTCGAAGGTCACCATCGCCCGCAATCACGACAACCGCGCGCCGCAGTGTACGCAAGAGCGGCACCGCATCGATCAGGTATTCGAATCCCTTCTTGCGTACGAGTCGACCGGCTGCGAAGACGAGCAGCGCATCTTCGGTGACGTCGAGCCGCGCACGCTGGCTGGCGCGCATCGACGGACGCGGACCGAATCGTTCGACGTCGACGCCGTACGGAATTACCTCGACGTGGTCGGGGTCCGCGCCAAGCGCGACTGCGCGCTGGCCGAGGTCCGCGCTGCATGCGGTGACGACGGCGGCGTGAGAGAACACCCTTCGAGCCGCCCACGCGGCAGGCGCGAACGTTTCGGCCACGTAGACGTCGGATCCATGGAGGCTGACGACCAACGGAATTCCGGGTGCCCCGGCGGCGGCGATGAAACCGCCCGGAACCACCCAGTGACCGTGCACGATCGTCGCACCATGTCGACGCGCGATCTTCCGTGCGGCCCGCACGCCGGCCGCAACCGCGAGCGGTGCCGCAACGTACGCGGCCGCGCGCACGCTGACGTCGGCGCGCATGGCCTCAGCGTAGCCGAAGATGTTCAGCGACGGCACGGGGGCGTACCTGAAGAAATGAAAATGGACGCCGTCTTCGCTCGCGTTCCGTGCAACGAGCGGATGCCATGGGGCGACGATGTGAACGGCATGCCCGCGCGCGGCAACCGATTTCGCAATCGGGTCCATGAACGTGCCGACGCTGTCTCCGGGAAACCGGGGGTACGACGTCGTTACCATCACGACGACGTGGCGCTTGTGGGAGTCTGTCACCGGTGCTTCATGACGCCACAATCAGTCGCCCCGTCGAAGCACGAGCCGCCAGGGGACGATCAGCGACTCGAGGAGAACGCCGGTGGAAACCTTCGAATATCCCTGCTGGCGTTCGACGAAGATGATCGGGACCTCGCCGATGCGGCATCCACGGCGAGCCGCTTCGAAGAGCATCTCGACGAGGAAGGCATAGCCGTCGGAGACCATGCGATCGAGGGGGAGCTTGCGTAGCGCGTCGCGCCGCCAGCACCGGAAGCCGCTGGTGCAGTCCTTCGGTGTGAGCTGCGTGACCGCGCGGATGTACTTGTTCGCAAAGGCGCTGAGGAAAATCCGGTGAAGCGGCCAGTTCACGACGCTGACCCCGTTCAGGTAGCGCGAGCCGATCACGACGTCGTGCTCACGCGCCGCGGCCGCGAGCGCGGGGAGATACTCGGGCCCGTGCGAGAGATCCGCGTCCATCTGACAGATCAAATCCGCGCTGTCACTCGCGAGCGCGCGCTGCAACCCCTCGACGTACGATCGACCCAACCCGCGTTGACCGGTGCGGTGCAACACATCGATCCGGCCAGGGTACTCGACGCGCAGGCCGTCGGCGAGGTCACCCGTGCCGTCAGGCGACGCGTCGTCGACGACGAGCATCCGAAAGCCGTCGTGCGCGAGCACGCCACGAGCGAGAACGGCAAGATTCTCTCGCTCGTTGTAGGTCGGAACGACGACGAGGACGTTTGGCGTACTCATGGACGAGGCTGAACGAGTCCACCTACGCAGATGATCAGCACGGGATCAATCACCGGGATTCTGAAACGCTCCTGTGGAAAGAACAACAGGCAGACGAGCACCGCAGAAGCAGCCAGCAGGAAGAGCACGGCCGGCGGCCTGCGTCCGCGCGCCAGCCGCGGCATTCCTACAGCTGCGAGCGGCAGCAGCAGCACGTAGGAAACGATCGATGCAACCCGATAGCGGAACGAGTGTACTGCATACGACGGACCGGTCGGCACGATTACGTAATACATCTTGCGGAAGAGAAGCGCGATCCACTCGCCAGGATGCTGGACAATCCACTGCAGGGCCGCGCGATAGTAGAGCGGCTCCAGTTCCTCGGAGCTCAGTCCCGGATGCGCCCGCCGGAAATCCAGCTCAGCACGTTTCAGCTCGGGATTCGCGGCGAGATCTCCCTCGCCTCTCGCGAGAGGGTGATTGCCCGTCCAGAACGTGACGCCCCCCTCCGAGGCCACCAGGATGAAACGCTCGTGAACGCGAAGATTCCGGACGGTCCATGGGCTGACGACCGCGACAGTGCCGGCGATCAACGCGAACGCGAGAATCGCGCGACGAGTGAGCAGCAGCCAGATCAGCGCGGCCGGCAGAAAGAACAGCATCGCTGGTCGTACAAGCGTGGCGGCGCCCGCAACCACGCCGGCTCCGAGCGCGAGGGAACCGCCAGCACGGTTGCTGTTGGATGAACGGCTTTCGTCGACGGCAACCTGCAGCAGCAGCGCCGCCAAGAGCGCTGCAGCAGAATACAAGGTCTCACTGAGCACGTATGCGGGCATCCACACGAGCGGCGGATACACCGCTGCGATGGCAGACGCTGCAACCCCTGCCCCGGGACCGCCCGAGCGAAGAGCCCACACACCCACGACCCATACGATGCCGCCGCCGATGATCGCCTGGATGACCTTGACGCGCGCGGGGCTGCTCCCGGCTGCGGTGGAGCCGGCGCCAATTGCCGCGAGCAGCAGCGGATAACCGGGAGCCCGACCGAACCATTGGCCGGTTCCGACGTCGCTCGCGCCGTCGTACACGAATCCGCGGCCCTCGGCCAGGTTCGCGGCGAGCACGAGATATTCGCGCTCGTCGTGCGTGAGCGGCTTGTTGGTCCAGTAGAGCAACCCGAACGTCAACCGAAGGGCGATGCCCACGAGCGCCGCGGCGATGATTAGCTGACGCGCCCGGGAGTCATCGAGCCACATCAGGAACCACCGTCAGTGACGACCCTCGAAGCGCAGCGCGGAGATTTGTTCGGAGACGAGGCCGACAAGGAATACGATGACGGCGAACATGATCAGCAGCACGGATGAATTGGTGACGTGCCGCTGGGTCGCGATCGTCCAAACCATGTATCCCGCGCCGACCGCGAAGGACGCCAGACTGATTGGAAGGAACACACGCAGAGGACTGAACAGTGTCACGATGCGGAGAATGATTACGAGGAAGCGCGTGCCGTCGCGCGCCAGCCGAACCTTCGACGTTCCCACTCGCTGCCGCGCCTCCGTCGGTTCGAAGGCGACGTTGTAGCCGGCTTTGATGAACGCGAGTGTCGTCGTCGTCGGCAGGGAAAACCCGTTGGGCATCAGATGCAGGAACTCGAGGAGCTGCTCGCGCCGTGCGGCACGAAAGCCCGAGGTCAAATCGGGAATGTGACGTCCGGCCAGGTAGCCGGCAAACCAATTCAACGCTTCGTTGCCGAGATGTCGCACGTGGGTTGCCTGCGTTGCGGCCGATCGAGCCCCGACGACAAGGTCGTACTCACCGAGCCTGGACGCCAAGCGACGGGCATCCTCCGCGCGGTGTTGGCCATCGCCATCGATGATCAACACGAAATCACCAGTCGCCTTGCGTATTGCCGTTTTGACTGCGGCGCCGTTCCCTTTGTTGTAGGGGTGGCGGACGACGACGGCGCCCGCGCCTTGCGCGCGTGACGCGGTCTCGTCCCGCGACCCGTCATCCACGACCAGGATTTCTCTCCAGCGACCGGCCGACGCGAGCGCACTCACCACGTCTCCAATCGCGGCTGCTTCGTTGTATGCGGGGATGACGACCGAGACGTCTGCGGGATCTGCCACGAGGATCAGCGCTCCCAGCGCCGTTCGACGCCGGTGCCCGTCAGGGCGCCTTGACGATCGCCGTCGCTGACCTCCTCGTCCTGACGGTTCCCCGGAAGCTCGAGGGTCTTCACGCGATACACGAGGTCTTCGAGCAGCTTGCGGTTTGCGGAGATCACGTCGGCGAGCAGGCCAATCAAGACAACCTGAAAGCCCACGATCATGAAGACGGCCGCGAGAATCAGGGACTGGAGGTTGCGAGGACCGTACACCGGTTGCGTGAGCATCGTGTAGACGAACCGCAGCGAAACCAGGACGCCGGCGGTGATTATCGCGAGACCGATGTACGTGAACACCTTGAGAGGCTCGTACATCGCGTAGATTCGGACGATCGTCGCGGCGGACTTCTTGATGTACGAGAAGATGCTGTCGAACAGCCTCGACTCACGCGTCCGCGGATTCGTGGCGACCGGAACGTGTGCGATGGCCATTCGCTTCTTTCCCGCCTGGATGATCGACTCGAGCGTGTACGAATATTCCGACACGATCGTCATCCGCAGCGCCGCCTCGCGCGTGTACGCGCGGAAGCCGCTCGTCGTGTCGGGCACCGTTGTCCCCGAGACCTGTCGGACGACCCAGCTTCCGAGCCGCTGAAGCTGGCGCTTTCGCCAGGACATGTGACGCACCTCAGCGATGTTCCGGTCGCCGATGACGATGTCGGCCGCCCCCTTCAAGAGCGGCTCCAGCAGCTTCGGTATCTCGTGTCCGGCGTATTGATTGTCGGCGTCGGTGTTCACGATGAAGTCGGCGCCGCGCTTGAGCGATGCGTCGATGCCCGCCGCGAATGCGGCCGCCAGCCCTTTGTGACGGCGCATGCGGACGACGTGATCGACGCCGCAGCGGAGCGCCACGTCGGCCGTTCCGTCGTTCGATCCATCGTCGACGACGAGGAACTCGATGACATCGATGCCGGGCACGCTGCGCGGGAGATCCGAAATCGTGGCGGGGAGCGTCGCCGCCTCGTTCAGGCACGGGATCTGGATGATGAGTTTCTTCAAGAGCCGATCAACTTCTCGATGACGCCGTCCCACGTGACGTGCCGCGCGACCTCGAAGCCCGCGTCGCCCAGAGATGCCGCGCGCGCGCGATTGCTCGCCAGACCGTTCAGTGCTGCTGCAAGCGCCTCCGGCGTCGGCTCGCACGAGAACCCGGTCACGCCGTTGGCGACGAACTCGTTCGGGCCGCCGGAGTCGGTGCAGGTGATCACCGGCTTCCGCGCCAGAAAGGCTTCGAGCGTCACGTATCCGAAGTCCTCATCATACGGCGGATACACGACGGCCAGTGCTCCCGCGTACAGCTCGATAAGGTCGTTGTCGCCCGTCGTCCCCAGGAAGGCGACGCGATCGGAGACGCCGGCCGACTCTGCGTCACGTTCGACGTTCTGACGCTGCGTCCCGTCGCCAGCGACGACCAGCCTGAGTCCGGGATCCACTTGAGCCATCGCCTTGACGATCAGGTCGACGCGCTTCACCGATTCGATGCGGCCAACCGACAGGACGTAATCGCCGTACGGCCCTGTTTTCAGGCGCGACGCGAGACGTGGTGGATGATACAGCGGCTCGGCGGAAAGACCGTTGAACTTCGCGAGGCGTCCGGCGGTGTTGCGCGCGTTCGCGAAAATCGCGTGACATTCCCGGAGCATCTCGGTGTCGAGGCGGACGAGCGTGTCCCGCAGCCCGACATCCGCTTCGATATGGTCAAAATCGCTGTACGGCGTACCGCACAACTCGTAGGCCGCGCGATACTGGTGAATGAGCCACGCCACCTTGCGTGGGTGTCGCGCGAAGTACGTAGGAAACTTCGAGGCGATCACCAGGTCCACGGGGCGTCCGTTGCTCTCGCTGAGGTCCAGCAGCCGCCACGCGGCGGCATGCGGCAGGATTTCCTCCTTGGGATTCCACTTGAACGGGACGCTTACCAGCTCGGTCTCGTACCCTCGCTGACGGAGCTCGCGAACCAGCTCGCGCACGTGCGTCTCCGCGCCGCCGTGCACGAACGGCACCTGCGCCTCGCAGACGAGGATGGTCTTTACAGACACTCAGCGAATCAGCCCCGGAGTCGAGCGATCTGGCATCGGCTTTGGGCTCTTGGCTCCAGGCTTTGGGCCTGTCAGGCAATCCGCGGCGGACTGCCCGCGGGGCCCAAAGCCCAGAGCCAAGAGCCCAAAGCCGATGCTCTGCTCACGTCGCATGTCGAAAATTGATCACGTCGCCGTCGAGGACGATGTAGTCTTTCCCCTCCAGCCGTAATTCTCCGTGCTCGCGGCACGCGGCGAGCGATCCCCGCGCGATCAGCGCCTCGTAGCGCACGACTTCCGCTCGAATGAACCCTCGCGAGATGTCGCTGTGAATTTCCCCTGCCGCCAGGACAGCCGGCGTTTCTCGCGGGATCGACCACGCGCGGCATTCATCCTCGCCCACGGTGAAGAACGAAATATGGCCAAGCAGTTCGTAGCTCGCGCGAATGATGCGGTCGAGGCCCGACTCGCGGAGACCGAGGTCCGCCATGAAGGCCGCTGCGTCGGCGGCATCGAGCTGGGCGATCTCCAGCTCGATCTTGGCGCAAACGGGCACGGCCCGTGTCGCGGCGCCGGCAATGAAGTTCTCCACTCCCGCAAACCTCACGGCATCGTCGACGTTCGGCAGGTCGGCTTCGTCGACGTTCAGGACGAGCAGCAGCGGTTTGGCCGAGAGAAACTGAAAGCCACGCAGGCGTCGGGTGCTATCCGCATCCAGCCGCAGTGCGCGAAGCGATCGGCCCGCTTCGAGCGTGGCGCGGCAGCTGTTGAGCAGCTCCTGCTCCTTGCGCAAATCGGGGTTGGCGCCCTTCTTCAGATCGCGCTCCAGCCGTTCAAGGCGGCGTTCGACGACGCCAAGATCGGCGAGGATGACTTCGTCTTCCATTGTTCGGATGTCGCGCGCGGGATCGACGGTGCCCGCCGGATGCGGCACTGCCGGATCGCGGAAAATGCGAACAACGTGCAGAAGGGCGTCGGCGTTGCGGAAGGGAGCGACGTCGAGAAGCGCCTGAGCTGCGGTTCGGGCGCCGCCCGCGCCGGCGATGTCCGCGAACTCCACGGTAGCCGGGACGCGCTTGCGCGGGTTGAACAGCGACGTCAGCCGATCGAGGCGCTCGTCGGGGACGCGCGACACGCCCACGTTGGCTTCGGCCTTCCCTCCGCTCCGGGGTGCCTCGCGGGTGCTCGTGAGTAATTGAAAGAGCGCGGTCTTGCCCGTCGAGGGAAAGCCAATCAGCCCGGCTCGGAGCATAGGTCACGAAAAGCCTTCGCATGGTAGCACGCGGTGGCACCTCGAGTAGGTGCGCAGGCAGCGAACAAAAGGCGTAACTTCAGTGATTTCTAGATTTTGCGGTTGACATTCCTGATGTGCTTCTCTAGTATCGCCGTGGACTTTTGTGGACCACAGTGGAGTAACACCGCGTGCTCCGGGGCAACTACGCCGCCAAAATCGATGACAAGGGGCGGCTCAAGATTCCGAACGCCTTCCGTGCCCTCATCCAGGGACAGCACGGGCCTGAGCTGTTCGTGACGAGCCTCACGGGGGAGTACGTCCGCGTTTACCCCATGCCGGTGTGGATGGCGCTCGAAGAGAAGCTCTCGCGCATGCCATCCACCCATCCTGCGCGGATCAAGTTCTTCGATCGCGTCAACTACTACGGCCAAGCCTGCGAGATCGATGCGCAGGGGCGAGTCGTCATTCACCCGCGGCTGCGCGACGCGGCGTCGATGAGCGGCGACGTCGACGTGCTCGGGCAGCTCGATTGCCTCGACGTCTGGAACCACGAGCGTTTCGTCGCGAAGCTGCAGCGCGAGGCCTACACCGACGAAGACGCCCGCGCCCTCGCGGAATTCGGGATCTGACGCGATGGCGCCTGCACACGAACCCGTCATGGTTGCTGAAGTCGTGACGCTGCTCGCGCCCGAACGCGGTGGCGTGTTCGTCGACTGCACCGTCGGTCTCGGCGGCCATAGCCGGGCGCTGCTCGACGCGGGCGCATCGCAGGTCCTGGGGCTGGATCGCGACGAAGAGGCGCTCCGCATCGCAAGCGAGGCGCTCGCCGCATTCGGCGATCGGGTCGAGCTCGTCCACGCTGACTTTCGCGATCTCAATCACGTGCTCGACGACCGAGGCATTGCCCGCGTCGCCGGGGCCCTGGCCGACTTGGGCGTCTCGTCGATGCAGCTCGATGGCGAAGGCCGCGGCTTCAGTTTCCGGCGCGACGAGCCGCTCGACATGCGAATGGATCGATCGGCGGGGCCGACGGCGGCGGATCTGGTCGCGAAGGCCGGCGAAGAGGATCTCGCGAACATCATTTTCCAGTACGGCGAGGAGCGCTACTCGCGGCGGATCGCCCGCGCGATCGTCGCGGCACGCCGGACTGCGCCCGTGCGCACGACCGCGCAGCTCGCCGACATCGTTCGCCGCGCCATTCCTCGTCGGGGTTATCAACGGATTGATCCAGCGACGCGCACGTTCCAGGCGCTGAGGATCACGGTGAACCGCGAACTGGAGGGGCTCGAGACGTTCCTGATCGACGCGAGCCGGCGGCTTCTTCGCGGCGCCCGTCTCGTCGTGATCTCGTTCCATTCCCTCGAAGACAGGATGGTCAAGCATGTGTTTCGGGCACTGGAGCGTGGTGAGGCGGCGCTTCGCGTCCTGACGAAGCGGCCGCTGGAGCCGGGAGAGGACGAGACCGCGCAGAACCCGCGGGCGCGCAGCGCGAAACTGCGCGCCATCGAGAGGCTCGCATGAGCGGCACGGACTTCGAGTACGCGATCAAAAAGGACGTACGGAACAACCCAATCGTCCGTGAGCTCGACGAGGCGCGCCAGCAGCAGTTGTGGCGATCGACCGCGATCGGCGCGGTGCTCGTCGGCGTGCTGCTGTTCTCGGCGTGGCAGCACTTCCAGCTCGTGCGTCACGGATACGAGATGGAGCGCCTCCAGCAGGAACACGCGGCCGAAATCGAGGTGAACCGGCATCTCCGCCTCGAGATGGAGACGCTGCGTTCGCCGCGCCGCATCGAGGAAATCGCGACCCGGAAGCTGCACCTCGTGGCGCCTGCGCCCGATCAGGCGATTGTCATCGAACGGGTCATGGCTCCCGAACCGCCCGCCAAGTCCATCGTGGCGGCCCGCTGAACGCCCGGCCCGCGAGGAGGATCGATGGACGAGAGGAAGGGCAGCAGATTCAAGGCTCCGTGGAAGCGGATCGCGTCCAGGCGCAGACACACGACCGATCTGCCCGATGCGTGGCGGGCGACCATCCGATCGCGCGTGCTCGCCGGCGCGGTGCTGTTCGGCGTCTGGACTGTCGGGATCGAAGCCCGCCTCTTCTACCTTCAGGTGATCCAGCACGCCGAGATGATGTCGCGTGCCGATCGGCAGCAGCTCAGGACGATCAAAGCCCCTGCAAAGCGCGGAGAGATTCTTGACCGCATGGGTCGCGTTCTCGCCTACAGCGTCGACGCGGACACAATCGTCGCCGACCCGTCGGAGGTCGAGGACCCCGACGCGGTCAGCGCTGCGATCTGTCGTGCACTCGACGACTGCGACGCCCGCGAGCGTCAGAACATGGCGAAGAACCTGCGTCGCAAGGGGCAATTTGCGTGGCTCGCGCGAACCGTCTCGCCTGACGAGGCGAGACGCGTCAAGGCCTTGCAGCTCCAGGGCGTCGGATTCCTCAAGGAGAGTCGCCGCTACTATCCCAACAAAGATCTGTTGTCGCACGTGCTCGGCTACGTTGGCGTAGACAATGTCGGGCTCGCCGGGCTCGAATCCACGTTTGATTCGGTGATTCGCGGCCGCGAAGGAAAGGTGTTCGTCCAGACGGACGCGCGCAAGCACGCGCTGTTCAGCCGGACCGAACGCCAGGCGACGTCAGGCGCCACGCTCGAGCTGACGATCGATCAAGTCCTTCAGTACATGCTGGAGCGCGAGCTCCGCGCCGGTGTCGAAGAGAACAGGGCGGCTGGCGGATCTGCGATCATCATGCACCCCGACACGGGCGAGATTCTCGCAATGGCGAGCTGGCCCACCTTCAACCCGAATTCGTTCGGACGGTTTGCCGAAGACACCCGGCGCAATCGAACCATCCAGGATCTCTACGAGCCCGGCTCGACCTTCAAGGTCGTGACGGCGTCCGCCGCGCTCGAGGAGCACGTGATCAATCCAGGCGATCTGATTGACTGCGGCGCCGGACGGATTGCGTTCGGGAGTCGGGTCATCAACGACATGCACGCGTATGGCGTGTTGCCGTTCACCGAGGTCATCGTCAAATCCAGCAACGTAGGCGCCGTCAGAGTGGGACTCCGTCTCGGTGCTGAGCGGCTCGGCCTCTACGTGAACCGTTTCGGCTTCGGCCAGGCGCTGTCCCCGGATTTTCGTGGCGAGAACCCCGGTATCGTGTGGAACCCGGCGCGCCTCGATCCGAGCGCGCTCGCGTCGGTCTCCATGGGGTATCAGGTCGGTGTGACGCCGTTGCAGATGGCCGCCGCCGTCAGTTCGGTTGCCAACGGCGGGATATTGTTCGAACCCCATGTCGTGCGGGCGGTCATCACCGGTAGCCACCGCACCGAAGTCGCTCCACGGCCGCTGCGGCGAACGATTTCGGAGAGCACCGCAGCCGAGCTCACCGCGATCATGGAAGGCGTTGTCGATCGTGGCACCGCGAAGGCAGCGCGGATGGACGGCTACACGATCGCAGGCAAGACAGGGACTGCTCACAAAATCATCGACGGTCACTACTCTCCGTCCGAGTACAACGCGTCGTTCGTCGGGTTCGTCCCGTCGCGCAAGCCGGCCCTGACGATCATTGTCGTGATCGATTCGCCGCACGGGAACGGGTACACAGGCGGCGGCGTCGCAGCGCCAATCTTCAAGCGGATCGCGGAAGCTTCACTGCGGCACCTCGGGATTGCGCCGACGGTCAATCCTGTTCCGCCAGTTCTCGTCGCCAGGAACGAGGCGCCGAGGGACACCGCGCCGCGACCCGTGAGCGCGACGGCCGTTCTGGGTCGAGCCGCCCAGGACGCCGATCCGGACGTGATGCCGGATCTTCGCGGGATGAGCGCACGGGACGCGCTCCGGACGCTCACGAGAATCGGCATGACGGCGAGAATCAGCGGTGACGGATTCGTCGTCGAACAATTGCCCGAGCCCGGCGCGGCGCGCAGCATCTCGGGGTCCTGTCTGCTGAAGCTTGGCAGGCGACCCCTGGAGGAAAATCACGGCGGATCCCTCGACACGGCTCAGGGTGGTTCGAAGCGATCGAATACCGGAGGAGCGCCCCAGTGACGCTTGCAGATCTTCTTCGCGCGAGCGCTGAGCTCTCCCCGTCTGGCGCTGCCCCGCCCGCCATGTCCGACCGAACGGCCGCGACGAACGTGACCGGCGTCGCCTACGACTCGCGACAGGTGACGCCGCGGTCGGTATTCGTCGCGCTGCGGGGTTTGCACGCCGATGGCGCCGCCTTCGCCCGCGACGCTGTCTCGCGCGGAGCGGTTGCGGTCGTTTCCGAAGGCGCTCGGGTTCCAGAACTCTCTACGCTCTGGGTGCAGGTCAGCGACGCGCGTCTCGCGCTCGCTTCGCTCGCAGCGGCCTTCTACGGTAACCCAAGCGAAGAGCTCGTGCTCGTCGGCATCACGGGCACGAACGGAAAAACCACGACGTCGTATCTTCTCGCGTCGATCTTCGAAGCGGCCGGCATCAGCTGCGGGCGAATCGGCACCATCAGTTACCGGATCGGCCAACGCGAACTGGAAGCGGCGCGAACGACACCCGAAGCGCCCGACGTGCAGCGCATGCTGCGCGACATGGTCACCCAGGGTTGTGGCGCCTGCGTGATGGAAGTCTCCTCGCACGCGCTCGCGCTGCGACGCGCCGACGCGCTTCGGTTCGCTGGCGCGATCTTCACGAATCTCACGCGCGATCACCTCGATTTCCATCGCGATATGGAGGACTATTTCGCGGCGAAACGGCGGCTGTTCGAGCAGCTGCCGCCCGGCGGAATCGGCGTGACCAATCTCGACGATCCGCGTGGCGCGTCGCTCGTCAGCGTGTCCCCACGCTCGGTGACCTACGCGATCGATGCGGCCGCCGATGTTCGTCCCGGCCCGCTCTCGCTGTCGCTCGATGGCCTGAGCTTCGAGGTCCGCACGCCGCGCGGCACGCTGCAGATCCATTCCGCTCTCGTCGGACGCCCGAACGCGTACAACATTCTCGCAGCCGTCGCGACCGCCATGGCGCTCGATCTGCCGTTCAGCGGAATCGAAAGAGGCATCGCTGCTCTCGCCGACGTTCCCGGACGCTTCCAGCTCGTCTCCAGCGCGCTCGACGACGTCCGTGTTGTCGTCGATTACGCACACACCGACGATGCGCTGAAGAATCTGCTGGAGACGGCGCGACCGCTGGCCACGGGACGGTTGATTACGGTGTTCGGTTGCGGCGGCGATCGCGATCGCACGAAGCGGCCGCTCATGGGTGCGGTTGCTGCTCGCCTGAGCGATCTCGTGATCGTGACGTCCGACAACCCGCGCTCGGAAGACCCGGAACGCATCATCGACGAGATCAAGCGCGGCATCTTGATCCCCCCAGATCGGGCACCGCGAGGGCAGCCGGCGCCGAAATCGACGCCCTGCCTGGCGATTGTCGACCGCAAGACGGCAATCGAGCGCGCGATTCACGAGGCCAAGGCCGGTGACCTGGTCCTGATTGCCGGGAAGGGGCACGAGAAGTACCAGGTCATCGGCCATCGGACGCAGCCCTTCGACGATGTCGAAGTGGCGAGGAGTGCGTTGAGCCGTCGACGGCTTTCAGCGGCGCGGTAGACGGTGGACATGGTCCTCACCGCCGGCGGGATAGCCGCTGTGACGCGCGGCCGAATCGTTCAGGGCGATCCTGAAAGCCGGATCGGGCCGGTTTCGATCGACTCGCGCACGCTGTCATCCGGCGACTTCTTCGTGGCGATTCGCGGCGATCGCTTCGACGGTCATCGGTTCGTGAGCGAGGCAGTGGCGCGCGGCGCCATCGGCGCGATGGTCGCCGAAGTTTCTGCGATGCCTGGCGCTCTGGACGCGGAACCGCGGCGGCCGGCGCCGATCGTGATCCAGGTGGAAGACACGACCGGTGGGCTGCAGGACATCGCGCGCGACGTGAGGCGGCGGTCTGGCTCACGCGTCGTGGCGATTACCGGGAGTGCAGGAAAGACGACCACCAAGGAAGTGGCGGCGGAATTTTTGGCGACGCGCCATCGCGTCTTCAGGAACAAGGGGAACTTGAACAATCACATCGGTCTGCCCCTCTCGTTGCTCGAGTTGCGTGCCAGACCGGATGTCGCGGTTGTCGAGCTCGGCATGAATCATCCCGGCGAAATCCGCACGCTTGTCGGCATTGCCGAGCCCGAGGTGCGCGTGTGGACGAACGTCGGCGACGCGCATCTCGGTTTCTTCGAATCCGCCGACGCGATCGGCGACGCGAAGGCGGAGATTCTGGAGGCACCTCGCGCGTCGGACGTGCTGGTTGCCAACGCGAATGATCCGCGGGTGATGTCGCGGGCCGGCGCGTTCTCAGGTCGTCTCGTCACCTTCGGCGTCGACACGCCGGCGGACGTCGAGGCGTCGCGCGTCGAGCATCGCGGTCTGGAAGGAACGGCAGCGAACGTGCGGACACCCGTCGGTGAAGTGTGGCTCGAGACGCCGCTGCTCGGCACCGGCAATCTCGCGAACGTTCTTGCCGCAATTGCCGTTGCTCTGCAATTCGACGTGCCGCTCGAACAGATCTCCGATGGCGCGCGTTCGTTGCGGCCGGCATATCACCGCGGCGAGCTCGTTCGGCTGCCCGGCGGCATTACGGTGATCGATGATTCGTACAATTCGAGTCCCTCGGCGTTGACGCGCGCCCTCGAGACGGTTGCGGCGGCGACCGGCAGCGCGCGAAAAGCGGCGGTGCTCGGCGAGATGCTCGAGCTCGGCGCTCATGCCGAACGTTTGCACCAGGAATGCGGACGCGCTGCCGCGGCAGCAGGACTCGACCTGCTCGTGACCGTCGGCGGCGATGCCGCTCGCGCGCTGAGCGAGGCGGCCATTGCGGCCGGCATGCGCCGTCAATCCGTCTGGCACACGGCAACGAGCGATGAAGCGGCGGATGTTGCGCTGCGGCACATCCGTCCCGGTGATCTCGTGCTGGTGAAGGGCTCGCGCGGTATCGGCACCGACCGTGTTGTCGAACGGCTGAAAGTGGAGTTCGCCTGATGTTCTACTACCTCCACTATCTCAGCAGCTACTGGCCGGTGCTGAACGTCACGCGCTACATCACGTTCCGCACCGCCGCCGCCAGCCTGACAGCGCTCGTTCTTGGTCTGTTCGTCGGCCCGTGGATGATTCGGAAGCTGCGCGAGTTCCAGATCGGTCAGGTGATCCGTCAGGAAGGTCCTGCAACGCACCGAACGAAGGCGGGGACACCGACGATGGGTGGCTTGCTGATCCTGACGTCGGTGCTGATTCCAACCCTCTTGTGGTCGGATTTGACAACGCCGTTCGTGTGGATAGCGGTCTTGGCGACGGCAGGGTTTGGGCTCATCGGGTTCGCCGACGACTACCTGAAGATCGTGCGGCGCTCGCACCACGGGCTGCTTCCTCGCTACAAGCTGGCCTGGCAGGCCGTCGTCGGGTTGGCTGTCGGCGGCGCCCTCATGTTCCTCGAGTCACACGACCTGTACAACACGCGTCTCATCTTCCCGTTTTTCAAGCGCCTGATCCCCGATTTGGGTGTGTTCTACGTTCCGTTCGCTGCATTCGTGCTCGTGGGATCGACCAATATGGTCAACCTGACCGACGGTCTCGATGGTCTCGCCATCAGCGTGTTCGCGGTTTCGGCGGCCGCATTCACCGCGCTCGCATACGTGTCGACCCATTCTGTGTTCGCGAACTACCTGCAATTGGTGCCGCTGCGGCCCGCTGCCTCGGAGCTGACGATCTTCTGCGGTGCGCTCGTCGGCGCGAGCCTCGCGTTCCTTTGGTACAACTGCTATCCCGCCGAAATTTTCATGGGCGATATCGGATCGCTCAGTCTCGGCGGCGCGCTCGGAACCGTGGCGCTCCTCATCAAACAGGAGCTGCTCCTGCCGCTCGTCGCCGGTGTGTTCGTGTTGGAAGCGCTGTCGGTCATCATCCAGGTCGCATCGTTCAAGACCACGGGGCGGCGAGTATTCAAGATGGCCCCGCTGCACCATCACTTCGAGCTGATCGGCTGGAGCGAACCGAAAGTCATCACACGGTTCCTGATCGCGTCCATCGTCTTCGCGCTGTTCAGCCTCACGACGTTGAAGCTCCGATGACGACGAGCCACGCCTTCTCCGTTCGCGGGTCTCGTGTCACCGTCGTCGGTGCGGCGAGGAGCGGTGTGGCCGCGGCGGAGCTGCTCGTCCGCCGTGGCGCTCGCGTCACCCTGACCGATCTCCGCGAGCAGATCGAGGACGAGACCCGACTCCGCAATGTGGGTGTCGCGCTGGAGCTCGGCGGCCATCGTGAGGAGACGCTCACGGCAGCCGATCTGATCGTGCTCAGCCCCGGCGTGCCCTCGACGCAGCCGGTGCTCCAGGCGGCGCGCGCCGGAGGTGTTCCCGTCATCGGCGAGCTGGAGCTCGCGTCGCGATGGCTGCGCGGACGCATCGTCGCCATCACCGGCACGAAAGGAAAGTCCACGACGACGACGCTCACCGGCCGGATGCTCGAAGCGGGAGGTCACCGCGTGCTCGTCGGCGGCAACATCGGCCACGCGCTCAGCGCGCAGGTGGACGACTCCACCGAAGACACGATCCACGTCGTCGAAGCCAGCAGCTTTCAGCTCGAGAGCATCGATACGTTCAGGCCCTGGATAGCGGCGCTGCTGAATTTTTCACCGGATCATCTCGACCGCCACGCCGACGTCGACGAGTACGCGCATGCGAAGGCGCGAATCTTCGCAAATCAGTCACGCTCGGACTGGGCCGTGCTGAACGGTGACGACAGCGCCTCGATCGAGCTGGCTGCGGGCGCGGTCGCGCAGCGGCTGCTGTTTTCGATGACCGGAACGCTTGCGGACGGAATCGTGATCTCGGGTCAGACGATCGTGCGCAGACGCGACGGCAACGAGCAGGCGCTGGTGCCGCTGGCGTCGATCAGGCTCCTCGGCCGGCATCTGGTCGCCGACGTTCTCGCAGCTGCCGCGATTGCGTCGCTCGTCGGCGTCGGGCCCGAGGAGATGACGCGGGCCGTCGAGGGCTTTTCGGGATTGGAGCACGCGCTCGAGCCAGTCGCAGAGATTGGCGGCGTGCGGTTCGTCAACGATTCGAAAGCGACCAACATCGAGGCGGCTCGCCGGGCGATCGAGAGCTTCGGTGCAGGCGTCGTCGTGATCACGGGCGGCCGCTTCAAGGGAGGCGACTTCCGGGATCTCGAGCCGTCCCTCCGCGAGCGCGGCGCAGTGGTGGTCGCGATCGGCGAAGCCCGTCCGCTCATTCGCGAGGCGCTTGGTGATGTGGTGCAGGTCCACGAAGCCGACAGCATGGAAGCCGCAGTGAAGACCGCGTTTGCATCGGCGGCGCCCGGGCGCACCGTCGTGCTCGCGCCGGCGTGCGCGAGCTTCGACATGTTTCGTGATTACGTCGAACGCGGCCGCACGTTCAAAGAGGAGGTGCTTCGGCTGCAGGAGGAGTGGAGCAACGCGCGTGAGCAGTGAGCAGTCATCAGTCCGGTTGGCGCGGTAAAGAGCTGCCCGCTGGGAACGCAGACTGCCCCGGTCTGCGAGGGTAGTGTCTTTATCCCCATCCGGCTGATGACTGCTGACTGCTCGCGTGCTGAATGAAGCCGGTTCGCTGTTTTTTTCGGCTGAGCCTCGCTCTGGCTTTAGCCGCTGGATCGCGAAGTATGGCGCGAAAGCTCAAATCCGACAAGCTGCTCTTCACCGCCACCCTCCTTCTCGTCTGTACGAGCGTGGTGATGGTGTACAGCGCCTCCGCGATGATCGCGCTCGAGAAGTATCAGCAGCCGTACCTGTTCCTGTTCAAGCAGGCGACGTGGGCGCTCGTGGGCCTCTGTCTCATGCCCATCGTGATGCGGATCGACTACCGCAACTACCGACAGCCGCGAGTGATCTGGAGCGGGCTTGCGCTCGCCGCCGTTGCGCTCGTCGCCGTCCTCTTCGGTCAGCCAAAGAACGGCGCCACCCGTTGGCTGGACATCGGGCCGCTCGGCGTACAGCCGTCGGAGCTCGCGAAGCTCGCCGTGATCGTGTTCACGGCTGCGTTGCTCGAGCGGCGGATGGATCGCGTCAACGAGCTCGGGTACTCGCTGGTTCCAATCGGACTCGTGGTAGGGACGATTCTCGCCCTTATCGTCCTCGAACC
>Ga0114129_10004726_pt1 | contig 19234 bp, 18 predicted proteins | sample RhiMetdeltSRZDD1_FD_80071 | JGI IMG/M metagenome (GOLD analysis project Ga0114129, IMG submission 80071) | Populus rhizosphere microbial communities from Tennessee, USA - Rhizosphere MetaG P. deltoides SRZDD1 (version 2) (version 2) | ecosystem: Host-associated > Plants > Roots > Rhizosphere >...
CGAAGTTCCGGGCCGCGCGCCGGATGTGGGCGCACGTGATGAGAGATCGATTCCACGCGCAATCGCCGCGGTCGTGGCAGCTTCGCTTTCACGCACAGACGGCGGGAGTCTCACTCACGGCGCAACAACCGTACAACAACGTGGTCCGTACGGCGCTGCAAGCGATGGCCGCGGTCCTCGGCGGAACGCAGTCGCTGCACACCAACGCGCTGGATGAGGCGCTGGCGCTCCCGACGGCCGAAGCTGCGACGCTGGCGCTGCGAACACAGCAGATCATCGCGCACGAGACGGGTATCACGAGCCTGGTGGACCCGCTGGGCGGGTCGTACTTCATCGAATCGCTGACACGCGAGCTCGAGGAGGAGGCGCTGGCGTACTTCGACACGATCGACGGCATGGGCGGCATGGTCGCCGCGATCGAGCGCGGCTATCCCCAACGCGAGATTGCCGAGAGCGCGTATCGCCTTCAGCAGGCGATCGAGACGAAGGAGCAGGTCATCGTCGGCGTCAACGAGTTCATCGATGCGGCTGAGCCGTCGATCGGTACGCTCCACATCGACGAGTCGGCAGGTGAGCAGCAGCTCGCCCGGCTCGACGCCGTGCGAAAACGCCGAGACGAGGCTCGGGTGCAAAAGACACTCGACGCGCTCCGCGATGGTGCCCGCGGCACAGCGAACACGATGCCGCTGTTGCTGGACGCGACGCGCGCGTACGCCACGGTTGGGGAAATGTGCGACTGTCTGCGAGAAGTGTGGGGCGAATACGTAGAGAGCCCCATAATCTGAGGGCTCAGGCCTCAGGCCTCATCCCTCGACGAGGCTCGGGATGCCCTGAGCGAAGTCGAAGGGCAGGGCTGTCAAGGAATCAGGAGTCAGGGACAGGAATGCGCCAGAAGATCAGGGTGGTGATTGCCAAGCCGGGGCTCGACGGACACGACCGCGGCGCGAAAGTGATTGCCCGTGCGCTGCGCGACGCCGGCATGGAGGTAATCTATACAGGTCTTCGCCAGACACCTGAACAGATTGTGGGCGCCGCCCTCCAGGAGGACGCGGACGTCATCGGTCTGTCCATTCTGTCGGGCGCGCACATGCACATCAGTCCTCGCATCATGGAATTGCTGCGAGAGAAGAGCATGACCGACGTGCTCGTTGTGGTGGGAGGCATCATTCCTGACGCGGACGTTCCGGCGTTGAACGCGATGGGCATTCAGGGGATCTTTCAACCGGGGACGCCAATGCAGGGCATCGTCGACTTCATCACTCGCCACGCACGCGAACGCGTGGGCTCGATCGAAAACTAAGGGGGATCGTGACACACAAACTGCTGCTCGCCGACGACAGCGTCACCATTCAGCGCGTCGTCGAGCTGACGTTCTCGGGTGAGGACGTGCAGGTGGTCACCGTGGGGGATGGAGAGCAGGCCATGGCCCGAATTCCCATCGAGCGTCCCGACATCGTGCTGGCAGACATCGGGATGCCCAAGCGAAGCGGCTATGACGTGTCGGCATTCGTCAAGGGACGGCCCGACCTCGCCCATATTCCGGTGCTATTGCTCGCGGGCGCGTTCGAGCCGGTCGACGAGGCGCGGGCACAGCAGGTCCACTGCGACGGTGTACTCGTGAAACCGTTCGAGCCGCAGCAGGTCATCTCCCGTGTGCGGGAGCTCGTGGACGGATCGAAGCACCGTGGAGAGCAGCGTCTCGGTATTTCCGAATTCGATTACCGTCATTCGTCCCCCGATGCTGCTCGGGACGCCCTGACCCTTCGAGAGCCTCAGGGACACCCCGAGCCCGGTCGACATCCTCTGGATTCCGGTCTCGACGACTACTTCGAGCATCTCGATTCGAAGTTTGCGGGGCTTGGAAGCAAGCCGGAGGCGTCGGTGCCACCCTCGCCGGAGATCGAACACTTCAGATCCGACATCCCGACGGTCGACAAGCTCTTGGGGTCTACGCCGCCGCTTGCATCGTCACCATCCGTGCTCGACTCGATGGAGCCGATCGTTCGCGAGCACCAGCCGACCGACGCCGGGGCGTCAACGGGCGGGCGCAACGTCATGGCCGACATGTTCAACGCACTCATTGCGATGGAGCAGGGCGAGTCTGGAGCGGCCCCGGTTTCGTTCGCGGCACCTGCTGCCACGCCACCGGCGATCACCGACGAGCTCGTCGATGAAATCGCGCGCCGCGTGGCCGAGCGTCTCGCGCCAGATACGGCCCGCGAGCTGGTGAAACAGATCGTGTCCGAGGTTGCCGAGCGGCTGATCCGCGACGAAATCGCCCGCATAAAGGCGGCGGTTGGGACCAGACGCTAACCGATGGCCTCACTGCCGATCACCCTACCCGAGAAGCCGGCACTCGAAGGTCTCGAAGCCAAGTGGGCGGCGCGGTGGGAAGCGGAGGGGACGTACCGCTTCGATCCGAATCACACACGAGATGAGATCTATTCGATCGACACGCCGCCGCCGACGGTGAGCGGATCACTGCACGTCGGGCATGTGTTCTCCTACACGCACACCGATGTGATTGCACGCTTTCAACGGATGCGCGGCAAGGTCGTGCTCTACCCAATGGGATGGGACGACAACGGACTGCCAACCGAGCGTCGGGTGCAGAACTACTACGGCGTGCGCTGCGATCCGTCGCTGCCATACGACCCTGCATTGCAGATCCCGGAGAAGACGGGCAAGCACACGATCTCGGTGTCGCGCCCGAACTTCATCGAGCTCTGCGCCAGACTGACTGGGGAAGACGAGAAAGCCTTCGAGCATCTGTGGCGCTACCTCGGTTTGTCAGTCGACTGGTCGCGCACGTACGCCACCATCGATCGCCGCGCGCAAAAGGTCTCCCAGACAGCGTTCCTGCGCCTGTTGAAGAAAGGTGTCGCCTATCAGCTCGAGGCACCCACGTTGTGGGATGTGGACTTCAGGTCTGCAGTCGCGCAGGCCGAGCTCGAGGACCGTGAGCAGGCCGGCGCCTATCATCGGATTCGCTTCGCGCACCCGCGCGGCGCCGTCGAGATCGAGACCACACGCCCTGAATTGATTCCCGCCTGCGTGGCGCTCGTCGCGCACCCCGACGATGAGCGCTATAAGCCGCTCTTTGGGACCGACGTGGTGACGCCCCTGTTCGGTGTGCCGGTGCCGGTGAAGGCTCACGGCCTGGCCGATCCAGAGAAGGGCAGCGGCATTGCGATGATCTGCACGTTTGGTGATCTCACCGACGTGACGTGGTGGCGCGAGCTGTCGCTGCCGGTGCGTGCCGTCATTCTTCCCAACGGCGCGTTCCGCCCGATCTCGTGGGGCGCGCCGGGATGGGAGTCGCGCGACGCGGCACGGGCGCAGGCCGGCTACGATCAGTTGGCAAATCTTACCGCGGTCAAAGCGCGCACACGCATCGTCGAGATGCTGCGCGAGTCAGGAGATCTAGTCGGCGAGCCCCGAGCCATCACCCATCCGGTCAAGTTTTACGAGAAGGGCGATCGACCGCTCGAAATCATCACCAGTCGTCAATGGTTCATCAAGACGATGGAGTTCCGGGAGGCGCTGCTCGCGAGGGGACAAGAACTGCAGTGGCATCCCGAATACATGCGGCATCGGTACGAGAACTGGGTCAATGGTCTCACTGGCGACTGGTGTGTTAGTCGGCAGCGTTTCTTCGGGGTGCCATTTCCGATCTGGTACGCAATACGAGCGGACGGGGTGGTCGACTACGAGCGACGCGTGCTGCCCGATGAGGCGAGATTGCCGATCGATCCCTCGACCGACGTTCCTGATGGATACACGGCTGGCCAGCGAAACCAGCCGAATGGCTTTGCGGGCGACCCGGACATCATGGACACATGGGCGACATCGTCGGTGACGCCGCAGATTGTGTCAGGGTGGCTCGACGATCCCACTCTGTTTGCGCGCGTCTTTCCGATGGACCTGCGTCCGCAGGCACACGACATCATTCGCACATGGCTGTTCGACACGGTGCTTCGCGCGCATCTCGAACACGGCTCGTTGCCGTGGAAGCACGCGGCGCTGTCGGGATTTGTGCTCGATCCCGATCGCAAGAAGATGTCGAAGTCGAAGGGCAACGTCGTGACGCCGCTCGGTCTGCTCGAGGAGCACGGCTCTGACGGCGTCAGGTACTGGGCCGCGAGCGCGCGCCCCGGCACCGATACGGCCTTCGAGGTGGGGCAGATGAAGGTCGGCCGCCGCCTCGCGATCAAGATGTTGAACGCGGCCAGGTTCGCGCTGATGCAGGCCGAACCTCGAGGCCGGATTGGCGAGCCGCTCGATCGAGGGATGCTCACCAACCTTGCGCATCTCGTTCGGGAGAGCACCCAAAAGCTGGAAGCCTACGACTACGCGTGGGTGCTCGCGCAGACGGAGCGTTTTTTTTGGGGGTTCTGCGACGACTATCTCGAGTTGGTGAAGTCGCGCCGATACGGCGATTTCACTCCCGAAGGCGCAGCGTCGGCAAACAGCGCGATGCTCGTGGCGCTCTCGACGATGCTGAGGTTGTTTGCGCCGTTTCTACCGTTTGTGACCGAGGAAGTATGGTCGTGGTGGCAGCCAGGCTCCATCCACAAGGCTGGCTGGCCGACCTGCGAAGAAGTCGTCCAGGATATCGGTGGCGAAGACACGACAGCCGTCCCCGTCTTCTCTGCGACCAGTGAGGCACTTGGTGAAGTGCGGCGCATCAAGGCGCTCGAGAAGAGGCCGGTCAAAGCCGTGATCGAGCGAGCGGTGTTGCCGAGACGATTCGAGGGAATCCAAGCAGCGGTGCAGGACTTCAAGGCCGCGGCGCACATCCGGGACCTCGTCTTCGAAGACGTCTCCGACGTGGCGCTGACGTTCGCGGAAGAGCCCCCGCCGGAACCACGCGCGTGAACGCGGAGCCGCTGTCGCCGCTCGATCCAGAGGTCTATCGGGATCTCGTGCGTCGCGCGCTTGCGGAAGACGTCGGTCAGGGTGACATCACCACCAGCGCCACGATCGATCGCGAGCAGCTCACACGCGGAGTGATTCTCGCCAAGTCTGAGTGTGTGATTGCCGGACTCGACGTGGCCTGCGAAGCGTTTCGCCAACTCGATCCTGACCTCGTCGTTCAGGTGCATTACCAGGATGGGATGCGGTGTTCCGCTGGCGTTGACGTTGCGGACATACGTGGGCGCGCGTCGGCATTGCTGACCGCCGAACGCACGGCGCTGAATTTCATGCAGCGGCTGTCCGGCATCGCCACGCTGGCACGCCGGTTTGTCGATGCGGCCGGCGGTCGGATCACGGTGCTCGACACGCGAAAAACGACGCCGCTGCTGCGTGCGTTGGAGAAGTACGCAGTACGCGCCGGGGGCGCGGCGAATCATCGGTTCGGGTTGAGCGACGGCGTGTTGATCAAGGACAACCACGTTCGTCTGGCGGGCGGTGTGTGTCGTGCCGTCGAGCGCATGCGCCAGGCCAATCCAGGACTGCCAATCGAGGTCGAGGCACAGAGTCTGCGAGAGGTGCGTGATGCGCTGGAGGCGAAGGCCGACCTCGTGCTGCTCGACAATTTGTCGACGCCTGACATCATTGAGGCCGTGCGAGCGTGTCGAGGAAAGGCGAAGACGGAAATCTCGGGCGGTGTGACGCTCGCGAGGATGTCCGAGCTTGCCGAAACGGGCGCGGACTACGTATCGATTGGCGCGCTGACGCACTCCGCGCCGGCGGCCGATCTCAGCCTTGAGTTGGAATTAGGCTAAGTCCGGGATCCCTCATGGTCATTCGCGACGAATTCGCCACCGCGCTCGCGATCGCCGGCGACCGACTCGGGATATTCGGCAGGCGAGTGTTCTGGTACACCGAGGTTGGATCGACCAATGACGTTGCGGCTGCGCTGGCGGAACGTGGTGAGCCAGAAGGCGCCGTCATCATCGCAGATGCGCAAACGGCCGGTCGCGGGCGGCATGGTCGCAGCTGGGCATCTCCTCCGCAGGCAGGGCTGTATTGCTCCGTCATTGTCCGACCGGCGCCCCACGTCGTCGGTCTGCTGACGATTGCGGCCGGCGTGGCGATCGCGGAAGGTATTCAGGCCGCCACAGGACTGCGAGCCGGTCTCAAGTGGCCGAACGACATCTACGTCAACGGACTGAAGCTCGCCGGCATCCTCGCCGAAGCTGGCTCCTCGCGAGACGGCGCGGCGTTCGTGATTCTCGGGTGTGGCATCAACCTGATGCCCGCTGCGTATCCTCCTGAGATCAGTGCGCGGGCCACGTCGATTGAATCCGAGTTGGGCCGGCCTGCCGATCGCGGTCTCGTGCTGGCCGAGTGCCTCGCCGCGCTCGATGTGCGGTATCGCGACCTCGTCGAGCATGCGAGCGGTCGCGTCATCGAGCGCTGGAGGGATCGCGCGGCGACAACCTTCGGCCGACGTGTGGAATGGGATGTCGCCGGCGTCACGCGGCAAGGCGTCGCGGAAGGCATCGACGAGACGGGGGCGCTCGTCGTGCGCGACGGGACCGAGCGCGCGCGTGTCATGTCCGGAGAAGTGCGGTGGTTGTCCTAGAGAATTACTGTCGCGAGATCGAGGCGTATCTCTGTCGCAAGAACGACGGCCATCTCATTCGCATCGTCGGACCGGCGTTCGAGCAGGTGTGCGGATGGGCGTCGAGGGGTGTTCCACTCAAAGTCGCGACGGCAGGCATCGATCGGTATTTCGAACGGTACTACGCGAAGGGGCCTCGCCGGCGGCCGGTGCGCGTGGAGTTCTGCGAGGCGGATGTCCTCGACGTGTTCGACGAATGGCGACGGGCATTGGGGATAACAACCGCCGACATCGAGCAGACCGACGTTTCGACGACCGTAGAGGCGCATGCGTCGCCCCTACACAGGCATGAGTCGCTCCCGTCGCATCTCGATCGCGTGATCACGCGATTGACGGCACTGCGCGCGGGTGCCGATCGTTCTCTCGAGCCCGTGGTCGAGGGCATCGTTCGTGAGCTCGACATCGCGCGCGCGACGGCAAAGGGATTACGTGGTGAGGCGAGGCGGGCCCTGCTCGATCGGCTTCGGGCGCTGGACAAGAGTCTGCTCGACGCGGCGTACGCGCTGTACGACGAGACGGACAGAGCGGCGCTCGCCGCCGAAGCCGTCGCCGAATTGGCGCCGTTTCGCGATCGGATGCCGCACGATGCGTATGAGCAGTCGCGACACGCGGCGGTCGAGCGGCTTGTACGAGAGCGGAGCCGACTTCCTATCATTGCCAGCGAATGATTCACGCCGGATCAGTGGTGACGGTCGACGTAGAGAAGCCGGCTGCTGGTGGCCGCATGCTGGCGCGACATAAGGGCCAAGTGGTGCTCGTCTGGGGCGCGATTCCCGGCGAGCGCGTCGCCGCCCGCATCGAGCGAACGGGCAAGGGTGTGGCGTACGCCGACACAATCGAGGTGCTGTCCTCGTCTTCGGATCGTCGCTCGGCGGCAGGCGATTGGCGGTGTGGCGGAAATGTGCTCGCGCATGTCGAGTATGCGCGTCAGCTCGAGCTCAAGGGCGAAATCATCCGGGACGCGTTCGGTCGCATCGGTCGCGTACGTCTGGATCGCGCTCCAACTGTCGTCGGCTCACCGGAGCGTGGCTATCGCATGCGCGCCAGGTTCCACCTCCAGAACGGTCGCATCGGCTTCTACCGCGAAGGCACGCACCATCTCTGTCACGCCGCCGAGACAGGACAACTGCTCGACGAGACCAACGCCTGGATCGCTGCCACCGAAGACACGCTTCGACGCGCATCGTTGAACGGGGTTGGCGCGATCGAGATCGCCGAGAACGTTGCTGGTGACGAGCGCGCGTGTCACCTCGATCTGTTCGCGGGCATCGACCCGTCGCCCTATAGCGTCCTGTCGAACGGTCTCGTTGGTCTCTCGGCACACCCAGCAGACCAACACACGACGGTCGTGCTCAGTGGATCGCCGGTTGTGACCGACATCGTCAGCGTTCGTGACGATGACTCGAGCCCGCGACTTCGTCTTCAACGCAGCGCGCGGGCGTTTTTTCAGGGAAACCGGTACCTGCTGGACCGGCTCGTGCGACACGTCATCGAGCAGGTCTCAGAGGGTCCAGTCGTCGACTTGTATGCAGGCGGAGGGCTGTTCGGCCTCGCACTCGCTGCGACGGGCGTGGAGGACGTGACGCTGGTCGAAGGCGATCCGATCAGCGGAGCCGACCTTCAGCGAAATGCGGACCCGTTTCGACCCCGCATCCACGTCCATCGCGCCAGTGTTGAGTCGTTTCTCGCGAGTCGCAGGGATCACCGTCCAGGCACTGTCGTCGTCGACCCTCCGCGGACCGGCCTGTCAAAGGACGCTGCGCGCGGGCTCCTGGCGATGACGCCGACGTCCGTGGTGTATGTCTCGTGCGACATTGCGACGCTGGCGCGAGATAGTCGAGTGCTTCTGGACAGCGGCTATCAGCTCGGTGACATCACGGGGCTGGATCTCTTCCCGAACACGGCCCATGTCGAGACGATTACCGTTTTCAGGCTGTCGGTCTAGCTCGTCGGGACAGCCGCGAAAAAATCCTCGGCAGCAGAACGCCGGAATTAATCATTTGTTCAGAAACGGTTCGGCGCCCGGGTCGTAACATAGACAGGGGCCGACGTTCGGCCGTCCAGCAGGAGATGAATTCGATGGTCACCAAAGTCGTCGGCGTTGTTGCTGGTGCTGCAGTCCTCATCATGATCGCGGCTGCTCCGGTTCTGGCGCATCACTCCTTCGCCGCGGAATTCGACGCCAAGCGGCCCGTCAAGCTGCGGGGCACGGTCGTCAAGATGGAGTGGATCAATCCGCACTCGTGGATTCACATGGACGTGAAGGATCCGGCGACCGGCAAGGTCGAGCGCTGGATGGTCGAAGGCGGCGCGCCCAACGCCTTGCTGCGCCGCGGCTGGACCAAGAACTCGCTGCCCGAAGGCACCGAGATCCTCGTCGAAGGGTTCCAGGCCAAGGACGGAGCGAATCGCGCGAACGGCCGCGACATCACGTTCCCGGATGGCAAGAAGCTCTTCGTGGGATCGTCAGGTACGGGTGCGCCCGACGAGAGGCCAGAGAAATAGCAGCGTAGGCCCCGGGTCTTGTCTTGCAGACCCGGCGTTCTCAATTTCGGAGGGGCTGCGCAGTCGTACGGGCCGCCTTTAGGCGGCCCTCTGCCATCGCGATCACGGCCAGCACGAGCGCGACGTCACGCGTCGTCATTCGACCTCTTCCGCGTTGCCCTTGCCGCCCGTCAACGTGGATTGACGCAGAGCCGCTGCGCCAATCAGTCCTCCCATGCCCATCGACTCGACGGCGGTGCTCGGCACGAGCATGAGCGCGCCCTTTTCCTTGAGGCCTTCGTAGAGCATGTTCATCGCTCGCAAGTGCAAGGCCGTCGGGTTGTCCTGGTAGACGCGAGATGCGATTTCGAACGATCGCGCGATCTCCATTTCCGCTTCTCCCAGGATGATGCGTGCCTGCTTCTCTCGCGCGGCCTGCGCTTCCCGCGACATCGCTTCCTGCAGCTGGCTTGGAATGACGATGTCGCGCATCTCCACGCCTTGCACGGTGACGCCCCACGGAGTGGAGCGCTCGTCGATGATCTTCTGGAGCTCCTGTTCAGTCTTCTCACGCCCGCGCAGGAGATCGGCGAGCGACGTCTTGCCGATGATATCGCGCAGGGCGGTCTGGGCGGCCCAGCTGATCGCCGCCCCATAGTTCTGCACTTCGAGCGACGCTTTCTCCGGGTCGTGGACCATCCAGAACAGCACGGCATCGACGTTCACTGGCACCGTGTCCGCCGTCAGCGTCTGTTCGGCGGCGAAGCCCGTGGTAATCGTGCGCTGGTCGATCGATCGTGTGACCGTGTCGATGAACGGAATGATCCAGAACAGGCCAGGTCCGCGCAGGCCAACGAACCGTCCAAGCCGCAGGACGACGGCGCGCTCCCACTGTTGGGCGACCCTGGGTGAGAGCGCCGCGATGACGCCCAGAAAGACGCCCAGCGCGACCCATGTCGGCGATCCGGAGAAGGCGGTCAGCACGACGCCCGTACCGGCGATCACGAGAAAGACCAGGACTGACACGACGTTGAGGATCACGACGATGCTCCTTTTGAAATCGCCTGCAGCTCGCGGCGGAGATCGGCCGCCGAGAACCCGTGGGCGGATGCGTCGGCGAGGGCGCGGGTCGCGATGGCGCGCAGCTCTGCGTCGCGTGCCGCCTGATTGCGGCCCGTGTCGCGCGCGTCGAGGACGAACGTGCCGACGCCGCGCCGGGTTTCGAGTGCTCCCGACCGCTCGAGGTGCGTGTAGACCCTGGCGACGGTGTTGGCGTTGATGCGAAGGGCGACGGCGAGCTGACGAACCGTGGGGAGCTGATCGCCGGGTTTCAGACGACGCGAGCCGATGGCCACGCGGATGCTGCGCTCGAGTTGCGCGTGGAGCGGCGTCGCGTCTCGCGAGTTGATCGTGCGTGCCCAGTCCCACTCGTTCGGCATCGAAGATCTATTGTACTAATATATTAGTTCAAGTCAACCGAGCCAGCCGCATCCCGGGCCTCGGGCCCAACGCCTATAGAAGCCCGTGGTGAACGCCGTGTTCCCGGCAGCGACGCGGGCGCCGTCACAAACCGGTAACACTGCCTCTATGTGTATGGATGCGCCGATTTGCGACGATTAACGACAAGGGGAGGACTCTCCATGAGACGTGCGTTTGGGACGACCGTCCTAGCGGTCGTCGTCGCGTCGGGTATCCCGGCGACAGCCCATCACTCCAATGCGCTCTACTTCGATTTGTCCAAAGCAATCACGTTGGAGGGCGAGGTCCTGCGCGTGGAGTGGATCAATCCACACATCCTTCTATTTCTCCAGTCGAAGAATGAAAAAGGCGAACTGGAGACATGGATTCTCCAAGGCGCTTCACTGAACAACGCGATGCGTCAGGTGGGCTTGAAGGAGCGGCTGCAACCGGGCATTTCGATCTCCGCTCGCGTTTGGCCACCTCGCAACCCGCTGTTTCTGAACGACGCGCAGACGGTCTTGCTGACGCGTCCCGATGACGCCAGACAATCCTCGCGCATCGTGGGAGGGGGGCAAATCAGGTTCTCCAACGGCGATGTTCTGGCCTTTGGCGGAGGACCGACGTTCTGAAGAGCGTGGCTCGAACGACGAGGAGAGCCTAGAGGCGTTGCGCCTAGACTTTGTAGCGCGCTTCTTCGGCGTAATAGGCGGGGAATCCGACGGCCGCTTTGAGTGCGTCGAAGTCCATGGCGCCAGCAGCGCATTGGCCGTCTCTCAGGCTGCTCAGCGCGTCTCGCATCGCCCGTATCGAGACGTTCAGCAGCGTGAGCGGATAGACGGCAATGGTGTAGCCGATCGCTTCGAGCCGTGCGGGGGAGAGCAGCGGCGTCTTGCCGCCCTCGATCAGGTTGGCCATCTTCGGGCCGGTGACTTCGGCACAATAGCGTCGCATCTCGTCCTCGGAGACCGGCGCTTCGAGGAACGTGATGTCGGCGCCAATCTCGCGAAACGCCTGGCAGCGGGCGATCGCCTCGTCGAGACCGACGCACGCGCGTGCATCGGTCCTCGCCATGATCAGGATGTCGGCGCCCTCGATGCGCGCGTCGACGGCTGCGCGAATCCGCATCAGCGCGTCATCGCGGCCCACGACGGACTTCCCCTCCGTGTGGCCGCACCGTTTCGGGGCGACCTGGTCCTCGAGCATGATGCACGCGAAGCCCGCCGCCGCGTAACCCTGGACCGTGCGCTTGATGTTGTGTGCGCTGCCGAAGCCGGTGTCACCGTCGCCAATGAGCGGGATGGAGACCGCCCTGCAGATGTTCCCGGCTTGCTCTACGAGCTCGCCGTACGAGATCAAGCCGGTGTCCGGCATCCCGAGACGCGAGGCCGACACGGCGAAGCCACTCATGAAGCCGAGCTCGAATCCGGCTTCTTCGATGAGTCGCGCGGACATCGCATCATGGCATCCCGGCATGGTGAGAATGCCCGGCCGCTGAAGGAGTGCGCGTAGTCGATCGGCTGGAATCGGCATGTGCTAAAGCTGCCGCATTACTGGCTCTCTACCGTGGCTGACCGGCTGCGCTCACGAGGCCCTCGAAGAGCGATCGGAACTCGCCGGTCCGATAGAAATTCTCCGGGTGCCACTGGACACCCAGGCAGAACCGCTTGCTCGGATCCTCGATCGCCTCGATGACGCCGTCGGGCGCCGTCGCGCTGGCCACCAGACCGGTGCCCAGATTTCTCGGCGCCTGATGATGCCGACTGTTCACGGGGCACGTGTCGCCCTCGAGCCGTTCCTGCATCAGCTTCTCAAGCAGGCTCCCGTCGGCGATCCAGACCTCGTGTGCAATCGCATGGGGAGGTTCTCGCAACGTGTGGTTGACCGTCGTGCCGATCTGATCCGCGATGTCCTGCACGAGAGAGCCGCCACACGCCACATTCAAGACCTGGACGCCGCGGCAGATGGCGAGCAGCGGCAGGTTGGCCTCGAGGGCACGACGCGCCAACTCCAGTTCGTAGTCGTCGCGCCCCGCTTCCGCCGGATCGAACGTGGGATGTGCGGGCTCGCCGTAGACCGAAGGCCGGACATCGCCTCCTCCCGGCAGGAGTACGCCGTCGACTGCCGCAATCACGTCCGCTGGTTTGTCCGCGGTCCGGTCGAGGACGCGCACCTCACCGCCCGCCCGTCGGATCGACTCCTCGTAATCGTGTGGCTTGCTGCAGGGCGCGATGGCGATGACAGGCACGGCTACATTCTCGCAGGAACGGCGATTCCCATCAGATCCAAGGCACGGGTCAACTGATTTCGCAGGTAGATCACTCCGGCGGCGCGCCACCGGCGCACGTCGGCTCGCTCCTCGTTGAGGATCGACGAACGACTCGGATGAAGGTTATAGAACGCATTGAACGCCTGCGCCAGACCAAACGCGTATTTCGCGAGCACTGAGAATTCGAGTGTCGCGACGACCTGTTCGACGATTTCATCGAGCCGCGACGCGTCGAGCACGAGCCCCCACAGCTCAATCCCGCCGCCCTCGCCGGTGAGCTCGCCGGCAGGGACATCCCCGAGTGAGGCGAGCAGGGCGGCTTCGTCGAGGCCGTCGCGCTCCTTGAGCTTTCGAAAGATGTTGTTGATGCGGACGACCGCATACTGGATGTACGGGCCGCTTTCCCCTTGAAAGCTCAAGGCCTCTTCGAGATCGAACGCGATGACCTTGCCGCGCGAGAACTTGATGAGGAAGTATCTGACGGCGGCAATGCCGATCTCGTGAGCTGTACGGCTCAACTCCTTCTCGCCAAGCTCCGTGTTTCGCGTCGCCACTTCGACGCTCGCTTTCTTGATCACCGAGTCCAGGAGATCGTCGGCCTTCACGCCGAGCCCTTTGCGCCCGGACACTTCGACGAAGGGCCGCTTGGCATCGTCAGAGTCTGGCGGCGGCGCGAACCCCAGCTCGCGCGCCGTCGCGTGTGAGAGCGCGACCATCTCGTACGAGAAATGATGCGATCGCTCGGCGCCTTCCGGGTGGCCGACCGCGATCAGGGCTTGTTTCAAGAGCTTCTGCAGATACGACTGTCGGACGTCAATCACGTTGTAGACGTACGCCGCGCCACCGTAGGGAGGATGATTCGGCACGCCGTCAGTACTGCTCGTAGCCCAGAGCGGACCCTGCGGGCGCGTCGTGAACACCCGATAGTTGAAGTCCCGCCCGAGCAGGCCAAGCTTCCAGAACTGATACGCGATGTCCTTGCCGACGTAGGTCACGACGCCGTTCGAACGGACGATGACTTTCTCGCGCTCCTCGTCGATTTCGGTCTCGTCCGTGGACGCGACCGCCTCGGACGGCTCGTCCACATCCTCCTGAATGGGCATCACCCAACAACCGGCCAGACGGCCTTCCGTTCGGAGGTGAACGGCCTTCTTTTCCTTCAGAACGTCGAACGCCTGCGCCCAGAACTTCAGACGCAGGATGTCACCCTCCCAGGTCAGCAGGTCGTAATCCACGTTCATCCGCGCCATCGTCTCGAGATGACGCCGGACGATGCGGTCGGCGACAAAGGCGGCGATATCCGCGTTCTCGTTTCCGCCGTGCTCGATGTCGTGGAGCGTCGTGGCTCTCATGTTCTGACGTTCTTTGTCATGCTCATACCACTCGGTGACGCGGGCGTAGAGATCCCAGCAGTAGAAGTCGAACCGCGTGGTGTCGGCAATCTCACGAATCTGGTCGAGCGTTTTCCCCTCCAACACGCGAAAGCCGACGACCACGTCAGCGACCTGCACGCCCGTGTCGTCGATGTAGTTCTGCACTTCGACCGGCGTGCCCCGGAACCGCAGGACGCGCACGAGGGTATCACCGAGCGCGGCGTTGCGAAGGTGCCCGATATGTGCGGCTTTGTTCGGGTTGATCGCGGTGTGCTCGACGATGGCTTTCCCGGTATCTGCCGCCGAAGACTGTGGGGCGGGCGCAAGCCGATCGAGGAGAAACGGCACGCGCTGGAGAAAGAAGTTGAGATACCCGTTCGGCGACGCGGCGACGCGTTCGATGCCTTCGAGGCTGCCAAACGCCGATGCAATCTCCTGTGCGATCGCGCGCGGCGCCTTGCGCAGGCGTCGCGCGAGCTCGAATGCGACCGGCGTTCCGAGGTCGCCCAGGTCGCGGTTTGGCGGATACTCGAGCGCCAGCGTTGGCAGGGATGCGTCGTCGAGCGAATAGAGCGTCGCGAGCACGCGCGTCAGGTGTGCGCGGAGTCGATGATGAACGGGCAGAATCATTCGTGATTCAGTGAGTGATACCGATTTGCGATTCGCGTTGCAGGTGCGGTACGCTTCAGCGGCCCGCGGCCTCGGCCGCGACGACACCGACGTCCGCGCTCGGCTCGATCTGGGTGGCGTGTGACGGACGCATGAGAAACGGCATGTCGCAGGCTATCACTGCCGAACGTGACCCCGCTGCAAATACTACTGTATGACTGACGCGGTGGTCGGACGCCTGCTCGTGGCAAGCCTGCACCAGGGCATCGCAGACCTGTTGCCGACTCGCCTGGAGTTCTACGAAGCCTGGCTCAATCCCGGGGGCCTCCGCGAGGGCCGGATCGGTCTCGCACCGCTGGCGGCCGTTCTCAGCTTCTTGCGCCTCGAGGGCGAGCCCTATCACCTGATCACGGCCCGTGCGGGCGAGTACACCGCCGAATGGACGGTGGCGGATCTCTCGCCTCTGCGCAAGCGGATCATCCACGCGATGCCGCCAGCGATTCGGAAACGGCTGGTCGTCGGCGTCGCCCGATGGATGGTGAGGAGCACCTACGGGGCGACGTCCGTGAAAGTCCAGTGGCGCCAATGGCGAGGGTCGGTCGATCTTCGGAGCTCACTGTTCTGCGAGGTCCGTGACCCCGTTGCACACCCACTGTGCGAGTTCTACGCGGCCGCACTTCGTCGTTTGATGTCCTTGTTCAACCTGGACGCCGACGTCATCACCGATCGGTGCCGCGCGACGGGCGCTCCTCAATGCGCGATGTCGCTCATCGTCCGCCCTATCGGCGGCAACGGCGGCGCGGCATGACACACCTCACGGCGGCGCGGATGCACGGCGTCACCTCACTCGTGATGACGCTCGCGTGCCTGTGCGTCGGGCAGCACGCCATCGCTGCGCTGGAGGCGCAGCCGGCGGCGACGAGTGGGAGGTCGATCCTGGTGATCCCATTCGACACCGCAAGCCGCGATCCTCGGGGCTATTGGCTGCGCGAGGGATCGGCTGTCGCTCTCGCGGACGAGCTCACGCGGCTTGGCATACCTGCGATGTCGCGAGAGGAACGACTGCGCGCGTTCGACTCGCTGCGTGTGCCTGCTGGCGACTCGCTCAGTCACGCCACGGTGATTCGCGTGGGACAGGTCGTGGGCGCGACGCAGATAGTCGTCGGCTCGTACGACATCCGCGGAGACGAGCTGACCGTCAGAGCGAGATCGATTGTGCCCGACAGCGGCCGCATCATGCCGGAGATCGTCGAGACCGGTCGGCTCGCCGATCTGTTCGATGTCTACGCACGTGCGGCGCGTCGCCTCGCGCCGGGAGCTCGAACGGTGACGGCTGCCGGTGCGCTGCCGGGTCGTCCGCCGATTGCAGCGTTCGAGCAGTACATCAAGGGTCTGCTGGCCCAGGCGCCTGCGACAAGAATCTCGTTCTTGCGCGAGGCGCTTCGAATGGATCCGTCCTTTGAACGGGCGCGTATTGCCGCGTGGGGCGTGCATACGGAACTTGGCGACAGTGAGCTCGCGCTCGCAGGCGTGCGTCAGGTGCCAACGACGCATCCGCTTGCACGCGAGGCTCGGTTCCTCGCGTCTGTGTCCTTGCTGCAACTGGCTCGTTATCAAGAAGCCTTCGAGACGCTGACCGAGCTGAACCGCTCATTGCGTGATGCGTCGCTCCTCAACAATCTTGGCGTCGTGCAATTGCGCCGGCCGGCCGGCAGCCCGGGTGGGCGTGCGTCGTCGTACTTCAATGAAGCCGCAACCCTCAGTCGAGGCGACCCGGATGTGTTCTTCAATCTCGGGTACGCGTACTGGCTGGATCGTGATCTGACCAACGCCATTCAAGCATTGCGCGAAGCGGTGCGGCGGAATCCCGCCGATGACGCCGCGCACTACGTCCTTGGCGTGGCGCTGCAGGTGAGCGGAAACGCCGGCGAAGCCGCTCGTGAACGCGATCTGGCGCGCCAACTGTCGTCGACGTATGCCGAATGGGAGGCGACGCGACCCCCACCGAATTCCGTGCCGAAAGGGCTGGAGCGCATGCGGATGGACCTCGCGGCGCCGGCCACTCGTCGAGTCGAGAGCGAGATTGTCGCCGCGGGGCAACGCAACCAGCAGGAGCTCGCGGCATTTCACCTCGATGCGGGGCGACGGGCGTTCCAGGCCGAGCGTGATGACGAAGCGATTGCGGCACTCCGTCGTGCCGTCTATCTTTCGCCGTACGACGCGGAAGCACACCTCTTGCTCGGACGCGCGTTCTTGCGAGGGGGGCGGCTGCCTGAGGCGATCGACGAGCTCAAGATCTCGGTGTGGAGTCAGAACACGCCGACCGCGCGGCTCGTCCTCGCCGAGGCGTACGTGCGGAATCACAACGTCGCGGGAGCGCGCTCGGAGCTGCAATCGGTCCTCGCACGAGATCCGTCGAACCTCGAAGCGCGCCGCTTCCTCGATCGTCTTCCGCCCGATTGAATCACCAGCTCGTCACGCTGCCAACGGCGACACGCGCACGTCACACGTCAGACGTCGAACCTCAAACTTATTGGTTGTACCTTCGTCGACGTCGTGCTAGAATGTGCGCATTCATGTCAGACGAGGGCGTTCACGAAATCCAGCTGAACGGAAAACAGCTCGTCTTCATGTTCATGGCGGTGACCGTCGTCGCCGTCGTGATCTTCCTGTGCGGCGTGTTGGTGGGACGTAACCTTCGCGCTCCAAAAGCTCCAGAACAAGCTGAAAGCGCCACGCCCGCGGAAGTCGACCCGACGGTTGCTCCTCCAACGGTAGCAACGGGCGCGTCGGCATCGACGCCCGCGTCCGATGGGACCACCGCGTCCGTTCCGGCGGCGACTCCTGAGAAATTGACGTACGCCGATCGGTTGAGCACAACGACGCAGCCACCGGAGACGTTGAAGGAGCCAGTCGCGTCGGCAGCGCCGGCGGCGAATCCGCCGATCGAGCGGACACCGGCCGCGCCTGTTGTTCGTGCGAAAGCGACACCAATCGAGGCGGGCGGCTTTGTCGTCCAGGTCGCGGCGGTCAAGGCACGTGGCGAGGCGGATACGATCGCGAAGCGTCTGTCGTCGAAGGGATTCCCCTCATTCGTGACCTCACCAAGCGCGGGTGCCGCTCGCGTGTACCGCGTTCGTGTGGGGAAATACAGCGATCGGCGGGAGGCCGAGTCCGTGGCCCGCCGCCTGGAAAAAGAAGAACAGTTCAAGCCCTGGATTACGCGCTAGCACTGGTCGCGGGCGTCCTGCTCGCGCTGAGCTTCCCACGATACGGCCATCCCGCCTTTGCCTGGATCGCACTGGTTCCGCTTCTGCTGTCGTTGACCGGCTGGCGCGGCCGCCCTGGAGTGCTTCCGGGTCAGCCTCCGCTCCGCGCATTCCTGCTCGGGCTCACGACCGGCGTCGTGTATTTCGTTGGTACCGTCTACTGGACCGGGACGGTGCTCGCCGAATTCGGGGACCTCAATGTCGCGCTCGCGACGTTTGCAATGTTTCTGCTTGCGTCCTACCTGGCGCTGTACCCAGCAGTCGCTGCGTTGCTCGTCTCGCGTCTGATCGCACGTGCGGGAGTTCGCGGGCTGTTCTTCGCGCCCGCCGCGTGGGTGGCGACCGAGTTCGCTCGAGGCTATATCTTCGGCGGCTTTCCGTGGGTGCCCCTCGGCAATAGCCAGGTGACGGTCATCCCAGTGGTCCAACTCGCCAGCATCCTCGGCGTGTATGGCTTGTCGGCCCTTGTTGCGTCCATCAATGCCGCGCTCGCGTTCACGCTGCTGACGACGGGGGCCGCGCGCCTGAAGGCGGTGCTAGGCGCGGCAGTGATCCTGATCGGCATTGGCGCCTGGGGAACGTGGCGCGTGGCGGACGGATCGCTCACACGGCAGGGGAGCGCCATTCGGGTCAGCCTGATTCAAGGCAATATCGCGCAGGAGGACAAGTGGAATGCGCGCGAGGCGAGGCGCATCTTCACGACCTACATCGCCATGACGCGCGACGCCGTACGTCGGGGGGCCGAGTACGTCATCTGGCCCGAGTCGGCGACGCCGTTTACCTTCGAAGATCCTGAAGCGAGCCCGCAAGGCGACGCCATGTTGCGTGACCTGGCTCGCGAGATAGGCGTGCCGATTCTGTTCGGGAGCGACCAGGTCATCCGCTCCCAAACGCCCGAGTTGTACAACGCCGCGTTCCTCATCGCGCCTGATGGACGAACCGTCAGCGTCTATCGCAAGGTTCATCTCGTCCCATTTGGCGAGTTCTTCCCATTGCAGCGATGGATCACATTCGTGGCGCCGCTGGTCCAACGCTTCGCACCCTTCTCGGCCGGCGTGGGTCCCGTCCTGTTGCCAGTGGGATCGCACCGCGCGAGCACGGCGATTTGCTATGAAGTGGTGTTTCCGGCACTCGCGCGCGACGCGGTCCTCGCCGGCAGCGAGCTGCTCACGACTGTCACCAACGACGGATGGTACGGGCA
>Ga0114129_10004727_pt1 | contig 19233 bp, 20 predicted proteins | sample RhiMetdeltSRZDD1_FD_80071 | JGI IMG/M metagenome (GOLD analysis project Ga0114129, IMG submission 80071) | Populus rhizosphere microbial communities from Tennessee, USA - Rhizosphere MetaG P. deltoides SRZDD1 (version 2) (version 2) | ecosystem: Host-associated > Plants > Roots > Rhizosphere >...
GCCGGCTGGCTCGTCGAGGAGGCACCCGGGCGCGCGCCCGATCGCATCCTCGACGCGTCCGGACTGGTCATCGATCGAACCAATCAGCGGCGCATCGTCGCCGAGTGGAGGGAACCCATGTACTTCACGATGCGCGGCCTGCTGGCCGCGGCTGTGATCGGCGCCGTTCTCATCGGCGGCGCGATCTTCTTCCTGAAAGGCGCGCCGAACGGGAACGTCGGCGCCACACCAACGCCCGGTGCGTCGGAAGCAGCTCCTTCGGCAACGCCGGACGCGGTGGCCGATCTGATCGCCTATCGGTCGGCCCGTGACCAGATCTGCGAGGCGGCCTGGCCCGCTCGAAACGCCACGGATGAGCGAGTCGGCGAGGGTCTGTACGACCCGTCCATCTCAGACGCCGAGCGTTCGGTCAAGATCGACGCGATCGAGGACCAGATCAACGACATCACCGCCTTCGTGAACCAGCTCGATGCGCTCCCGGTGCCGGCCTCGCTCGCCACCGACGAGGCGGCGACGATGGCGCGGTATCGCGACACGATCGAGGTCATCAAGCAGATTGTCGAGCACCTTCGAGCCGGTGATCTCGTCGCCGCGGAAGCCGCGGACAATGCGATCGTGCCATTGAGCGCGGGCATTCAAGATTTCGAGCGACAGTACCAGCTCTCGGCCTGTCCCTGACCGCCGCTCCACCTAGACTGGCCTCCTCGAACCTCGGGGAGGCCAGTCGTCATGTATTACGTCAGCCACGGCAGCATCCCGCGGCAGCGCCACACCCAGCACCGCGCACCCGACGGCAGCCTCTACGCCGAGGAGCTGTTCGGGGTCGAGGGCTTTACCGGCCGAAGCTCGCTGCTCTACCACCTCGTCCCACCGACGCGGACGCACAAGATCGAGCCGGTGCGCGAGGTCAAGCTCGAAGCCGCGAGCGAGAACGTCCATCGTCATCACCTGACGAAGACGGGGGCGATCGAACCGAAGGGCGACGCGATCAGCGGCCGCATCCCGCTGTACTTCAACAACGACGTCGTGTTCGGCGTCGTCCGGCCGGCCGAGGCGATGCCGACGAACACCTTCTACCGGAACGGCATCGCCGACGAGATGCTCTTCGTCCACGAGGGCAGCGGCGTCTGCGACACGGTGTTCGGGCCGCTTCGCTACGGGCCCGGCGACTACCTCGTGCTGCCGATCGGGACGACCTGGCGACTCGAGCCCGACGCCGGGTCAGAACAGCGGATGCTCTATCTCGAGGCGCCGTCGGAGATCGAGCCGCCGAAGCGCTACCGCAACGACTATGGCCAGCTCCTCGAGCACTCGCCCTACTCGCAGCGCGACCTCCATGACCCAGACGACGTCCCGGCGCGGGACGAGGAAGGCGACTTCGTCATCCAGGTTCGATCGACCGACCGGATCTCGGCCTACCACTACCGCCATCACCCGTTCGACGTCGTCGGCTGGGACGGCTACCTGTGGCCGTTCCGCTTCAACATCGCCGACTTCCAGCCGATCACCGGCCGCGTCCACCAGCCGCCGCCGGTCCACCAGACGTTCCAGGCCCGGAACTTCGTCGTCTGCTCGTTCGTGCCCCGCAAGTTCGACTATCACCCGCTCGCGATCCCGGCGCCGTACAACCACTCGAACATCAACAGCGACGAGGTCATCTACTACGTCGCGGGCAACTTCATGAGTCGTCGTGGCGTGGAGATCGCGTCGTTCACCCTGCACCCCGCCGGGATCCCGCACGGACCGCATCCAGGGACGGTCGAAGCGTCGATCGGCAAGGAGGCGACCGAGGAGCTCGCGGTCATGGTCGACACCTTCCACCCGCTCAAGCTGACGAAGCAGGCGCTCGAGCTCGACGACGACCGCTACCCGTACTCGTGGCTTCCGTCGGACGACCACGCAAAGGAAGCCTCCGAGCTCGCGGAGCGAGGCCCGGAGGCGTTCCCGGACTAGGTCCGCCGCGATCAGCGGCCGTTCAGAACGCGGAGCAGCGTGTCCTCCGCCGCCGCAGGATCGATGGTCGTCAGGAACTGGATGTTGGGTATCCCGGACGTCGGGCGGGTGAAGCCCGACTCGGGGCCTTCCGCTTCCTCGACCGCGATGCTGGCCGGGCTGAACGTGCCAATTGGATGGCCGGCGGCCAGCTCGGCAGCCAGCGGATCCCACAGGAAGTACGAGCCGTCGGTCATGAATGGGTTCGCGGTGAAGAGCTGGGCCACGACGGCGCCTGCCAGGCGAGCGCCGGGCTCCATGATGCGCGCCGCGAACTCCGGGGTGAGTGGCACTTGATTGGTCCCGTCGAGCGAGATGAACGTCGGCGTGATGCCGCTGTCGACGACGACGTTTGCCGCGCGAGGATCGACATACACGTTCCACTCGGCGACCGAGTTGCCCTCCGGGGCGCCGCAGCAAACCAGGTTGCCCGGAACATGCAGCGCCCCGCCCATGATGAACACCGGTCCCAGCTCAGCCGCCAGATCCGGGTCGGTGGTCAACGCGTCCGCGAGGTTCGTCTCGGGTCCAAGGGCCAGGACGGTCAAAGGCGCGTTGTCCCTCGCCAGGCTCGTGATGAGCTCCACCGCCGTCGATGGCGATGGCGTGCGCGAGGTTGCCTCGAGCAGGAGGCCCGAGCCCTGGTCGGCGTGCTCCCGCCAGGCGTCCGGGAACGCGTGCGACCCGGCAAGGGGCATCTCCCGGCCGCAGGCGACGGGAATGTCGGGCGCGTCGAGACGGTCGAGCAGTCGAAGCACGACGTCGACGCCGCCGGCGCAATGGGCCTCGCCCGTTCCCGAGACCGTGATCCCTGCGAGATTCACCTGGGGCGAAACGATCAGAAACGCCAGGGCAACGAGATCGTCGGCCGCGACGTCCGTGTCGACGAGCATCGTTCGCGGCACGGGCGCATCTGCTGGACTCGGGACAACCGTGGCCACATCGGTTGGCGTCGGCTGGCTCTCGGCCGGCGGCGTCGACGGCGTCGCGCTTGGCGCGCCACTCGAACAGGCAGCGAGGACCAGCGCGACGAGCGTCCGTCCGATCTGAACAGCGGGCAATCGCACGAGGCTGCTACTCCTTCGTTTGTCTCTCTGAAATGAGCTCGCGGTGTGCGAATGGTCCAACGAACTGCGACCCGGTGTGAAGCAGGCCGCCTCCGAGCTCGCGGCGCGGGCCCGGAGGCGTTCCCGGATTGATCAGACTCGACGCCTAGCCCGGCGTCTGGCCCGGCTCTGGCGTCCAGACGTCCATCGTCGTGAGGATCGACTTGAGGAGCTCGACTGACCCGCCGTACCGGGCCACGCTGGGATGTGTGTCCGGGCGCCCGACCATGACGATGGTGACGCGCTCGATCGACGGATGGGCAATGAACGCTACCTGGATGTTCTCGTTTGGCACGATGAGCGCTGGGCTGCAGACCAACTGCCCCAGGCACATTGGCAACGCCGGGCCCGGGAGATCGTCGCAGAGGGTGACCAACTCGTTGCAAGCGGCCTCAGCCCAGGCCTTCAGACCTTCCAGGGTGCCGACGTCCGCACTTGCAGCGACCGGCATCCTCCACACGGCCAAGGCAACCCCACCCGCATCCGGACCGACCACTCCTTCCTTGTACGCAGATTCCTCGAACGTGTCGCCCTCCTGCCATTCGCGGGTCGCCGATGAACCGACGGTCCAGTCGTCCGGGTACCCGAAGTCGAACTCGTAGATCTCTGAGGTGTAGGTGGTCCACGCAGTGATCCCCGGTGCGATCTCCGATGGGCTCGGAGACGGGGCGAGCGTCGAAGAAGGAGAAGGAGACGGAGAAGGCGACTGGCCGCCAGTGCCGTTAGGCCCGGGCAGATTCAGGTAGATGACGGCGACCGCGATCACGCCCACAAGGGCGGCCGTGGCCAGGCGAACGGTGTTGGGCATAGGATTGAACCTCCACGGCACCGGCAAGCGGCGCCGCTGTCGGGTCCGGGCAATGTCGGCGAGGGCGGCATCGACGACGCGGTCGGGAAGCCGATCGGCTTCGGGCGCCAGGTAGGCGTCCAGGATCCGCTCGGTCGTGCTTCGTCCGGTCATGACGACTGTCCTCCCGCAACGGCGGTGGGCCGTGCGTCTGCTTCGAGCAGGGCCCGCATCGCCCGGTGGGCGTAGTGGAGCCTCGAGCGGGCGGTCCCGGCCGGGATGTCAAGGACATCGCCGATCTCGTTCAGGCCCAGCCCGAGGTAGTGGTGGAGCACGAGGATCGCCCGCTGCTCGGGCGGCAGGCGCCGGAACCCGCGGTCGACCTCGTCACGATCGAAGAGCGAGGTGATTTGATCCGGTCCGGCCGGCCAATCGAGCGGCAGGACGCGGATGGTGGAGATCAAGGCACGCTTCTGGCGTGCCTCTGCGTAGCAGGCGTTGACGAGCGTCCGTTTGAGCCAGCCGTCGAACCGGTCCGGATCGCGGAGGCGGGGCAGCTCGCGCCAGGCGATCACCAGCGTCTGCTGAACTGCATCCTCGGCCAGATCGACGTCGCGGAGGATGCGGCGCGCCATCCCGAAGAGCACGTCCCCGCGCGACCGCGCCAGGATGGCGAATGCCTCCTGATCGCCGCGCTGGGCCTGCTCGACGAGGTCGCGATCCACTCATCCGCCCTCTCGGTGGCGCGCATCGGGTGCGCCGTCCGAGGGTAAGAGTCGCCGCGAGAGGCGAGTGTTCAAATATTCGAGCGGAAGAATCCAGACGCCCCCGGACTCGCGGAGCGAGGCCCGGAGGCGCTTTCCGGACTGAGTCAGTGCGACCGGCGACCGATCAGTCGGTCGGTTCGATCACGAGCGTGTCGACCATCGCCTGCATCTCGGCGCGGACGTCCGCCGAGGTTCCCGGGCTGGTCGCCACGTCGACGACCAATCGAGTCCCTGCGACGTCGAGGATCCACAGCTCCAGCTGCTCGCCGTTGTCGGGCGCGCGAACGAACTCGACCTGGCGATACAGGGCCATGATGCAGTCGATCCCTTCGGTGTCGATGACGAAGCTCAGGTGGGTGCCGCTGAAGCCGCTCAACGTCACGTCCTCCTGCGCTGAATCAGTCACGTGCGGCAGATTCGCCAGCGCGTCGACGAGATCCGCGACGGTCGAATCGAGGGGCCGCGAGGTGCCCTCGTCGCAGGGATCGCCATACACGACCGTGGGCTGTCGGAAGCCAAGGCTGGCGCCGTTGGGAGCCTCGCTCTCCGGAAGCGAGACAAAGAACCCGCCGCCCTCCCAGCCTGAAGGGACGGTCAGGGTCACGCGCAGATTTGTCCCCAGGTAGCTGTATGTGCCGGGGGCGAGCGGGCCAGCCTGAGGGAGCGCCGGTGCGACCGACGCGCTCGGGCTGGCCGCGATCGTCGGTGACGGCGATGCCGACGGCGACGGCGATGGCCCGGCGACGTCGCCCCGGCCGGGCAGGTTGAGGTAGATGACGCCGAGCGCGATCACGCCGATCACGGCGGCCGCTGCCAGGCGGACTGACATGGGCATCGTTTGGAACCTCCGAGGCACGCGCAGTGCGCGCCGCTGTTGGGTTCGGTCGACCGCGTCGAGGGCGCGCACAAGGGCCAGGTCGGAGACGCGCTCCGGCCCTTCGCCGAGGAACGAGTCGAGGACGCGTTCGAGTTCGGTGCGGCCGTTCATGAGCTGCTCTTTCGCGTGGTCGCCGCGGGCCGTGCGGCAGCGTCGAGCGCAGCACGCATGGCCCGATGGGCGTAGTGGAGCTTGGATCGAGCCGTGCCGGCCGGGATGCCGAGGGTTTCGGCGAGCTCGGTCGGCGTCAGCCCGATGTAGTGGTGCAGGACGAGGATCGCCCGCTGCTCGGGAGGCAGTCGCCGGAACCCGCGTTCGAGCTCATCGCGATCGGCGAGCTGGCGCGTCCCATCCTCGATCTGGGGTCCCTCGACCGGCAGAACTCGGATGTTCGTGCCCCAGTCCCGCCGTCGGCGCGCTTCCGCATAGCAGGCGTTGACGAGGAGGCGATTGAGCCACGCGTCGAACCGATCCGGATCGCGGAGTTGAGGCAGCTCACGCCAGGCGATCACCAGCGCCTGCTGCATCGCATCCTCGGCTCGGTCGACGTCGCGGAGGATCCGATGGGCGATCGCGTAGAGCTGGTCGCTGCGACCGCGAGCCAGGACGCCGAATGCGTCCCGATCGCCCCGCTGTGCCTGCTCGACGAGATCGCGGTCCACCGCTGCCCTCGAGACGAGCGCCCGTCGGGGGCGCCGTTCCAAGGCTACTGAGTCAACGGCAGGCCGCAGCGTTCAATCATCATGACTGGAAAGCCTCCGAGCTCGCGGAGCGAGGCCCGGAGGCGTTGCGTGACTGGAGCGATCGACGCGCTACGGTGCCCGATCAGGCAGGCGGCCCCAGCCGCGCCAGCGGAGGTCGTACTCGCTGTCGACCGTCAGGAGCCGGCTGTAGCCGGAGCCGTCGGCGTGGGCGACGAACATGCCTGCACCCAGAGCGTCGTTCCCTTCGAAGACGAGCATCGACGAGTCCGGAGACCAGACCCCGCAGCACGAACCGGTGGTGGTCGTGATCCGATGCGCGTCTGAGCCGTCGGGACGGACGAGCCAGATGTCATTGCCGGCCTCGCCGTGGAAGTCATAGGCAATCCAGGCCCCGTCAGGCGACCAACGTGCGCTCGTCATGTTTTCCGAATATGGCGTGATCGCCGTGGAGTCGCCGCCCGCGACATCGACAACGTACGCGCGCGAAAGGGAGCTGAACCCATCGCCTGATGGGTCGTAGGCAGAGAAGGCGACTCGCGTCCCGTCCTGCGACCAGCTGGCGCCGGCCCCGAAGATGTCGTCGACGGTCACGCCGACGCCATCCGGGCTCAGCCGTCGGAGGCCCGCGCCATCGAGGCCGATGACGTACAGCTCTCCGGTGTGCTCGCTGTTCGCCGCGGTTCGGATGAAGAGCAGCTCGGTGCCCTGGGGCGAGAAGGCGATGGGGATGTCCGATTGTCCACCCGGGGCGGAGGTGAGTCGCCTGAGGTCCCCACGGATGCCGCCGCCGCCGTTTGCGATGGAGAGGTAAATACCGGACTTGCTCGGATCGCCGTCTGCCCAACCCTCGAATGCCAGGTTGGCGTCGCGCGACCAGGCGCGTGGCGCGAGATTCAGGCCCGGTGCGAAGTCGGACCACGGCTCCTCCGAGAAGCTGGACTTGACCGGCAATCCCAGGATCGCCGGAACGAGCCGGCCATCGACATCTTGGCCGACTGCAGCCGCCCGCCCGTCATGCAGCACAGCCAGACAGCATGAGCCGGCGTCCGAGAGGAGTTGCAGGTCGGATCCATCGGGCGCGATGGCGTACAGGCGGTCAGAGTCGGTCGCCTGATCGTGGAGCCCGAAGACGATCGTCCCATCCGCCTGGACGCCCGGCCAGACTTCGAGCCCGAGCAGCTGGGTCGGCTCGGGCGAGCTCAAAGACGCCGCAGGCGAACTCGTCGACGTCGACTCGGGGCTCGCAGAAGGCGTCGGCGTCGGCGACAGGGTCCCGACGGAGGGCCCCAGGACATAGATGGCGCCGCCGATTGCGACGGCGGCGATGAGGACCGCAGTCGCGGTCCGCGCAAAGGGCGTCATCGTGTTGATCCTCCAGGGCGCCCATACAGAGCGCCGGCGTTGGGTGGTCGTAGGGAGGGCGGCCGCAATCGCGCGCCGTGTCACGTCCGGGAGGTCGGTCGGGCCCTCATCGAGCCACGCTGAGACGATCGTTTCGGGATCGCGTTCGATGGTCATGCCGATCGGACCTCTCGAGTGCCCACGCGGACATCCGCAAGCGAGTCACGGAGGATCCGGGTGGCGTAGTGCAGGCGCGACTTGGCCGTGCCGAGCGGGACGCCCGTGGCCTCGGCGATCGAGGCCAGCGGCAACCCCGCGTGGTGATGCAGGACGACGACGGCGCGATGCTCCGGAGACAACCGCCCGAAGGCGCGCTCCAGGGCATCGCGATCGTCGACAGAAACGGTCTCGTCCGGACCGCCCGGCCCGTCGACCGGGAGGACGCGGATGTGCGAGCTCCAGCGCCGGTGCCGGCGCAGCTCCTCGTAACAGGCATTCACGACGAGCCGATGGAGCCAGGGCTCGAAGCGCTCTGGGTTGCGCAGCCGAGGGAGCTCGCGCCATGCGAGGAGGAATGCCTGCTGGACGGCGTCCTGGGTCCGCTCGACATCGCGCAGGATCCGATAGGCGATGGCGTAGCAGCGGTCACCGTCGAGGTCGACGAGCTCCGTGAAGGCGACGTCGTCGCCTCCCATCGCTCGTTCGACCAGCCTCTCTCGCACGGACGAGCCTCTCCGGCAGTGCACCCGAGTGGGCGCTTCGCCGACTAGAGATGGTGGCGGAACGCGAAAGGTTCAGATGACACGAATCGAAAGCGCCCCGGCCGTTCCGGCCGGGGCGCTCGTGGAACGCGAGGGTTGGGCGGGGTCAGGCGCCGCAGGTCGCCGGTGCGAGCTCGTCGATGCGGCGGGCGAAGCCCTCCGGGACCAGTGACGTCACGTAGACGATCGTCTCGACGAGGCCTTCGTTCTTGACGACGTGGACGTCGCCGCCGTTGTCGACGAAGCCGTGACCGGCGGAGACGACGTGGCCGGTGCATGTCGGGTCCGATGCCAGGTAGAGGGTCAGGGCGCCGGTCTTGACGACGACGAGGCTCGGGCCGGGATGGGAGTGCCAGCCGAACGTCCCGCCCGGGGCGATCTTGTTCTCCAGCACGTAGATCTGGGTCGAGCCCTTGGTCTTGATCCGGGCCTGCCAGAAGCTGGTGCTTTCGGATGCATCGGTGTCCGTCAAGGTCGTCGCGTCGATGTCGTCGAACTGGCCGACGGCAAAGAGGGTGCTGACGACGCCGGAGCCGGGAGTGGCCTGGACGAAGCTCGCCGTCGCCATGACCGCGAGGAGGGTGATGGTGAGGGCGAGGATGAGCCTGGAGCGCATATCAGGGTTCCTTTCAACAGGCGCGCTCCACAGACGCGGAGCCGCATATCACTGGTAGGTTCGGGTGCAGTGCACGCTGTCAACGGGTATGGCGTCAGCGGCGAGCCGATCGTTCATCCCGCTTGGAGTGGGCGGCAGCGGTTGCCGGGTCAGGGCGCCGCGCTGGTCTCGGGTGCCGGGCCGGCCGGCCGCAAGGTCATTGTTGAGAGGAAGGCTTGGACAAGACGGATACCGGCCCGCTCGACGAGGTCTCGGTCCATCTCACCCTGGGCTATGCCGCGGCGCGTGGCCGCGGTCTACTCATGATGAGGGTGCCCCTCGCGGGTTTCGTTCAATTCGTACGGAGGAGCAGGAAACGTCCCGGCCCGTTCGGGCCGGGACGCCTCATCGGGGCGTGGGGACGGCGTCAGTTCACGATCGCTCCTGGGTCGATTCGAAGGACGAGATTTCGGTCCATCGCGCTGACCCATAGCGAGTCGAATGCCTCGAGCAGTGGGCCGAGAGTCCCGTAGTCCGTGTCAATCGAGTCCGTGATCTCGTTCGTCGTCGGGTCGATTCGGTGGATGGTGCCGTCCTCCCAGCCGCTCGCCCAGATCGCGCTCGACCCGATCGCGATGCCACCAACGAGGGAGCGCATCTTGATCGTCGCCGCGATCGTGTTTGTCGCCGGATCGACGCGATAGATCGCCGAGAGCTCCCGGGACAGCACCCAGACCGCCCCGGAAGCCGACCGCCAGACCGCTCGCGAACGGAGTCTTCACCGAGATCTCGGAGACCTTCGTGTTCGTTGCCGGATCAATCCGGTACAGGATGCCGCCGGATGCCTCGCCCGCGACCCAGATCGCGTCCGTCCCGATGGCGACGAGGAAAGGACTTGGGCCGAGCTCGATCTCGGCCTTTCGAGTCAGGGTCGCCACGTCGTAGCGGAACACTCGTCCGAGCCCTGGGCTCACAATCCAGAGGTCCTGCTCGTCGGCGGCCACGCCGCACGCGTCCGGTATTTCAATCTTGCCGAGCACCGCCCCGTTCTCGGGATCGACCTTGGTGACGACATCGGCATGAGCATTCGTTGCCCAGACTGCGCCGCCACCACTGCTGACAACGCAGTGCGCCGTCACGTCCTCGAGCCTCTCGACCTCACGGTCCGTGGCCGGATCGATGCGGCTGACGATGTTCGCCCGGTGACCCTCAACCCAGATCGCGTTGGCGGTCGCCGTGAGCGTATTCGGACCTTCGGCGACGGGGATTTCCGTCACCGTCCCCGGCGGCAGGGTGGGGGCGGCTACTGTCGGCGACGCCTCCGAGCTCGCCTCGGTGGTCGGCGTCGGGGCGCCGCCTCTGCCACTGCACCCGACGAGGCTCAGTGTCAGCGCTGCGGCTGCGAGGATCCGGTGTGGATTCATCTGACAGCTCCCTTCGCTACACGTCGCAGAGCGTCGCGAAATCGAACTCGCCATCGAAGACCGGGTGGTTACCGCTCTCGGCGAACACCTCGCGGGTCGTGAAGTCGAACACCAGGCGCCCGACGTCGTGCACGGACATGCCCTCGCCGTACAGCACGACGTGCCAGCGGTTGCCGGTCACCATCGCCACCGTGCCCTCAATGAGGCGAACCGTGACGGCGTGCTCGCGGCCGATGACCGTGTCGCGGTCGTCGCTTCGGTACAGCCAGCCGTCGATGACGGCGTGCATGCGGGTTGTGCCGTCGGGGTAGTGGATGAGCGTCGCCGAGAAGGTCGCGACCTCGCGGATGTGGTACGAGCCGCAGTCGACGACGACATCGTCGGTGGGCGGATCGCTGAAGGCTTCGAACGTGGGCGCGGCAGCTGCTGTAGGGACCACGGTCAGCGTCAGTGCCAGTGCGCTAAGCGCCAGGGCGACGGACGAGCGGCGGGTGATCACATGCATCGGAAGGACCTCCTTGGCGCAATTCGGCCGCGCCGGGCCAGTCGAAATGAGCGGGACGATGCCCGCGGACAGGGGTGATCGCTGGAGCCGGACCCGCGTGTAGCGGCTCGAGCTAGGGAAAGTCGAAGGAGCGCAGGAACGCGTCGCCGTCGACGCCCATCGTGGCCCAGGCTGACTCTGGCCCCGTGGCAATCGCGGTCACGGGCTGACCATCGACCTCGGTCACGAGGATGAGAACGTGGTCGCCCGGCGCGTAGCCGATGGATCCCCCGCTCTCGAAGTTGCAGCCCGTTGCGTTCGGGCAGAAGACGTTGATGGCGTTGCCGGCGTTGTGGAACGCATCGAGGGGCACGGTGCCCTCGAGGAGCGTTCCGCTTGCTGATCCGAGCGTGACTGGCGTGATAGACGAGATGACGAGGTCGCTGCGACCCTGGAGCCAGGTGACGATGTCTGCCGGGACGACCTCCACCGTGCCGCCCTCGGCGAAGACGGCACTGGGCCGCACGACACCGAGCGCTGCGAAGGTGGCCGCGGAGTGTTCCAGGAAGGCGAACGGGGGCCCGTCGATTCCGAACGTGATGCTCGCGCTACCCGTGAAGGTGAACGCGGGCTCGAAGTCGGGAAAGACGTAGCGGACGCCTGGGGTGAGTGCTCGGCCTTCGACGGCAATCGTGGCGCCCGCGATGCGCGGTGTCGGCGTCGGTCGGACCGTCGGTTCGACGGTTGGCGACACGGTTGGCATAGGCGTTGGACCGCCGACATCGTTGCGACCGGGAAGGTTGACGTAGATCGCGCCGAGCACGGCCAGGGCGATGACGGCCGCCGCGGCGAGTCGAAGGACGCCGGCGTTCCGGTCGAACCCCCACGACACCGGCAACCGGCGTCGCTGTGAAATGGAGGGGATGGCGGCCAGGACGGTCGCCAGCGCCTGGTCTGGCGCCTGGTTCGGGTCGTGTTCGAGCCAGTCCGCGATGCGACTGTCGAAGGACGGATCGGTCGAGTGGTTCATGCGCTTCGCCCCCGGGTCGTCGCGACGGACCCAGTGTCTGCGTCGAGCACGGTCCGCAGCTGACGGACCGCGTAGTGAAGGCGGGACCGCGCGGTCCCGACGGGGATGCCAAGGGCGTCCGCGATCTCCGTCAGCGGATACCCGAGGTGATGGTGGAGCACGACGACCGTGCGCTGTTCCGGTGACAGCTCGCGGAATGCGTGCTCAAGCTCGTCCCGAGCGACGACGGAGCGCGCCACGTCGGGAGCGTTCGGCGAGTCAGTTGGCAGGACCCGCAGCCGAGCCAGGAATCGCCGCTGGCGACGCGCTTCGACGTAGCAGGCATTGACGACGAGGCGCCGCAGCCAGGCTTCGAAGCGCTCGGTGTCGCGGAGGTTCGGCAGGTCGCGCCACGCCCCAAGCAGGGCCTGCTGTGTCGCGTCCTGGGCCCGATGAGGGTCTCGAAGGATCCGGTAGGCGAGGGCGTAACAACGGTCGACGTGCTGCGTCGCCAGGGTGCCGAAGGCCTCCTGGTCGCCGCGCGCCGCGCGCTGGACGAGATCCGTTTGCACCGGTCTCGAACCCTCAGTGTGCAGCCCGTCTGGCCGCGTCACTGAGTATGGAACCGGGATCGCGCGAAACGTTCAGAGCCGGACAACGTGACGCCTCCGAGCTCGCAGAGGCGAGGCCCGGAGGCGTTCAATCGATGAGCGCCGAGGTCAGGGCGTTATGACGATCGAGTCCACGATCTGCTGGGCCGCGGCCAGGTCGGTGGCGGGCGTCCCGGCGAAGCTGTTGATCCAGAAGGCGATCGGGCGACCCTCCACGTCGAGGATCCAGATGCGGAGCAAGTTCGAGGGCCCTTGCGCGTAGAACCCGCTGCCGTCTGGCTCCGCGAAGATGATCCAGTTGTCTGGTGCGCACGCGCTGAGGTCGGCGGGCGCCTCGACGTCGACCCGCGTTCCGGAGTATCCGCCGAGCGTGGTGTCGATCGCATTCGAGACGACAAGGTCGGCACGGGCTTCCAGCTCCGCGACGACGTCCGCGGGGGACGTTGCCTCCGAGATCTTGCCGACCCCATCGCATGGGTCGCTGGGGACATTGACGGCACCCGTGGCTGCGACCGCGATCCCGGTGGGCCCGGTCGTTCCCTGGCTGGGGGTGAGGTACCACGAGCCCGCGCCACCCCACCCGGCCGGGACCACGGCCGTCCACGACGCGGAGTCGCCCGTCACGTCCATCTGGGCGGGACGCGGTGTGGGTGAGGCGCTCGGGGCCGGTGACTCGATCGGCGTCGGTGACTGTCCGCCGACGTCGTTTCGACCAGGCAGGTTCAGATAGATCACGCCAGCCAACAGCACGCCGATCGCGGCGGCTGCGGCCAGGCGAAGTTGAACAGGCATTGGGTTGAGCCTCCACAGCACCGGCAGCCGGTGCCGCTGTCGTGTCAAATGGACCTCGTCGAGGGCAGCGTCGAACACGCGATCCGCGAGCTGCGTCGGCCCCTCGGCCAGCCAGGCCCTGGAGATCCGATCGAAGGTCGAGTTCGTGCTCATGCCATGCGCTCCCGAGAGGTATCGCTCGCGCTCCGGGCATCGGCCGACAAGGCCGCGCGCAGCGCGTTGGTGGCGTAGTGAAGCCTCGACTTGACGGTTCCCTGCGGGACGCCGAGGTGTTCGGCGATCTCCGCCTGGGTCAGGCCGAGGTAGTGGTGGAAGACGAAGACGGCCCGCTGGTCCGGCGGGAGCCGCCGGAACCCTCGTTCGAGCTCGTCACGTTGAACGATCGTGATGGCGGCATCCGGTTCGGATGGCCCGTCGGCCGGCAGGATCCGGACGTTTGCTGCCCAGCGGCGACCGCGTCGCAGCTCGGCGTAGCAGGCATTGACGAGCAGCCGATGAAGCCACGCGTCAAAGCGATCGGGATCGCGGAGCGACGGCAGCTCGCGCCACGCCGCTACGAGGGTTGACTGGACGGCATCCTCCGCCAGCCCGAGGTCGCGCAGGATGCGATACGCGATTGCGAGGAGCCGGTCGCCAGCACCACGTGCCAGGCTGGCAAACGCCTCCTCGTCCCCGTTCCTCGCCGCGTTGACGAGCGCTCGCTGCACTCGCTCCGCCCTCCCGATTCGCGCCCAACCTGGGCGCTACGGATCGTATGAGTCACACGCGTGCCAATCAGTTCGATCATCATTCCAGCCATGACCTTCCGAGACCGCGTCCTCGCCCGAGAGCTGCTGTACGGGCTCTTCCTCGACCTCGACTCACCGGCGTCCGCCGAGCTCGCCGGCCACGCCGGCTACGACTGGCTGCTCGTGGACCTCGAGCACGGGGCGACGACCGAGGCGTCGCTCCAGGCGCATCTCTATGCCATCGAGACGACGGGTGCCGCGGCCCTTGTCCGGCCGCAATCCGGCGAGCGGATGCGGATCGGGCGGGCGCTGGACATTGGCGCGCGCGGGATCATGGTCCCGAGGCTGAACTCCGCGGCCGAGGCGGCCGAAGCGCTGACGTTCCTGCGATACCCGCCGGACGGCATTCGCGGCGTCGCGACGCGGACACGCGGAGCCGGGCTCGGGACGCGCTCGCACGCGCAGATCCGCGAGGTCAACCGGGAGATCGTCGGGATTGTCCAGATCGAGTCGCCCGGCGGGCTGGCCGAGGCTGACGCGATCGCCGCGATCGACGGGGTCGACGTGCTCTTCGTTGGGCCGGCGGACCTGACTCACTCGCTGGGGATCGCCGGCCAGTTCGACCACGTGCGCTACGGCGATGCGCTCGATGCCGTCGCAGCCGCGTGCCGCAACCACGGCAAGGCGGCCGGGATCCTCGTCTACGACACCGCGGTCGTGCCGAACCTGCGCGAGCGCGGATACACGTTCATCGGCATCGGCGCCGACGGTGCGTTCGTCGCGGACACGGCTGCCAGGGCGCTCGCTGCGGTTCGAACCTAGCGCGATTCGACGCCCTCGCCCTACTCGTCCGCGAGCCGAAGCTCGCGCGCGGTCGCATTCGACCCTGGTCCGGTCTGGGCCAGGACGACACCGCCGAGGATCAGCGCCCCGCCGAAGAGCTGGACGACGGTCAGTGACTCGGCGAGGAAGATCGCCGCGAGGCTGATCGTCCAGATCGGCTCGATCGTGCTCAGGAGCGACGCCTGCGCCGCCCCGATCCGCCGCGCGCCGGCGTAGAAGGTCTGGATCGCAACGAACGTCGACACGAGGCCGATCGCGAGCATCGCCGGCTGGACGGAGCCCGGGACCTCCGACGGCAGCATCGGCTGCCCGAGGGCGATCGCCCCGAGAACGTAGGACATCGCCGTCGCCGACATCATCAACGCGCTCGCCGCGGCGGGCTCGAGGCCGCCCGTCGTCGCCTCGCCGACGGCCGTCCGCCGCTCCCCGGAGAGTCTCGCGGCCAGCACGATCCAGACCGCGTAGATCACGGGCGAGGCCGCGATGAGGAGCAGGCCGGCGCCATTGACCTCCTCCGACGCCGGCAGGCTGCCCACGGCCAGCGCCACACCCACGAGGGCAAGACCGAGCGCGGCCCACGCCCGAATGCCCGTCAACGCCTGCCCCACGCGAAGCGACAGCACCGCCACCAGCGCCGGGTAGATGTAGACGATCAACGCCGCAAGCGAGACCGGCACCGTCTCGAGGCCGGCGAAGTACGTGGCGGAATTGCCCGTGTAGAGGACGCCGAGCGCGATGGCGACGAGGATCGCCCGCCGGTCAACCCGTCGCAGCGCCGCTCGGCGACTCGGCGAGGCCAACAGCCAGGCCCACGCCAGCGCGGCCCCCATGACAAACCGCCAGACCATGAGCGTGTGCCAGCCGACGCCCTCGGCGTAGACCGGCTTCGCGATCAGCCCGCCCGAACCGAACGCGCACGCGGAGACGAGCACCAGCCCGATCCCGATCGCCCGGCCTCGATCCATGGCGGCGGAGGCTATCAGGGCTGTTCACTCGCCGCCGACAGGTTGCCCCCGATGATCGGCGGGTGAGCCTCCGACTTCAGACTGTTGGAGTGAACGACGCTCAGATCGGTCGGTCTGTTCGAGTGGTTCGAGTCAGGCTGGGCTGGCGTCAGCGTGACCTCGGAATGAAGGCGGGCGTCAGTCAACAGATGGTTTCGGAGTTCGAGCTCGGACATGTCGATCGCATGTCTCTGGGTGCCATCCGCCGGATCGTCCGCGCCGTTGACGGGCACCTCAGCTTGACGTTTGGCTGGCGCGGCGCTGCATTGGATCGGCTCCTCGACGAACGCCACGCGACCCTGGTGAGTCGCATCAAGCGCCTGCTCGAGGCCGCGGGCTGGACTTGCGAGCTCGAGGTGTCGTACTCGGAGTACGGCGAGCGTGGCTCGATCGACTTGCTCGCCTGGCACGAGCCTTCGCGGACGCTCCTCGTCATCGAGGTAAAGACCGAGCTTGGATCGGTTGAGGCGACTCTGCGCAAGCACGATGAGAAGGTGCGCCTCGCTCCTTCGATCGCCCGCCGACGCTTCGGTTGGGCTCCGCGTGAGGTCAGCCGGCTGCTCGTCCTGCCGGATCTGAGTACCCCACGCCGCCAGGTCGGCCGCTTCGCAGACCTCTTCGATCGGTCCTATCCAGTGCGAGGCGCCGGGACGCGAAGCTGGCTCCGGGAGCCGTCTGGCGAGATCCGAGGCCTCGTCTTCCTGTCACCCACCACCCAGGGCGGTGATAGGCGGAGCTCGGTCGCCGTTCGTCGTGTCAGAGCCCGGCAACGGGAGCGGCCCTCGCACGAATCGGCTCAATCCACCGGTCTGAGCCCGAGCCCAGGGCAGGCGGACGCGGCTAGCACCACCGCCACCGGTAGGTGACTGGACCTTCGAGCGCCTGGCGAGTTACCACCATCGGGGCTGGTAGGTGACGGAGCGCGGCACGGTTGCGGGCTCTCCGCGCGCCGCCGCAGAGGGTGAGAGGGATCAGGGCTAAACTTCTGGCGATGACGCAACTCACGGAGCGGGCCGTCGCCTCGCGCGTCCCGAGCCTGGCCGAGGAGAAGCTCAAGGTCCTCAGCCGGCACGACCCGCTGACGGTCATGCCGGGGACGAGCCTGGCCAGCTGCGTCGAGCGCATCCAGGGCGCCGGCACTGGCGATTCGGTGTTCGTGACCGAGGACGGCGAGATCGGCGGCAGGCTCCTCGGTGTCCTGACCGAGCGCGACATCTTCGCGAAGCTCGTGGACGCGGACGCGGACCTGGGCCGCCCGGTCGAGGCCGTGATGGTCGCGCATCCGTGGACGCTCCATCTCGATGAGCCCATCAGTCACGCGATCGAGCTCATGCAGGGCGGCAAGTACCGCAACGTGCCGCTCGTTGACGGAGACGGCAACCTTGTCGGCGTCGTTCGCCCGGTCGACGTCCTGAAGTACCTCGCCGAGGCGTTCCCCGAGGAGCTGCTCAACCTCCCGCCGCGCCCGCATCAAAAGATGAAAGAGTCCGAGGGGGCGTGACGAAGCAGCGCGGTCGGGCGTGACCGACACCCTCGAGAGGACGCTCCCCGAGCGCGAGCTCGAACGGGTCACGATCCGTTTCGCCGGCGATTCCGGCGACGGGATGCAGCTGACCGGCAGCCAGTTCACGCGAACCGCTGCGGTCTTCGGCAACGACATCTCGACGCTGCCGGACTTCCCGGCCGAGATCCGCGCCCCGGCCGGCTCACTGCCCGGCGTTTCCGGCTTCCAGCTGAGCTTCTCGTCGACCGACATCCATACGCCCGGCGACGCGCCGGACGTCCTCGTGGCGATGAACCCGGCCGCGTTGAAGTCGAACCTCGTCGATCTGCCGCCGGGAGGCGCCCTGATCGTCAACGAGGACGCCTTCACGCCCCAGAACCTGACAAAGGTCGGCTACACGGCGAACCCCTTGACCGACGGCTCGCTGAAGGCCTGGAACGTCATCGCGGTCCCGATCTCCACGATGAACGCCCGATCGGCCGAGGGTCTCGAGCTGACGAACAAGCAGGTCGACCTGACGAAGAACTTCTTCGCCCTCGGCCTGATGTTCTGGCTGTACGAGCGCGACCTCGAACCCACGCTCGCATGGATCGACGAGAAGTTCGGCAAGCGGCCGGTCATCGCCGAAGGCAACGCCAGGGCCCTCAAGGCCGGCTACAACTACGGCGAGACGACCGAGGTCTTCCACGAGCGCTTCATTGTCCCGCCCGCAAAGCTCGCGCCCGGCCGCTATCGGAACCTCACCGGCAACGAGGCGGCCGCGATGGGCTTCGTCGCCGCGGCCCAGCTGGCCAAGCGGACCCTCTTCTACGGCTCCTACCCGATCACGCCGGCCTCGGACATCCTCCACCAGCTCGCGGGCTACAAGAACTTCGGCGTCGTGACGTTCCAGGCCGAGGACGAGATCGCCGCCATCGGTGCGGCGATCGGCGCCAGCTACGGCGGCTCGCTTGGCATGACCGGCACGTCGGGGCCCGGGATCGCGCTCAAGAGCGAGGCGCTCGGTCTCGCGATCATGGTCGAGCTGCCGCTCGTCGTCATCGACGTGCAGCGCGCTGGCCCGTCGACGGGCATGCCGACGAAGAACGAGCAGGCGGACCTCCTCCAGGTCATGTTCGGCCGGAACTCGGACTCGCCGGTCGCGATCGTCGCGCCGGCCACGCCCGGTGAGTGCTTCTACATGGCCATCGAGGCGTGGCGCATCGCCCTCAAGTACATGACCCCGGTCGTCTACCTCTCTGACGCGTTCGTGGCAACTGGCGCTGAGCCCTGGCCGGTGCCTCGGATCGCGGACCTGCCGGACATCTCGGTCTCCAACCGGACGGAGCGCGAGGGCTTCTTCCCGTACCTGCGCGATCCGGACACCCTTGCCCGGCCGTGGGCCGTGCCGGGCACGCCGGGTCTCGAGCACCGGATCGGTGGCCTCGAGAAGGCCGACGTCACGGGCAACGTCAGCTACGACCCGGACAACCACCACCTGATGCAGACCCTCCGGCGCGACAAGATCGCGGGCATCGCGGACGACATCCCGCCGCTCGAGGTCCACGGGCCGTCCGAGGGCGACCTCCTGATCCTCGGCTGGGGCTCCACGTACGGCGCGATCCGCAGCGCGGTCGAGCGGCTGCAGGCGGCCGGCAAGAGCGTTGCGCACGCCCATCTCCGCCACCTGAACCCGTTCCCGGCGAACACCGGCGACGTCGTTCGCGCCTACAAGCGGGTGCTGATCCCGGAGGTCAATCTCGGCCAGCTGCTCATGCTCATCCGGTCCCGCTATCTCGTCGACGCGGTCGGCTTCAACCGCGTTCGAGGCAAGCCGTTCCGGATCGCCGAGATCGAAGCGGAGGCGGAGCGATTGCTCGCCGAGAGGAACGGCACGCGATGACCGAGACCAACGGCGACGTCGC
>Ga0114129_10004728_pt1 | contig 19233 bp, 13 predicted proteins | sample RhiMetdeltSRZDD1_FD_80071 | JGI IMG/M metagenome (GOLD analysis project Ga0114129, IMG submission 80071) | Populus rhizosphere microbial communities from Tennessee, USA - Rhizosphere MetaG P. deltoides SRZDD1 (version 2) (version 2) | ecosystem: Host-associated > Plants > Roots > Rhizosphere >...
CGCCCCGCCGCGCTGCAGCGCCTGGACGATGCGGAGCTTGTCCTCGGGAGCGACGCGGGCGAACACGGAGACTTCCCGCACCGTGCGATCCAGCTCGGAATCGGAACACCCTTCGATCTGGGCCCCCGTCGCCGTCCGCGCGTCCCCGGCCACCCCGAGCTCGCGCGCGATCACCGACGCGGTGACCGGATGGTCTCCGGTGATGAGGACGGTCCGGATCCCGGCCGCGTGGGCGCGCGCGACGGCCTCCTTGGCCTCGTCCCGCGGCGGGTCGATCATGCCGACGAGACCCAGGAAGACCATCTCCTCCTCCACGCCGTCGTCCACCGCATCGACGTCGAGGGCCTCGATCGGTTGCGATCGATACGCCACCCCCAGCGTCCGCAGTGCGTCCGCCGCCAACGTGTCCACGCACCGGAGGATCTCCTCGCGGCGACGCGCGTCGATGGCCCGTGTCGCCTCCCCGACCTGCTCGAAGCGGCAACGCGCGAGCAATACGTCCGGGGCGCCCTTGGTTATGGTCAAGAAACGCTCCCGACGTTCGGCGTCCGTGTGGACGGTGCTCATCAGCTTGCGCGCGGACGTGAAAGGCACCTCCGCGACCCTCTGGAAGCGCGCGTCGAGGGTGGCGCCCTCGAGACCCGCCTTGCGCGCGGCGACGATCAGGGCGCCTTCCGTCGGGTCGCCCTCCACCACCCATCGGTGCACACGCCGCTGCAGGACGGCGTTGTTGGCACGGTCTGCCGCGGCCAGGAGCCGCAGCAGCTCCTCGCGGAGGTCTCCCTCGATCGCCCCGCCGCCTTCGCGTTCGACCGCACCTTCGGGCGCGTAGCCGGTCCCCGCGAAGCGGACGCGCCCGCTCGCCGTCACCGCCACCCGCACCGTCATCTCGTTCCGGGTGAGCGTGCCCGTCTTGTCCGACGCGATCACGCTGGCCGAGCCCAACGTCTCGACCGCAGACAGATGGCGCACGATCGCCTTGCGGCGGGCCGCGCGCTGGACGCCCAGGGACAGAACGACGGTCACGATGGCGGGCAGGCCTTCCGGCACCGCCGCCACGGCCAGCGCCACGCCCACGATGAAGACGTCGAACCACGCGCCGAGGCCGCGGACGTCCTGGGTGAAGAGGATCGCCGCGATCATCACGACGGCGATCACGAGCACGGCCAGGCCGAGCGTGCGGCCGACGGCGTCCAGCTGCCTCTGCAGCGGTGTCGTCTCCACCGCGGCGGCTTCGAGAAGCCCGGCGATGCGGCCCATCTCGGTACGCATGCCGGTGGCGACGACCACCGCCCGCCCGCGGCCGGAGGTCACGGCCGTGCCGCTCCACAGCATGTTGTGCCGGTCGCCGACGCCGGCGTCCTCATCGAGCGGCCGCGCATCCTTCTCGACGGGCAGGCTCTCGCCGGTCAGCGCGCTTTCGGCGGTCTGCAGCCCGGCGGCGTGGATGAGCCGCGCGTCGGCCGCCACGGTGTCCCCTTCCTCCACCACGAGGATGTCGCCCGGCACCACCTCGGCGGCCGGGATCGCCTGGCGGCGGCCGTCGCGCACCACGTGCGCCTGCGCCGCGGACATCTGCTTCAGCGCCGCCACCGCCTGTTCCGCCCGTGCCTCCTGCGCATAACCGAGGGCGGCGTTCAACAGGACGACCACGAAGATCGTGATCGCCTCGTACGGCAAGGCCGTGTCGCGCTCCATCAACCACAGCGCCGCCGAGATGGCGGTCGCGGCAAGCAGCAACAGAACGAGGGCGTTTTTGAACTGGGCGAGGAACCGCGTCCAGGCCGGCGGGCGCGGCTTCGCCCGCAGCTCGTTGGCCCCGTACCGCGCGAGGCGTGCACGCGCCTCGACGCCGGTGAGGCCCGAGTGGGCCTCGGTGGAAAGAGACGAAAGAACAGCGTCTATCGGCTGGCGATAGGGCGCAAGACCGGTGCGAACCTCGCTCACGACGCGGCTCCTTTCGTCGCGCGCGCCTGGCGCTGCACCTTTTCGATCACGTGCCGGTTCAGACAGCCGGAGACGATGAACTCGACACCGCCCTCGGCCATGCGGCGAAGCAGGCGCTCGCCTTCGGCGTCGATGAACTCCACGTCCGACATCACGAGCGTGACGGCCGCGAGCGGCGCGCGCGCGCGAATCGCTCGCCACTGCTCCTCGACGAGCGGCACCCATTCCGCTCCGAGCACACCGTGCAGTACGAGCCGGTACCTGTTCCCCCGCCGCTCGACGTTCACCCGCAACATGACCGCAATCTCCCGTGAGCTCACCGGCACATCAGCACCGGCATGACCGACTGCAACATCACTGCCCGTGTCGTGTTCGACAAACGCCCCTCGAGCATGCGATGGGCGCGCGCCCCGATGACGACGAGATCGGCTTCGAAGGCCGCGGCGGGCGACACGAGAACGCCCGCCAGGTCGCCGCCGTACGACGCGCGGCACACTTCGACCTGGGCCCCATGGCGGGCCAGATGCAGGGCGGCGTCCGCGCCGGGCTCCCACCCCTCCGCAGACGCGTCGCCCTCGCGATGGATCACCAGGATCTGGACCGCCTCGGCCCGCACCAGCAGCGGCATGGCCCCGGCCACGGCGCGAGCCGCCTCCGGGCTCGCGTTCCAGCCCACCAGGACGCGCCGCGGTGCCGCGGCCGCCCTGCCGGGAGGCACGACGATCGCAGGACGGCCGGAAGCAAGGACGAGCCGTTCGGGCAGGTCCGCGAGACCGCCGGGAAGCTCCGATGGATGCGGCCGGGCCACAATCGTCACGTCCGCATGACGCGCGTGCTGGACGAGAGACGCCGACGTGCCCTGCGACAGGGCCCACCACTCGGCACGGAGGCCGTGACGGCGGACCGCCGCTTCGAACGAGATGCGCTCGTCCGCGCTGCGCGAGCGCGCCTCGGCCGAGTCGATGATCTCCGGCTCGATGTAGATGCCCATCAGCCGGGCATCGTGCTCCTGCGCAAGCGCGGCCGCCCATTCGACGGCTCCGGAGCCCGCGCCTCCGCCCCCGAGGAAGACGGCGACGTCGATAAGACCCGGAGAACGCATCGTCTCTCGCTCGACGCTGTCCCGCGTGTCCATCCAAGGCATAAGGACTCCTTTCGGCGCCGTCATGTGCTCTTCCTCTTTCATTGGGGTAGCGCCACCGCATACCCCGCCGGCAGTAAGGCAAGTTCGAGTCCGGACGGCAGCACTCGCGGATGTCGTTGACCACCCGCTCCTTGTGCTTCGCCGGCAGAGAAGCCGTGGCGTCGCGCGCTGACGAAATGAAGGCACCTGCCGAGCCACCGTCGCGCCGGGCCATGGGATCAGTCCTGCGGCTCTTCGGAACGCTTGGCCCTGCGCCACAGACTCAGGCCCATCACCAGCGCGAGGACGTAGCCGATCGCGCCGAACAGGGAGACGCCGCCGACGAGCGGTGGCGCATGCATGCTCCAAAGCAGGGACGAGCCCAGGAGCAGCGACGAGGTCAGCAGCCCGAGCACGAGACGATTCACGACGGGATCGAGCCGGCGATGTTCGAGGTGGACGCTGAGCGTGCCCGCGCGCGTCCGTCGCACCATCTCGTTGAGATCGCCGGGCAGGGACCGAAGGAGCCGCTGCCATTCGCGGGCCCCGCCCTGCAGCTCGCGCCAGACGTGTCCCGGTGTGTATCGACGCCGGACGGCGGCGGCGGCATACGGCTCCACGACCTCGACGAGGCTGAAAGACGGATGCAGCAACCGGACCGTGCCTTCGAGCACGGCCAGCATCCGCAGCAACAGCGACGCGCCCGGCGGCAGCATCAGATGATGGCGGTGTACGACCTGCATGAGGCCGCCGACCAGGACGCCGATGTCGCCGCCGGCGCCGCCGACCGCCTGCTCCGCGAAGTCGTCGAGGAGCTCGGCCACGTCGAACGCCAGGCGTTGCCGCCCGAGCACGGGGGCCGACGTCGAGAGCTCCGCGAGCGCGGTGGTCACCGCCGTCGCATCGCCATGCACGACGCCGCCCAGGAGATCCTCGATCCACTCGCGGAGGTCGTCGTCGAGGCGCTGCACCATGCCGCAGTCGAGGACGCCGACCACCTCGCCGGGCAGGAGCATGAGGTTCCCGGGGTGCGGGTCCGCATGGTAGAAGCCGTCGCGGAAGATCATGTCGAGGTACACGCGGGCGCCTCGGCGTGCGAACTCGAGGAGCTCGTCCTCCGGCGCCGTCCGCCGCTTCATCTGTGAGACGAGCACGCCCTCGAGCCGCTCCATGGTGAGGACACGTCGGGTGCTGAACTCCGGGAACGGCGCCGGGAAGCGGACGTGGGGCTCGCCGGCGAAGTTGGCCCGGAACCGCTGCATGTTGCGCAGCTCGCGCCGAAAGTCGAGCTCGCCCGTCATCGTCTTGGTGAACTGCCGAACCACGGCGACCGGGTGGTACCGCCTGGCGTCGCCGATGTGTCGCTCCGCCAGCTCCGCGAGATCGGCGAGGATGCTGAGGTCGGTGTCGATCCGGGCCCCGATACCCTGCCGTTGCACCTTCACGACGACGCGCTCGCCGCTGTGCAAACGCGCGTAGTGCACTTGGGCGATCGATGCCGACGCAAACGGCACCGGGTCGAAGCTGGCGAACAGGGTAGCCGGCGCGGCCCCAAGCTCCGCCTCGATCGTCGCCTCCGCCACTCCGGGCGAATCCGGCGCCGTGTCGTTCTGCAGTCGTGCGAGCTCCCCGGCCACCTCCTCGCCAACCAGGTCGGCGCGCGTGCTGAGCATCTGACCGAACTTGATGAAGGTTGTGCTCAGCTCAGCCAGGGCCAGCCGGAACCGCACCGCCGCGCTCTGTTGCGCGACGTCCTGAGGCGTCGATCCTTGCCGCCATCGGCTCAGGCGCCTTCCGAGCACAGCACGCAGCGGATCAGCGAACCCGTATCGAGCCGCCACGCCCACGACTTCACGAACCCGGCGCGTGTTCCGAACACGACGGCCGAGACCCTGGTGCGCGAAGAGCCAGTCCATGCCGTTCCCTTGGGCAAGGACCGTTCCAGCGGACGAGTGAGCGCCCAGGGCCGACTCCCTGTTGACGCTGCGCCGTTTCCGCCTCGCGGACGGCCGCGACGTCTCTGGCGCGGTGACGAACCGAAGGCACGCGCCTTGGAGCCGTCGCTTCCAGGAGGTGCCTTGGCGCGCGCCGCTGGTCCGAGGCAGTGACACCGAACGAGATACGCGCTGGAACCGCCGCGCGTCGCGTCAGGCATCGAGCTTGCTCTCTGGGCGAATCCGTTGGGCGGAAGTCGAGGCTGGCGGCGAGAAGCCGCGGCGCGGCGGATCGGCCCGGGAACGAGAGTCGTCATAACGACGGAATGGAGGACGTAGCCATGGAACGCATGCTGGTGGTTGTTTTCGACGCGGAGAAGAAGGCCTACGAAGGCATGGCGGCGTTGCGCCGGCTCGAGCAGGAAGGCAGCCTCACGGTGTACGCGCGGGCCGTCGTCGCCAAACAGGCCGACGGGGCCACGAGCACCAAGCAGTTCGACAGCGGCTTCCCGATCGGTGGTCTCGTGGGAACGTCGGTGGGCAGTCTCATCGGGGTCCTGGGTGGACCGCTGGGAGTGGCGCTCGGCGCCGCCTCGGGAATCGCCCTCGGTGCGCTGTTCGACCTGGACAACGCCCGCGTGGGCGGCGACTTCGTCGAAGACGTCTCGAAATCCCTCACCGCGAACAAGGCGGCGGTCATCGCCGAAGTCGACGAGGAGTGGACGACGCCGGTGGACAGCCGGATGGAAGCGCTCGGCGGAACCGTGCTCCGGCGCGCGCTCACGGAAGTGCGGGAGACCTTCTGGAACGAGCAGAACGCCGCGATGGAAGCGGACCTCGCCCAGCTCGAGGAGGAGGCTTCCAAGGCGCGCGCGGACCGCCGGGCCAAGCTCCAGAAGAAGATCGATGAGCTGAAGGCACGGATCGTGGCGCAGCGGAACAAGGCAACGGAGCGGCGCGCGGCGTTCGAAGCGCGTCAGAGGGCGAAGAAGGAGGTCCTCGGGAGGAACGCCGCTGCCGCCGGACGCGCGCTCGAGGAGCTGGCGAAGACCCCTGTCTGAGCCAAGCCCACGTCATCTATCAGGAGGATGGAACCATGACCAATAACAGCCTGTCTCGCAAGCTCGTCCATCGCGCGCGCTGGAGCGTCGCGATGGGCGTCGCCACCGCCGTCATCGGCGCGATCATGATCGTCTACCCGTTCGCCACCGCCGCCGTCTCCACCGTGTTCCTCGGATCGGCCCTCATGGTTGCGGCCGTCGCGCAGCTCGTCTTCGCGTTCACGTCTCCTACGGTGGGAAGCTTCGTGCTGAAGCTCCTGCTCGCCGCGCTCCACGCCGTCGCCGGCATCGCCCTCGTCTTTTTCCCGCTCGCGGGGGTGGCGTCCCTCACGCTCCTGCTCGGGGTGTCGCTCATCCTCGAAGCCGGGCTGGAAACGGGCCTCGCGTTCGCAACACCGGTTGACGCGGGGCGCGGCGCGCTCCTCGTCAGTGCCCTTTGCAGCCTCGTGGCGGGCTTTCTGATCCTGTCCCAATGGCCCGTGAGCGCCGGGTGGGCAATCGGCACCATCGTCGGCATCGGCGTCTGCGTGAACGGGATCACCCGTGCGGTGGTGTCGGGTCACGTCGAAGCCGAGCTCCGATATCTCCAGCCGTCGCCGAAGGCGGCCTAGGTTCACGGCCGGCCAGTCGAAACATCAGCGGCGTCGCCCACCAGGCGGCGCCGCTGGTGTCGCAGGCGCCGGCAGGAGGAGATTCCCATGCAAGCGAATGACGCACGCGGCGTCGCGCGAGAAGTGATGAACCCGACGAGCGAGGGAGAGCGGCTCGCGCGCTTCGTCTTCTACGGCGCGGTGCTGCTGCTGGCCGTCCTCGCCTACAGGATCGTGGAGCCCTTCCTGGTGGAAGTCGGGTGGGCGGTGGTGCTCGCCGTCTGCGTCGCGCCCGCACACGCGCGCCTGTCGCCGCGCATCGGGGCCGCCCGCAGCGCGGCCGTCGTGACCCTGATGGTATTGCTCCTGCTCGTCGTTCCGCTGCTGGGGGTGGCCGGCCTGCTGGTGCGCGAGACCTCGCAGGTGGCGACCTATGTGGACGCACACGTCGCCGACGGGGGCGGCCCCATGGGTCTCTTCCACGTCGCGTGGCGTCCGCTGCACGAGCGTTTCCCGTTCCTGCCCAGCGAGGAGAAGGCGGTCCGGCGGGTTTCCGAGCGGCTCGAAGGCGTCGCCGGTCTCGCGGCCAGCCACGCCGGCTCTCTGGTGAAAGAAACGGCGTCCTTCGCGTTCGGCCTCATCCTCACGTTCACCATCCTCTTCTTCATGGTGCGGGACGGCCCGGAGATGATCCAGGGGCTCGGTCGGGCCCTGCCCTTCGGCCGCGAGCGGAACGAGTTGCTGTTCGTGCTCATCCGCGACATCGTCGCCGCCAGCGTGACCTCGACCCTCGTGATCGCGGTGATACAAGGGATCGTGGGAGGGCTCGCGTTCGCGCTGCTGGGCGTGCCCGGCCCGCTGTTGTGGGGTTGCCTGATGGCGGCCCTGGCCTTGCTGCCCGCGGTGGGAGCGGCTCTCGTCTGGGTACCCGCCGCGATCTGGCTCGCGCTCTCGGGCTCGCTCGTGAAGGGCGTGATGCTGGTGCTCGTGGGCGTGCTCGTCATGGGCCACGTCGACAACGTGGTCCGGCCGCTGATGCTGTCGGGTACGGCGCGCATGAGCACGCTCGTTCTGATCCTCAGCCTGCTGGGAGGAGTCCGAGCCTTTGGCTTCATCGGCATCGTTCTGGGACCGGTGGTCGCGGCGGTTCTCACCGCGTTCGTCAAGGCCTACGTGTTGTCGCCCGAGGCCGAACCCGAGACGCCGGTGCCGCAGGGAGGTGTTTGATGTCCCGTGTCCTCATCCTGGGCGCGACCGGCTCGCTCGGCCGCTACGTGCTGCGGCAGGCGCTCGCCGCCGGGCACGCGGTCACTGTGCTCGTTCGCGACCCGTCGAAGCTGCCGCCCGAAGACCGCGCCCGGGTGTCCCTGCACAGGGGCGACTTGAACGCCCCTGTGCCTCTCGATCTCGTCCGGGGCCAGGACGCCGTCATCAATTGCGCAGGGCACGTTCGCGACGGCGAAACGTTCGTGGCCCTCGTCGACCGGATCGTCACCCGCGTGGAGTCGCTTCCCGTCGAGGAGCAGCCGGTCTGCTGGTTCCTCGCGGGCGCGGCGATGCTCGACCTCGACGCCTCCGGGCGCCGCGGCGTCGAGCTGCCCGCCCTCAAGGCCTACTGGCCCCATCAGGCGAATCTGGACCGCCTCAGCCGCTCGGGCCTGGACTGGAGGCTTCTCTGTCCGGGGCCGATGGTCGACGAGCCCCCGCTCGGCCTCGAAAATCTGCGCCTCTCGCTCGACGTCCTGCCGGTCCAGCTTCCCGCCACCGCTCGCGACCTGTCCAGCGCGCAGCTCCTGTCGGTCTTCGCCTCGCTGGTCCCGCAGATGGTCGTGCCCTATGCCGATGCGGCCGCCGTCATGCTCCGAAACCTGGATCGCGGCGGCGGGATGTCCCGCCGCCGGGTGGGGCTGGCGCAGCCCGACGTCAGCGGGGCGGAGCCTCACCACGGCGGCCCGAGGTCGGCTTCGGCCGCACGACGCCCAGACGGCGCATCGTCGACACCAGGGAGGTCCGCTTCAGCCCGAGGCGCTCCGCCGCCCCGTGGGGCCCGCCGATGACCCAGCCCGTCTGCTCCAGCGTCCGCAGGATGTGCTCCCGCTCCACGTCTTCGAGCGTCCCCCCCGTCGTGGCCGGCTGGGCCGCGGATTCGAAGTCCGCGCGCGGAACCGTCAGCGTGCGCCCGCGGCAGAGGATCACCGCGCGCTCGACCACGTTCTGCAACTCGCGAACGTTGCCGGGCCACGGCCAGCGGCACAACATCTCCATGCTCTCGCGCGCCACCGATTCGATCGGCCGCCGCAGCCGCTTCGCGAAGCGCTGCGTGAAGTAGCGCACGAGGGGTGGGATGTCCTCGGTGCGTTCCCGCAGCGGCGGGATCCGGATCGGGAACACGTTCAGGCGGTAATACAGGTCCGACCGGAACTCGCGGCTTCCCGTCATCTCCTCGAGATTGCGGTTCGTGGCCGCGATCAGGCGGAAGTCCACGCGAATCGTCCGCGTGCTTCCCAGGCGCTCGATCTCGCGCTCCTGGAGCGCGCGCAGGAGCTTCGCCTGCAACTCAAGCGGCACGTCGCCGATCTCGTCGAGGAAGAGCGTCCCCTGGTGTGCCAACTCGAATCGCCCGACCTTCTGGGCCAGCGCGCCGGTGAACGCCCCCTTCTCGTGGCCGAACCACTCGCTCTCGAGTAGCCCCGCCGGCGAGGTCGCGCAGTTCACGGTGACGAGGGCGCGGCCGCGGCGCTCGCTCGCCGCGTGAATGGCGCGGGCCACGAGCTCCTTGCCCGTGCCGGTCTCCCCCAGCACGAGGACGGTCGCGTCGGTGGCCGCCACCGTGGCGACCTGGTCGAGGATCCGCTTCAGCGCGTCGCTCTCGGCGATGATCTCGCCGAAGTGCTGCACGTTGCGGATCTCCTGTTCGAGGTAGATGTTCTCGTCGGCCAGGCGGTTCTTGAGCGTGGCGATCTCGTCGAAGGCCAGCGCGTTCTCGAGCGCGATGGCGATCTGCGCCCCAGCCTGGGAGAGCCGCTCGGTGTCGACGGACGTAAAAGCGCGGGGCGAGAGGCGATCCAGAGCCAGGTAACCGCGCACACCTCGCGGCGTGGCCAGCGGGACGATGCAGAGCCGCTTGACCCCGTTCGCCGCCACGTGCGCCCGGATCGGCTCTCGTCCCGTCCAGTCGAACCGTTCCACGTCGATGTCGACGGCGCGGCGCCCGGCGAACCAGGTTGCGAGCGGCTCGGCCTCGGGGCGGATCGACGAAGCCACCTCGTCCGTCCACCCGACGAGCCCGGGGCTGATCGCGTGGGCGCCCAGCCGTCCTTCCGGCTGAATCAGGAAGAAGCTTGCACGGTCATGGGAGACGACGCGGCGCAGCATGGGCGCGATCGCCGCCAGCAGCGAGGCCAGGTCGCGGGTGGTGACCACGGTATTCGTCAGCTCGAGCAGCGTGCGCAGGTGCTCGCGCTCCGCCTCCAGCTCGCGCTCGCGCGCTTCGCTGGCGGCGGGAATGTCGCCGCTGTCGCCTCTGGTTGACATTCATCACCCGAGCAAGGGGCCCTGGACGGTGCGCCGCGCCGATCATAACGTAGCCTCCGACCTCCGGCGCGAGCGTCACGGCATTCCGCGCGGCCGTGGGGCGCGATACTGCCGATCGTCGCAGGAGCAAACCTGTTGAATGTGACAGGTCCACCCACAGGGCCGCCGCCCTCGTCATGCGAAAAGGCGGAGCAGATCGATCCGGGAGTCCGCCCCGAGCTTACGGAGGATGTTCTGTTGATGGAAGATCGCCGTGCGCGCGCTGATCCCGAGCACGACGCCGACCTCGGCGTGCGTACGGCCGAGCAGCAGCAGCTCGAGGACCTCGCGCTCGCGTTCCGTGAGACTCGCTTCCGCGATCCTCTGGTCACGCCGCGCGCGCAGGAGGGCCTCCACGTCGCGCGGCGCGGCTCGAGCCTCGCGGTACTGCGCCCGGATCCTCAGGAGCGCGTGCACGCGCGCGCGCAGCAAGACGCCGTCCACCGGCTTCGACAGGAAGTCGTCCGCTCCCGCCGCCAACCCCCGCACCATGTCGTCTTCCCCGCCCAGGGCCGTCAAGAGGATCGTCGGAATGTAGCGCCATTCGGGGTGGGACTTGATGGCCGCACACAGCGCCAGACCGCCCATGCCCGGCATGACGACATCGCAGATCACGAGGTCGATGGGAAGCGCTTCGAGCTGCGACATGGCTTCGAGGCCGCTCGAGGCGACGACGAGACGGTGCCCGTCACGGCTGAGGAGCGATCGCACAGCGGAACGAATGGCCTCCTCGTCGTCGACGATCAAGATCGTTGCGAAGTCACTCATGACCAGTTGCCCGACTACGCTAGAGCAATCCGCTCGCCAGGGCATGCGTCGGATGCCTCCAGAGGGGCCATGACTCCCAGTGCGGCGCTCGATCGTCGTTGCAACGACATGTATTCCAGCCGTTCACATGAGCCGGGGCCCGCTCGGCAAACGTCTGCGGCCGTCGCTCGACCGAACCACGATCGACGACCCTGAACCGGTCCGTTTCCGACCGCTGTAACGTTTCCGACCGGCGGACGTCCGTCACCGCTCCCGCCTGCCCACGCGCGAACTCACACCGTCCCAGACACTTGACCCTCAGATAGCACCTGGCATGCGGCCTGCTCATGGCGTTGGCGGGAGGTGACAATGTCGCAGCAGGTTGTCGAGGCCGTGATCGGGCGGCTCGCGTGCGACGAAGAATACCGGCGACGCTTCGCGCAGGAGCGCTCGCGGCTCGTTCGCGAGTTGGTGGGGCGCGGCCTGCCCCTGACGCCGGTGGAGTGCCGCGCCCTGGTCGAGACGGACTACCGGGCGTGCGAGGACTTCGCGGCACGCCTCGATCCGCGCATCCAGAAGGCCGACCTCCGCAAGTCGTGCTCCTCGGGATCTCCAGCTCGGACCTCTGGCGGGGAAGCGGCCGCCCTTCTCAGGCTTCGCGATGTCGTCGCGTTCCTCGACGCCAGACCCGACAACACCGGAGTCGTGGAGCTTGCGGCCTCGCTCGCCGAACAGCACAGCGCTGACATGACCGGCGTGTTGCTCGTGCCCGATCTACTCCTTGACGCGCACGAGATGTTCGCCGTCGGCGATGCCATTCCGTCGCTGCTCGCCGATCAGGAGGTGAGGCGTCGCGAGATGGAAACCGCCCGCCGTCATCTCGTCGAGCGTGTCGCGGGCCGCCACGGCATCGCGGCGAAGTGGGCGAGCGTTCCGGGCTTCACGAACTACGACGCCACCACGCACGCCCGCGCGGCCGATGTGGCCGTGATCGCGCGGCCTGAGCCCGCCGGCAACCACTGGGGAGACCGCCGTCTCTTGATCGCGTTGATCCTGACCTCGGGACGGCCGCTCATCGTGCTGCCGCCCCGCGCCCAGGCGTCGGGCATCCGGCGCGTGCTCGTGGCCTGGAACGGCAAGCGCGAAGCGGCGCGCGCGATCGCGGATGCCCTGCCTCTGCTCGTCAAGGCGGAGGCCGTGCGGGTCCTGGCCGTCGACGTTCAAGGCAGACGCGAAGAGTCGCGGCGACAGGACTCGGGCGCCGATATCGCGCGCCATCTCGAGCGTCGCGGCGCGAACGTCGACGCGCGACACGTGCCGTCGGGCGGCCAGGACGTCGGCCGGGTCCTCCTGGCCGAGGCGCACGCGTTCGGAGCCGATCTCGTGGTCATGGGCGCCTACGGCCGGTCGCGGCTGTGCGAGCACCTGTTCGGCGGCGTCACGCGCACGGTGCTGCGTGAGGCCGAGTTGCCGGTCCTGATGTCCCACTGAGGAGGCGGTCATCATGAGGTCGCTGAGACTCGGTCGTGCAAAGGCTCAGGGGCTCGATCCCGCCCCTGTGGGGACGAGCTTGGAGAGAACGGTGGCCGCCGCCTGCGAGCCTCCCTTCCCTGTCTATCCGGACCTGGTCGAGGCTCTCGTCGAAGCACACCGGCAGGCACCTCTCGAGCGGAGCTCCACGGTCGCGCACGTATTGTCGGTCTGCGCGGGTTACGCCTACGCGGACACGGCGACCTTCTCGACGATGGCGCTCCGCCTCGGGCTGGAGCACCACGCCTGCGTCCGCATCGCGCAGACCGTCGAGCCGATGCTCATCTTCTCGACGGCGTACCTGGTACAGAGCCGTTGCGGCCGGGTGGCGATCCTCTGCTATCGCGGGACAGAGGCGCGGATGCTCGGCAACTGGCTCGGCGACGCCGACGTGGGGTCGGAGGCGAGTCTCCTCCCGCTCGGGGACGGACGGACGCTGCGGGTGCACGCCGGATTCCACCGCAACGTCCGCGCGACGTCGTGGAACGTCCTCCACGAGCTCGAGGCGGCTGTCGAGGGACGGTCGATCGGTGATCACCGCTCGCGTGTCGAACATCGGCTGGAGGCGCTGTACGTGACCGGACACAGCCTGGGGGGCGCGATGGCCCTCTTGTTCGCGCTCGGCCTGTTCAATCAGCCCGCGCATCGGCCGATCGCCGAACGGCTGCGCGCCGTCTACACGTTCGGTCAACCGATGGCCCTGGCCGCGTCGTCCGCGGTCGTGGCAGACGAGATCCAGCGGAAGGTCTTCCGCCACGTCCTGCCGCGAGACCCGGTGCCGGCGCTTCCGCCCGCGGGGTGGGGTCCGTTCGTGCACATCGGACGGGAGTATCACTACGACAGCGCCGCCTGGAGGCCCGCCGTGACACCCGTCGCGGCGATGACCGACATCAAGGAGATCCCGCGTTCCGTTCTGGCCTTCCTGGCACCGGAAAAACAGCGTGCCGGGTTCCCGTACTCCATCGAGGCCCACCTGCCCCAGTACTATGTCGCCGCCCTGCGGCCTGCCGATCGTGTCTCCGAGTTCGGAGATTGAACGTTCGCCCGGGCTTCGTCGGCGGGCCCGCCTATAATCGAGGCCTCATGATGCCCGACGCGCTGAGCGCGGCCCTGGCGCGCATCGCGACGGCCGCGTCGCGGGCCCTCGAGCTCCGCGACGTCTTTACCGCCGTCGCCGACGCGGCGGCGGCGGTCGTGCCCTTCGACCGCCTTTCGCTGATGCGGCACGACGGCCCGCAGCACCTGAAGCTGTACTCGCTCGCCGGGAGCCTCGTGGCGACCGAGATGGAGCCGCGTCTTTCGCTGGACGACTTCTCGCCCGAGATCCGCCCGCAGCCGAGCTCATTCCGGCGGATCGACGATCTCGACGCCCTCGTTCGGCCGACGCACAAAGTCGACGCCTGGTGCCGCGCGCACGGCCTGCATTCGGTCCTGTGGGTTCCGATCGACGTCGGCGACAGGGCGGACGGCTTTCTCTACGTGGTCTCGAAGGCGCCGGCCGCGTTCACGCCCGCGCACGAGGCCGCCCTGGGCTCGATCGCGGCGGTGCTGGGGCTGGCCCTGGAGCACGAGCGGCTGTTCACGATCGACGTCGCGCGCCGCCGCCGGCTCGAGGCGGTCGACCATCTGCTGCCCACGCTCGCGACGGTGCTCGACATACGAGAGGTCTTCACGCGCGTATCGGAGCACATGCAGCCGCTCTTGCCGCACGATCGGCTCCTGCTGGCCTCGCAGAGCGCCGATGGACGGATCGCGACGGTCCAGGCCACGGCCGGCGAGCCGGCGGCGGCGCTTCCCACGCGCGTCGACCTCGGGCGGGACGCTCGCCCTCCCCGACAGGAATGGTGGATCGTCCCTGATTTCCATGAGACGGCCGAGCCGGGCATGAGGTCCGTCGGCTCCGTGGAGCAGATGCGCTCGGGTTTGTTCGTCCGGCTGTGGGTCGACAGCGCCGGCTCCTCGTCGCTGGTCTTCCTGTCGCGGACCGCACGCCACTTCACCGAAGAGGACGTTCCCATCGCCCAGAAGGTGGCGGCCTATGTGAGCCTGGCTCTCTCCCACCAGAGCCTGTCCGAGGAGCAGCACCGCGCGGCGGAAGCACGCGAGCGCGCTTCGCAGCTCGAGGAACGTATCGACAAGCTGCGTCAAGAGCTGGACCGCAGCCGGGGCCCGGCGCGTGTCGTGGGCATCTCGAAACGATGGAACGAAGTCCTCGCGCAAGCGGCCAAGGTCGCGCCGGCCGAAACCACGGTGCTCTTGACGGGCGAATCGGGAACGGGGAAAGAGGTGATCGCGCGCTTCATCCACCGAGGCTCACCGCGTGCCAACGGACCCTTCACGGCCGTCAATTGCGCCGCACTTCCGGAGGCCCTGCTGGAGTCCGAGCTATTCGGGTACGAGAAGGGGGCCTTCACCGGTGCCACCGCGGCCAAGGCGGGACGCATACAACAGGCGGAAGGCGGCGTGCTCTTCCTGGATGAGATCGGCGAGACCGCGCCGGCGTTCCAGGTCAAGCTGCTGCGCGTCCTCCAGGAACGCGAATACCAGCGCCTGGGAGGGACGCGCCCCGTCAAGGCTGACGTCCGCATCGTCGCCGCCACGAACCGCGACCTCGAGAAGGCGATGTCGCGCGGGGAGTTCCGTGAGGACCTCTACTACCGGCTCTGCGTCTTCCAGATTCGCCTGCCCGCGCTTCGGGACCGCCCCGAGGACGTCCTGCCTCTCGCGGACGCATTCCTCGATGAGATCGGATCCGGCGTCGCGCGCCGAGCGCAAGGCATTTCGCGCCAGGCGGAGGCCTGCCTGCTCTCCTACTCCTGGCCGGGCAACGCGCGCGAGCTGCGCAACGTGCTCGAGCGGGCGACGATCCTGTGCGACGGCGGCCTGATCACGCTCGATCACCTGCCTGGCGACATCGCCGCGCGGCGAGGGCCTGACGCCGAACGCCCGAGCGCGGCTCCCACGCGGGACGGCCTCGATCTCGACAGCGCCGAGCGGGAGCTGGTAGTGAAGGCCCTGGAAGCCGCCCACCAGAACCGCACTCACGCCGCCCGCCTGCTCGGGCTCACACGGCCACAACTGTACCGACGCCTTCGCAAGCACGGCCTCATGTCGATACGGGACTGAATCGCCGCCCTGCCCGCCGCCGTGCTAGCCCTCACGTCGGCGCCGTGTCGAGCAGCTCCCGGATCCTCCGCGCCAGGGCGACAGGGGTGAACGGCTTCTGCAGGAAGGCCCGCCCCTCTTCGGCCACCTGTTGCCGCATCACGGCGTCGCTGCTGTAGCCGGAGATGAACAGCACGCGAAGGTCCGGCTGCCGCCGCATGAGCTCGTCAGCCAGCTCTCGCCCGCTCATCCGAGGCATGACGAGGTCCGTGACGAGAATCGCCGGCCGCTGCTCGCCGGACTCGTACAACTCGATGGCCTCCCGGCCGCTAGCCGCCACGGCCACGCGATATCCGAACGCCGCCAGCGCCTCCTCCGCCACCACGCGCATGACGGCGTCGTCCTCGACGAACAACACGGCGTCGCTTCCTCGCGGCGACGCGCTCGTACTCATCCGGAGCTCCTCGCGCGGGCTCGCCGCAGCGCCGCGCGCGCGCGGCAGATAGATCGAGAAGCACGTGCCGACACCCGGCTCACTCTCCACGGCGATGTAGCCGCCGCTCTGCTTGACGATCCCGTAGACGGTGGCCAGGCCAAGGCCGGTGCCCTTTCCCAGCTCCTTGGTCGTGTAGAACGGCTCGAAGACGCGCTTCTGGACTTCCGCCGACATCCCCGTACCGGTGTCGCGTACGCGCAGCACGACGTAGCGCCCCGGCTTCAGCCCCACGTGCGTGCGCGCGTCTTCCTCCGTGGCCTGTGCGTTCTCCATCTCGAGGACGAGCTGGCCGCCGCGCGGCATGGCATCCCGAGCGTTGGCGGCGAGGTTCAGGATGACCTGTTCCAACTGCCCCGGATCGGCACGGATCAGGTCCAAGCCCGGGTGGACGACGGTCATCAGCTCGACGTCCTCGCCGATCAATCGCCGAAGCATATTGCCCAGGTCGTCGACGACGACCCCAAGGTCGAGCAGGCGCGGAACGAGTACCTGCTTGCGGCTGAAGGCCAGGAGCTGGCGCGTCAGGCTGGCTGCGCTCTCGGCCGCACGCAAGATCGCGTCAATCTTGGCTCGCGCCTCGCTGCCGGGCGGCAGGCGACGTCCCGCGCTTTCGGCGTAACCCATGATGACCGAGAGCACGTTGTTGAAGTCATGCGCGATTCCGCCCGCGAAGTGGCCGATACTGTCCATCTTCTGCGCCTGGCGCCGCTGCTCCTCCAGCTGCCGTTCGGCGGTGACGTCCTTGATCATGGAGAGGACGGCCGGTTGGCCGGCGAGCACGAGGGCGTGCACGGAGACCTCCGCGTCGAAAGCGGTTCCGTCCTTCCGGCAGTGACGTGTGGAGCCCGCATGGACCACGTCGTCCGCCTCGATCCGAAATCCCGCGATGACATCCGGGGCGTCCGGACAGCGCAGGCGGTCGACGGTCAGCGCGACCATCTCATCGAGCGCGCGTCCGTACTCCCGACAGGCGGCGGGATTCGCGGCCAGCACGCGTTTCGTCTGGGGGTCCGACACGATGACGGGATGCGGAATGCCCTCGAACAGGCGCCGATATCGCGCCTCGGATTCACACAGGGCCCGCGCCTCGCGTCGGCGCTCCGTCACGTCACGCACGATCGCGAGGTGAAGACCGGGAAGGAAGTTGGCGCGGGCCGTAAACTCCACGTCCCGCGACGCCCCGTCCACCCGTTTGATCCGAACGTCTCCGATGCCGTGGCCCATCTGCACGAACTCTCGCCATCGCGCGGTGGTGCCGACACTATCGTCGGACATCTCGATCAACGACCGCCCGAGGAGATCCTGCCGGGGCACACCAAAAAGCGCAGCGGCGGCCGGGTTGGCGGCAAGGTAACGGCCGGCGTCGTCCGTGATCAAGATCGCGTCCAGGGCCTCGTCGAAGAGCGTGCGAAACAGGCGTTCGCTCGACGTCAGCGTCTCCTCCGCGCGCCCGGCGAGCGTGGGCCCAGGCCTGCCGCCGACCGCGTGGAGCACGTCGGCGGCGAAAAGCTCGCCGTGAGGCTCTCGCCACTCCGGCGAGTGCCCAAGACCGGGGTCCACCTTCCGGAGCGCTTCCCAGACGACCGCCGAAAGCCGCGAAAGGTCGCTCTTGAGGAATACGTCGGTCACGCCCGACTTCGGGAACCCGGAGTCGTCCTCCGTGATCTGGCTCGATATGACGAAGAACGGAGCGTCGACGTGTTTCTGCCGGCACAAGGCGACGGCGTCGGCCGCCCGCAGGCCAGCCGTCTGCGACTCGGAAACGATGATGTCGAACGAGCACCGATCGAGGGCATCGGCCATCGCTTGGTCGTCTTCGACGCGCTCCCACACGACGCGGAAGCCGCCCGCCTGCAACTCGCGCATCACAAGGAGCACGTCGTCATCGCTCTCATCGACGGCGAGAACGCTCAGGTGCGTCCGTTGGGCGCCTGCCCCGCGACGCCGACGAGGGCCGCCGTGTTGCGTCGCGTCGGTCACGGCGACCGCCTCACGAGCTTGCCCGTCGAGTCGCGCCGCGCTGGCTACTGCCCACTCACCAACGGTAGAAAACGCGCAGGACAAAAACACCTAGCGAAATCGATAGGTAAGGCACTCTCAATTTACAGGGGCAGCCGCGGACGATCTGTCACCGCTGACTCGCCCGCCCGCATCGAGGTTGGATCAGCGTCGCGACCTCGACCTCGTGAATGGCATTCACGAGGTCAGGGGTTCGATCCCCCTCAGCTCCACCAACCAGATCAACAAGTTAGCAAAGACAGGCAAAACGGCGAAACGCCGGTTTATCTATTTCTTGTCTATTTTCGCGGTTTGCGTCTCGTTTCGGCGAAACGCACCGAAATGTCTCGAGACCGTCCGCAACAAGAACGCGATGGCGCAGGCGTGCGCCCCGAGCTAGCGCGAGTGAACACCGTTGCGAGGTGACTCGAGCCGCTGAAGCCGACTCGTCGAGCAATCTCTTCCACGGTCTCGGCTCCTTGACGAGACCTCTCGGGCGGCGCCGGAGGTACCGAGCTGCATCCGCTAGTCGATCTTGCGCAGTGCGGTCACCGCGCTCGGCCAGTTTCACGTAGGGTAACTGGAACCTCACCCGCCGCTCTGCGCCGGAACGACCAGGTGCTACGGCACGGACACGATCTCGAACATCTGCTGGTTCACGTTGGCCCAGCTCCACTGGTCGACGTTGGCGCCGTCGGCCGTAGAGGCTCCCGCGACGTTCAACACCTTGCCGCTATGCCGGTTGACGATGCGATAGTAGCCGCTGCCCACGCTCACGGGCTGCCATTCGTCGTTGGCGGTGGATCCGCCGTAGGTGTACTGGACGACGTCGGCTCCGTTGGCGGTCGAGGCGGCGGCGACGGTCAGGTCCTTGCCGCTGTTCCTGTTGATCAACCGATAGTAGCCGCTGCCGATGCCGCGCAGCTCCCATTCGTCGTTGGTGGCGGTCCCGCCGTAGGTCCACTGGAACACGTTCGCGCTGTTGGCGGTCGACGCGCTCTGGACGACCACAGCCTTGCCGCTGTGCCGCGCGGTCAGGCGATAGTAGCCGCTGAAGCCGGCGCCGGGCGTGGGGGTGGGCGTCACGGGCGTGGGGGTGGGCGTCGCGGGCGTGGGGGTGGGACCCGCG
>Ga0114129_10004732_pt1 | contig 19230 bp, 16 predicted proteins | sample RhiMetdeltSRZDD1_FD_80071 | JGI IMG/M metagenome (GOLD analysis project Ga0114129, IMG submission 80071) | Populus rhizosphere microbial communities from Tennessee, USA - Rhizosphere MetaG P. deltoides SRZDD1 (version 2) (version 2) | ecosystem: Host-associated > Plants > Roots > Rhizosphere >...
GAAGGCCAGCAGTGGTACTTCGCGCAGCACCGCTGATCGCCGTCAATCTTTCTCGCTGACTGCGCCGGCCTGTTCCTCGACGATGACGGTCCAGTCGACGTTTTCGGATTCAATCGTCAGGAAGTACCAGCGCGGCCGATCGCCGGCGACGTTCTCGATGCCGGCGCCGACGCCGCGTGCATCGACGGCGTCGATGATTTCGCGGCCGCTGTCGCCGCTCCGGAAGACGACCTTCAACCGGCCCGCGCCCGGCGGCGTCTCGTTCTTCGTCTCCCACTGCACGCGGAAGCCGCCGGTGTCGCTCGTGAACGACTCGGTCTGACGATCGCCGCGGCCCGACCACGACCCGACGCGCTTCCAGCTGACCGTCGCGGGCTTCTCCACCGCCGTGTCAGCCGATCCGCACGCGGACGCGAACAGCGTGACGGCGACAATGGCCAACCGCCAATCACCAATCATCAATCAATCTGCAATCCGCAATCTGCAATCCGCAATCTGCAATCTGCAATTTGCAATCTGCAATGTCGGTATCAGCCGAGCGCCCACTTGAATGCTTCGCGCACGATCGGCGGCGACGGCCGATGTGTTCCTTCGTACTCGCGATAGGTGACGTCGTAGCCCAGTTTCTTGAGACGCGGCACGAAGCGGCGGCTGGTGTCGTCGATCGGCATCACCGGATCGCTGATGCCGTGCGAGATGAAAATCTTCGGCTTGCCGCGCGCGGCGATCGGCTGCATGACGCCGGGGGACATCGACACGATGCGGCTGAACACGTCGCCGTAGCTGATGCCGAGCGACAGCGAATAGGACGCGCCGTCGGAGAAGCCGGCGACGACGATCCGCGCGCGATCCACGCGGCACAGGCGCGAGACGTGGCCGATGGCGGCGGCGATGAAATCGACGTCCGGGCCCCAGTTCTGCAGCACGCCGTCCCACGTGCGCTCGTCGCGCGAATCAGGCGCGAGAAGGATGACGCCGAATTCATCGGCGAGCGCGAACATCGACTGAGCCGATTGCGCCGTGCCGCCGGCGCCGTGGAGCGAGACCCACAGCGGCGCGCGCACGTCCTCCTTGTACGTAAGAGGGATGTAATAGAGACCGTCGCGATCGCCTTCGGCCAGCCTCAGCCTGTGCTGGCCGGGCGCGACGTCCTTCGACGCCGTGTCCTGCGCGCCGAGCGAAACCACCGCGCCCGCCGCCCCGAGCGCCGCGAGAAAGCCCCTCCTCGTCACCGCCATCGTCATATCCTATTACGTCGACGTGAAGCGATTCGTCCTGATCGTCCTCTCCGTGTTCGCGGCCGCCGCCGCGCTCGCGCAGGATTTCGATTTCGGCGGCTTCGGCCCGCGCGGCCGGTTTCACGTCTATCCGAACGTTCGCTACGACGGCCGCTTCACGTTCGTGCGCGTCAACTACGAGACAGCGCCCGGCGGCTACTGGTATCGCGGATGGCCGGCGTGGGCGCACGGGTATCCGATTGCCGAGCAGAACCTGATGCGCATCATGAACGAGGTGAGCTACCTCGCCCCGCACATGGACGAGATCAACACGGTCACGCTCGACGATCCCGAGCTGTTCAAGTATCCGGTCGCCTACATCATCGAGGTCGGCTGGTGGACGATGACCGACCGCGAAGCCGCCGCGCTGCGCGCCTACGTCCAGAAGGGCGGCTTCGTCATCGTCGACGACTTCAAGGTGCGCGGCTGGGGCGGCGGCATGGGCGGCGGCGGGTGGGACGTGTTCGAAGCGAACATGCGGCGCGTGTTTCCCGACGTGCGCTTCTACGAGATGCAGGCGTCGCACCCGATCTATCACGCGTTCTTCGAGATCGACAACCTCGACATCGTGCCGCAGGCCTACAACGCGGGACAGCCGATCTTCCGCGGCGTCTACGAGGACAACGATCCGAAGAAGCGGCTGACGATGATCATCAACTACAACACCGACGTCTCGCAGTTCTGGGAGTGGTCGGGGACGGGCCTGCGGCCGATCGATCAGACGAACGAGGCGTACAAGCTCGGTGTGAACTACATCATCTACGGCCTGACGCACTGAGCACGGCGAAGCAGCCGCGCCGCCAGATCACCTCGACGGCGAATCCCGAGCGGCGCAGCAGATCGATCTCGGCGTCGAGCGGGACGTAGACATCCTCCTTGGCCCACCCCGCGAGCAGCGCCTCGGCTTCCGGCGGGGTGTACGACTGCCGCAAGTGCGCCAGCCAGGCCTCGCGTTGCTGGCGTGCGACCGCCCGCGACGTCGCCGGATGGCAATCGACGCTGATGAAGACGCCGCGCGGTCGCAGCGCCCGGCGGACCCGGCGATACAACGCCGCCTTTGCCGCGCGCGTGCGCACGTGATGGAGCGCGATGGAGGCGACCACCGCGTCGCAGGCTGGCAGCGTCGCGCGGTGAAACGGTTCGTTGATGAACGTGGCGTTCGGGCCGAGCCGTTTCTCGGCCAGCGGCAGGATCTCCGCGTCGGCGTCGATGCCGACGATGCGTGCGTGCGGCACGCGTTTCAGACATTCGGCGGCCAGCGCGCCGGTGCCTGTTCCCAGGTCGACGATGATGCGCGCCCGCGCGGGAAGCACCGCCGCGGCGGCGGCGAGCATCGTCTCGTAGTCGGGGATGAAGGTCCGAATCCGCGCGTCGTAGTCCGCGAGATCGTCGATGCCGAGATGTGTGGCTACGCTCATTGGCGTTGCGCACGAATTGTAATGTAGCGCAGGCCTTCAGGCCTGCCACCGCCGTCGGGCAGCCTTGAAGGGCTGCGTCGGGCAGCCCTGAAGGGCTGCGCTACATTCAATGCCTAGCGCCGCATCGCGTCGATGGCCGATGACATCGCGAAGCCGAGGACGGCCATCAACGCGACGGCGAGGCCGTGCGACTCGAGGACGTGCGCAGGCGCGGACACCTCGCACGCCAGCCGCCAGCCGGAGTCGGCGAGGACGCCGGCGGCCAGACCGCACAGCGCGCCGACGAACCCCGGCCGGGTCGGGAACGCGCGCATCGCGAGTACGCTCGCAACGAGCAGCATCGGGGCCGCAATTGCCATCGGCCACTTCACGCACTCGATCCAGTACCCGAACGCGAGCCCCGGCGGCACCTCCGTCGGCTCGACGGCATACGTCATCAGCGTCACCAGCACGATGACCGCGGGCGCGCCGGCGAGCGTGGCGATGACGAACCGCCGCGACAATCCGCGCCCCGGCACCGCGTAGCGAAGCGCGAGGGCGAGGATCAGCAGCCCGGCGATCCATTCGAGCGCCGACAGTCCCCAGCTCGTGAACGGGCCCAGACGTTCGACGTCGCGATGCCCGTACGCGATTGGGGCGAACACGCCCGCCGCGATCGCGATCGGGAGGAGCAGCAGCAGCCGCCGCCCGGGCGCCAGCAGCGGGCGGACCGGTTTCAGATCGCGCGCGACGATCTCACGCACCTGCTCTCTGACGCGCCGATCGATCGCCGCGCGCGGATCAGTCACCGGATCTCCCTCGCATGTCCCGCAGCAGATGACGCAGCCGGCTGCCCGCGCGGCTCGAGCGGAGCTTGGCCGCGCCCGGGGCGATGCCAAACCGTGCGGCGATGTCCCGGAAGCTCAACCCGCGCCAATGGTGCAGGAGGAACGCGCGGCGGTTGTCCGGCGGCAGCTGACCGAGCGCCGACACGAGCGCCGATCGATCGGTCAGCCGGTCGGCGTCGGCGGGCACGCCGGGCTCCGGCACCGACGACAGCTCCGTCAGCTCGCGCGACTCGCGGCGGCGAACCTTGCGGAGGTGCATGAGAAACACCCGCTTCGCGATCGCGTACGTCCACGGGCGGACCGGCAGTCCCGGCAGATAGCCGCGGCGCGATCGATGAAGTTGAAGGAACGTCTCCTGCACCAGATCGTCGACGCGCTGCGGGTCGTGGCAGCGCGCGCGCAGGAACCCGCGCAGCTCCGGCTCCAGCGCCTCGTACAGCCTATCGAACGCCTCCAGATCGCCGCCCTGGTAGGCGACCATCAGCGCTCGCAGCGTTTCTTCATTCTCCACGCGCTCCGAGTGTACCCGTCTTTGCCGCGCACCTCGCCGCGGTAACACGCGACCGCCACGCGGATACCTTTCGCGCGGCGCGGCAAATGGAGACGGATGGCGGAGTCATCTTTCAGAGGAGACGCATCATGACGTCAGGACGCTGGATCGCGATGGGGATCGTGTGTGCGACGCTCGCGGGCGGACGGATGGGCCACGCGCAGACGCCGGCGGCGAAGCCGGATCCGGTGCTGCGCGACGTGCTGCTGGAGCAGTGGACCGACATCGGCGAGAAGTTCATCAAGATGGCCGAGGAATTCCCCGCCGAGAAGTACGACTTCCGTCCGACGCCGGACGTGAGAACGTTCGGCGACGTCGTGCGCCACGTCGCATTCTGGAACCTCTACGTCCAGAAAACGGCGCGCGGCGAGAAGATCGACGCGCGGCAGAACGAGCTGTCGAAGACCGAGTATCCGACGAAGGCGAAAATGGTCGAGGCGTTGAAGCGCACGTTCGCCGACGCCACGGCCGAGCTCAAGAAGGAAGCCGCGTCGCCGGTCGCGAAGCGCGCGCGCCTCTGGGTGACCTTCACCGAACACTCGGCTGAGCACTATGGCCAGCTGGTCGTGTATTACCGGTTGAACGGGATCGTGCCGCCCGCCTCGCGCGGCGCGTAATCGACCGTGCGGTCTTCGCGGCCTTCGCGTTCGGCCCAGGCGTCATTGTGTGCAACGCCGCTTGATCGGCGCAGTCGTCCGCACTACCGTACGGCCCTATGAAGGATGCCATCGATCTCGCCAACGTGCAGATTCACGCGAGTCCCGACGTACGCGCCTGGCCGATCACGTCGGAGATCACAGAGCTTGGTATTCATCCCGGGCACCTGCGTCTCCGTCACACGAAGGAAGGCGAGTGGCCCGACGTCCCGTTCGATACCGCGCTGCAGGAGTCGACGCTGTGGGTCTTCGTGAAGATCGACGGCCAGTGGCACGGCACCGGCGCCGAGCGCATCCGGCCGAATCAGCAGGACAAGCCCGAGCCCGATCGCGTCTCGCAGTGGCTCTCCGAGTGGCTGTACGACGCGAACCGGTGGGGCCCGATGACGCGCTACGTTCCGGCGCCGGGCGAGCTGATCGGGTTCATGCTGACGTCGGGCATTCAGCGCTCGGGCGATTCGGCGATCGTGCGCGAACGCAGCGCCGTCGTGCTCGTGCGCTATCCGGGCGAGGGAGGGGGCAGCTTTCCGCCGTTTGCCTCGCTGGAACCGCCGCGGCCGGCGGAACCGCCGCCCGTTCCGCAGCCTGCACCCGTCGCGACGACGCCTCCGCCGCCCGCGGCCGCCGATGCGCCGGAGCCTGCGGCAGCGGGCTCCGCGATGGCCCTACTCGCGAAGCTCGAGGCCATTCAGGACGCGATCGTCAAGCAGAGCAAGCAGCAGCACGCGGACGCGCAGGAGCTGCTCAATCTGCTCAAGCGCTTCGCAGGTCGATAGGGCGGACCCGCGGGTCCGCCCCGACGTGATTGACGGAGGGGCCGACCCGTGTGTCGGCCCTGCGTTTTAGTTCGTCGGTCGCACCTGCGTTTTCGCCAGCTCGCTGAACGGCGCGATCGCGCCGTGCAGCGGCACGATGCGTTCGACGCGCAGATTCCGCTTCGTGATGTTCTCCAGCAGATTCGCCGCGTACGGCTGCACCGCGGACCCGGGACTGAACGCGTCCACTTCGACGAGCATCCGCTCGTTCGGGAAATACGCCATCAGCATCGCGTCGCCGTGCGGATTGCCGGCGATGTGATACAGATCGACGCGCATCGTCCCGCCCTTCAGTTCCAGCGCGTCGTCGACGGTTTCGATCTTCAACGGCTTGGGACTTTTCGCCAGCGCGTCGGGCGCGATCGTGTGCGGCCGCTTGACGGCGTCCTGGAAGAACTGCGCGTTCGCCTTGTGCGTGATGACCGCGAGCCCTTCGGACACGGCGGCGCGGATGCCGCCCGAATGATCGAAGTGATGATGCGTGTTGACCACGTGCGTCAGCGGCTTGTTCGGCCGCAGCTCGCGCGCCTTGGCGATGACGGCGAGCGCCCGCGTGTCGTTCTGCGGCGCCTCGATCAGCACCAGGTGATCGTCGAATTCGACCAGCACGCTGTGATGGCTCTGGCCGGCCAGCAGCCAGACGCCTTTGGCGACTTCCTCCGTCGTGACCATCGCGGGCGGCGGTCCGGTGATCGCGGCGGCCGACGCCGCCGCCTCGGGCGCGGCGAGACTGCCGACGTTGCCGTCGACCGTCTGGTTGCTCACGCGGATGTCGGCGGTCGTGTACTGATCGGTCTTCGTCGTCAGATGCGTGGGCAGCTTCAGGCCGCTCACGTCCTGGTAGTCGCTGAAGCTCGTCTCGATCGCGACGTCGCCGAGGTTCGGATTGTCCGTCATCGACACGACGCGCGACGGCAGCTTCGTCGTGGTGTCGATCGCGAGCGTGAACGCGAGGCCGTCGGCTGCGGTGATGTCGACGACGCTCTCGCCGCCCGCGGTGCGCGGATTGGCCAGCTTGGCCGCGGGATCGAGCGCCGCGCGGACGATCGTGACCGGATGATGGAACATGTCGGCGCGCCGATCCTTCGCCGCCGCGTTCGACACGCGCGTCGCGTTGCCGTTGGGCGCCACGTTGTAGCCGATGTCGCCGGCGATGCCGAGCACCTGTTTCTGAGGCTGCGGTCCCTGGAAGTACGCGAAGTTCGGCGTGCGCGTCTGTTCGATCCGCGACTGCCCGGCGGCGACGTCGATCGTCCGCGTGTACGCGGTCAGGTTGAACCGTTGACCGGTCGCTTCGGGCGTCATGTCCTGACCGAGATTGCCGTTGGTCCCTTCGCCTTGGATGGCAATCGTGCGGACGGCGAGAATCCGGTCGCGGCCGCCCAGCGCGGCCGCCGCGTCGTTGACGATCTGCTGCTCGGGACTCGCGCTCGTGCACGCCGCAACAGACGCCAGGGTGAAAACGAGCCAGCACGCATGTTTCATGATTGACCTCGCAGGCAGAAGTGCGGTGGACGCTACACCGCTGCGAGGCCGGCCGTCAATCGGCAACGAGTGACGCGTCTCCGCGCCACGGACGATGAACGCAACGCACGCCAAGGTCGCAAAGAAGAATGTGTCTTCTCAGGCCGTCGCGTTCAGTTTGCCGAGGCTGGCGACGGCGTTGACGAGCGATTCCGGGTCGATCGGTTTGGCGAGATGCAGGTGGAATCCGGCCTGCAGCGCCCGCTCCCGATCTTCGTCGCGCGCGAACGCGGTGAGCGCCGCCGCTGGAATCGCGCCGAGCGCCGAGGTCGTGCAGGCGCGCACCTTCCGGATGAGCGCGTAGCCGTCCTCGTCGGGCATCGCGATGTCGGCGAGCAGCACGTCCACGCGCTCGCGCTTCAGCACTTCGAACGCCTGAACGGCGGAAACGGCCGTACGCACGACCGCCTGATGCCCCTGCAGATATTCGGCGACGATGTCGCGGCTCTCCTCGTCGTCATCGACGACCAGGACGGAAAGGCCGCGCAGCGACGTGCCGGTGACCGGCGCCTCTTTCGAAGGCGCGAGCGGACTGGCGGGCGGCTCCGACTGCGCGGCCGAGACCGGGACGACGGGCAGCCGCACGGTGAACGTCGCGCCGCGTCCGTCGCCGCCGCTGGCGACGCTGACGGTTCCGCCGTGCGCATCCACGAGATGCTTGACGATCGACAATCCGAGTCCAAGTCCGCCGTGGCGCCGCGTCGTCGATCCGTCCGCCTGGCGGAACGGTTCGAACACGAACGGGAGGAACTCGCGCGTGATGCCGCACCCGGTGTCGGTCACCGCGATCTCAAGCATCGTCGAGGTTCGAACGAGCGCGACGTCGACGCGGCCGCCGGCGGGCGTGAACTTCACGGCGTTCGTGAGGAGATTCCACAGAATCTGCTGGAGGCGCGCGCCGTCGCCGCGGATGACGCCGCTCGAGGCCTCGCCCTGCACCGACACCTGGATGCGGTTCTTGTCGGCGAGCGGCAGGACGACTTCGAGCGCGCTCTGCACGATCGCGCGGACGTCGACGACTGTCGGCTCGAGCTGGAGCTTGCCCGACATGATGCGCGCGACGTCGAGCAGCTCGTCGATGAGGCGCGCCTGGCGCCTGGCGCTGTCGTAAATCGCCTGATACCCACGCTCGCGCCGCGCGTCGTCGAGTGTGCCGTTCCGCCGCAGGATGTCGGCCCATCCGAGGATCGCGTTGAGCGGCGTGCGCAGCTCGTGCGACACCGTCGCGAGGAACTGATCCTTCAGCCGGTTCGCCTCTTCCGCCGCGGCGCGCGCGGCGCGCTCGCGGTCGAGCAGCTCCAGCCGTCCGGCGACGAGCCGATACATGCGATACGTCACATAGACCGGCGCCAGCATCATCACGGCGACCCATTGCTCGCCGCGGTTGATCAGAATCGCGGCGCCCGCGCCGGCCGTGCCGGCGACCATGAAGCTGGTGCCGCTCCAGAAAAAGTCGTCGCGCCAGACCGCCCACGCCGATCGGTGCGTGGACACGGCAATCGCGGTCGCGATGAGACCGGTGTTCACGACGAAGTATGTGGCGATTGCGCCGACGAGCGGCTTCGCCGATGCGACGAGCGCGACCGGTTCCGGCGATCCTCCGAGCCAGTCGTACGCCACGGCGCTCGCCGTCATCGTGAGCGCTTCGGCGGCCACGCTGAATACCGTGCGGTACAGCGGATACGGCTGCTTGACCAGGAACGTGCACTGTGCCCAGGCGCCCGCGACCGCGATCGGCACCGCGTGCCGCGGCCCGAGCAGCAGCAGCGCCATGAGGTTGACTGCGTGCGTGACCGACAACGTGGAACCGCACGCGAGCGAAATCGGCAGCGTGACTTTCCACCGGGCGGTGAGGCACGCCGTCACCAGCAGCGCCGCGAACGCGATCGGACGCGGATAGGCCAGCGGCAGCAGCGCCGCGAACGACACGACGCCCGCGACCACGACGGCGATCACATACAGTCGCGCGACGCGCGGCTGCGCCTGCCACCCCGAGCCGTTCGGCGCGTTCATCACGGGTTGTTCCAGACCACCGGTTCACAACTGGGATCGCCGCACGTCGTGCCCCACACGACGCCTTCACCGTTGTCGTCGCCAGTGCCCCAGACGACGCCGCTGTTGCCATCGTCGGTGCCAACGACGTCGCCATCGTGGGTGGTGAACAGAGAAGCGCTTCCACCCAACGAGATCCACGGAACGAAGATGTCAGGCGCGATCCATGTTCGCGCGGCGTCGACGGCGCGTCTCGCGTCGAGGAAGCCGGCGCCCTCGGTCATGCGGTCGTACGCCGTGTAGGGCTGCGCGGTGTTCTGCAGGATCGTCTTCACCTGATTCGGCGTGAGCGCGCCGTTGGCTTGCAGCATCAGCGCCACGGTGCCGCTGACGACCGGAGCGGCCATGCTGGTCCCGCTCAGGCTCAGATAGGGGAGATACGACGTCGCGACCGTTCCGCCGAGCAGGTACGGCGATCGCGTGACGTACATCGAGCTGTCCGGATCGCTGAGCGATTCGATTCCGACGCCCGGCGCCACGAGATCGGGCTTCGGCGCGCCATCGATCGCCGTCGGACCGCGCGAGCTGAACACCGCGATCGTGTCGTCCGTGCGATCGATCGTGCCCATGTGACTGGAGGCGCCGACGGTCAGCACCCAGGGCGAATTGCCCGGAGCGGTGATGGCGCCGTATTGCGTGCGGCCATCGGGTCCGCGCCCGTAGTTGCCGGCGGCGGCGACGACGACGATGCCGGCTTCGACGGCACGCCGGGCGGCGAGCGTCAGCGGGTCCGTCGTGTACGACTCGTACACGCCGGTCGCCACCGACAGGTTCGCAACGCGGATGTTGTAGGCGTCCCGGTACGTGACGACGTAATCCAGGGCGGCAATGACGTCGCTGATGCGTCCGCGTCCCGATCCGTCGAGCACCTTGAGCGCGATCACGTGCGCGCCCGGTGCGATTCCCGATCGGCGGCCCGCGGAATCGAATCCGTTGCCGGCGACGATGCCGGCCACGTGCGTTCCGTGACCGTAGTCGTCGTACGGCGCCTGCTGTCCGTTGACGAAGTCCACGAATCGATCGACGCGCTGAGTGCCGACCGTTGGATCGGTCAGGTCATCGTGCCGGGCGGTGATGCCCGAATCGATGATGGCCACGCCGATGCCGGATCCGTCGTAGCCGTACTGCTCGCGGGCGGCGGCGGCGCCGACGGTCGCGCCGGTCCGCTCCATGGCGCCGGCGATGACGCGATCGAGCGACAGGCGCGCGACGAGCGGATTCGCGGCGAGCAGCGGCAGGGCCACGTTGGGCACGTCGGCTGCCACTGCGTCGATGATTCCGAGCGATCGGCCAACGGTGCCGCCTGCCTGCGCCACGAGCGGAGCGAGGGACACGAGGGATGCGGCGCTCGACGCCCTCACGATCACGCGCGAGTGCCCCGTCAGGAGCGACACGCGCCGCTGCAAAAGCGGATCGAGCTTCGGCAGCCAGACCGGCGTCAGGCCGATCGGGAACGCCGACGTCGACGGCCCGAGTGCAACGATGAGCAGACACGCGACGACCAACCGGACGAGGGACGTGGCCTGACGCATAGATGCTCGTCAGGCAATTGAAATGCCCCGGTGCGCGCGTCAGAACGGCGGTGTAACCTCTATTCGTTCAAAGCGTTACAGCCCTGTCGCTGCCGTCGAAGCACCAGCTCGACAGCTCATCCGGCCGCATTTCGAGACACTTGATGACACTATTCGCCGAAGCACGCCGCGCGCGCGGGCGCGGTGTCGTCCTCGCGATGAGACACGATCGAGCGCCGTCACAGTTCGCCGGAGATGAACGCGTCGACGGCGGACCAATATGTGGCCGCGTCGCGCGGCGCCGTGTCGTTGTGATCCGCGCCGCGGATCGTCACGAATCGCTTCGGTCCCGGGATGCGGTCGAAGAGCGCGCGTCCCAGATCGAACGGAATCACACTGTCGTGATCGCCGTGCATCACGAGCGCGGGTGCGCGAACGCCGCCCATGAGCTCCGCGGTCGGAAACCGGTACGTGGAGAACAGCGACAGCAGCGCGAGCACCGGCGACGATCGCACGAGCGTGCGTGCGTCAGGGAAGCCTGACTCGAGGATGATCCGGTCCGGCGGCTTCCGGCTCGCGGCGTACGCCGCCATCGCGGTGCCAAGCGATCGGCCCCAATACACAATCGGCACGCGGCGATCGCGATCGCGCCAGACGCGGTCGAGCACGGCGTCCACGTCGCGATACAATCCGCGCTCGCTCGGCCGGCCGGTGCTGAGTCCGTACCCTCGATAGTCGACCGCGAGCAGGGAGTAACCGCGTTGCGGCAGCGGAACGAGAATCGGCGCCCACATCGAGAGATTCCCGCCATTGCCGTGGAAGTACACGATGTGCGCGCGCGGCGACTCGGCCGGAAACGACCACGCGTGCAGCCGCTCGCCATCGGCGGTCTCGATCGTGAGCGCCTCGAAGCGCGCACCGAAATCGCGCGGCGTGACGTCTTCGCCGGCTGAAGGAAAGAAGGCGAACTGCGGCTCGATGACGCGCACGAGCAGCGTCAGCAGTACGAGCAGGGCGATCACGCCGGCCGCGGTCATCCCCATTGCGCGCCAGTGGGACATAATGATGACCATATGTTCACCCAGCTCGCACGCGACTTCTGGCGGGTATTGCGCGAGATCGCGCACGGCCTGATGATGCCGACGACCAGCACCTGAGGTCTCGATCCAGTGGCCTGGGAGCAGGCCGCACGAGAAGAACGCAAAGGCCGCTGAGGCCGCAAAGAATAATCTGGCTAGCCGGTTGGTCCGAGCGTGTTCAGCAGGTTGACGTGCTGGCGCGCCGATTCGTGGACCAGCCGCTCCGCAATCCACCCGGCATCATCGCGCGCCGCGAGGTAGATCAGGCCCGGGGCGTTCTCGACGCTCCCGCTGTCGATCGATGGTCCGGAGACGTTCAACAGGATGAGATCGTGGATGGCCCGGCTCACCCACGGGAGATACGCCGGCGCCTGCGCGGCGATCAATTCCAGCGCGGTCCTCACGCAATCGATCTGACGCGAGTCGATCGACTCGCGTGCCTGTTCGAAGACCTTCGAAGACTCGCCGCCGGGATCCATCGACGATTCGAGCGCGGGCCGGGTCAGCAGCCGGATCGACGCGCGTCCGACCTCGACTCGCGGCAGGATGCTCGCGTACCACACGGCGCCGCCGGAGCGCGCGAATTCGCCTGACAGCGGCAACCGGCAGACCCGCCGACCGTCGGCCGCGCTGGTCGTCACGCTGACCACTGCAGGCCCGCTCCGCACGCTCAGCCGGTGCGCGCCCGGCAGCAGAAGCGATCCGCATCGCAGCCGCCGCGCCGACCGCAGCGCGATCTCCCAGTCGCCCTCGACGCCGCACGCCGAGAGATGCAGCGCGAGCGAGGCCGCGGTGATGGCGGCGCGCTCGGGATCGATCGCGTCGGCGGCGGCGCATCGCCACGCGTCGCCGAACGACGGCTCGAACCGAACGGCGGTCGATCCGCCAGTCGATCGCGCCCATCCTTCGAGGAGCGCGACCACGCCGTCGCTCTCCGCCGCGACCGCGTGCGCGTGGCGCGCCACGAAATGATCGATCGCGCGGCGCGCGCGCGAGAGCGCCACCTGCGTGAAGACGCGATCGTCCATCGAGCTCGAGGCGAAGCCGAATGCGGCCAGGGTCGCGGAGAGCCACGCGGAGTCGAGAGCGCCGGACAAAGGATCGCCGCTTGGATTCAAAAGGATAGTGACGCAGCCTAGCGGCATCGCTCACGTGAGTCAACGGCAAGCGTCCGACATTTCATGTTTCTCGAGATGTCGTTTCGGACAAATGGAGAGACCGTCGTCGTGCGTGTGCGATCTCGTGACGCGCCGGCAGGACGAAGAAAGTCAACGTCTCGACGGACGAAACGAAAACCGTACGGTGACACGAAATGCGTAAATCATCGAGACCCGCGCTCGAAGGGTTGGCGCGCAGGCGAGCGGATGCCGTATAGTCCGCCTCACACGGGGAAGGAGCGCGGTATGCGGACCGTTGGAATCATCGCCGTCGCAGGCGTGCTCGCCGGCAGTCTCTTCGGGCCGATCGCGGCCGGCGCGCAACGGTCACAGCAATCACCACTACAGGGCGGCGGCGAACGATCGGGGCCGGCTCAACCGCCGCTGTTCCTGCCGGATGACGAGTACCTGCGCTGGCCGCTGCCGGCCACGGAGCAGGCGTACGCCGGTCTGAGCGGCCGCCGGATCAAGGGATACATCGAAGCCATCACGGCGATCTCGCGCAAGAGTCGAGACGACGGCCAGCAGTACTGGGGCCGCATCACCGGAACCCCGTACGACAAGATGACGACCGACTGGATTGCCGCGCAGTTCCGCCGCGTCGGACTCGAACAAGTACGAATTCAGGAATTCACCGACCTGCCGCCGCAGTGGTTTCCAACGTCGTGGGAAGTAGTCGCCTCCGGCGCAGGCAAATCTCTTCCTCTCAAGACCGCGTTTCCGATCTATCACTCGGCCGGCATCGACGCGGTCGAGTTGGAGCCCGTGTGGGCCGGCCTCGGACTTCCCGCCGATTTCATCGGCCGCGACGTGAAAGGCAAAGCGGTCATCGTCTACGGCATCCCGACGCCGGGCGGCCGCTCCGACTCGGCGTTGACGAACGGATCGATCAAACGCGCCGAGGACGCCGGCGCCGCCGCGTTGTTCATCATTCTCGGAATTCCGGGCAACGTGACGAATCAGCCGACCGGCGGGAACGCGGACCCGGCGCGAATGCCGGTGATGATGCTCGGCCACGAGGACGGAAGCGCGGTCCGCGACATGATCGAGAAGCGGCAATCGCCGAAGCTGCGCGTGCGGCTGAACGTCGAGCTGCGCAGCGGTCTGAAGACCGCGAGCGCGTGGGGTGTGCTGCCGGGAACGACCGACGAGAACATTGCGGTGATGGCGCACACCGATTCGTTCTTCGAGGGCGCGATGGACAACGCGTCGGGCATCGGCACGATGATCGAGCTGGCCGAGCACTACGCGCGGCTTCCACGATCGGCGCGCCGGCGGACGATGACGTTCTTCACGAGCTCGGCGCACCATTCACCGTCGGGCGAGAACGCCGGCCTGCGGTGGATTCACAACAACATGCAGGCGATGTTCGCGAAGACGGCGCTCATCGTCAACTGCGAGCACACGTCGCAGGTGCAGACGTATTTGATCGGCAACAGCCTCGTCGCGTCGAACGCCGTCAGCGCGCGCCGCTGGTTCGTCGGCGGCAGCGATCAGCTCAAGGCGATCGTCGCGAAGAGCTTCAAGACGTTCGGCATCGCGATCTACTCGCGCCCCGAGGCCCGGCCCGGCGGCGAGCTGGGCGTCGTCTATACCGATGCGCCCAGCTTTCACATCATCGACCACACGATCTATCACACCGACCTCGACACGCCGGCCCTCGTGCCCGAGCCAGGTCTCGAGGCGGCCGTGCGTGCCTTCGCGAAGATCATCGACGAGGTGAACAAACTGGACCTGAGTGCGCTCAAGGCGCCGCGTCCAAGCGATCAGTGAAAAGGAGAACACCTCATGGTCCGCCGCTCGATTGGTCTCATCCTCACGGCTTTATTCATCATCCCCGGCTCTGCGTCGGCGCAGAACATCACCTCGTCGAGCGTCGACGGCGTCATCACCGATCAATCGGGCGCGGCACTGCCCGGCGTGACGGTGACGGCGAGCAGCCCGGCGCTGCAGGTGGCGCAGATCACGACGGTCAGCGATGGCCAGGGCTTCTACCGCTTCATCGATCTCCCGCGCGGCATTTATACGCTCCGGTTCGAGCTGCAGGGATTCGATCCGCTGGTTCGTCAAGGGCTCGAGCTGAACGCGGGGTTTGCGGCACGCATCAACGTCTCGCTGAAAGTCGGCACCCTTCAGGAGACCGTCACGGTCAGCGGCGCGAGCCCCGTCGTGGATCTGACGACGACGCGCGGCGGTCAGAACGTGCCGACCGATCTCATCACGCTCGCGCTGCCGGGCCTCAAGCAGATGGCCGACGTCATCGGCATGACGCCGGGCCTGCACTCCACGGACGGCTACAAGCCCGGATCGATCGGCCTCAGCGGCCGCTCGCGCTTCAACACGTACGGCATCGACAGCGGCAACACGAACGTCACCATCATGGTGGACGGATTCAAGATCATCGCGAACTCGCAGCCCGACTTCGCGAACACCGTCGAGACGGACGTGAAGACGTACGGCAACAGCGCCGAAGTGAAAGAGGCCGGCGCCCTGATCAACATGGTGACGAAGTCGGGCGGCAACGACTTCCATGGACGCTACAGCGAAGCCTACATGCGTCAGCCGACCGGCAATCTCTCTGACACGCTGCGCACGCGCGGGCTGACGGTCGGGACGGCGCTGCAGTACCACAATGATGCGAGCGCGGATCTCGGCGGCCGCATCGTGCGCGACAAGCTCTGGTTCTTCGGGTCGTTCCGCGATCGCCGCAACCAGAACACGAGAGCCGGGCTGGTCTTGAACCCGGGACCCGACGGCGCCTATCTCACGGGCGACGAGCCGGCGGCGTTTCCGAAAGCCAGCCTGAACAACCCGACGATCAAGGGGTCGTACCAGGTCACGCCGAAGTTCCAGTTCATCGCCGACTACGCGCGGGAAATCACCAACGCCGACGTCGATTATCAGAAGACGATCTTCAACGCGCAGTCCACGGCGGCCCCCGACTTCTCGCACATCGCATTCGAGGCCACGCAGGTGTTCCATTGGGTGCCCACGCGGTGGAAGTACGAGCTCAAAGGGACACCGAACAACAACCTGCTGTTCGACGCGCAGTTCGGCCGATCGACGTACCTGCTGGATTACTCGCCGCAGTCGGACTGCGGCCTCACGCCGCCGACGTACGATCGCAACACGTTGATGTTGACCGGATGCTCGGTCCAGCAGCAGAGCGACTTCACCATGTGGGTGGCCGACACGAGCATGACCTATGTGCCATCGAGCTTCCTCGGCGGCAATCACGAGCTGAAGTTCGGGTACCAGCTCTCGATGCGCGACATCACCGGCAACTCGCAGACGACGCCGCAAGGCAATTACGCGTTGATGTTCGACGTCGTGAACGGCGCGCCGCATCAGCCTGTCCAGTTCGAGACGGCGAACGCGCCGGTCGAACCGGACAACTGGGACAACGTGTACTCGCTGTACTTCGCGGATCAATGGCGGCTCGGCCAGCGCCTCACGTTCAATCTCGGCACACGGTTCGATTACCAGCATTCGTACGTGCCGGAGCAGACGAGGGAAGCCGGGCCGTTCGCCGCCGCCGCGACGCTGCCGAGAGTCGAAGTCGGCCGATGGGGCCACGTCGCGCCGCGCGCGGCCGTGGCATGGGACATGACCGGCAGCGGCAAAACGGTGCTGAAAGCGTCCTACGGCTGGTTCAACACCGAAGCGGCGCTCTCGGCAGATTACAACCCCAACACGATTTTCAACACCGACTACCGCTGGCGCGATCTGAACGGCGACGGCAGGTACCAGCCGGGCGAAGTGAACCTCGACACGAACGGGCCCGACTTCATCAGCACGACGAGCGCGGCCAACGCGCGGATCAATCGCGATCTGCGGCTCTCTCACGTGCAGGAGATCAGCGCGTCGCTCGAGCGCGAGCTGATGCCAAGCCTGGCTGTCCGCGGGTTGTACGTGTTGAAGCGGACCGGCGACGCCTTCGCGACCATCAACGCGCTGCGTCCGTACAGCGCGTTCAACATCCCGATCGGCCGTCGCGATCCGGGTCCGGACGGTCTCCTCAGCACCGCGGACGATGGGCCGATGGTGACGATCTACGACTACGATCCGGCGTTTCGCGGCAGCAACTTCGTCGGCAACATGGCGGTCAACCGGCCCGAGGGGCGGAGCGACTACTACAACTCGTACGAAGCGTCGGTCATCCGGCGGCTCACCGGAAGCTGGTCGCTGCTGGCCGCCTACACCGCGACGAAGTACCACCGCTGGCTCGTCAGCGTCCCGCAAAGTCCGAACGACGACTTCTTCCCGCTCGACCAGTCGTGGCGCTGGAACTTCAAGTTGAACGGCAACTACAACCTGCCGCACGGCTTCCTCGTCGGCGCGATCGTCGAGCTCGTCAACGGATCGCTGGGACAGCGGACCTACGTCTTCCGCGCCACTGACGCCAGCGGCCCTCCGCTGCGGCAACTCGCGTCGGCGACGATTCGTCTCGAGCCGTACGGCGCGCGGCAGGAGCCGCACCAGACGACGTTCAACGCGCGCGTGGCGAAGAGAATCAACATCGGGAGCAAATCGCTGAACGTCAGCCTCGACGTGCTGAACGTGATCAACTCGAACGCGATCACGAACGTCACGTATGTCTCGGGCCCGAGCTTCGGACGGGTCAGCGACATTCTCCCCCCGCGCTCGCTGCGCATCGGCGCGACGTTTGATTATTGAGATTGCAAATTGCAGATTGCAGATTGCAGATTGATTGCTGATTGCTGATTGCTGATTGCGCTCATTGCTGCTTCGAGAGAATCGAAGCCAATTTACAATCTGCAATCAATCTGCAATCTGCAATCTGCAATCTGCAATGAGGAGAATCCGATGAGCCGCAGTCCTCGAATCGTGATGGCCGGCGCAGCGCTCGCGTTGCTCCTCGCAGTCGGATGGTTCCCTGGGCTGTCGGCCGCGGCGTGGCGGCTGGTCGCGGTCGTCGCCGCGCAGTCGAGCGCGCCCGCACAGCCGCCGGGCAAACCGATGACGATGGCGCTCACCGGCGACTCGCTGGTGACGCTGAAGCTGTCGGTTCATACCGACCCGCCCTTCCTGAAGATGATCGAGTTGATTCGCGGCGCCGACGTGGCCTTCACGAACTTCGAGATGCTGCTGCACGACTACGAGCCGTACCCGAGCACGCAGAGCGGCGGCACCTACATGCGCGCCGATCCCTCCATCGCGAAAGAGATGGTGTGGGCCGGGTTCGACATGGTGGCGCGCGCGAACAACCACACGGGCGACTACGGCGTCGAGGGCGCGCGCCTCACGACGAAATATCTGGCGGAGGCAGGTCTGGTGCAGGCCGGTTTCGGTGAGAGCCTTCGCGAAGCGCGCGAGGCGAGATTTCTCGACGGCGACAAGGCGCGCGTCGGGCTGATTTCGGTGTCGTCGACGTTCCCGGATCCGAGCCGCGCGGGGTCATCGTGGGGCGATACGAGAGCGAGGCCGGGGCTGAACCCGTTGCGGTTCACCACGACGAACGTCATCACGCGTCAGCAGTTCGACCAACTGCGCGCGCTGACCGCCGCCGGCGTCGGCGGGCGCGGCGGCCGGGGCGCGGCGGAGGGCGCGAACGAGATCACCGCCTTCGGCCAGCGCTTCGTGGTCGGCGACAAGCAGGAGACGCGCAGCGAGCCCTTGAAAGAGGATCTCGACGCCATCGCGGCTGTCGTCAGGAACTCGAGCAAGGTCGCCGACTACACGATCGTCAACTCACACACACACGAGGGCGGCGCCGACCGTTACACGCCGCCCGAGTTCTTCGTCACCTTCGCCCGCGCGATGATCGACGCCGGCGCCGACGTCGTGACGGCGAGCGGTCCGCACGTGCTCCGCGGAATCGAACTCTACAAGGAGAAGCCGATTTTCTACGGACTCGCCAACTTCATCTTCGAGAACGAGACGCTGCTGCGGCAGCCGCCGGAGAACTACGAGCCGCTCGGGATGAAGCTCGAATCGGGCGCCGGCGTCGGCGATTTCAACGAGCGCCGCACCAACAACGACACGATCGGGTTCCCCGCCGATGCGCGCTTCTGGGAGTCGGTGATTGCCATGCCGCGCTTCGTCGGCAGGAAGCTGACCGAGATCAAGCTCTATCCGATCGCGTTGGGATACAAGAAACCACGTCCGCAACGCGGCTGGCCGATGCTGGCCGATCCGCAGTTGAGCCGGAAGATCATCGACGACGTCGTGAAGTTCTCAGCGCCCTTCGGCACGAAAATCGATTTCAAGGACGGCGTCGGCATCGTCGCGATGGGCGCGACGCGATCGGATCAATAGAGCGGCCTCATCGGCAGCCTGGCGGCAGCGCGCGAAGCCATCTCTCGGCGAACGCGCGCGCGGCCTCGTCGCAGCGCCGGCCGTC
>Ga0114129_10004733_pt1 | contig 19228 bp, 14 predicted proteins | sample RhiMetdeltSRZDD1_FD_80071 | JGI IMG/M metagenome (GOLD analysis project Ga0114129, IMG submission 80071) | Populus rhizosphere microbial communities from Tennessee, USA - Rhizosphere MetaG P. deltoides SRZDD1 (version 2) (version 2) | ecosystem: Host-associated > Plants > Roots > Rhizosphere >...
CCAGGAGCTGACCGGCCGCCTGCCCGCCGCGATCGTCGCCTGCGTCGGCGGCGGGAGCAACGCGATGGGGATCTTCGACGCGTTCATCGAGGATCGGCGCGTCCGCCTGATCGGCGTCGAGGCGGGCGGCGAGCGGATTGTGCGCGGACGGCACGCCGCGCGGTTTGCCGGCGGCAGCGCGGGGGTGCTGCAGGGCACGCGCACGTTCGTGCTGCAGGACGAGGACGGCAACATCGAGCTGACGCATTCGATCTCCGCGGGCCTCGACTACGCCGCGGTCGGTCCGGAGCACGCGTGGCTGCGCGACATCGGGCGCGCCGAGTACGCGTACGTGACGGACGAGGAGGCGCTCGAGGCCTTTCAGCTGCTGGCGAAGCTCGAAGGGATTCTGCCGGCGCTCGAGTCCGCGCACGCGATCGCGCACGTGCGCACGGTCGCGCGCGAGCTTGGCCCGGACGTGGACGTCCTCGTCAACCTGTCGGGCCGTGGGGACAAGGACGTGCAGAGCGTCGAGAAGGCGCTCGCCGCAACAGCGACACACGGTGGCGTTCGCTCGTGAGCCGGATCGAGACCGCGTTCGCACGCCTGCGATCGGAGAAGCTGCCGGGGCTGGTCACGTACACGACCGCCGGCGATCCCGACGTGCCGCGCTCGGCGGCGATCCTCGAAGCGCTCGCGCGCGGCGGGGCGGACCTGCTCGAGGTGGGCGTGCCCTTTTCCGATCCGCTCGCGGACGGTCCGGTGATCCAGCGCGCGACGGAGCGGGCGCTCGCCGCCGGCGCCAACCTGCGCGTCGCGCTGGACATCGTCGAGCAGGTGCGCGGCAGGGTCGGCACGCCGATAGTGATCTTCAGCTACGCCAACCCGCTGCTGCGCATGGGCCTTGGTGCGTTTGCCCGGCGCGCGGCGGAGGCCGGCGTGGACGGCGTCCTGGCGCTCGATCTGCCGATAGAAGAAGCGGACGCCTTTCGCGACACGCTGTCGGGCTCGGGGCTGGACACCATCTTTCTACTGAGCCCGACGACGACCGACGAGCGCATCGGCAGGGCGGCGAAGCTGGGTCGCGGCTTTCTGTACGGGATTTCGCGCCTCGGCGTGACTGGCGCGCGCGATCGAGTGGCGGCGGGCGCACGCGCGCTGGTGGCGCGGATTCGCGCGCAGACCGATCTGCCGATCGCGCTCGGGTTCGGCATCTCGCAGCCCGAGCACGTCGCGGAAGTCGGGCAGTACGCGGACGCGGCGGTCGTCGGCAGCGCGCTCGTCGCGCGCATCGCCGCCGACGGGCAGTCGCCGCAGCTGGTCGATCGAATCGAGGCGTACGTGAGATGGCTGAAAGGAGCACCGGCGGCGGCGCCGGCCTAGGAGACATGCCGACGCTCGATGATCTGCGCAACGACATCGATCGGGTCGACGAGGTGCTGGTGCGGCTGCTCAACGAGCGCGCGCGCTGCGCCTGCGAGATCGGCCGGCTGAAGAAGACGCTCGGGTTGGAGGTGTATCAGCCCGAGCGCGAGAAGCACGTGCTCGAGCACGTGCGCAGCATCGCGGTCGAAGGCCCGCTTGGCCCCGATGCCATCGCGCGCCTGTTCGAGCGCATCATCGACGAGGCGCGCAGCCTCGAGCGGCGGATCGTCCACGCGGACCCGGATGAGCACGTAAAATGAAACCCGCAGTTGTGGAGGCAATAGACGCCATGGTCGTGGTGATGGAGGAACGCGCCAGCGAGACCGAGATCGAGCAGGTCGTCGCGCGGTTGATCGAAATGGGCATGGACGTGCACCGATCGACGGGGGTGACGCGCACCGTCCTCGGCGCCGTCGGGTCGGGCACGCCCGACGCGGCGCTCATCGAGCTGATGGACGGCGTCCACGAGGTGCTGCGCATCTCCGAGCCGTACAAGCTCGCGAGCCGCACCTTCAAGCCGGACGGCACCGTCGTCACGGTCGGCGACGTGCGCATCGGCGGCGACGAGGTGATCGTCATGGCCGGCCCGTGCTCCGCGGAAAGCGAAGCGCAGGTGCGATCGACGACGGCCGCGGTGCGCCGCGCCGGCGCCAAGGTGCTGCGCGGCGGCGCGTTCAAGCCGCGCAGCTCGCCCTACAGCTTTCAGGGCCTCGGCGAAGAGGGCCTGCGGCTGCTGCGCGACGCGGCCAACGGCGAAAACCTGAAGCTCGTGACCGAGGTGATGGACGTCAGCCAGATCGAGGTCATCGATCGCTACTGCGACATCTTCCAGGTCGGCGCGCGCAACATGCAGAACTTCACGCTGCTGCGGGAGCTGGGCCACGTGCGCAAGCCGGTCCTCCTGAAGCGCGGCATCTCGGCGACGATCGAGGAGTGGCTGCTGTCGTCGGAGTACGTGCTGAGCGGCGGCAACACCGACGTGATCCTCTGCGAGCGCGGCATCCGCACGTTCGAGACCGCCACGCGCAACACGCTCGACATCTCCGCGATCCCGATCGTCAAGAAGCTCAGCCACCTGCCGATCCTCGCCGATCCGAGCCACGGCACCGGCCGCCGCGACAAGGTGGCGCCGATGGCGCGCGCCGCGGTCGCCGCCGGCGCCGACGGGTTGCTGATCGAAGTCCACAGCGATCCGGACCACGCGCTGAGCGACGGCGCCCAGTCGCTGTTCCCGGCGCAGTTCGATCGGCTGATGGCGGAGCTGCGCATCATCGCGCCGGCGATCGGACGCAGCATCTGCCTCGAGCCGGTCGCACGGCGGGGCTGGGGCTCGTAGATGGCACGCAGCACATGGCGGACGGCAAGACCGAGCTCCCGGTAATCCAGCCGGGCCGCCGGGTCGATCGGTCGCCCCCGGTCTTTCAGAAGATTGGGATTGTCGGCCTCGGTCTCATCGGCGGATCGATTGCGCTCGCCGCGCGCGAACGGTGGCCCTCGTCACTCGTCATCGGCGTCGACAACAAAGATGTCCTCGAGGACGCGATGCGTCGGCACGCGATCGACGTCGCGGCCGACGATTTGATCGTGCTCGCCGAAGCCGACGTCGTGATCCTCGCGGCGCCGGCGCGGCAGAACATCGCGCTGCTCGCCGATCTCGACGAGAACGTCCGGCAGCCCGCCATCGTCACCGACACGAGCGGCACCAAGCGCGCCGTCGTCGAGGCCGCGCGCGGCCTGCCGCCGCGGTTCACGTTCGTCGGCGGCCATCCGCTCGGTGGCGCGGCAAAGGGCGGCCTGCTGCACGCGCGTCCGGATCTCTTCCAGGGCCGGCCCTGGCTGCTGACGCCGGCGGGCGACGGCCAGGCCGACGCCGTCGATCGGCTCTCGGCGTTCGCGCGCGCGCTCGGCGCCTCGCCGCACGTGCTCGCGCCCGCGGCGCACGATCGGCTGGTCGCATTTCTCAGTCATCTGCCGCAGCTGACGGCATCGGCGCTGATGCAGATCGTCGGCGACGCGGTCGGGGAGGAAGGGCTCGCGCTGGCGGGCCGCGGCCTCGCGGACACGACGCGGCTCGCATCCAGTCCCCCGGACATCTGGCAAGACATCGCCGCCACCAACGCCGACGAGCTCGGTCCCGCCCTCGACGCCCTGATCGCGGTGCTGCAGACGCTGCGGCGCGATCTCGCCGGCGGCGACGCGCTGACGGAGGTATTCACGCGGGCGGCGCGGTGGCGCGAGGAGGTGAAGGGAATCTCGCGCTGAGGTTGGTTGCTGACCTTGACGGCCGACACAGCCGAGCGTATGTCCATGGGATGCGCACCCCCTCCTTCGTCGTCGTCGCGGCTCTCGCGCTCGGCGCGTGCGACGGCCGGACCCACTTCCTCCTCCAGTCGGCGACGACCCCCTCGGCGGCGAACGTGCTCGTTCGCGTGCCGGCGACGTCGCTCGATCCGCAGGTCATCGTCCTCCAGCCGCTGGTCGGATTCGTCTGTCCCGTCCTGCCGGCGTTCGATACGACGTTCCGGCTGGTCATCGCCGAGCCTGCGGCGGACATGTTCCTGAACGAGGTGCGCCTGCGCCTCGTCGGCGGCGCGGGCATCGGCGGCGAGACGATCGTGATCCCGCGGCCGGATCTCAATCGGCGATTCGGCTCGACGCTGATCCTTTCAGGCACGCAGCGCGCGTTCGACTTCGATCCGCGCTTCGACTGCTTCACCGCGTTGCCGACGACGTTCATCGTCGATCTGTTCCTCGTCGATCGCTCCGGCGCGATTCATCCGCTGACGCTGACGGCGAGCGTGAAGCGCAACTGACGCGTCGGCCGTCGAGCGGCAGGTATAATCGGCGCTCGTGAACAAAGTGTTGGCCAGCGCCGACGCCGCGGTGGCGCTCGTGCCCGAGGGCGCGAGCATCATGATGGGCGGCTTCGGGCTGTGCGGCATTCCCGAGAACCTGATCCGCGCGCTCCACGCGCGCGGCACCAGGAACCTCACCATCGTCAGCAACAACGCCGGCGTCGACGAGCTCGGCGCCGGGATGCTGCTGCGATCCCGCCAGGTGCGAAAGATGATCTCGACCTACGTCGGCGAGAACAAGGAATTCGAGCGGCAGTTCCTGAAGGGCGAGATCGAGGTCGAGCTCGTGCCGCAGGGGACTTTCGCCGAACGAATCCGCGCCGGCGGCGCAGGCATCGGCGGCTTCTTCACGCCGACGGGGTTCGGCACGCTGGTCGCGGAAGGCAAGGAGACGCGCGTGATCGACGGCAAGCCGTACGTCTTCGAGCCCCCGCTCACCGCCGACTTCGCGTTCGTGAAGGCGTGGCGCGGCGATCGGCTCGGCAATCTCGTGTACCGGCGCACGGCGCGGAACTTCAATCCGGTGATGGCGACCGCCGGCCGCGTGACGATCGCGGAAGTGGAGGAGCTCGTCGAGCCGGGCGAGATCGATCCGGATCACGTCGTGACGCCCGGCGTCTTCGTGCAGCACATCGTCCGCGGCGAGCGGTACGAGAAGCGGATCGAGAAACGGACCATCCGTGGCTGATCCGCGCGAGCGCATCGTCAAGCGCGTCGCCCGCGAGCTCGGCGACGGCGACTACGTGAACCTCGGCATCGGCATGCCGACGCTCGTCGCCAACTACGTCCCGCCGGGGATCGACATCACGCTCCACTCGGAGAACGGGATGCTCGGCGTGGGGCCGTATCCGCGCGCGGACGAAGTCGATCCGGATCTCATCAACGCGGGCAAGGAAACCGTGACCGAAACGCCGGGCTGCGCGTACTTCAGCAGCGCCGATTCGTTCGCGATGGTGCGCGGCGGCCACATCGACGTCACCGTGCTCGGCGCGCTGCAGGTGGATCAGGAAGGCAACCTGGCGAACTGGATGATCCCCGGCAAGATGGTGAAAGGGATGGGCGGCGCCATGGATCTCGTCGCGGGCGCCAGGCGCGTGATCGTCGCGATGGAGCATACGACGCGCGACGGCGGCGCGAAGATCCTGAAGCGCTGCACGCTGCCGTTCACCGGGCTCGAGGTCGTCGACATGATCGTGACCGAGCTGGCGGTGATCGACGTCACGCCCGCCGGACTCGTCCTGCGCGAGATCGCCGCAGACACGACGGTCGACGCCGTGAAGCGCGCGACAGAGGCCGACCTGATCGTTCCAGACCGCGTCGGCACATTCCAGTGAGACGTGGAAATCACTCGCGAGGCGCTCGACGACATCCTCGCGCACGCGCGCGAAGCCGCGCCGGCCGAGTGCTGCGGGCTTCTGATCGGATCGGGCTCCCGTGTCGAGTCGGCACATCGATCGCCGAACCTCGATCCGTCGCCGACGCGGTTTCGCATCGATCCGGCGGCGCATTTCGCCGCCATCCACGCGGCGCGCGCGTCGGGCCGACAGGTCGTCGGCGTCTACCACTCGCATCCCGCGACGCGCGCCGTTCCGTCGCCGCGCGACCTCGCCGAATCCTTGTATCCCGATTACGCGTACCTGATCGCGTCGTCCGACGAGGTACGCCTGTTCTATCTGCAGGCGTCGGGGTACCGCGAGGAGCCGCTGACGGTCATCTGAAGCATCACTGGCACCGCAGCGCTTCGACCGGAGGGATCCGCGACGCTCGCCGCGCGGGGAGATAGCTCGCGGCGAGCGCGACCACGCCCAGCGTCGCGACCACCGCCGCGAACGTCACCGCATCGGCGCCCGAGACGCCGTAGAGCAGCGTGCGCATCGTGCCGCTCAGCGCGAGCGCGAGCACGACGCCAATCGCGAGGCCGCCGATCGCCAGGCGCATCGCCTGGCCCACGATGAGCCGCAGGATGTCGCCGCGCGCGGCGCCCAGCGCCACACGAATGCCGATCTCCGACGTCCGCTGGCTCACCGCGTACGACATCACCCCGTAGATCCCGATCGCCGCCAGGAGCAGCGCGACGCCCGCGAAGATCGTCAGCAGCATCATGCTGAACCGCGTCTGCGCGAGCGACTTGCCGATCCACTGCTCCATGGTGCGAACGTCGGAGAGCGGCTGATCCTTGTCGAGCGACTGGATCGCGCGCTCCGCCGCCGACGCGATCGACAGCGGCGCTTGCGCGGTGCGAATCGTGAACGTCATCGATCCGTACGCAAGCTGCGGATGCGGCCAGTAAGTCATCGCCCGCGGCGCCGCGGTGAGATCGGCGTAGTGCACGTCTCCAACGATGCCGATCACTTCGGTCGGCACGATGGGATCGGTCATCGCGATCTTCAACCGCCTGCCGATGACGTCCTCGCCTGGGAAGTACTGCCGCACGAGCGCCTCGTTGACGACGACGACGTTGGCCTGCGTCTGCAGCTCGCGGTCCGTGAACAGCCGGCCGCGCACGAGCGGAATCGACAGCGTCCGGAAATAGCCGTCGTCGCAGACGCGGACGTCCGTGATTGGCGATTGGCCCGGCAGCGGATCCGGCCTGCCCTCGATGGTGAAGCTCGTCGCGGCGCCGAGTCCGGCGAACGGCAGGAAGCTGACGGCGCCCGCGCTCCGCACGCCCGGCAGCGCGGCCAGCCGGTCGACCGCGTTCTGGAAGAAGCGGGTGCGCTGTGCCGGCTCCGGATACTTCGCGCCCGGCAGCGTCACGCGCATCGTCAGCACGTTCTGCGCGTTGAAGCCGGGGTTCAGCCCTCGAAGCCTCGCGAAGCTGCGCAGCAGCAACCCCGCGCCGACCAGCAGGACGACGACGAGGGCCACTTCCGCGACGACGAACGCATGCCGCAGACGACGGGCGCGCACGCCTGTGCCGCCCTGGCGTGCCCCGTCTTTGAGCGTCTCCTGAATGTCGCCGCGCGATCCTTCGAGCGCGGGCGCGAACCCGCAGATAGCCGCCGTCAGGACCGACACCGCAGCGGTGAACGCGAGGACGGGATAGCTCAGATGCAGCGCGACGACCTGATTCAAGTCGATGGGGCTGAGCGCGACCAGCGAGTCGAGCCCCCACCACGCGACCAGAAGCCCGGCGACTCCGCCGAGGATGCCAAGGACGAGGCTCTCGGTGAACAGCTGTCGCATCAACCGGGCGCGCGCCGCTCCGAGCGCGGTGCGGATCGCGATCTCGCGCGCGCGGACCGCGCCGCGCGCGAGCAGCAGGTTCGCGACGTTCGCGCAGGCGATCAACAGCACGAATCCGACCGCGCCGCTCAGGACGGCGAGTGCGGGTGCCAGGTCGCCCGAGAGCTCGTCGCGCAGCGGGACGAGCTTGACGCCCCAGCCGGTGTCGAACGCCGGCCATTGCGCGCTCAGCGACGCCGCGATCGTGTTCATCTCGATCTGCGCCGTCTCGAGCAGGACGCCCGGCTTCAGTCGGGCGACCGCGCTCATGTACCGTCCGCGCGGCTCACGCTGCTGCGCGGTGAATTGAAACGGCTGCCACAAGTCGGCCGTCTTGCCGACGAGCGAGCCTTTGCTCAGAAACAGGCGGACGTCGGGCGGCATCACGCCGACGACCACCGTCGGTGCGCCGTTCAACTGGATCGTGCGTCCGACGATCGACGGGTCGCCGCCGAACCTGCGCTGCCACAGCGCGTGCCCGAGCACGGCGAAATCGTCCTTGCCCTGCGGCCCTTCGTCTGGCGCGAAGACGCGGCCGACGAGCGGCGAGACGCCAAGCGTCGGGAAGAAGTCGGGCGTCACCGCCTGGACGACGAGCTGCTCGGGCTCGCCCGGTCCCGTGAGGTTGAGGGTGAACTCGTAGAACGGCGCCATCCGCTCGAACGACGTCGCGCGATCGCGCCATTGCAGGAAATTTGCGGGCCCGATGGTGTTCGGCCGGCCCTGGCGGCGTGGGTTCGTTTCCCAGACGGCGACGAGCTCGGCCGCATCCCTGAACGGCAGCCGCTCGATGAGCACGGCGTTCACGATCGTGAAGATGGCCGTGTTGGCGCCGATCCCGATGGCCAGCGCGAGAACCGCGACGGCGCTGAAGCCTGGCGTCCGCAAGCCCATGCGAAGGGCGTATTTGATGTCTTGAAGAAGCGTTTCCATGGTTGGAGATCCCGGCATTAGATGGCGAATCCGATGCCAGGGTTGGCGACGCCGCGCCGCCGCCCGAATCTGGATGTCCGGCGTTCGCTAGCGATCGCCGCCGATGTCACGCAAGCCGGGCCGCACGTCGACGTTGGTCGACGCCTGGCCGAGCGACTTGTCGCGGCGCTTCAGGCGGAAGAACACGCGGAAGCGGCCGCCGTGCTTGTAGACGTGCTCGATCGTGTAGTGGCGCTTGATCTCGCTCTTGCCCGCCTCGTACGGCTCGCAGTCGAGCGTCGATTCCGAGCGCGTTTCGTCGCCCCAGTCCCACTCGACGCTCGGGCAGTAGTACTCCTGGTAGTCGTTCGCGCCGCCGGCGAGCTCGGCGCTGAACACGATCCGCGCCGGCGCGATCGCCATCGTCGGCTGCGCCTTGAGCGAGAGCTTCGGCTTGGGATCGGAATCGCCGGTCTTCTTCGGATCCTTTTGCTGCGCCGCGAGTGCGATCGACATCGCGACGCCGAAGGCACATGCGGACCACGCCCGGACGCGCGACCTGTGGTTCATGACCGTCTCTTCCTTCGAGTGTGCGGGCTGGCTGCACGCATTGTACCGGGCCGGCACGGGCCGGGCAAGCCGCATTCAGGGATAATAGCCAGATGGCTCAGACGATGACACTTACGCCGATCGACTCGACGGCGGCGCCGCTCGCCGCGGTCGACGCGGATCTGGTTGTGATGCCCTGGTTCGAAGCCGAACGCGCGTCGGCCGTGCCGGGGCTCGACGCCGCGACAGGCGCCGAGATCGCGCGCGCGCTCGAGACGAACGAATTCAGCGGCAAACGGTTCGAGCAGTTCGTCACGACGGTGACCGACAGCGGATGGCGCCCGCGCCGGATCGCGCTCGTCGGCGCGGGGCCGGCCGCGCAGTTCGGGACGGAGATCATGCGGAAGCTCGCGGCCACCGCGGGTCTGCTCGGCCGGCAGCGACGGATGAGCCGCGTCGCGTTCGTGCTCCGCGCCGCGAACGCGGCGTCGCCCGTCGAGTCAGCGCAGGCGGCGGCGGAAGGCCTGACCTTGTCCGAGTTCAATGTCGGCAGCTACAAGACGTCGGACCCCTTGCCGCCGCCGGTGCCGGCGTGGACCGTGGTGGTTCCGCAGGCCGGTCCCGCGATCGACGCCGCCATTGCGCGAGGACGCGTGCTGGGCGACTGCAGCAATCGCGCGCGGCAGATGGCGAACGAGCCGGGCAACCGGCTGACGCCGTGTGAGTTCGCCGCTCGCTGCGCGCAGGCGGCGAGCGAGGCGGGCGTCGGCGTCGACATCCTGGACGAGCGGCAGATCGAGAAGCTCGGCATGGGTCTGCTGTTGGGCGTCGCGCGGGGCAGCAGCGAGCCGCCGCGGGTGATGGTGTTCCGCCACGAGCCGCCGGGCGCGCCGGCGTCGCCGGTGCTCGGGCTGGTCGGCAAGGGCATCACCTTCGACACCGGCGGCATCTCGATCAAGCCGGCCGACGGCATGGAGAAGATGAAGGACGACATGGCGGGCGGCGCGGCCGTGGCGTGCGCGATGCGCGCGATCGCGCTGCTCGAGGCGCCGATTCGCGTGGTCGGCGTCGTCCCGGCGACGGAGAACATGCCGGGCGGACGCGCGATCAAACCGGGCGACGTCCTGACGAGCGCCAGCGGGAAAACCGTCGAGGTGATCAACACGGACGCGGAGGGGCGGCTGATTCTCGGCGACGCATTGTGGTACGCGCAGCGTCTGGGCGCCACGCATCTGGTCGACGTCGCGACGCTCACCGGCGCGTGCGTCGTCGCGCTGGGGAAGATCACGAGCGGCATCTTCGGCACACCCGGCGAATGGGTCGAGCACGTGCGCGCCGTCGGCGCGCGCGCGGGGGACCGGATGTGGCCGATGCCGCTCCATGAGGAGTATCGCGACCAGCTGAAGAGCGAGATCGCCGATCTGATGAACACCGGCGGCCGCGCCGCCGCGTCGATCACCGCGGCCATCTTTCTGAAGGAGTTCGTCGGCGCGCTGCCGTGGGCGCACATCGACATCGCCGGCACGGCGTGGGTGGACGAAGCGCAGCCGTTTCTGCCGAAGGGGCCGAGCGGCGTCGCCGTGCGCACGCTGGCGGAGCTCGCGTTCACGGCGTTTCCGCAAGTCTCAAGTCTTAAGAGCGTGTAACAAAACACCCTGTTTCTGTAGCGGCATACGAAGTCGACCCATCGTCGGCGCGGTGACGTGGGCGGCTATGGCCGCCACGCTGCTTCCGGATGCGTTGTGGGTGTCCTCGAACCGTTCCTCCCGATTCCGCCCCGACGACCGACCTTTGCCCCGAACCACTTCATCGCTAGAATCAGTCGCGACGCATGCTGCTGACAGCCGGCGCTCACGTTGGTCCCTACGAGATTCTCGCTGCCATCGGTGCGGGCGGCATGGGTGAGGTTTACCGCGCGCGGGATACCAAACTCGAACGCGACGTCGCGATCAAGATCCTCCCCGCCGGGTTCGCCGCGGACGCCGACCGGCTCGCCCGCTTCGAACGCGAAGCCAGGATGCTCGCCGCGTTGAACCATCCCAACATCGCGCACATTCACGGCGTCGAAGAGTCGAGTGGTGTGCGCGCGATCGTCATGGAGCTCGTCGAGGGCGACAATTTGTCCGAGCGCCTTGCGCGCGGCCCGATCCCGATCGCCGAGGCCCTCTCGATCGCGCGGCAGATTGCCGACGCCGTCCAGACCGCTCACGACCACGGCGTAATCCACCGCGACCTGAAGCCCGCTAACGTCAAGGTGACGTCGGACGGAGCGGTCAAGCTCTTGGATTTCGGCCTGGCGAAGGTCAGCGGCGCGCAATCTGCCGGCGCGCTGAGTCAATCGCCGACCGTCATGATGTCGATGCCCGGGACGCTCCTCGGCACGGCGGCCTATATGTCGCCCGAACAAGTGAAGGGCCACTCTGCCGACGCGCGATCGGATGTCTGGGCGTTCGGGTGCCTGTTGTTCGAAATGCTGACCGGTCAAGCCGCGTTCGCGGCACCGACGATGAGCGAGATCGTCGCGAACGTGCTCACGAGAGAACCCGGCTTGCAGCAGCTGCCCGCGGACACGCCCCACTCCGTTCGACGCGTGCTGCGGCGATGTCTGGAGAAGAATCCGGCGAATCGACTGCGCGCCGTTGCCGATGCGCGCCTCGACATCGACGACGCGCAGCGGCCGGAAGGAAGCGCGCCGTACGCGCCCGCGGCGACGCGGTCCCGAGCCGAACGGCTCGCGTGGGCTTCCGCCGTCCTGCTCCTTGGTCTCGTCGCACTGGGACTCACCGTGTGGCCGCGGCGCTCAGCTCCGGCAGCAGCCGAAGTCCGCTTCGACATCGTGACGCCCGATGTCGGCAATTCCATAGCTCTCGCGTCGGTCGCGCTTGCCCCAAACGGACAGCAGATCCTCTTTGTCGCCGATTCCGACGGCCAGCCTCACGTCTGGTTGCGTCCGATCAATTCGGTGTCCGCGCGTCCGCTCCCAGGCACCGGCGGCGGCGCTTTTCCGTTCTGGTCGCCCGACGCTCGGTCCATTGCGTTTGTCGCGGACGGCCTGCTCAAACGACTGGATCTCGACGGCGGCCTCGTCCGGTCGCTGGCGCGGACCACGGTTCCCGTCGGCGGCACGTGGGGCCCTGAGGGGATCCTTTTCGCGCGCAATCCCGCCAGCCCGATCGTGCGCCTCTCCTCAACGGACGGATCGACAGTCGAGGTCACGCGACTCGATGCGGGCCAGGTTGGGCACTCCTTCCCGCACTGGCTCCCCGACGGCCGCCACTTCTTGTTCTATGCAGCCGGCGCTGCCGAATCGCGTGGCGTGTACGTCGGGCAGCTCGACGACGTGTCGTCCCGGCGCCTCGTCAACGCCGACGGCGGCGGCGCGTATTCGAACGGCCACCTCCTGTTTATTCGACAGGCCAACGTCTTCGCACAACCGTTCGACGTCGACCGCCTTGAGTTGAAAGGGAGTCCGTTCCAGGTCGCGGAGGGTGTGTTTGGCCGTGAAGGCGGGCAATTCCTCACCCTATCCGCGGCCGGCGGCGCGTTCGCGTTCCGCGCTGGCCGGGCGCGCTTCGAGCGGCAGTTCGCGTGGTTCGATCGATCCGGCCGTCAGATCGCGACGGTGGGAGAACGTCTCGGCGATCCGGACGGCGTCTCGTGGTCGCCCGATCGGAATCAGCTCGTGTTCTTCGAGCGCCGCGGGATGAACTCCCAGCTCTGGATGCTCGACGTGCGCCGGGGGATCGTGAGCCGCTTCACAGACGATCGCGACGAGGACATTTTTCCGCTGTGGACGCGCGACGGCAGCCGAATCGTTTACACCGCAGTCCGAAACGGCCAAATGTCGGTTAATCAGATCGCTATCGGCGGCGGCCGACCGGAAGAGCTGATGTCGGTGCAGAACGACGAGACGTTCGCGTCCGACACATCACCCGACGGCCGCTACATCGTCTACCAGCGCATGAACGCGAAGACAGGCTGGGATCTCTGGGCAATGCCGCGTGAGGCCAACGCGAAGCCAGTCCCCATCGTCCAAACCAACGCGGACGAGCGCGGCGCACGGCTGTCGCCGGACGGTCGGTGGATCGCTTACGTGTCGAACGACTCCGGCGTGTCGGAGATCTACGTCCAGCCGTTTCCCGGACCAGGACGCCGAGTGCAGGTGTCCACGAAGGGCGGCGACGAGCCGCAGTGGCGCGCGGATGGCGTAGAGCTCTTCTATCTCGCGGTCGACGGCAAGCTGATGGCCACGCCGATCACACACGCGGTGGATCATCAATCCCTCGACATCGGCGTGCCTGTCCCGCTCTTCAGCGCGCAGGTGGGTCTGATTGTGCGGCCAATACTCGCGGGCGACTACATGGCGTCGAGCGACGGACAGCGGTTCCTGGTCAACCGGCTCCTGCGCGATGCGGGCGGCACGCCGGTGAGAGTGGTGGTGAACTGGAAAGCCGGTCAGTAGCCCGCTCGCCCCGCTCAGGGTTTTGATACAGCCTCTAAGTCTCAAGGCTGACTCGAGACTTTAAACTTAAGACTTGCAGCCTCCGAAGTCTCCCATCATCGTCCGCCTCGTCGAGCCGGCCAGGGATCCGACCGGAATCGCAGACGTGATCGTCGGCGCGCTTGGGCTGACGGGCGCGATCACGGTGGCCGCGGTGCTGCTCGGCCTCCTGCTCGCAGCCGTGATGTTCTGGGTCAGGAGAAGGTCCGCCTGAAGGCGTCGCGTCCGGCTTCAGCCCGACTCACTGATGTGCGACCGCCGTCACGCCCTTGAGCGACGTCTGATATTTCCTGATTGCCGAGAGCAGCGCCTCCGCAATCCGCTGCCGATACGCCGGTCCCCGCAGCAGCCTCGCTTCCTGTGGATTCGTCACGAAGGAGACTTCGGCGAGCACGCTCGGCATCGCGGCGCCAATCAGCACGACGAACGGCGCCTGCTTGACGCCGAGATCCTTGATCGGCCGGTTGAGGGCGCGGAGGCGGTCGATCATCGCGCGCTGCACGTGCGTCGCGAAGTCCTTCGATTCGTCGAGCTTGTTGTTCAGCGCGATGGCCTTGACGAAGTCGGGCAGGGCGCCCATCGCCTGCGCCGACTCCGCGTTCTCGCGCGCCGCCACGGCGGCGGCACTTTGATTGTTCGCGAAGTTCAGGAAATATGTCTCGATGCCGCGCGCCTGCGCGCTCGCGCTCGCATTCGCGTGAATCGACAGGAACAGGTCTGCCGACACGCGATTGGCGAGCGCGGTCCGATCCGGCAGCGGCACGAACTCGTCGGTCCGTCGCGTCAGGACGACTTCCACGCCGGGGATCTTCTGCAGGAGGGCTTCGAGGCGCAGCGCGACGTCGAGGACCAGCTCGGCCTCGGTGATGTTCTTGCCTTTCGCGCCGGGATCATGGCCGCCGTGGCCGGGATCGATCACGATGCGCGAGACGTTCAGCCCGAGCTGCCGCGCGATTGAGAACCCGCCGCCGGCGTTCTTCGCGGGCGGCGAGGGCAGCGGCGCAAGGGGAGCGATGTGCGTTCGCGGCGGCGTGTTCGCGGCCGTGGCGGCGATGGCCGCGGCGGTGTCTGCGGCGTGCTGCGCCTCGGCGTGCGCGTCGCGCAGCACCGCGGCGGCCTCGGGCTCCGACGCCGGGAGCGATCGTCCCCATGAGACCGCGACGCGCCGCGCGCGGAGCGACGGCCGCGCGACCGACGTCGGCACGATCGCCGGCGCCGCGACGGGCGCCGGGATCGTCGGCGCGATCGGCGTCGCCGCCGCTATCGGCGTGATCCGCGCTGCCGGAAGCACCGCCGGCATCGCGGCAGCTGCGGACCTCGCGCAGTCGATGACCAGGCGATACGGGCTGTAGAGCGCATACACGCTGTAGCTCGACATGCCGTCGGCATCGAGCACGACGCGGGTGGTCGCGTTGGGGTGACGGCCGATGCGGACCTGCCGGATGATGTCCGCATCGCCCTCGAAGCGCAGCGTCTGATCGAGCAGGCTCGGCGCGGCTCGCGTCGACGTCAAATCCACGAACACGCGCGGCGGATCCGACAGCCGCTCTTCATGGAACCGCACTTCCGCGTCGAGCTCGATCGTGACTCGTACGACGTCGGGGAGGACGGTCCGCTGCACGGCTTTCATCGTCGCGATCGATCGCGATCCCGGACCGGCCTGAAGGCCGGTCCCCACAGGCGTTTGTAGCGCCGGGCCTTGAGGCCCGGTCGTCCCCGCCATCGAGCCGGCGGCCGTCAGTTGCTCCGGCACATGCTTCGCCAGTCTGCTCGTCGGGTACATCGCGGCCAGCCGGCGAAGGAGCCGGACGCCGGTCCGCCAGTCTCGCTCGTCGCCAAACCGGTCGTACGCGTCGAGCGCCAGGCGCGCCGCCTGCCACAACGCGTTGTCGCAGTAGCCGCTCGAGGGGTGCCGCCGGACGATCGCCTCGTACTGCGCGACGACCTCGCGCGCGTCCGCGATCGCCGTCTGCGCGGCGTCCGGCTCCGCGAGCCTGGCGCGCACGGCACGCTCGCGCGCGAGCGCCGCGCCGTACATCGCCGGCGCGGTCGCCGCCGCCGCGTTCGATGCAGGCACCAGCATCAGCAGCGCCAACATGACCAGCCTGTGAGCTTTCACCATCGTGACCCTCCCGAACGCGGATCGCACCATCCGAACCGCCGATCGGTTTTCGCTACCGCAACTGCGCGTCGACTTCGTCGAAGTACGCCTTGTCGACGAGCACTTCGCGCGGCTTGCCGCCGGCCGCCGGCGACACCAGCCCCTCCATCTCCATCATGTCGACGAGCCGTGCCGCGCGGCTGAAGCCGATCCGCAGCCGGCGCTGCAGGTACGAGATCGACGCCTGCCCGCTCTGGACGACGATGCGAGCCGCCTCGTCGTACAGATCGTCCTTCTCGATATCCAGGACGTCGGCCGCTGTCTTCTCTTCCGTGGTGATCGATTCGTCGTAGGTCGGCTTGCCCTGCTTTCGGAGGAAGCTGGCGAGCCGCGCCGACTCCTGCTCCGAGATGTACGGGCCGTGCAGCCGCGTCACGCGCGACGTCGCCGGCGGCAGGAACAGCATGTCGCCGCGGCCGAGGAGCTGCTCGGCGCCGTTGCTGTCGAGGATGGTCCGCGAGTCGATCTTCGAGGACACGCGGAACGAGATGCGCGACGGAAGGTTCGCCTTGATCAGCCCGGTGATGACGTCGACCGACGGCCGCTGCGTGGCGAGGATCAGGTGGATGCCGACGGCGCGCGCCATCTGCGCCAGCCGCGCGATCGACTCCTCGACCTCGTTGCTGGCCACCATCATCAAATCGGCCAGCTCGTCGATCACGACCACGATGAAGGGCAGCGGCCGCGGCGCCTCGCCGTTCGGCGGCGTGCGCTTCTCCAGAATGTGCTGCTGGATGTTACGGTTGTACTGCTCGATGTTGCGGACGCCCTCCGCGGCGAGCGTCTTGTAGCGCTCCTCCATCTCGTGCACGGCCCAGCGCAGGGCGTTCGCCGCCTGCTTCGGATCGACGACGACCGGCGTGAGCAGGTGCGGGATGTCGTCGTACATGCCCAGCTCCAGCCGCTTCGGATCGATCATGATCAGCCGCACATCGTCAGGCGTGGCGCGGTAGAGGATGCTCGTCAGCATCGCGTTGATGCCCACCGATTTGCCCGCGCCCGTCGATCCGGCGATCAACAGGTGCGGCATCGCGGCGAGATCGGCCGTGTACGGCTCGCCGTGGATCGTCTTGCCCAGCGCGAGCGTGAGCTTCGAGACCGAACGGCGATAGACCTCCGATTCGAGCAGCTCGCGCAGCGAGATCTGCTCGCGCGTGCGGTTCGGGATCTGGATGCCGACCGTCGACTTGCCCGGGATGCGGTCGATCAGGACCGACTCGGCCTGCATCGCCAGACACAGGTCGTCGGCGAGCCCGGTGATCTTCGAGTACTTCACGCCGGCGTCGGGCTTGAACTCGAAGGTCGTCACGACCGGCCCCGGATGAATCTGCACGACCGCGCCTTCGACCGAGAACTCGCGGCACTTCTCCTCGAGCAGCCGCGCGCCGTCCATGAGCTCGCGCTCGTCGATCTTCCGCTCGGTCTTGGGCGCGTCGAGGAGCGCCAGCGGCGGCAGCGCGTAGTCGCCCTTGCGGCGCTCGGCGGGCGCCTTGGCCGTCGGCTCGGGATCGGAGAGCGGGAGCGGCGGCGCCGGCATCGTGACCTTCGGCGGCTTGGGCGGCGCGAACGACTTCGCGCTGCCGAACCCCGGGGCGCGAACCGGCGGCTCCTCGATGTCGTCGTCGTCGCGCTTCCGCAGCTTCGCCTTCGCGTCCGCCGTCATGGGCGCGGGCGGTGCGTCGGCGACGACCGGCGCCGACGGTTTCTTGATCTCCGGCGGCGGCGTGCCTTTCTTGGTGTGCTTGGCAATCACGTCGCGCCGCTGCTTCTCGCGCCGCCGTTCGTCGCGCCACTCACGGAACGATGCCACGCCGCGCTGACACAGGCCGACGACCCCCCACAGTACTGCGGCGAAGAACCGCCCGAACGAGAAATGCGTCGAGAGAATGATCGCGAGAAAGATCAGCGTGACGATGACGATGAGCGACCCGGTGCGGTTCAGATAGTCGGCGAGCTGTCTGGCGAGCCAGTCGCCCGCGTATCCACCCGCGCGGAACGGCTTGCCCGCCACCTCGAGGCTGCCGAACACGAGGCTCAGGAACGCGCCGACGCATCCGGACAGGAGCGCGGCGCCGGTCGCCTTCGTGATCGCGGCGTCGAGCGCGCGGCACCAGAAGTAGTGCCAGCCGACGACGACGAGGATGACGGGAATCAGATAGGAGGTGTAGCCGAACAGTTGAAACGACAGCTCCGCCAGAAACGCGCCGACGCGCCCCGCGAAATTCACCGGCGCGGTGTGCGAGCCTGTGCTGAAGAACCAGACCGGGTCTGACGGCTCGTAGCTGGCTAGCGACACGATCCAGATCAGCGCGGCGGCGAAGAGCGCGACGCCGACGAACTCGCTGACCCGCCGGGAAACGGTCGATCCACTCACGTCAGATCTCCATGATCACGGGGAGCACGAACGGCCGGCGTCCCGAACGCTTGCGCAGGAAGCGGCGAAGCTCCACGCGCACCTTCTCCTGGATCAGCCCCTGGTCGGTCCGCTCCTCGACGCTGGTCTGATCGATCGCGTCGGAGAGCACGCGCGCGCCGTCGGCGAGCAGTTCCTGGCTGTTCTCCATGACGAACCCGCGCGTGATGATCTCCGGCACGCCTTCGAGCGCGCCCGTCTGCTTGTTGATCGCGACGACCGGCACGACGAGCCCGTCCTCGGCGAGGTGGCGGCGATCGCGCAGCACCTCGTCGCCGACTTCGCCCGTGCGCGTGCCGTCGATCAGCACCCGGCCGACCGGCGCCTTGCCGGCGACGCGCGCGCCGCCCCGATCGAGCACGACGAGATCGCCGTTCTCGATCAGCAGGATCTCGGGGCGCGGCTCCCGTCCGGCGAACACCCGGGCGGCAATCCGGGCGTGCTGCGACAGCTGCCGGTACTCGCCGTGGATCGGTACGAAGTACTTCGGGCGGACGAGCGACAGCATCAGCTTCAGCTCTTCCTCGCTGCCGTGCCCCGAGACGTGGACGTGCTTGATGCCTTCGTAGATCACGTCGGCGCCGCGGCGCGCGACGTGGTTGATCACGCGCGCGATCGCCTTCTCGTTGCCGGGAATCGCCCGCGCCGACAGGACCACGGTGTCGTCGGGCCCCAGCTTCACGAAGCGGTGATCGTCGATCGCGATGCGCGAGAGCGCCGACGTCGGCTCGCCCTGCGAACCGGTGGCGATGACGAGGACGTCCTGCGCGGGATAGCCGCCGACGTCCGCGTCGCGAATCTGCACGCCGGCCGGCATCCGCAGGCAGCCGAGCCGCTGCGCGATCTGCGAGTTCTCGATCATCCCGCGGCCGACGAACGCGACCTTGCGATCGAACTGCGCGGCCAGATCGACGAGGATCTGCATCCGGTAGATGCTCGACGCGAACGCGGCGACGATCAGCCGCCCGGTTGCGCTCGTGAAGATCTCTTCGAACGCCTCGACGACCTCGAGCTCGGATCCCGTGAACCCGCGGCGGTCGATGTTGGTGCTGTCCGCGAAGAGCGCCAGGACCCCGGCCGAGCCGAGCTCGGCGAACCGGTGGACGTCGAAGTGCTCGCCGTCGAGCGGCGTCTGGTCGATCTTGAAGTCGCCGGTGTGGACGATGACACCCTCCGGCGTGTGGATCGCCAGCGCCACACAGTCCGGC
>Ga0114129_10004734_pt1 | contig 19228 bp, 16 predicted proteins | sample RhiMetdeltSRZDD1_FD_80071 | JGI IMG/M metagenome (GOLD analysis project Ga0114129, IMG submission 80071) | Populus rhizosphere microbial communities from Tennessee, USA - Rhizosphere MetaG P. deltoides SRZDD1 (version 2) (version 2) | ecosystem: Host-associated > Plants > Roots > Rhizosphere >...
GATTGAGCGCGGCCACTATGCCGCGGCCATTCTGATGCTGGCGCCGGTCTACCTGACGTATCGGACCTACCGGGGCTTCCTGGGGCGACTCGCCGATCAGAAGCGGCACGTCGAAGAGACGCAAGCGCTCCACCGTGAAGCGATCGAGGCGCTCGCCCAGGCCAGACGCGCCGAGCGCGCGCTCGCCGATGAAAAGGAACGTCTCAGCGTCACGCTTCGCAGCATCGGCGACGGTGTCATCGCCACCGATCTGCAGGGGCGCGTGCAGTTGGTCAACCACGCCGCCGAACAGCTCACGGGCTGGACGCAGGACGAGGCCATCGGGCTTCCGATCGCGCGCGTGTTTCAAAGCCTGGATCACGACAGTCGGGAAGTCCGCAATCCGCTGGAAGACTTCAGCCGCGATCCGAACCGCCCCGGCGCCGCGCGCTTCACGCTGCTGGCGGCGCGCGATCGCTCGGAGCGTCCCATCGAAGAGATCGCTGCACCGCTTCAGGATGCGACCGGGCGGACCATTGGAATGGTCCTGGCATTCCGCGATATCAGCGATGCGCTGCGGATGCAGGCGGAGCGCGCGCGGGCCGACAAGCTCGCGTCGCTGGGTCTGCTCGCCGGCGGCATCGCGCACGACTTCAACAACATTCTGATGGCGGTCATGGGCAACGTCTCGATGGCGCGGGCGACGCTGCCGAGCACCGGTCACGCCGTGGCGGCGCTCGCCCAGGCCGAACAGGCGTGCGTGCGCGCGCGGCACCTCACGTGGAATCTGCTGACGTTCTCCAAGGGTGGCGCACCCGACAAGAAAACGATCACGCTGCCGCGCCTGCTCGAAGAAACGGCCCGCCTGGCCCTGCGCGGCTCGGGCGTCCCGTATACGCTCCACATCGATCCCGACCTCTGGCCCGTGCACGTCGACGACCGGCAGCTCGTGCAGGTCGTCAACAACGTCCTCATCAATGCCCAGCAGGCCATGCCGCGCGGCGGCACCATAGAGATTGCCGCGGAGAACGTCGTCGAGCGCGAACACCGATCGGAGTACGCGCTGCACGCCGAACCCGGCCCGTACGTGAGGATCTCGATCATCGACAAGGGGATGGGCATCCCGCCCGAGAATCTGTCGAGCATCTTCGATCCGTACTTCACGACCAAGCAGACCGGCGGCGGCCTCGGGCTGGCCACCTCGCACTCGATCATCAAGAACCACGGCGGCTTCTTCCTGGTGGAGTCCACGCTCGGGCGCGGGACGACGGTGCGCGTGCACCTTCCGGCGTCGCTCGACCGCGAGCTCGAGGAGTCGGCGGGCGCGATCGATCGCGCCAGCGGAGGAGGCCGCATCCTCGTCATGGACGGCGATGCCACCATCAGAGCCCTGGCGGTCAGCATGCTCGAGTTCCTCGGCTATACGCCCGAGGTCGTCAGCAGCGGATCCGCGGCGGTCGAGCGCTACAAGCGCGCGCTCGACAAGGGACGCCCGTTCGACGCCGTCATTCTCGATCTCGTCGTGCCCGAGGGCATGGGGGGCAAAGAGGCGATGGCGCAGCTCGGTGTGATCGACCGTAAGGTCACGGCGATTCTGTCGAGCGGTTACGTCGAGGATTCGATGATTCAGGACTTCGAGAAGCTCGGCTTCAAGGCGATCATCCCGAAGCCGTTCACGATCGACGAGCTCAGTAAGACCCTCCACGCAGTGATGGCGCCGCACTCGCTGCGCGTGCACTAGCGCTCCTCCTCTCACAACAAGTCTTTCGATGGTGCCAGAGGCGATAGTCACCTCCGTGTGATAGCGCCGCGATCTTGCACGCCGTATCGTTGAACCTGCAACATTCCGCCGGCCGCCGGCGGTCGGCTCATCGGGAAAACGTCGGTTACACCGAAGGGGGCGAAGCCTTGCTGCAGGAGATGACTGTGAGTGAATCCTGGTACGCGCTGTGGACGCACAGTCATTGCGAACAGCTCGTCTACGATCAGCTCGCGCAGAAGGGTTTCTCCGCCATGATGCCGACCATCGACGTCTGGTCGCGCCGCCGCGGTGTGAAGCGCCTGATTCCAGCGCCGATGTTTCCCGGCTACCTCTTCCTTCGAGCCGCGATCGACAAGGCGACCTACATCGAGGTGGCAAAGGTGAAGGGCCTGGTCTGCATGCTCGGCGAGCGGTGGGACCAGCTGACGACCATTCCGGACGAGGAGATGGAAGCCATCGAGCGCGTCACCGCGACGAAGCAGCCCGTGATGCCGCACCCGTATCTGAAAGAAGGCGAACGCGCGCGGATCATCAGCGGTCCGCTCGCCGGAGTCGAAGGCATCCTGGTCGAGACGCGCGCGGATCAGGGATTGTTGGTCCTGTCGCTGCACCTCCTGCAGCGCAGCGTGGCCGTCGTCGTCGACGGCCTTGATGTAGCCCCAGCGTGATGCCACGCTCGTGCGCCGCCGCGTTCGCGGCAGCCATCTTCCTTGCGCCGGTCCCGGCATTGGCGCAAACCGACACGTATTCACGAGTGTCCTTTTCAGCCTGGCAGATGTACGACACGAACTTATTTGCCACCCCGATGTCTGGAAAACCGCAGGCCGACCTGATCACCCGGTTCGGTCCCACGCTCGAGGCGGGCTATCTATCCGTTCCGATCGAATTGGACGCCCGCTATGAAATGCACGCGGAGCGGTATGTCAATCATCCGGACCTCAACGAGAACCTGGCGCGTCACGACGCCATCGTCGGCCTGCGGTACCTCCCGAACGAGCGCTTTCGCGTGAGCATGAACGCGCAGTTCGTCCGCACGCAAAACCCGGCGGAGCTCAACATCCAGAGTCAGCTCAGCGTCGGCCGCGCGCCGGCGCAGCGGCTCGGCTTCACGTCCACGGCTTCCTACAACTGGAGCGAGGCGACCAGGATCACCGCCGGTCACATGTTCGGACGCGACGAGCTTTCCGAATTGACCAGTGTGACCAACAGTTTGCAGTTGGGCATTCGCCGCCGCACCAGCGATCGATCCAGCTACCGCGTCGATTACGAGCTTCGCCAGGTCGATTTCGGTCTCGAGTCGCCAATCGTGTCGCACGTGATCACGGCGGGCCGCACCTATTCGATCACCCCGCGCACCGGTTTCGAAATCGTGGCCGGGCCGCGCGTGACCGACGGCGCCATTCGCCCGGAGATCATGGCGGCGTTGAGCCGGCAGCTGTCGTGGGGCGAGCTCTCGCTGTCGTACTCCACGACAGAATTGACGGCCATCGGCGAACAGGGACTGATCGGCGTCCATCGCATCGCCGGCACCGGCAGATATCGCCCCACGCACCGCCTGACACTGGGAGCCACGCCGGCCTTTGCTCACAACGCGCAGGGCGACCGGCGCGCGCCCGTCTACTCGCTGGAGATTGAGTCGGCATTCGAAATGAATCGCCGGCTGTCGCTGGGCGCGTGGGGCAGGATCGCGCGGCAGGACGGAACGCTTTCGGGGCCGCGCGACCGCATTGCGGCCCGGAGTCTCGGGGTGAAACTCCTGCTCACGCTGCCGCGCAGCGCAGGAGGCGACGCAACCGGTCGCTCGCCATCGTGACCGAGGGTTGCTGAAGCCTTGGCGACACGAGAGCGGCGATGGTGGAGCCGGACGTCGCTGGCCGGCCATGTGCTCATCGACATTGGCGCCGGTACCGCGCGGCTGCTCGACATCAGCTATGGCGGGTTCCGCCTCGAATCCAAGACCTTGCACCTTCACCCAATCCTGAAACTGGAGCTGCCGGTGCTGGGCCTGTCGTTGAATGCCCGGCGCGTCTGGAGCAATCGCACCAATATCGAGACGGTATGGTCGTGCGGCGCCGCGCTGGTGGCGCCGAACGATTCCGAAGGCACTCAACGCTGGCGCCGGCTGGTCGACACCATTCGCGATGGCTCGCCGGTCAGCTCGTTCCGTCCAAAGCACTAAGCCTCCCCACAGGACTCATGGAGCGGATTCTCATTCTCGGTATGTCGCCGCTGGCCGAACAGCTCGTGCGCGAAATCGCGCGGCGGCCCAACGGCCGTCACCTGGTGGTGGGTGTGCTCGACGATGTGCCGGCACCGCCCAACCACTTCGCCAGCAGCCTGTTTGTCGGCCGCTTGCGGGATCTCCCGCGGGTCGTCGACAGCGTGCGGCCGCATCGAGTGGTTGTCGCATTATCGGAGCGCCGCGGCACGGCGCCGATGCGCGCGCTCCTCGAAACCTACGTATCTCACGGTGTCGTGATTGAGGACGTGACGGAGTTCTACGAACGCGTGACCGGGAAGCTGGCACTGGAATGGCTCACGCCGATGCGGGTGATTGCCTCGCGCCGGTTTCAACCGTCGGCGCGGCAGCGCTACTGCGCCCGCCTGTTCAGCGGCCTCGTCGCGCTTGCCGCGCTCGTCGTGCTGGCGCCGCTGCTGGCCGTGATTGCCCTGGCCATCAAGCTCGATTCGCCGGGGCCGGTGCTGTTTGCGCAGAAGCGCGTCGGGCTGCGCGGCCGGCCCTTTACGTTGCTGAAGTTCAGATCCATGCGGCACGGGCCGGCCCGGCGATCCGAATGGGAAGGCGACAACCGCGATCACGTCACGCGCGTCGGCAAGTGGCTGCGGCGGTTCCGCCTCGACGAGCTGCCGCAGTTCATCAACATCGTTCGCGGCGAGATGAACCTGGTCGGCCCGCGGCCGCACCCGGTCACCAACCTCGAGCTGTTGACGCTGGTCGCGCGCAACCTCAGCGACGTCGCGGGCTTCGCGATCGGCTGCTACGCGCTGCGCCTGGTCGTGCCGCCCGGTCTCACTGGCTGGGCCCAGGTGCGGTACCGCTACGCCAACAACCTCGACGAAGAAATTGAAAAGCTTCGCTACGACTTGCATTACGTCAAACACATGTCGCCGTGGCTCGATCTGCGCATCCTCGCCGAAACCATCGGCGTGATGCTGCGCGGCCGCGGCGCAGAGGAGTCGGGGAGTGCCAACACGATGACGGTCGCGCACGCGCGGGCATGGAAGGTGCTCACGCGGCTCGGGCTCCTCGGGTTGCTGCTCGCGCTCCCCGCGCCAACGCTCGCGCAACAAGGGTCGGTGCCGGAAGAGGATGTGCCACCGGCCAGGTACGAGTACCTGATCGGCCCCGCCGACGTCCTCGAGATCTCGGTCTGGCAGAACAAGGAAATCAGCCGCACCGTGCCGGTCCGTCCCGACGGCAAGATCTCGCTGCCGGTGCTGAACGACGTGCAGGCCGCCGGACTTACCCCCATCGCGCTGCAGCAGATTCTCACCAGGGCGCTCGCCCCCTACATCCAGACGCCGGAAGTCTCGGTGATCGTGAGGGAAGTGCACAGCTTCAACGTGTCGGTGATCGGCCACGTGAAAACACCTGGCCGTCACGAATTGACAGGTCGAGTCACGGTACTCGACGTGCTCGCGATGGCCGGGGGCCTGACCGAGTATGCGGACCGCGGAAGGATTCTGATCCTTCGGCGCGACGGCGATGTCACGAAGCAGATCCCGTTTGCCTACGACAAGCTCACCCCTGGCAATGGGTCGAAAGGCCAGGTCAACTTCTTTGTCCAACCAGACGACATCATCTTGGTCCGATGACACACGCGAATTGCCCGGTGTGCGGGCAGGAGGAATGCGGACTGCACGACAGCCTGCTGTCGTTCGCGCATCTCCTGAACCCGCTGGCGCTGATCGCCCTGACACTGCTGGGTGGATTGGCGGCGATGGCCGTGGCGCTCGCGAAATGAGCGCGCCGGCCGAGCCCGCTTCCGCGCTGGCGCCTGACGTCGTCCTGGATGTCTGGCGCCGCCGCAAGTGGATCGGCATCGTCGTGTTCGTGATCGTGCTGGCCGGCGCGATCGCCGCCGTGGTGTCGCTGCCGAACCTCTACCGCGCCTCCGCCACCGTGCTCGTCGAGCGGCCGCGGGTGTCCGAAGCCTTCGTGCGCCAGTCGGTCACCGCGGAGCTGGAGACCAGAATCCAGACCATTCACCGCCAGGTGATGAGCCGCGCGCGGTTGACCGATGTCATCAATCGCCTCGGTCTCTACCCGAATCTCAGGGGCGTCGTGCCGATCGATGCGCTCGTGGAACGGCTCCGGCTCGAAGCGCAGCTGCGCATGCAGGGCGTGGAGCAGTCCACCGGCCGCAACGAGACCATCGCCTTCACCTTGAGCTATACCGGCCGCGATCCGCAGCTCGTGGCACAGGTCGCCAACACGCTCGCGTCCTACTACGTGGAAGGCAATACCCAAAGCCGCGAACGGCAGGCAACCGAGACGGCCGAGTTCCTCAAGGCACGGCTGGCGGAAGTCAAACATGAACTCGACCTCGAGGAGCGGCGCGCGAACGACAGCAAGGCGCGGCGCACGGCCGAACAGCAGCAGGTCGAGGCGAGCCTGACCGCGCTGGAGCGGCTGAATACCCAACTGCGTTTGAATAACGAGTCGCAGATCCGCGCGCTCGAACGCCGCCAGCGGCTCGAGCAGCAGCTGGCTGAAGCGGAGTCGGCGCCGCCGGTGGCGCTGGCGCCCGATAGTGATGCCGCACAGCTGAAGAAGCTCAAAGAGGAGCTGGCCGAGGCGCGCCGGCAGTACAGCGAGCAGTATCCCGAGGTGATTCGCCTGAAGACGGCGATTGCCGCGATGGAGCGCGAGAGTGCGCCGAAGGCGACCAGCGGAACCAATGGCCGTGGCACCGAAACGGCGTCAGGCACCGCGGCCAGTCGATTCGCCAGGCAGTCGCTCACCAGTGTCGAAAGCGAACTGAAGGGCCTCAAGGAAGAGGAATCTTCGCTTCGCAACCTGATTGCCGGACACGAAGCGCGCGTCGACGGCGCAGTCAACCTCCGCCAGGAGGCGCAGCCACCCTCGCTGGCTTACGACTCGGTCAACGAGCGGTACCAGAACCTGCTGAAGCGGTCGGAAGAAGCGCAGCTGGCAGAGAACCTCGAGCGCGGCCAGAACACCGAGCAGTTTCGGATTCTCGATGCGGCGATTGCGCCGCTCAGCCCGGCCGCACCGAATCGCCTGTGGCTGCTGTTGATGGGTGTCGTCGCCGCAACGGCACTTGGCTTCGCGGCGATCATCGCCTTTGAAAAGTTCGACACCTCATTTCATACCATCGATGAACTGCAGGCGTTCACCAGCCTGCCGACGCTGGCGCGGATTCGCCTGATTCCCAGCCGCACGCGGACACGGCGCCAGCGCCTTCGCTTCGTGCTCTTTGCCGCGGCCGCCATCGTCGGCGCCACCGTCGCCATGGCCGGCGCCTATTACGTGGCCGGGAATAACGAAGACCTCGTACGGATGACGGCGCGGAGCGGCAATTGAGTATGGTTGAGATCAATCCTGTCGACGAATTGGTCAGTTTCGTCGCGCCCTCGTCACTCGAGGCCGATCAGTACCGGATGCTGCGCCACGCTGTTGAGCGCCTGCATGAGGAGGCCGGCCACCAGGTGTTCGGTGTCACCAGCGCGGGCGCCGGCGACGGCAAGACGGTCACGACCCTGAACCTTGCGGGTTCGCTGGCGCAGTCGGCCACCACTCGCGTGCTGGTGGTCTGTGCGGATCTGCACCGCGAGACCGCGACGCAGTACCTCGGATTGACGCGCCAGGGATCGCCCGGCCTCGCCGAGGCGCTTGCCGACAGCCGCCTCGAGCTCCGCCAGGTCACCGCGCATCTCGATACGCTCAACATCTCGATTGTGCCCGCCGGCAGCGCGCAGACGCGCCCCTACGAGCTGCTGGCGTCGCCGCGACTCGAAATGCTGCTCGACGAAGCGCGGCGCCAGTTCGACTACGTGCTGGTCGATACCCCGCCGATTGCGCCGCTCGCTGATTGCCGTCTGCTGGGACGCTGGGTCGACGGATTCATCCTGGTCGTGGCGGCGAACAAGACACCGCGCAAGCTCCTCGGCGAAGCGCTCAACGTGCTGCACTCCGCCAGGGTCTTTGGCGTGGTGTTCAACGGCGACGAACAGCAACTGTCGCCCTACTACGGGTACTACTCTCACTACCACCAGCCGTCGACCACGCGGTCGTCGCCGTGGTGGCGCAAAGACCGCTAGCTCTCACACGTTCATTCACACAACCACGGAGGTCATCATGCGGATTCGAAAGACTTCACGTTGGAGTCTCACGGCGGCAGCTATCTGCGCCATGGGTCTCCTCTGGCCGGCCCCCGGCGCCGCCCAGACCGTCACCGGACACGCACGCGCGGTGCAGGCCACCACCGCGTCATCAGGCAGCGTGACGCTCGCCGACACCGGGACGCTCGGCGGGCCCACCGACGCCCGCGAGTCCTCGCAAGATACCGGATCGATCCCGGCAGTACTGAACGGTGAAGCGCTTCACGCCGCCACCATCGGCTGGGACGATCAGGTCTCGTCCGAGGCGTCGGTCACCGACTTCTCGGTCACCGTTGGAGGCAACACCATCACCGCTGAACTCGCTCTGGCGCGAGTCATTGCGGCCAGAGGCTCCGCACGGACTCGCACTTCGATCGTCCAGGGCCTCACCATCAACGGCGCGGCGGTTGCGGTCACCGACCGTGCCAACCAGAGCATCACGATTCCCGGCGGCACGCTCGTGATCAACGAGCAGGCCGGAAACGTGGTGAACGCCCTTCACATCGTCATTAACGGCGAAGCCGACGTCGTAATTGCGTCCGCCAGCGCCAGCGCGCAATAGGAGAACTGACCATGCGTAACTTCATTGGTGCGGTCCTCGCGACCGGCATTGCCGTAGCACTCCTGACGCTTTCGGCCGAACGCACGATCAGTGCGCACCCGATGCCATGTGACTTCCTCACTGGCGGCGGATTCATCATTACCACCGGTGGCGGTATCCACGAGCCCGCCAAGGGCAACTTCGGAGTGGGCGGCGGCTGCAAGCACGGATTGCCGACCTGGGGCCATCTCGAGTACCACGATCACGGCAACGGTCTCAATGTGCATTGGACGACGATCACCGCGTATCTGGCTGAAGGCGACGGCCTCGGCGACACCAGCACCGATCCGAAGACGAAGCAGCCCACCGGCACCCGCCTGATCTGCGGCACCGCTCGAACCAACCTGTTCGGCGACGTCGACTTCATGGTTCGGGCCAGCGACAAGGGTGAACCCGGGGTCAACGACGAGTTCGACCTCCGGCTCTCGCAGGGCGCATTGCTCGTCTACGCGACCGACGCGGACGGCACTCACAAACTGCTGAACGACGGCAACGGCGGCGGCGGCAACATCCAGCTTCACAAACCGAATCCTTCGACGTTTGGCGAGCTCGGTGGTGTCTGTCCTGCCCGTGCCGCGACGTTCTAGAGGCCACTCATGTTCAAGCCCCCTCACACAACTTGGACGCTCCTGATTGCGATGCTGGCAGCAGCATCGCTTCAGCTGCAGGCGCGCGTCGTGTCGTTCGCGCCCGGCGACGTATTCGTGTCACTCGAGTACGGCCCCGTGCAATGGCACCTGGCTGACGGCACGCTCCGGCAAATCCTGATTCCCACCGTGCCCGGACTCGGCGAAGGGATGGCGTTCGATGCGAGCGGCAACCTGCATATCGCCCGCTGGTGTGTCGACAGTCCGTGTGAACACACCGGCAACACGGTTGAAAAGTTCAACGTGCTCGGGCAGTCGATGGGAGAGGTCGGCAGCAACTTCAACTGCAATCCGCACACTATCGACTTCGATGCGGCAGGCTCGGCCTACGTGGGCCAGGCCGGTTGCCGGCGCACGATCCTGAAGTTTGTCCAGAGTGAAAATCAGCCGACGGAACACTTCGTCGCCGACGAGGGCGGCGGCGTTTTCTGGATGGATCTTGCCGACGACAACTGCACGATGTTCTACACGTCGATCGGCCCCAACGTGAAGCGCTACGACATGTGCACCGACACGCAGCTGCCGGATTTCAATGCCGGACCGCTGCCGGGCGCGTTCACTCACGACCTGCGCGTACTGCCTGACGGCGGGGTGCTGGTCTCGAACGCGGGCGTGATCGCGCGGCTCGATCAGTTCGGCGTCGTGACGCGCACCTACGACGTGCCCGGCGAAGGCGCGCTGTGGGCCGGGCTCGATTTGGCAGACAACAACACGACGTTCTGGGTGGCCAATTACTTCTCGTCGATCGTCCACAAGTTCAATCTCGACGATGGCACACATCTCGCCAGTTTCAGCACCGGCACGCCCCCGAACTCGGCCGTCGCCGTCAGGGTGATGCGATGAACACATTCGACAAGCGATGCGCGGTACCCCTCCTGCTGATCGGAACGCTGGCTGCCCTGACGCTGCACCTGGATGCGCGCCAGCTGCCGCTCCCGCCGCCCCCGATTCCGATCCCGATCCAACTCCCAATCCTTTCATTCGCGCCCGGCGACGTGTTCGTGTCGCTGGAACCCGGCCCGGTGCAGTGGCGCACCAGGGACGGCCTGCTCACGCGCGTCCTGCCGCAAAACGTACCCGGCACCGGAGAGGGCATGACGTTCGACGCCAGCGGCAACCTCTACGTGACCCGCTGGTGTGTGGACCCTTTCTGCGGACAAGGTGATACCGGCAGCGTGGAAAAGTACAGCGACACGGGATCGCCGTTGGGCGAAGTGGGCCCGGCGGCCAGCTGTGGGCCGCACACGATCCTGTTCGCGTCGCCCGGCACCTTCTACGTCGGCCTGGCCGGCTGCGACAAGACCATCGTGAAGACACCGCTTAACAGCACGATCACCGCTGCATACCGGGTGGCCGAGGAGTTCTACGGCGTCTTCTGGATGGATCTGGGCAACGACGACTGCACGATGTTCTACACGTCGTATGGCCCGAACGTGAAGCGCTACGACGTGTGCGGCAACAACCAGCTGTCCAACTTCAACGCGGCTCCGCTCCCCGGCGGTGTTGGGCACGATCTGCGCGTGCTGCCTGACGGCGGTGTGCTCGTCTCCAGCGGCCAGATGATCGCCCGGCTCAACGCCAGCGGCGTGGTCACGCGGACCTACGAAGTGCCCGGCGAAACAGCGTATTGGACCGGGCTCGATCTGGTCGGTGACGGCACGTTCTGGGCCGGCAACTACCTGTCCTCCAACGTCCACAGGTTCAACCTTGCGGATGGAACGCGCCTCGAGTCCTTCAACACCGGCACGCCGGCGAACACCGTCGTCGGCGTCAGGGTGATGCGGTGAGCCGGATCATGCCGGACCCGTCTTCGATCGAGGTCTTTGCGACCTGACCGCCCTCGTCCGGATTCTCTCGGGAGGAGTACCTCGATCGTGTGACGCAGGTGGCGAAGTGGAGTGATGAGGCCGGCTGCAAGGGCATTCTCGTCTACTCGGACAACAGCCTCCTGGATGCCTGGCTGCTATCTCAGATCATCATCCAGCAGACGAAGAGCCTCTGTCCTCTGGTGGCGGTGCAACCGGTCTACATGCATCCGTACGCGGTGGCCAAGCACATCACCTCGCTCGCGCACCTGTATGGCCGGCAGGTGTACCTCAACATGGTCGCCGGTGGATTCAAGAACGATCTCGAAGCGCTGAACGACAAGACGCCGCACGATCTGCGCTACGCGCGCCTGATCGAATACACCACGGTCATCATGCGGTTGCTGACAGAGGCGGCCGTCGATTTTCAGGGCGAGTTCCACACGGTCTCGAAGCTGAAACTGACGCCGCCGTTGCCGCAGACGCTGGTCCCCGGCGTGTTCGTATCCGGTTCGTCTGATGCGGGCCTGGCCGCGGCCAGGGCACTCAACGCCACCGCGATCAAGTATCCGAAACCCGCGGCGGAGGAAGATCCGGCCAAGGACGATCTGATCAACCCCGGCATTCGCGTCGGCATCATTGCCCGCGCGGCTGCCGCCGAGGCGTGGCGCGTCGCGCGTGAGCGTTTTCCTGAAGACCGCAAGGGCCAGCTGACGAGGAACCTGGCCTCGAAGGTTTCGGATTCGGTGTGGCACAAGGAGCTGTCGGAACGCGAAGACACCGGCGAGAGCAGTCCGTACTGGCTGGTGCCGTTCCACAACTACAAGACGATGTGTCCGTATCTCGTCGGCAGTTATGACCAGGTGGCCGACGAGCTCGCGCGGTACTTCAACGCCGGCTACCGCACGGTGATCCTCGACATCCCGCCCGATGCCGAAGAGCTGACCCACACGTTCGCGGCGTTCAATCGCGCCACGCAACCAGCACTGCAATGACGAGACGGTTACAGGACTGGGTGATAGAGCAGGCTGAGCGAAGGCCCGAGTCGCCGGCCGTGGTGTCGAGAGAGGCGACGCTGACCTACGCCGAGCTCGACACGCTTTCCACTCAGCTGGCGATGCTGCTCAAAGAAGCCGGCTGCAAGCGATTCGATCGCGTCGCGCTGTTGATGCCCACTTCGCCGGCGGCGATCGTCGGCCTGCTCGGGATTTACAAGGCGGATTGCCTCTACGTTCCCGTGGACACCGCGAGTCCTGTCAGCCGCCTCAAGAAGATCCTGGAGTCGTGCGAGAACCAGTGGATCCTGGCAGCGGGACCGGTGACTCCGGTTCTCAAAGAGTTGTTCGAGGACGACACCTGGCGCCAGCGCTTGCGCATCGGCTGGCTCGAAGACGACCGGCCGGTCGACGTCGACGTCGAGTTCACTCTCACCGACGTGGCACTAGCCCCCGCCGGCCACGTCGCGGCGCAGAATGAGTCCACCGATCCATCGCACATCCTGTTCACGTCGGGATCGACCGGCATGCCGAAGGGCGTCGTGCTCACGCATGCCAACGTGATCCATTTCATCGAGTGGGCGACGAAGTACTTCGGCATGGATTCGTCGGATCGGGCCTGCGCGCATCCGCCGCTGCACTTCGACATGTCGATGCTGGACATCTTCAGCATGATGGCGGTGGGTGGCCAGCTGCACCTGATGCCGCGCGACCTCAATCCGCTGCCGACCACGCTGGCGGAATTCATCCGGTCGGCGGAGCTCACGCAGTGGTACTCGGTGCCGCCGGTCCTGAATTACCTCGCCAAATTCGACGCCGTCCGGTTCAACGACTTCCCGGCGATGCGACGCGTGCTGTGGTGCGGCGATGTGCTGCCGACGCCGGCGCTGATTTATTGGATGCAGCGCCTGCCGCACGTGACGTTCGCCAACCTCTACGGCCCGACCGAAGCGGCCATCTCGAGCAGCTATTACACCGTGCCCGAGTGCCCGCTGGACCCGCAGGCGTCGATTCCCATCGGCACCGCATGCGCGGGCGAAGAGCTGCTGGTCCTCGATGAATCGCTGCGGCCGGTGCCTCCCGGCGAAACCGGCGACCTCTACATCGGCGGCGTTGGACTCGCCACCGGCTACTGGCGCGATCCCGAACGAACCGCGGCGGCCTTCGTGCGGCATCCCGAGCAGCCGTCGGAGCGGATCTACAAGACCGGCGACCTCGCCCGGGTCGGCGACGACGGCCTGGTCTATTTCCTCGGGCGCAGCGACTTTCAGATCAAGAGCCGCGGCTATCGCATCGAGCTTGGCGAAATCGAAGCAGGACTGAATGCGATTCCCGGCATTCAAGAGTGCGCGGTGGTCGCCGTCGGAACGGAGGCGTTCGAGGGTCTCTCGATCTGTTGCGGCTACGTGCCGGCCGCGGGCGCCGCCCTCACACCGGCTTTTGTCCGCCGCGAGTTGGGCCGGCTGGTGCCGTCGTACATGTTGCCGACGCGGTGGCGCGCCTTCGAGAGTTTTCCGAGGAACGCGAGCGGCAAGATCGATCGCCGCCGGATCAAGGACGCATTCGAGGAACAGGTTGAGGCGCATGCAGCTCAAACCGCTTGATTCACCGCCGTTGCTGCAGCTCGTCGCGGGCTGGCTTTCGCAAAAAGAGAATTACCAGTGGCTGGACTTTGGCGACGGCCGCCAGACGGTCAGCCCGGAGTGGCTCAAGATCGCCATGCAGCGCGGCACGTTGGTCCTGCGCGTATTCACCTCCGATCTCGACGATCAGCCGATCGGCGTCGTCGGCCTCGCCAGCGTGAACCGAAATTTCAAGACCGCCCAGTTCTTGATCGTGGTCGGCGACCGGACCTATGCGAAGCAGGGCTACGCGACCCGGGCGGGCCTGGCGATGCTGACCATCGGATTCCGGGAGCTCGGCCTGAACTCCATCCACACGTGGATTGTCGAGGGCAACCACTCCGTCCATCTCGCCCGCAACTTGAATTTCAAGCCGATCGGCCGGCAGCGGCAGTGCCATTTCATCGACGGCCGTTCCTACGACCGGCTCTGGTACGACGTGCTGGCCAGTGAACACCAGGAGACAGCAGATGTCCGACATCAACACATTGCGTGAGCGTATTGCCGGCGTGTTCGCGTCGGCGCTTCATCTCGAGGTGCCGTCGTTCGACACGGACTTGTTCGACACCGGCGTGCTCGACTCGCTGGCGTTCGTCGAGTTGCTGTTGCAGCTCGAACGTGAATTTGGCGTCACGACCTCGGTCGACGATCTGGAGGTTGAGAACTTTCGATCCATCAGCACGATTGCCGATTTCGTCCACGCGAGGACGAACCGGCTCCTGGCGTTCGGCGGCTGAACCACTTCGATTTCGTTCTCTGCACTGCTCGAAAGGAACTCCCCGTGAATACCTCGACTCAATCAACAGTTCGGCGCGCCGTGTACTATCGACGTGCGGCAGCGCTGCTCCTGGTGCTTGGTTCGGTGTGCCTGTTGACGCCACGGACATCGGCACAACTCGGCAGCCTGGTGGTGGCGATCACGTCGCCCGCCTCCGGCGCCACCGTGTCGGGGAGTATTCCGGTCAACGCCAGCGTCACCATTGTCGGCATGCTGACCGTGGCGCAGGTCCAGTTCAAACTGGATAGCGTCAATCTCGGCGCGCCGGATACCAGCTCGCCCTATTCGATCTCCTGGGACACGAAGACGGCGAGCAACGGTTCGCACACGTTGACGGCAGTGGCGCGTGACGGGTTCGGCGTGGACTGGACGTCACAGCCGGTCAGCGTGACGGTATTCAACGACGTGACCCCGCCGGCAGTCTCGATCACGTCGCCGGCAACCGGTGCCAACCTCCGCGGCGCGATCACCGTAACTGCCACCGCTTCCGACAACGTCGGCGTCAGCGGCGTGCAATTCCGGCTCGATGGCGCCAATCTCGGCGCTGAAGATACTGACGCGCCGTATTCGAGTCCGTGGAACACGGCGACGGCGGCGAACGGGTCGCACACGTTGACCGCGATCGCCCGGGACGCCGCCGGCAACACGACGACTGCAGCGAGTATCTCCGTCGTGGTGGACAACCTGGCGCCAGCCGTCAGCATGACGTCGCCGGCCGCCGGCAGCACTGTTCGAGGCGCAATCACCGTCAGTGCCAACGCCGCCGACAACATTGCGGTCGCTGGGGTCCAGTTCTTCGTCGACGGCGCACCGCTCGGCGCTGAAGATCTGATCGCTCCTTACGAGGCGGGGTGGAACACCACCGGAGCCAGCAATGCCTCGCATGTGGTAACCGCCACTGCGCGCGATGCGGTGGGCAACGTGACGACCTCGGCGGGCGTCACGGTGACCGTCGACAACAGCGTGCCGGCGGTCACCATCACTTCGCCCGCGGCGGGCGCCACCGTTTCGGGAACGATTTCGGTCAGCGCGAATGCCTCGGACGACGTCGCCGTCGCCGGTGTGAAGTTTTTCGTCGACGGGGCGATGCTCGGCGTGGAAGTCACGAGTGCGCCCTTCGCCGTGAGCTGGGATACTACCGCCGCGAGCGGCGGTTCGAAGGTCCTGACGGCGGTGGCCCGCGATACGGCGGGAAACACGGCGACCTCGGCACCCGTCACGGTCACGGTTCTCAACGACGCTACGGCGCCAACGGTGGGCATCACGTCGCCGGCCAATGGCGCGACGGTGAGTGCGGCGATCACTGTGACCGCCGACGCTGCTGACAACGTCGCGGTCGCCGGTGTTCAATTCAGGCTCGACGGCGCGATGCTCGGCATCGAAGATACCAGCGCGCCCTACAGCGTTGCCTGGGACACCGCGGCTGCCAGCAACGGCTCGCATACCTTGACGGCAGTGGCTCGCGATACCGCCGGAAACGTGACGACCTCCGCAACCGTCACGGTCACGGTTCAAAACGACGCCACTGCGCCAACGGTGGCCATCACGTCGCCTCTGAATGGCGCGACCGTGAGTGCGGCGATCATCGTGAGCGCCGACGCTGCCGACAACATCGCCGTCGCCGGTGTGCAATTCTTCCTCGACGGCGTTGCGCTCGGCGGTGAAGACACCACGGCGCCGTACTCAGCGGCCTGGGATACGACGACGTCGACCGATGCATCGCACACGCTGACCGCAACGGCGCGTGATGGCGCCGGCAATACTTCGACGTCGGCGTCGATCACAGTGACCGTATCGAATCAGGCAACGAGCACGGTGACGCGCGTCGAAGACAGCGGCGCGGGAATCAGCTACACGCCGGCAGCTTCGTGGATTGAGGGGTACACCGGCGGGTTCGCGTGGAGCGGCGGCACGGCCGCCCTCGGCTTCAACGCCGGCCAGCGCGCGACCCTGACTTTCACCGGCACGGAAGTGCGTTGGATCGGGTTCCGCGGGCCGCAGACCGGCATCGCCAACGTGTTCCTCGATGGCGCGCTGGTCGCGACGGTCGATGCGTATAACCCGACCGAGGTTCTCCAGGCGCCGCTCTACTCGACCAGCGGGCTGGCCAACGGCCCCCACACGCTGGCGATCGAAGTCACGCGAACCAAGAATGCGGCAGCCAGCGACTATTACGTCGTCGTCGATGCGTTCGACGTCACCGCCCCGGGCGGCGGAGGTCCGCCGGACACGACGGCCCCCAGCGTCAGTATCAGCGCCCCCGCGGGCGGCGCCACGGTCTCCGGGACGATCACGGTCACGGCGAACGCGTCCGACAACGTCGGCGTGGCGGGAGTGAAGCTGTTCGTCGATGGCGCCCAGGTCGGTGCTGAAGATGCCGCCGCTCCTTACGCGCTCTCGTGGGCGACGGCCACGGCGACTAACGGCGCGCATACGCTCACGGCGGTCGCGCGCGACAGCGCGGGTAACACCACCACGTCCGCATCCGTCAGCGTGACCGTGTCCAACACGAGCACACCTCCGGCAGCGTCGGCGACGCGTATCGAAGATACCGACCTGTCGATCACCTACACACCAGGGACGACGGCGCCCGGACAGCCACCGAACTGGTTCAGCGGCAGCCGGAGCCGCGGGTGGAGCGACGGCACCGCGACGTTCAACCGCTCGGCGGGCGCTCGCGCGACGGTGGCATTCAACGGTACCTCGATCACCTGGATCGGCTTCCGCGCCTTCTGGGCAGGGATCGCGCGCGTCTACGTTGACGGCGCCTTCATCGCCGAAGTCGATATGTTCCTGCCGCCGTGCACGCCCGAACAGCGCGCGCAGGGATGCATCGATGAGGACGATCAGGCGCCGGTGTTCACGGCGTCCGCTCTTGCGCCCGGGCCGCACACGCTGACGGTTGAACCCACTGGCACAAAGAATTCTGGCTCCATCGACTACGCGGTCGTGGTAGACGCGTTCGACGTGGCGCCGGCCCATCCACCGGCGGCGCATGGCACGCGCCTCGAGGACACCAGTGCCAGCATGAGCTACACGGCAGGGTGGACGCAGGGCGATACCACTTCACCATGGAGCGGAACGACTGCTGCGATTGCAGCCACGGCCGGCGCGCGCGCGACGGTGACGTTCGTCGGCACCGAGGTCAGCTGGGTCGGGCGGCGCGCCCCGCAGTCCGGCATCGCGCGCGTCTACCTCGACGGCAGCTTCCAGGCCGAGATCGATCTGTATTACGAGACGGAAATCCAGGGCGTCGTGTACCTGACGACCGGCCTCGCGCCCGGCACGCACACGCTGGCAGTCGAGGCGACGGGGTTGAAGAACAGCAGGGCCACCGGTACTAACGTCGTGGTCGATGCCTTCGACGTGCGGTCTCGTTTCGAAGAGCATGACGCTCGAGCGACTTACACCGGCGCCTGGTTGCAGGGATTCATGGACGCGAACTGGAGCGGCACGTCGCCGAACAACGGCGGCGGCACTGCGGCTCGATCGTCGACGGCCGGCGCACAGGTGGAATTTGCTTTCAGCGGCACGGAAGTGCGGTTGATTGCGATGCGCGCGCCATACGCCGGGATCGTGGACGTCTTCCTGGATGGCGCGTTGATGGAACGTGTTGACCTGTATGCGTCGGCCGAAGCGGTTCAGTCGACGGTCTTCACGGCAACCGGTCTCGCGGGGGGATCGCACACGCTGCGGGTCGAGGTCACCGGACTCAAGAACGCCGCTGCCACTGGCGCGTTCGTGTTCATCGATGCGTTCGATGTGGTACTGCCGCAACCGGCGCCCGCTATCACGCGCGTGCAGCAAAACGATGCCGCCGTGGTGTATACCCCGCCGCCGGATGCGGAGGGCTGGGGGCAGAGCAGTCCCAACTACTATTACAGCGGTCGAACCATTGCACTGGCTTCGAATGCCGGGGCGCGTGCGACGTTCACCTTCACCGGGACCGGCGTGCGCTGGATCGGTCAGCGCCGCCGGGACGCGGGCATGGCGCGCGTTTACATTGACAGCGTCTTGATTGGCTCGATCGATCTGTTCGTGCCTGTTCAGGATGAATTCCAGGCCGCCGTCTTCAGCGCCACAGGACTGAGCGCCGGCACACATACCCTGACGATTGAAGTCACCGGTACCAAGCATGGTGGCAGCCTGTGCACGTTCAGTCCGGGCCCGTCGCCGCCGCCCTGCTCGGGTGGCTACATCGTCGTCGTCGACGCGTTCGACATCTATCCGAACTAGCTCACTTCCGTCCGCAGCTCATCCATCCCCCCAATGAGAATCGGTCGAACTCTGCCTCCGGCTGCGGCGCCTGTGCGCTGCGCCGATCTGTGTCACGGACTGCTCGGCATGCTGTCGCCCGAGCGCTCGATCCGAGCGCTCGAGGACAGCATCCGCGAGTACTTCGGCACCAGGCACGTGTGTCTCGTCTCGTCGGGCAAGGCGGCGATCACGCTGACGTTGACGGCGTTGAAGGCGACGTCTGCCCGCACCGACGTCGTGATTCCCGCCTACACGTGTTATTCCATTCCCGGCGCGGTCCTGAGCGCGGGATTGCGGCCGGTGCTGTGCGACATCAACCCGTCCACGTTTGATTTCGATCACGAGCTGCTCGAGCGCACGCTCACCGACAACACCTTGTGTGTCGTCGCCCACCACCTGTTCGGCATCCCTTCCAA
>Ga0114129_10004735_pt1 | contig 19224 bp, 14 predicted proteins | sample RhiMetdeltSRZDD1_FD_80071 | JGI IMG/M metagenome (GOLD analysis project Ga0114129, IMG submission 80071) | Populus rhizosphere microbial communities from Tennessee, USA - Rhizosphere MetaG P. deltoides SRZDD1 (version 2) (version 2) | ecosystem: Host-associated > Plants > Roots > Rhizosphere >...
CCGGCGTTTCTATAAGTAGCGCCCACCCCCATCGTCACCAGCCCAGGAATTCGCAGAAACGACAAATCCCGGCAGTCGGTTGCGGCAGCGATCAGCGCCCCGTCCGCGACATTGTCCGCCATTACGGTAGCATCCAGTCTTCCGTCACAGACGGCATTAAGACCATCGGCAGTATCCCGATTCCGGATCAGCACCGATCGCGATAGAATGTCACCCGCCGCTCGCAGGGTTTGTGGATGAACATACGCCACGGTTTTCCCGCCGAGTTGCTGAAGATTGGTGATGCCGCTCGACTTTCGCGTCACCACCCAGAACCCGCGCGGCGGCATCTCGCCGGCCGATTACCTCGACCTGAAGGCCGATAGCCACGGATACGGCGAGGTGGCCGCCTACGGCCGATGGGACATGAGCCTGGCCGAACCCGGCAGGCCGGCCGAGATGGCCCTGGGCCTCCGCTCCTCCGCCAATCTCTTCTCAGCCCTGGGCGCCCGGCCTCTGCTCGGCCGCGCCTTCCGTCCCGATGAAGAAATCCTGGGGAACCACCGCGTCCTCATCATCAGTCACGGCTACTCGCAGAATCGCTTCGGCGGCGACGGCCGCATCATCGGCCGCACGGTTCGCGTCGACGGCGAGCCCCACCAGATCGTGGGTGTGCTGCCCGCCGACTTCAGCGACTGGCGCCATCTGGTCGGGATCGACTTCTACCGGCCGCTCGGGCTCGACGAGAAGGAAAGCCACGACCGCGAGTCCACCTGGCTGCGCCTCGTGGGACGCCGCTCGGCCGCCATCCCGCGCAAACAAGCCGAGGCGTTCATCGCCGACTTCGGCCGCCGACAGGCCGCCGACTTCCCCGCCGCCCACGCCGGCACCACGTGGAGCGCCGTACCGATCGACAATACCCTCGCCCCGCTGCAGGCCCGCCTCATGTTCGTCCTGCTGGTGGGGCTCTCCGGTTTCGTGGTGCTCATCGCCTGCTCCAACCTGGCGAACCTGCTCCTCGCCCGCACGATGGCCCGCGCTCGCGAGTTCGCGGTGCGCTCCGCCCTCGGCGCGTCGCGGGGACAGATGCTGCGCCCATTGTTCGTCGAGTCGCTCCTGCTGGCGTTGGCGGGCGGCGTCGGCGCCGTGTTCGTGGCCGTGTGGGGCATCGACTGGATCGCCGCTGCCAGTCGGGACGACAACGGCATCGGCATGATCTTCGGCCTCGATTGGTACGTGCTCGCCTGGACGTTCGGCGCCTGTCTCTTCACCGCCGTGAGCTTCGGCGTCGCCCCGGCGCTCTTCGCGCTGCGCCTCGACCCGAACAGCACCCTCAAGGCCGGCTCGCGCGGCAACACTGCCGATCGCGGCCATCGACGCTTCCGCCAGCTCCTGATCGTCGGCCAGTTCGCCCTCACCATGGTCTTGCTGGCGGGCGCCGGCCTCTTCGTGCGCGGCCTCCACGAGCTGAACAGCCGCCGATACGGATGGGAATCCGAGCACCTCGTCACCGGCACCATGCACTTGCCGACAGGCAAGTACGCCGGCCGCGAGGAGATCGTCGACTTCCAGCGCCGCGCCCTCGAACGTCTCGAAGCGCTGCCGGGCGTCGTCTCCGCCAGCGTCTCCTACTCGATGCCCTTCTTCCGGCTGACCGACGCCCGCAAATATGTCGTCGCCGGCCACGAGGCTCCCGAGCCCGGCAAAGAGCCCGTCGCCATGGTCAACGGCATCAGCCCGCGCTACTTCGAAACGGTCGGCACGCGCGTCCTCAGCGGACGCGCCTTTGGCGCCGGCGACACCGTCGACTCCCCCAGGGTTTTCATCGTCAACGAGGCCATGGCGCGTGGCCTGTTCGGTGGCGAGAACCCGCTCGGCCAGCGCATCGCCCAGGCCGGTGGCCCGACCCTCGAATGGGGAGAGATCGTCGGCGTCGTCGGCGACGTCCAATCCATCTACCCGGACCGCGTCACCGTCACCTACCAGCTCTACCAACCGATGGCGCAGGAGCCGCGGCCCGTGAACGATATCGCCGTGCGCACCGCCGGCCTCGCACCGGCCACGCTCGTGCCCAGCATCCGCACGACGATGGCGGAGCTCGACCCGGACTTGCCGCTGCGCAGGCTCCAGTCCGCCGACGCCACCGTGGTCCGCGCCAACTACGGCCTGGGCGTCCTCCGCAGCATGCTCTCCTCCCTGGCGGTGCTCGGGCTCGGGCTGGCGTGCCTGGGCATCTACGGCGTCGTGGCCCGCACCGTGGCCCAGCGCACCGGCGAGTTCGGCATCCGTCTGGCCCTGGGGGCGCAGGTGGCCGACATCGTGCGGCTGGTGCTGACTTCCGGGACGAAGCTCGCGCTCATCGGCTCGGCCGTCGGCCTGATCGGTGCCTTCGGCGTATCCCGCGCCGTCGCCGCGACATTTCCGGCGATGCAAGCGAACAGCATTCCCGTCTTGATCGGGGTCACCGTCCTGCTCGTCGCCATCGCCCAGGTCGCGTGCTACCTGCCGGCGAGGCACGCGTCGCGGATCAACCCGACGGAAACGCTCCGCGCGGAGTAGGCCTACTCTCGTTGCTTGCCGGTCACGGCGAAATGGACTCGCCGGCTCCGCGCCAGACACTCCTCATCGCTGCCGGCACACAGCGGCACTTCCTTGCCGAAGCTGACCGTGCGCAGCCGTGAGGCAGGGACACCCAGCGCGACCATCCGCTTGAGGACGGCCTTGAGCCGAGCTTCGCCCAGGCGCATGTTGTATTCGGGGTCGCCGCGGCTGTCGCAGTGCGCCTCGAGGGTGACCATCAGGAAATCGAACTTCTTGAGGACGGCGGCGTTCTTCTCGAGCACCGCGTTGTCGTCGGCGCGGATCTCGGCGCGGGCCTCGTCGAAGTAGACGGCCGCCAGCAGGTTCAGGCGATCGATCTCGTCGACGCGCATGAGGCGCAGGGCGTCGTAGGCGTCGTCCGGCGGTCGCGGCGTGGGCGTCGGCCGCGGCGTGGGCTCGACCCGCGCGCGTGGCCGCGCCTTCGCCGCCGCAGGCCGAGACCGTGGCCGAACGCGCGGCGTTTCGCCTCCGAGGGCTACGCCGATGAACGCCGTAACGGCGACGAACGACAGACAGAAGCGAAACACCTCACGCACGGGCATCGACCCATCGTAGCGCGTCGGGGGCGGGTCAGGCGTGGCGCTGGGTGGCGGCGTAGTCGGGATAGAGTCGCTCGATGCATTCCGGGCACATCCCGTGGCTGAAGTCGGCCTCCGAATGGCTCGCGATGTACGACTCCATCTGATTCCAATACCCCGAGTCGTCGCGGATCTTCTTGCAGCCCGCGCAGATCGGCAACATGCCGCGCAGCATCTTGATCTGGCCGACCGCCTCGTCGACCTTGCGGGCGAGCTCGACCGCTCGCCGCTTGTGCTCTCGTACCCGCGCCTTGTACGCGCCCACCAGCCCGAGGCCCAGGAGGACGGCGGCGACGGCCCGGGTCGAGCGCCGCTGGTACCAGTGCGGCCGCAGGATGAAACGCAGGGTGTCGCCGTTCTCGTTCCAGACGCCATCGCTGTTGCGGGCGAGGACGCGGAAGCGGTATGTCGCGGGCGGCAGGTTCGTGTAGTAGGCGATGCGTCGCGTCTTCGCATCCACCCACTGCGTGTCGAATCCCTCCAGCATGTAGCGAAACTGGACGAGCTCCGGCGCCAGGAAGCTGAGACCGGCGTACGCGATCTCGACCTCGCCCGTGCCGGCGGGAAAGGCGATCTCGGCCTTGGGTGTGTAGGCCTGCTTGTCCACGCGGATCTCTTCGATCCATACCGGTGGGGCGACGCGGTTCTTGGCGATGGCCTTCGGATCGACCACGGCCGCGCCAGCCCCGGTGGCGAACCAGACGCGGCCGTCGCCGTCCTTGGACGCGACGGCTTGATTGGGAACGACCATCGAGGTCGTCTTCAGGCCGCTTTCGGTGCCGAAGACGCGCGACGTGACTGTCGTCGCCTTGCCGTCGGCCACGTCGTTCAGCTCCTGCCGTGGCACACGCACGATGCCCCGCCCACACGACATCCACAGATAGCCGAAGTCGTCCTCGATGATCCGATAGAAGTAGTTCACGGGCAGCCCGTCTCGCGCGCCGAAGCTTCGAACCTGTCCGTCACGGATCCTCACGAGCCCGCGCCGCGTGGCCGCCCACACGAAGTCGTCCTTGTCTATGTAGATGGAGGCGACGGCGCTGCTCGGCAGTCCCTGCTCGACCGAATACAGCGTGGTCGCGTCGCCGCAGACACGCGCCAGCCCTCCGTCTTTCATCCCGATCCACACGCAGCCGGACCGGTCCTCGGCCAGGGCGCGCACGCGCACTCCCGGCAGCCGGTCCTTGGGAAAGGCCGTGAAGCGTCCGGCTCGATGGAGAAACACGCCGCGGCCGCCGTCGCCGAGCCAGAGGGTGCCGTCTCGCGCGACCAGGGCGGCGACGATCGATAGGCCTGGGCCCGATGGGGGCAGTCCCTCCATCGGCACCGGCACGAACGCCCCGGACGGCTGCTGTCGGAATAGCCCTCCGTCGCTGGCCGCCCAGACGACTCCGTCGCGATCCTCGAAAAGGGCGTTCGTGGCTCGCGACGCGCCGGGAAACTGGAAGGACGTACGCACGCCGTCCTGTTCTCGCTGCACGCCCCCGCTCTCCACACCCAGCCAGACGGCACCGCGGCTGTCCGAGAACACGGAGGGGACACGCAGCAGGCGCCCGTTCTGCTCCCCCACGCTCGCCACGGTGAAAGCGGCGTCGCGGATGCGGGCCAGACCCTCCATCCCCATGCCGACCCAGACACTGCCCTCGGAGTCCACGAACAGGGCCTCGTGGGTGCGGAACGAGGACACCTGCACCGTGCGATTCCCACTCACGCGCTCGATCGACGCGTCGAACCTCTCGACGTGCCCGGCGCGGGAGCGGAACAGCTGCGCCCAGGTGGCGATCCACAACGTGCCTTCCGGGTCGAGGCCCAGGGCCGCGACCTCCGGCGCATCCAGACCGTCCTTCACACCGATGGCGCCCTGCACCCGCCCCTTGAAACGAAGGACGCCGCTTTGGCCCGTCCCCAGCCACAGCCCACCGTCACCATCGCCGATGATGGCCGCCACGAGATCCCGCAGATGCTCGGGATCGGTGGCGGTGTGGTCCACGAGACGGCCGTCGGTGCTGACGGACGCGAGCCCTCGCTGCGTGCCGATCCAGACGACGCCGTCCCCATCGGTGTAGAGGGCGCGAATGTGCGCGTGCGGCAGGCCCTCCTTCACGCCGTAGGTCGTGAGCCGCCCGTCGAGCCGGCGCGTGAGGCCCTGCTCCGTGCCGATCCAGACGCTACCGTCCTTTCCGCACGCGAGAGCGGTGACGAAGTCGTTCGGCAGCCCTTCGCTCACGGAGTAGGTGGTGAACTTTCCCTCGTAGAGACGGCTCACCCCGCCTCCGTGGGTGCCGACCCACAGCCCGCCCTCGGGGTCTTCGGCGAGAGCGGCCACCTCGCTCTCACGAAGCTGCGCAGGGTCGCGATCGTCGAAGATCGTGAAGCGCACGCCGTCGAAGCGAGCCAGGCCGCCGCGGGTCCCGATCCAGAGATAGCCGTCGCGCGTCTGCCGGATGACGTAGACGTACCGTTGAGGGAGGCCCGAGTCTTCCTGCCAGAAGTCGACGATGGAGGGGGTGTTCCCGGCGCGGGGGTCGAGGGCGAACGCCGAGGAGGCCTGGCCGGCGAGAAGAGACAACGCCAGCACGGATTCTCGTACGGCCTTCACACCCGCGCGCATCCCCCGCCGACGAGAATACACCCGCGCGCGCCTGGCGAAGGCACGCCATGGACATCATGATGCCCACGATGTAGCATCATGATGTGCGCACGACATTGACGTTGGATGACGACGTGGCGGGAAAATTGAAGAGCGAAGCGCGGCAGTCCGGACGGTCCTTCCGGGATGTTGTCAACGACATCTTGCGGCGCGGCCTGGCCAGCCGCCGAGACACCAAGACAGGCACGCCCTTCAAAGTGGCCGCGCGCGACCTCGGCGAGCTCAGGCCAGGAGTGTCGATCGAAAGCGTGGCGGATCTGCTCGATCAGGTCGAGGGCGGTCGGCACCGTTGATTCTCATCGACGCGAACCTGCTGCTGTACGCATACCACCCGAGGTCCGAGCACCATGATGCGAGCCGCACGTGGCTCGAAGGTACGCTCTCCGGATCGGAGCTGGTCCGATTCGCCTGGCTCACCCTCTGGGCCTTCCTGAGAATCTCCACCAATCCGCGCGTCTACGAACGCCCTCTCTCCACATCGGAAGCGGGCGCGGCGGTCAGCGCATGGCTCGCGCAGCCGGTGGCGGGCATCGTGGAACCCGGCGAGCGCCACTGGGAGATCCTGCAGAGGCTGATCGCCGATGGCCAGGCCGCCGGACCGTTGATCTCAGACGCCGTCCTCGCCGCGCTCGCCGTCGAGCACGGCGCGACACTCCACTCCACGGACAGGGATTTCGCTCGCTTCCCGGGTCTCCAATGGACCAATCCGATCGTCTCGAAAGCGCGGCCGGACGATGAACCCAAGAAAAGGTCGCGCGCCCGATAACGTCTCGGCGCCCATAGCTCACCGCGCGCGGCGTGGCCTCCGGCGTCACTCCGCGGGTGACGGGAGCGCGTCGTACAGCGGGTGAACCGGGTACAGCTCGCCGGCCGCATCGGCGCTCGTCACGGCGAGAATGCGCAGCCTCTCGTCGTTGGGCAGCGTGAGCGTCTTCGCGTCGGGCGAGGCCGGGAGGTCGTGGACGAACAGATACGAGTAGGCGTAGGGCTCGTTGCTGCCGTCCGGGGCGTGATGATGCGACGCGAACCAGGCCACGGGCGCCCGCTTGATGTAACCGGGCACGAGCCCCGTGTACTCCCAGACCGTGCGCAACCGCGGAGGGCCGGCCGCCGGCGCCGCGACGCCGGGCGGCGGCGGAATGGGCTCCTGCTTCAGGTTCCAGGTGCGATTGTCCCACTGGCCGATGAACCCGCTCCAGTCCTGGACGGTGACGTCGACCGCCTGGTCGCCGACACGGAAGGTGGCCTTCCGGTCCCCGGCCGCCGACGCGGCGAGCACGAAGAGGCGCGAGAACCCGGAGGCCGGGAGAGCGACGGTCTGCCCGCGGGCCACCACCGCGTTCGGCTTTCCATCGGCCGCGGCCAGCTGGAACTTCACGCCCCCATACTCGATCTCGCGAGGCAGGAGCTCGGCGGCGAGGGCGCGGCCGTCCGCATCGAAGCTGCCGAACGAGGGACGGCCGTCCGGCGTCGTCACGGATCGGTCGTAGGGCAAGGCCACCGCCTGCGAACGCGGCGGAGCCAGCGCGGCCGGCGGCGTGCCGAGCTTCACCGCGAACGTGCGGGGCTGGTACGGTCCGAAGTCCGCCACCAGCTCTCCGCGGACGACACCTACCGACCCCACGGGCTCCTCCGTGCCATCCACCTCCCGCGCGCCCGACAACGGGGACGCGAAGGTGATGCGCACACCCTGGGCCGGCCGGCCGTCGGTCTCGACCAGGCGCACGATCACCTCGTCGCTGTCTTCGGCCCGCTTGAGCGCGAGGATACGCACGCGGCTGTGGCTGGAGGTCAGCAGCGAGAACGTCTTGCCGAGGGCGCCGGCATGTTTCGGGCTCTCGAAGGCCACGAGCGGCTGGCTGATGCGGTAGGCGTGCCAGTCGGTCTGCGCCTGCCGCCAGTCGCCGGCGTGGCTCGCCAGGCCGTACACGAATTCGTGATGTCCCCAGTCCTGGGAGGTCTGGTCGTTGTAGAAGCGCCCGTTGCCGGTGCCCAGGCCCGGCGTGTAGAGCAGCGTGAGGCGCAGCGTGTGGTCGTCGGGTTTGTCCGATCCGTTCTTGGCATCGGAGAGAACTGTCACGCCGTGGGATCCGCTGCTGTCGGTCAGGTCGAGCCACTGGTGTGACGGCACTTCGAATTTCCTCTCGTGATTGTTGTTGCGGCGTACGGTCCCGATCCCCCAGTTGTACGTCGCCTCCGGGTTTGCGGCGGTGAACGGGAAGCTCGCCTTGAGCGAAGCCTCGCCCGTCTTCCAGTCGATCACGTTGCCGAGCTCCACGCGCCCGCCGGCGTCGCCGGCGGAGAGCCGGATCGTCTGGACGAAACGCGAGCCTTCCGCTTCGCGCGCGACCTGCAGGGCCACGCGCACGGGGCCCTCCTCGACGATCTTGATCTGGGCGGGCCCGCCGACGTATGCCCGCGGCGGCTTCTGGCGGTCCGCCCAGTCCATGTTCCAGGCCGGCCAATCGCGCGGCTTTTCCGCCTGCAGGGCCAGGCGCGCCGGCGCCTGCAGCATCTCCTTGTTCAGGGCCTTGTCATGGAGGCTCGCGATGTCGCCGTTCGCATCCACCTGCACCCGGTAGCGCGCGTTCTCGAGCGTGCCGTCCTTGATCTTCAGCGCCCCGCGCGGCGCGGCCGACGCGGCCGGCCGCACGTCGTACACCGCGAAGCCAACCGACGGGACCTTGGCCAGGAAGAGGATCCGGGTCGTGCCATCGTCGCGCCTGGACAGGAGCTGCGCCGGTGTCTCCCGGCCATCCGGGCCGAAGACCTGCACCGCGGAGGGCGCGCCAGAGGGAAACGACAACGCGGCCTCCACCACGTCCTCGCGCGGGATCTCCAGCGCGTTGTAGACGACGAGCGTGCGACCTCGGGTGCGCGTGTCCAATCCCGACGCGATGGACTCGGCGGCGCTGGTGAGGACGCCGGCGAACTGGTTGAGCGCCAGCACCTGATCGTTCCAGGAGTACTCGTACGCCTTCGGCGTGGACGTTCCGGGGATGATGTCGTGCATCTGCGCGGCGAGCACCAGCTCCCACGCCCGGTTCAAGCGGTCCAGAGGATAAGGCCGGCCGCCGAGCCACGCCGCGGCCACCGACGCCCGCTCGGCCGCATCCGCCAGCAGCTCGCCCTTGCGATTCCACCGCTTCACGTACGTCTGCGAGGTGATCGATCCGGCCGAATGCTCCGTGAGCAGCAGGTCGCCCTTGTATCGTGGCAGGCGGCCGGCCTGGTCGTCGTGGATGTCCCGGAAGAGCTGGTCGCTCGTCGACGCGCGAATGCCGAGCGGACCGTCGCCCACCGTGACCTCGGGGCCGGGCGTGGGAGTCGGCTCGCCGCGTCCGGGCGTCGCCAGCGGCGGCAACACCGCCTTCCCCTTCGTGACGATCGCTTCCAGCAGCTTCACGCCCTCCTCGCGGGGAGAGCCGCCGGTGTCCCCCGTGCCGTGGAAGTGATAGTCGGTGTAGAGGCCGCTGACCTCGCCGTTCCGCTGGACGCGCTTCGGCCAGTCCACGGGGGCGTTCCTCGCCGTGGGATCGCCAAGCGCGGGCGGGGTCTTGCTGAGGTCGTAGCGGATCGTGCCGCCGTAGCTCCCGGGGTTGAGGGCGCCGATGACGCCGCTCCCGTCCGGGCCCTCCCAGAGGCCTACGTTGAACGGGATCCCGGCCGGCGTGTTCTCCGGCGAATGAAGCCCGCCGACTTCCGCGGCCGAGCCCCAGACCAGCTTTTGCGTGACGAACCCCTTGATCCGGCAGTGCGCCAGCACGGTGGGCAGCGAGGCGGGAAACCCGAAGCAGTCCGGCAGCATGAACTCCGCGCTGGTGTAGCCGAACTCCTTCCGGAAGAAGTGGGTGCCGTAGAGGATCTGGCGGATGAGCGACTCCGCCGACGGGTTGTTGGCGTCGTTTTCCTCCACCGAGGATCCGGCGGCAAACCAGCGGCCGGCGGCGACGTACTTCTTGACCTTCTCGTAGTCCTCCGGGTAGTACTCCTGCATCATCTTGTAACGCAGCGACCCGGTGAAGTTGAAGGTGTAGTTCGGGTACTTCTCGAAGAGCGCGAAGTTGTCCCGCATGGTCTTCGAGAGGTATTCGGTGATGGTCTTCGGGTACTCCCAGCGCCACTGCGTGTCGAGGTGGGCGTAGCCCACGACGTAGAGGGTGGGATCCTGGCTCAGGTCCGGGTGGGCATGGCCGGACCGGGTCTGGTGCGCGGAGGCGCTTGTGGACAAGGCCACGCAGGCGAGGATCGCGGGCAGGTGCTTCAGGGCTCGTGTCATATTTGATGCTAACTCGCTTTAGCTACTACTTGAGGCCCAAACGCTACGCCGGAGCACCCGTCCCCGTCAAGCAAAAAGCGCCCCGGCATCCGGCGGCGCGGCGCGAGATGCTAGACAGGGCGCAATGGAAGGACCTGAGCGCGCGACTTCCGACCGCAGCGTGAGCGGCCGCTCGCCACCTGGATCGCGCGTCAGTAGAACGTCTCTTCAGCCGTCGCATGGCTCCCGCACGCATAGACATCACCGCCATCACACGCGCGCTTGAGCAGGGCCGGCGTTGACGTCGGGTCGTGGGGCCCAAGCTTGCCGGACTCCAGGTGCTTCGCGAGGACGCGACACGAAAATCCGCCGATCCGGTCGCAAGCCGATTGGAGGTAGTGACGCGCCTCAGCGATATCAGGAGTGCCGTCGGACTCGAGCATCACCCGTCCGACCATGCCGCACGCGAACTGCTCCTTGACGGCACACGCCTTCTCGAAGGTGCGCCGCGCGCACGCGTCCTCTTCCTTCGAGGCCTTCCCCGTCCAGACGCTCGCCGCGTAGTTGGTGCAGCCGTTTGCGTCGCCCAGGACGCAGGCCCGACGATACAGATTTCGGACGCCTTCGGTTGGCCCTTTGTCTTTATCCGACGCGTACGCAAGCCCGAGGCAGGCAGAAGCGCTTCCAAGTCGGCAGTTCAGTCGACACAGGAAGTCGTCTGGACGGCACCGAGTCACCGACGACGAGAGCCGGAGTGCTCCCACCGAGTCGGCGACACACGTGGAGCCCGTCGATGGCGCACATCGCAACGACAACGCCCCGGCAAGGGTCGTCGCGATGAGAGAGAGTCGAGACATTCGTGAGAATATTACGTTCGATCCCACTCACATCCGCATCGGGTTGATGCTGGCGAACGCCACGACGTGCGAGGGCACGTTTCGCCGTAAGAAGCGCGAGCCCCAGCGGGGGCGTGGCCGGACCGCGTCTCGTGCGCGGATGCGCACGCAGGACGCCTGGCGTCCCACGGCGATTCGGCGGCCATCGTGGCCGCTAGATCGTTACAGTAGTCCCGTCGAAACGCGTCAGGGAAAAACCGTCGAAGGTTTCCGTGAACGTCGTCTTCAGGTCGCGCAGCACACCGATCGCCACCGCCTCGCCGAGCCTCAGGCCCTCGACTCCGTCGGTGCGCCAGTGCACGCCCGCGGTGTCGCGGCCGAGGGCCACGTTCGCCGCCAGCTTGTTGAGCTCGCCGCCGACGGTCAGCGGTGCGCCCGAATACGGCAGCAGAGAAAGCCCGTCGGCACTGGCGACGATCGGCGCGGGAATGACGAACGACTCCTTGAAAAATGCCTTCAGCACCGTCACGCCGGCGCCGGCGATCGCGGCGTGGCCGGCGGGATAGGCGGGGTGTGTGGGACATCCTTCGGGATAGGCCATCGGTAGCAGGTACGTACCCCGTGCGCTGAAGACGGAGGCGATGGCGTCGCTGCCCAGGAGCTCGGCGTGAATCGGATAGCGGACCAGTCCCGTGAGGTGGGCGTGGACCTTGACGCCATACGCCTCGGGCCGCACGCGGCGATGCACCAGCCACTTCTGATACCACGCGGCGCGCAGGGCCGCATTGGCCACACGGGCCACGAGGTCGAGGATGTGGGGGCCGCCGAAGTTGATGAATCCCCCCTGGGTGGCCGAGGTCAGATACGGGCTGCCCGCGTCCAGGGCGGCCGGGCCGAAACCCAGGAGGATCAGGGCCGCGGCGAGAAATCCCTGATAGGTGAAGTCGCGATGCAGCCACTCCCCCAGATCCCGGCCGTTGCGCAGGTACCGCGGCGTGGGATCCATGGTGTTGCCGGTCGAGGGAGGAATGCCCCGCTGGCGCGCCACACAATCGTCGAACGACGTCAGGTGATCGTCTCCGGCCACCGCGGTGCGATAGCGCTGGACGATGGTGGTGGAGCCGAAGGCCGCGTCTTTCCAGAGGAACTGTGAGATGTACGGCCCGGCGAGGTCGCCGGGCGTCTCGCCGCGAAACAACGTGCCGGGTGTGACCGCGCCGCCCTGCTTCGGCCCGCGAAAATCCGAGAAACGCGACAAGTCGGCGGCGGCCCGGGCGATCAGCGGGTCCGCCTCGTATTGCGCGAAAGGTACATCGCGCGTGAGGGCCTGCCAGTAGAGCTCGGCCATCTCCGAGCCCTCCCAGGCGCTGCTGAACGCCGGCGGCACCAGCAGAGTGAAGTCGTGAGAATCGAGGCCCTCGAGGTCGAACGTGTAGGCGGCCTGGGGATTGGCGAGCTTGACGGTTCCGCCCAGCGGGATGGCCTCGAAGTCGGCGGCGCGGCCGTTCCTCAGCGCGTCGAGCAGACGCCCATAGGCGGCGCCGTCGACCTCGCCACGCGCATCATGCGGGAGGCATTTCGAGTAACTGCCAATCCGATTCGCATATCGAGCCTCGTCGCCGTTGTCCGGATGATTCGCAAGCGGCTGACGCAGGAGACGCAAGGCGGCGCGCTGTCGGATCTCGACGGCCTTGAGCCGGCGCCTCTGCCGTGCCGAAAGCCCGAACGCGGCGGCGGGCTCCGGCTCGGCAGAGGCGGCAGGAACCGCGGCACCGGCCAGGGCGGCGGCACCGAACCCGCCCATATGAGTCAGGAACGTGCGACGACGAGAGCGCGAGTCCATGAGGAGCCTCCATGCGAACGGGTGTCGATGAGCGCGAGCGCGTACGCGTATCTCGCTGGACGAATGGGTCGGCCCCGAGGAACGACGTTTGGGCTCCGCGTTATGTATCACCGACGCGGCGACGAGGGCGTGACAACGATCACTCCGGTCTCGACGCCGACTACCTCCCGAGGATACGCAGCTCCGTCACGCTGTTCCAGGTGCCGATGGTGCTCCCGTGGCCCAGGTATCGCACGTAGCGTCCGGAGACGTCGGCGAAGTCGTAGGTCTCCTGCTGGGTGGTCGTGCCGCTGCTGCTCCCGCTGAAGACCGTCGTCCAGGACGTGGCATCGTTCGATACCTGAAGGTCGAACCGGTTCTGGCGAGAGGTCCCGTTGTACACGGCGAGCGTCACGTATCCCAGCGTTCGCATGGAACCTACGTCGTATTGGATCCACGCCCCGTCACCGTTGCCCGACCAGCGCGTCGAGAGGTTGCCATCCACGGTGTTCGCCGGCACGTTCGTATCGCTCGTGCTCGCGACGATGCTGCCGGCGGCCGGTGTCAGGTCGACGTAGGTGCCGGGCGTCGGAGTGACAGTCGGCGTCGCGGACGGGATCGGCGTCGGCCCGCCCGCCGGCGTGAAGACGCTCACCTCGGTCAGGCTGTTCCAGAGGGAAGCGCTGTTGCCGTGGCCGAGGTAACGCACCCACCGTGCCTGGACGTCGGCGAAGTCGTAGACCTCCTCTGCGGTGGTGGTGCCGCTGCCGCTCGCACCGGCGAGCACCGTCGTCCAGGTCGTGTCGTCGCTCGAGATCTGCAGGTCGAAACGCGTCTGGCGCAGGTTGCCGTTGTAGGCCGCGATCGACACGTAGGCCACCGACTGAGCGGAGCCGAGGTCGAGCTTCAACCAGTGCCCGTCGCCGTTGGCGGACCAGCGCGTGGCGAGACTGCCGTCCACGGCGTTGGCGGGGACGTTACCGTCGTGGGTGCTGGCGGTGACGGCGACGGGCGCGACCTCGACGAAGCCGCCACTCGGCCGGGGCGTCGGCGTGGGGGTGGCGGTCGCCCGCGGTCCGGGGGTGACAGTCGGCGTGGGAGTCGGAGCGGTCGCGGTGGGCGTCGGCCTCGGGACGGCGCCGAAGAGCGCGGTGATCAGGCTGCCGTTGAACCGGCACTTCGATGTCGCCGCGTTGTCGGCGAGGGCGAGCAGGATCGTGGTCGCCTCCGCCGGCGAAGGGGCGGCGCCACCGTTGTTCGCGTAGTTCAGGATCTTGCTGTACCCCGCCGGCTCCGCGATCGTGTACGGGTTCTGGGACTGATTGACCTTCTTGTAGGTCCACGCGTTCCATCCAATGTTGTTCCGCTCGAGCAGCGTCACCATGCCCTTGGCCCAGGCGTCGGTGTTCTCGCCCGTCTCGCCGTTCCACAGGGGCACGTTGTACTGGTTGCGGATGTCCAGGTAACCCTGAATCGAGGCGGTGTCGTTCGTGTCCCAGTACTTGTGGAAGACGTAGACCAGGTTGTCGTCCCAGGGCGGCAGGATCGCACGCATGCCTTCTTCGTCACCGGCCCAGTTGGTGCCTTCGACGAAGAGGATGTGATTGGGGTCGACGGCGCGAATGGCCGAAGTCACTGCCATGTAGAACGGCCTCACGTCGCCCTGGCGGCCGGACGGCGGTATCGGCTCGTCCAGCAGGTCGTAGCCGGCAACGGTCGGCTCGGCGGCATAACGCTGGGCGATGGCCTGCCACAGGTCGATCGTCCACGGCTGATACTTGGACGGCTCCGTCCACAGATGCGCGACACCGTCCGGGGTGTCGGCCATCAGCTCGTTGCTCTGGGCCCCCGGCGCCGCGTGCAGGGCGACGACCACCACGAGGCCGTGCGCCTTCGACCAGGCAATGAGCTGATCGATACGCGCCCACCCGGTGTCGAGATACACCCCGCGGGACGGCGAGAGCCAGTGATAGTTGACGGAGATGCGGATCGAGTTGGCCCCCCAGCTCCGCATGAGGGCGATGTCCGACTCGGTGACGAGGTTCGCTTCCCAGCGCCGTTTGAACTCATTGGCGTTGGCCGCGCCCATGAGCGTGGTCATCGTCGCGTGGATCCGCGTGGCGCCGTAGTACCAGAGGTACTGCCCGCTGTCGGCGTCCTTCCACTCGATCATGTACGCCTCGGTGTTGTACCACTCGCCCGGCCCGAAGCCGCGCAGGATCACGTTGCGTCCGGCGGCATCGACGATCTGCTGCCCCTGCGCCCTGAGCCCGGGCCAGGTCTGAGCCGACGCCGAGGCCACCCCGACCGCCGCCAAGGCCAGAAGCACCGCCGCCACACGTCCCGCCGCCGAGAATTTCCTCATCGCGCCTCCTGTCGTGCGTAGGCGCCATCGTCGTCGACGGGGTCCGCGTTTCGTCAAGGTTATGGAGGCGGCGAAACCGTAACGCAACGGTTACGACCAGTGCCGAGTAGCCCGCCAGAGGGTGCCGTCGGTGCCATCGCCCGTGCTAGGATCCCCGGCATAGTGCCTCCCGACGCCAAACTGGTCCGTGCCGAGCTCGAGCGGGTGCTCTCCGGCTCCGAGTTCCGCACGAGCCGACGTTGCCAGGAGTTCCTCCGTTACGTCGTCGAGAGCACGCTGGACGGCCGCGCGGAGACGCTGAAGGAGCGCACCATCGCCATCGACGTCTTCGGAAAGGAAGCCTCCCACGAGGCCGCCGAAGACTCGGCGGTGCGTGTGAAGGCGGGCGACGTGCGCAAACGCCTGGCCCGTTGCTACGCGGCGCAGGCCGCTCCCCACGGAGTCGTCATCGAGCTGCCTGTCGGCACCTATGTGCCGGAGATCAAGAGCGTCGCCGTCGACCCGGCGGCCGCCGTTAATCCTCGGCCATGGCGCGCCCGCCTGGCCGTGGCGGCCCTCGGCACGGTCGTCATTGCGGCCGTCGCCGGTTTCTCGCGGTCGCGCATGGCGCCGACGTTGCTCGAAGAATTCTGGAAGCCGATGCTGGACAGCCCGCGTCCCGTCCCCGTGTGTGTCTCCCTCATTCCCGTCTACTCGATGAAGGTGGATCCGCCTCCGCCGGGACCAGTACCGCCCGAGAACCTCATCGAGGTTCCCGATCAGTTCCTGGCCGCGGGGGATCTCCGCGCGGCCAGGGAGATCGGCGAGATGCTCGCCGGCCTCACGCATCCCTACCGCATCCGCATCGGCGACGAGGTCTCGTTCCGCGATCTGCGTGCGGGCCCGGCGGTCCTGGTGGGCTTCTCCTACTCGGAGTGGGAAGAGATCAACAAGAGCTTCCGCTTCTTCCTCGACACCGACCGGCAGCCCTTTGCGATCCTCGATGGCGGCAAGCCTCGCTGGGCGATTTCCCGCCATCCCGACGACCCGGAGCTCTCCGAGGACTTCGCCGTCGTGTCACGAGTCCTGGACCCCGAGACGCGCACGTTCCTGATCGAGGTCTCGGGCCTCGCCCACTACGGGACCGAGGCCGCCGCCGAGCTCGTGACGAACCCCACCCTGCTCGCGGAGGGCCTGCGCTCGGCTTCCGCACCCCCCGACTGGTCGAAGAAGAATCTCCAGCTCGTGGTGCGCACGAAGGTCGTCAACCACGCGGCCGGAGTCCCCGAAGTCGTCGACGCGCACTTCTGGTAGGCCCGCGCGACGCTCTACGGGGCGACTTCGAGCACCACTCGAAATGTACGCAGCGGACGCGCATCCTTCTCCCACGGCCGACTGTATTCGAGCTCCAGCGTCGATCGCCCCTGAGCCTTCGTCCGGAACCGGAAGACCTGGGTCTCCTTCGACCCTGGCCGCCCCTCGCCGGTCGATTCGACGGACGGCTCGCCCGCACGCTCGAGCCTCTTCTCGTCCAGCTTGGCCACGCTCCACGAGTAGCCGGTACCGAGCTGCGCCTCCAGGCGCACCTCGAGATCGGTGCCGAGCGGCACGCGGGTTTCCTTGTCGTGGTCCGCCTCGCGGAGGACGACCGGTTTGGGCGCCTTCATGTCCGCTTGAACATCGGCGCCCGCCGCGACCGACGGAGACACGAAGAGCAACGCGGTGGCGAGTAGCGTGGATGGCACGTCCCTCCCTCCATGGCGTACGGCGCGAATCGGCGAGCGATGGCCCACCGACTCGCGCCTTCCCTCATTCTTGCACCCCGTCAGCGCGGCAGGGGATCCGGCTCGGGGAACGGCTTGATGCGCGGCATCAGCTCGAAGTACTTCTTCGGCAGGACATAGAAACGGTTTCGCGCCGTAACCCAGGCGGCACCGGCGCCGATCCTGTTGCTGTCGTACTTGATGCGCATGTAACCCGATTCTCCCCACCCCGCCCCCCAGGAATTCTTGATGAGCCAGGCCTGCTCGGCATCGTTCCAACCCACGAGTGTCACCCCGTGATTGATGCCCTTGTCGACGACCTTCTCGTCGAACACGCCTGCGGAGTAGGCCTGAAATGCAGGCGACACCCACACGGCCACGGCGAGCGGCCCGTGCTCGCACAGCGCCTGCTTCATCTCCGAAACTGTCGGAGTGCCGCCGTCCGACCGCACGTAGCCCCACACCGTCGCGCGGTACGGATGGGCGACCGACGTGTTGCATGCCGTGTCCGTCGCCGTGTACGGGTAGACCGTCTCCCTGGACACGCCGTCGCTGATCAAGTAGTCGAACGCCCACCAGCCGCCGCCGCAGCTCCCGGCCCCGCTGCAGCTCAGCACCTCCTGCTCCGACGAATCGATGAGCTGGCCGTTGCGGATGGCGTAGTTGCCCTCGAAGGCGCCGATGGTGGCGAAGGCCCAGCAGCTTCCGCAGCCGTCCTGATTCCGCACGGGCGTCACCTTGCGGCGAGCCCGCCAGCTGAAGCTCGACAGGTTGGCGGAGCACTTCAACTGCAGCTCGGGAAACCGGAACTTCGGCTGGATCCGCCGGAGCTCGGACAGGGCTTCGAGGTCCAGCCGGCGCAGCTCGGCCGCGAGGCGGTTCTGCTCGGGTGCCCGGGTAGCGAGGTCCTGCGGCATGCGGGCTCCCGCCAGACGCTCCAGCGGCTCGTCCATGGCGGTCGTGTAGCCGACGCGGAAGCCCAGGCCCTTGGTCTTGATCTCGGCACGCAGCGCGCCGAGGCGCTCCTGGATCTCTTTCGGTGCCTTCTTCTCCCGCGCCGAGTAGCTGACCGTGCGGGGAGTCTGGTCGATCTTCTTCGGGTCCTGGGCCCCCACGACGGACGCGCCCGCGAGCGCAATGAGCACGGCCGATACGACACACCAACGGCGACTCATCATGATCTCTGTCCTCGCTTTCAGTCCCGCGGGCTCGGCGGAACGAGGCCGGCGCGGTCGAGTAGTAGTGAGCGCCGCCGGACGAGCGTTACAGGGTTTTCATCTGGCGCGCTTCCCGCTCGACCCTTCGGAATACTTGTCGTGGTGGCGGATCCATCCCATGATCCCTTCCTCCTCCTGGCGGCCGAGAGGCGTGAGGTCGAGGAGGTTGTAGGCGCTCAGGAACGTGTCGAGGCCGCGCTGGTATGTCGAATACGTGTGGAACAATCGATCGGCATCGCGCAAGAACACGCTCAGCCCTTCCCGCTCGCCCTCTCGCGGATAGACGGGCGGCTGCACGGAGGCGGGTGCGTAGTTGTATTCGGCGTGGTTCTCGTCGAGCGTCACCCCGAAGTCGTGGTTGAAATCGCTGCCGAACGAGGACAGCCACCGGAAGCTCCAGCCCATGCGCTTCTTGAAGCGCTCGATCTTGGCGATCGGTGCCCGCGAGACCACCGCGAACGAGGTGTCGCGTGCCCCGAGGTGCAGGAGGGCTCCCGAGAAGTTGTCGGCGACGAAGGAGCAGCTCGGGCACCCCTCGTCCCAGGCGGGATCGAACATGAAGTGGTAGACGAGAAGCTGCCGCTTGCCCTCGAACAGATCGGCGAGGCTGCGGCGCGCCTCCGGCCCCTCGAAAACGTACTCCTTCGTCACCTCCTCCATCGGCAGCTGGCGACGCTCGGCGCTCAGGGCGTCTCGCTGGCGACTCAATTCCTTCTCCTTCACGAGCAGCCGCTTGCGGGCGGCGGTCCACTCATCTCTCGATACGATCGTCTGTCGTGGCATGGTCATCTCCTTCTGTTTCGATGGGAAGTGGTCGATCCGTCGATTCGGATCGCTTGCGCAACAACGTGGTGGCCAAAAAGGTCGTGACGGCGCCGGCCGACACTCCGCCGGCCACGTAGGCACCCGTCGCGGCCAGACACATGGGACACATGGCGTGCTCCTTTCCGTCGCGCCTCGATGCGACGTGGCGCGCGTTCGTCATGAGATAGATTTAGCGCGGCGCGCCGGAGCGGTGGGAGTGACAAGTGTGACGGGATTCCGATGGACTCACTGATCACGGCCGCGGCGCATGCGCTCGCCGCGGGTGATCCCCTGGGCGCGCTCAAGCGAGTCGCCCTGCGCGAGGATGCGCCGGCCCTGGCGCTTCGCGGCATCGCGATGGCGCAGCTCGGC
>Ga0114129_10004736_pt1 | contig 19223 bp, 18 predicted proteins | sample RhiMetdeltSRZDD1_FD_80071 | JGI IMG/M metagenome (GOLD analysis project Ga0114129, IMG submission 80071) | Populus rhizosphere microbial communities from Tennessee, USA - Rhizosphere MetaG P. deltoides SRZDD1 (version 2) (version 2) | ecosystem: Host-associated > Plants > Roots > Rhizosphere >...
ATCTCGATTCCCTTTGCGGTCAGCCGCGGCAGCATGCTGGGGACCAATCGGCTCGAGGCAGCCTGGATGTAGGACTGGATGAACAGCGGATTCATGATCGTGCCCATGTGCGAATCGACGTGAGTGACGTCGATGCCCGCGGCGAGGGCGCGCTCGATCTGTGCATTGACTTCCTCTTCCACTTCCTCCGGCCTGGCATGATCGTAGACTGCCTGGTGCCACTGGTGGAAGTAACCCGAACCATCCATCAAGCCTGAATCTGACCCTCTTGTGGATACGGGTCCCCAGCGGTAGCTCTCCCACTCGGCGTTCAAGGTCGCATGGACGCCCATGTCGATTTCGGGATTCTCGCGGCAGATCTGCGCCACTGCCGGGAACCACGGGCACGGCACCATGGTTGCTCCTGAGGTGATCGTGCCGAGCGCCCACAAGTCCTGGAACGCCTGCACGGAAGCATGACACATTCCGATGTCATCGGTGTGAATGATGACGAGGCGATCTGTCTCAGAATAACCTAACTTTTGCAGGTATGGATTTGGCTTCATTGTTTCCCTTTCAAAGGGTCCATCATTCCCAGAGCTTTCTGTATCGTTCGATGATTTCATCCTCCCATTTCAATGCATCCGCATCAGGAATCCTACCCTCACGTTCCATCACTTCAAAGACCTGGGTCATTCCCTGTTCCAGAGAGATCTGCGGCTGGAACTCGGGTACATCACGGAACAGCTTTTCTGAGGAATAGTAGTCGTTGTAGGCGAATTCATCTTCCAGAATCCCCACATGAGGGACATTGAGCTTCTTCAAATCTTCAAATGGCACACCGACAAGCTCCACTTCCTTCCCCAGGACCTTTCCTGCGAGTCGGTGATAATCTGCCCAGGTGAAGTATCCGCGATTGACAGCGTTATACATCTGTCCGAGGGTGTGCTCCTTACCGATCACGCCGACAAAGGCTTTGGCAATATCGTCCACATGCATATGCTGGTGAAGAGCAAATCCATCGCCGCAGACGACGATCGGTTTGCCCTTTTTGACCCGGTCGATCCACGAGAAATCCCAGCAGATCTGGCGCAGCATCCCCTGCACAGGACCATAGGTGGTGGATGGCTTGATAATGACAATGGGGAATCGTTCACGATGGTAGGCTTCCAGATATGTATCGTCCGCCGCCACCTTATTTCGTCCATAGGATGTGTTGGGACGCAGTGGATGTGTCTCATCCACGGGCAGGTAATCATATTGAATTCCATACGTACAGGTTGTTGAGGTTTGCACAAACCACCCAACCCCGCGAAACGCACGGATGCTCGAGGCTGCGTCCTCGGCGGTGAAGCAGATCATGTCAATCGCCGCGTCGAATTTCTCGTTTTGCATTTTTCGTTCGAAGTCTTCGCGATCAGAGCGGTCGCCCTGAATGACCCGCACGCCTTCCGGGGATCTCGTCGTCTGCCCCCGGTTGAAACACACGACCTCATGTCCTTTTTCAAGCAGAAGCCGAACAATCGACTGGCTGATATTTCCCGTACCACCGACAATTCCGATTTTCATGTTCATCCTTTCTCCCGGGCTGAGGGGCTAAAACCCACAATGCAACGCGCTCGGGTGCAATACCTTAAGCGGCTCGCCGCGCTGGAACGACTGTCCTCCCGCGACCTGCTGGGACTTCCTGTCGAGGGCGCGAACGAGTTGTTCGATGCCCTGCGGATCGAACTGCGCTTGATAGCAGCGGACCGCGGCGATCTTTTCCTCCCAGGTGGAGGTAATGTCTGCAACCGTATTTGGTTCACGGGTGAAATACAATGCAACTCCGTCAATTGTGTGTGGTTCGTAAGCCGCATCGACCTCCGGGTCGGAGGAGGCGATCTTCGTCAACTCCGTGAACATGACGGCTTCGGCAGCAGCCAGACCGGTCTGGATGTGGTCGCGGTGTCCTTCATACGTCAGCCATGCATCGGGCGCGAAAACGAAATCAGGCTTGATCATGCGGAGGTACTTGAGAAAATCGCGCCGCAGGTCAAAATAGTCATATTCGCCCGCATCCGGGTAACCAAGCCAGAACTGCTCCTTTACACCCACGATTTTTCCCGCGGCAGTCTGGTCCCGCTTCAGGGAGCTCGCCGCCTCTTCGTCTGACATCGAGACATCCACAACACCCATAAGATCGTTGGTTGCGGTGAGATAGAAAAGCTCCGCGCCGTGCTTTGCAAGTTGTGCGAGGATCCCGGCTGCGGCAATGTCATTATCATCGTAGTGAGGCTGGATGCAAAGAATGCGTTTCGCGGAATAAAGATCCGGGATGGGGAGGATGGTTTCGAGGGTCATTTGATTTCCACAACCTTTCCCGTCCTCGAGCTTTCGTAGGCGGCATCCACGACTTTCATATTCATTAAGCCTTCCCGCGCGCCGGGAACGGGTGTTCTCTTCTCACGAATGCACTCGATGAAATAGGCCATCTCCGCGTCGTACATGCTTTGTGGGCAGTGGTCCTGGCGCGGGAATCCATAACCTGAGTCGATGACCTCTACCTTCTCTTCCTCGAGATTGGGGAGCTCCAGCCGGGTAGGGAACAACTGGCCGAATCCCTGTGTGCCATAGAGCTGTGTGGCTGCTTCGGGTCCATCGGCGTGCGGCTGCCACCAACCCGATTCGATATAGGATGTCGCGCCGTTATCCCATTCGACGAGAATCACACCTGTATCATCCACATCATAGCTTTTGTAATGCGTTCCAATCTTTGCATACACGGAAACCGGTTTTGGGTCGCCGAGCAGAAACCGCGCCGTATCCAGCGCGTGGATCCCCATGTCTGCCAGCGCACCGCCGCCCGCCAATTCTTTTTTCGTGAACCAACCGCCGGGACCCCAGAGAGCGTGCACCCCATATCCCTTTGTGCGAATGATCGTCCCAAGCTTCGAGGATTGCTCTTTGAGCCACAGGACCTCCGGGTCGAAGCGCCAGCAATGAGCAACCATCAGGGTCGCCCCGCTGCGCGCGCTGGCTTCCATCATCGCCTCTGCTTCGCCGGCGTTCACTGCCATGGGCTTTTCGACCATCACGTGCACGCCGGCTTGGAGGGCGGCGATCGCCTGCGGGGCATGCAGGAAGTTGGGCGTGCCGATCACCAGGGCGTCGACGTCTCCGGCCTCCAGCATTTGCTCTACTGTCTCATATCGATGTGTGATGTTGAATATCTTGGCGAGCCCCGCGGACTTGTCCGCATATTTTTCCGCGACGGCGGCCAGCTCCACATCTGGCTGTGCCTGGGCGGCTTTGGCATGGATGTTGATGATGTAGCCTGCCCCTGCAAATGCTATCTTCATTTCATGCTCCTTCGAAGAAATGTAGGGTGTGTCCGGTCAATGCAAAGAATCGTTCCAATTCTGACTTTGCCAGAATGAGTGTCGCTGTATTCACAAGCGGGTGACTGAGGAAAGAGTCTCCACCCCAGATCCCGGCATCGATCCACAGCTGTACCTGGTGATCTGTGTCATGTACCAGTCCCATCATGGTCACGGCGCCGCGGGTGACGCCGAGCAGACGCATCAGGTTTTCTTCTGACCCGAAACGCAAATGCGTAACGCCCAGTTGCGAGGAAAGCTCATCGAGCTTCACGGTCTTTTCACAGGCGGTTACTACTAAGTAGAATCGGCGGGCTTTCTTATCGCAAAGGAACAGGTTTTTCGTGCTTACGGCAGATGTTTGTGGTCGATGCAATTCCGCTTCGGCGCAGGTGAACACCGCCGGATGCACGATGCGCTGGTATGCAAAACCGTTGGCATCCATGAAGGCGAGAAATTCCTGTTCGGACATAGGCTATCTGGGCTTGATTCGCATTGTCATGACCTGGTATGAATTAGATCCCATTGCACTCACTTTAGTCATCTGCCGCCGGGAGAAAGGAATGATGTGATGTGGGATGATAGTCGATGTTCTTTTCACACTCACATGGGTCTGCATGGACGATCACTTCGACCATGGCGGGGAATTTGTGGAAGAGCGCATGGCGCACCTCCTCCGTGATGAAGTGTCCTTCCAGGACAGATTGTTTGCAGTTCACGGTCACATGCATCTCGCCCCACAGGCGATGCCCGATCCAGCGGATCGCCGTGCTATGGACATCCATGACGCCGTTCACGTGCGAGGCAATGTGTTTGAACTCTTCGTAAAGCTCCGGATCGACCGCATCCATCATGCGATGCCACATATCTTTTGCCGTCTTCCAGACAATGCCCAGGATGGCAACGCCAATGCCCAGTCCTATGATTGGGTCGAAAATGGGGTATCCCAGCCAGACTCCGATGGCACCCGCCAGGACCGCCAGAGATGTGAATCCGTCGGTGCGGGCGTGGTACCCGTCCGCGACGAGCGCGGCGGAGCCGATCTCCTTGCCGACTCGTATGCGGAAGACCGCAACCAGTTCATTGCCCAGGAAGCCAATGATCGCTGCCGCGGCTACCCAGCCGAGGTTGTTGATCGGCTGTGGCTCGATGAAACGCCGGATGGATTGGTAAATCGCCTCGCCGGCGCTGAAGGCAATCATGAGGACGATGATAACTCCTGCGATGTCTTCCGCGCGCCCGTAGCCGTAGGTGTAGCGTGTGTTACGGGCGCGGCGCGAGAGCCAGAAGGCGAGCCCAAGGGGAATGGCGGTGAGCGCGTCGGAAAAGTTGTGGATGGTGTCGGCGAGCAGCGCCACGCTCCCACTGATGAACACGATGACCACCTGGAAGATGGCAGTGACCAACAAACCCACCAGTGAGATTTTCAGCGCCCAGACCCCGCGGTCGGTGGCCAGGTTGGGGTCGAGTGCCGCCTCCTGATGCCCGTGCGAGTGGGGGCTGAAGAGATCCTGCAGCCAGCCAATTAAGGGGTTTTTGGAATGTCCATGATCCTCTTCGTGGGAATGCTCGCCGTCATGTTCGTGACCGTGGTTGTGGCTATCGGCGTGTGCCATAAAGAACCTCCAAAGATAAAGTGTCAGGTGCCAGTCTTTCAACAAACCTGTTACTTGTTAAAACGTCTGGGTACCATTTTCTGCTATCGCGGATGGCAGCCCTTTGCCCTTCAGGGTTTATCCTTTGATGCCGGTAAAGACCACACCCTGTGTGAAAATCTTTTGTGAGAAGAAGAACAACAAAATGGGCGGGATAATCATCAGCACGGAAACTGCCATGATGAGATGGGTATTGACCGTATAGAGCGCGTCGAACGTTTGCAAGCCCACCGCCAGGGTCCAGTTCTCGCGCGAGTGCAGGAATATCAGGGGTTCATAGAAATCATTCCAGGCATACAGAAAATGGAAGATGCCAACGGAGACCAGCGCCGGTCGAGCTTGTGGCAGGATAATGTACAGCAGAATTTGCAGGGGATTTGCTCCATCGATCTTGGCTGCATCATCCAGCTCCAGCGGGATGGTCATAAAAAACTGGCGGAGCAGAAAGACATCATAGGCATTCGCAAAGAATTGCGGCACGATCAGAGGCAGAAGCGTATCCACCCAGCCCAGCCTCTGGAACAGGATATAGACCGGGATCAATCGCACCTGGCTCGGCAGCATAATCGTGGAAAGCAGGAGCAGGAACAACAGGTTCAACCAGCGCGCACGGAAGCGTGAAAACCCATAGGCCACCAGCGAGCAGGAGAACAACATCCCCGCCATGCCGACAAATGTAACGATGAGGGTGTTCCCCAGGTAGCGCCAGAACGGCATGGCGCGGATCGCCTCGCCATAATTTTCCCAGTGGATATCCCAGCGGTAGAGCTGCTGCTGGTCATTGATCTTCAGCTCATGGATAACGTCGGGTCGAGCAGGGTCCACAAATTGACCCAGACCTTCGGGCATTTTACGGACGAGTGCAAACTCGTGCGATTGTCCATCGACCGTGACGGCATACAGAGGCTCCGGATTTCCATTGACTTCCGCCATCTTTGGTTTGCGGGGAAACAGAGAGGCGGAATCGGAGCGGATCTGCGCTGGGTCTTTCAGGGATGTACTGATCATGTACAGGAAGGGAATCAGGATCAGGATCGATCCCGAGGCGAGAATCAGCGTTGTAATGCCTTTGATAAACAGTTCATGTCCACTGACAGATCGAAAGAGCCCGAGTGCGAAATTGGGTAGCTTGCTCACGTTAGCCTCTGCCCCGGAGCTGACCTTCGTAATAGACCCAGGCCTCGGACGAACGGAAGATCAATGCCGTCAGGATCAGAACGATCAGAAAAAGGATCCAGGCGAGGGTGGAGGCATAGCCCATGTCGAAGTAGCGGAACGCATTCTGATACAGATATACGTTATAGAAAAGCGTGGAATGCTGCGGGCTGCCCAGCCCGCCCAGAGAGTTGCTGGTGGCTACATAGACTTGCGTGAAATACTGGAAGGTCGCGATCATGCCCAGCACCAGATTGTAGAAGAGAACCGGCGTCATCATCGGAAAGGTCACATTCCAGAAGCGCTGCCAGGCGTTGGCGCCATCCACTTTGGCGGCGTCATAAAGATCCGTTGGGACACCCTGCAACCCTGCCAGATAGATGATCATCGAACCGCCCACGCTCCAGAGGCCCATCATGACGAGCGCAGGGATCGCCCACTCCGGGTCGCTCAACCAGCCCGGTGGGCTCTGCACGCCGAGCACATCCTTGAGAAATGGATTGAGCACTCCCACACGCGGATTGAGGATCCGAACCCACAGAATCGTCACTGCCACGCCGGCGATAATGGATGGCAGGAAGTAAATGGTGCGCCAGATGTTAATGCCGCGTACTTTTTGATTGAGCAATACCGCAAGAAAGAAGGAGAAAGCCAGGTTCAGCGGCAGTGCGATCGAAGCGTAATAGATTGTCACCTGCAAAGCCTTCCAGAACAAGGGGTCTCGGAACTGGCGCGGGTCGCCGGTGCGGATCGCATCCCAGATCCCGGAGAAAGCTTTTGCGTAGTTTGCCAGTCCCACCCACTGGGGCGGATCGACGATGTTGTATTTCGTAAAAGAGAAATACAAAGATGCCAGCATGGGACCAATGGTGAAGATAAGAAAGCCGATGATCCAGGGGATCACGAACGCGTAGCCAGCCAGGGCTTCGCGGCGTGCCAGGCTCATCCTGCGAATGGATGGGAGGGACATAAGGATTTGAGTTTTAAGGAGTCCAAAGTCTCCCGACTCTGGCATAGTCATTTCACGCCGGGATTCGTTGGACTCCTCTTCCATTCATGAATAGATTACTGGTTTGCCCAGTACTCATCCAGGATCTTCTGGAGGTCTTCATTCCCTTGATCCATCACGGCCTGCACATCGGCTTCCGGGTCGCTGTACAGGATCGACAGCACATTGTTGAGCGTATCGTTTACCTTACCCCATTCCGGAACCCAGCTTTCGTGATGCGGATTGTCCAGGTAGTCGATGGCTTCGAAGATCACAGCATGGTCGATCGTCGGGTAACGCTCCTTCAGGAAATTCAGGTATGCTTCTGCGCTGGACTTGCGCGCCGGGAGACAACCGTAGATCTGGCAGACCTCCACGATCTGCTCGGGGGCGACGAGCCATTTCATGACTTCCCAGGCCGCGTCTTTGTTCTCGGCATTCTTGGGCATCGTGAACAGGTCCGCGTGGATTCTGGCAATGCGCTCGCCATCCTGGTTGTAGAACAGCGGCGCAATATCATAGGCGAAGGGCAGCTCGTTCAAAGCTTCCGACATGAACCAGGTATGGCTGTACCAGATCGCGACCTGACCGGAGCCAAACGGGTCGGCACCGGTGGAATCGATCGCCGCCTGTCCGTTGGCATCGGGGATAAAATGGTCCTTCCAGATCCCATCATGCAGCCACTGGAAGCCAAACACTCGTTCCGGGGCATTGAAGGTGGCGGTTTTGTAATCGTCGGTGGTGGGACGCCCCACATCCGGCGCGCCGAACATGGTCAATTGCCCGCGCATGTCGGTCCAGGTGTCGCCGTAGCCCCATTGCTTGATGCTCGAGGGATCGAAATCGGGGTCTGCCGGTGTGTTGTCGTTGGCATCCAGCGTCAACTGGATCGCCATCTCCTTCAGCGCATCGAGATTCCATGATGTGTCGGCGTAATCATGGGTGGGATAGTCGAGCCCGGCGGCATCGAAGGCATCCTTGTTGTAGAAGAGGAACGAAGGATACAGTCCCAGCGGCAAGCCGGCATCCAGATCGGGATATTTGTTGATCGTGGTGGCCGGTCCGTAGAAATCGCTCATATCATACGCATCTCGTTCGATATAGGGAGTCACGTCCTCCCAGTATTCCTTGAAGCGCGCAATCGTCGAGGTACCGTGCGGTCCCACCAGCTGCGGTGCATTGTCGCCGGAGACCATTGCCAGGAATCGTTCCGTCGCCTCTTCGTTGGGCACGATCAGAAATTCCATCTCGATGTCCTCGTGCGAGTCATTGAACTTCTTTGCCAGCGCTTCCTGCGCCGCGACCTGGTCCGGGTCGGTGCCCGTCCCAAACCCGACGAAGATGACGACTTTTTGCTTTTCGCCTTCCGCGGCTGGCTCTGCAGGCGCTTCCGTCGCGGCGGCTTCCGTCGCAGCGGGCTCGGTCGCAGCGGGCTCGGTGGCGGCCGGTGCAGGCGTGGCGCCGCCGCATGCCGACAGAAGAACCGAAGCCAGTACCAGCGTGGTCAAGATGGTGAACAGGTTTTTTTTCATTTGCTCCTCCGAACGTGTGAAAGCTGACTTGGATTTACGCATACAGACTTGGTTGTTGGCGTTTCACCTCCGCGGGGTTGGAAGAGATTCCTGGTGGCTGTTTGCGGGCAGGCATCCGCACGATTCACGGATCACCAGTTGTGTCGGCAGCAAGATCAATTCCTCGGCTTTTTCGCCGTTCATCAGGCGCGCCAGTTGCCGGACAGCTTCGCGCCCGACCTGCTCGATCGGCGCGCGGACGGTCGTCAGCGCGGGGGAGAGATAGCGGGCGAAGGGGACATCATCGAATCCGACCACCGCCACATCTTTTGGAACGAGCTTCCCCTTCCGTTTGACGGCGCGCATCGCCCCGATCGCCGCGTCATCGTCACCGGCGAAGACCGCGTCGAACGGGATTCCATTCGCGAGCATGCGCTGGATGGCGACGAAGGCCTCGTCTTCGTCGAACCCACCGGAGGCGATCAGGTTCGGATCGAAGCGGATCTTGTGCGCTTCGAGCGCCTCGCGATAGCCGCGCTCCCTCCAGACCGAGTCCTCGTGTCCAGCGGGCCCGCGCAGAAAAAGGATCCGCGTCCGTCGATGGACCCGGATCAGATGCTCGACCAGCATCGCGGCGCCCTCTTTATTCTCGATGGCAATCGCGGGTATCTTCAAATCGTCGGGAGGGGTCTGGTGCAGGAGCACAACCGGGAAGTTGAAGCTGTGCAGGCGCTGCAGCTCGCGCGGCGCCAGGCTGTGGGTGAAGATCAACAGCCCGTCCGTATTGTGCTCGCCCAGCCGTGGACGTGTCGTCTCGATTTGCTGCGTGGAATGGACCAGGAGATCATACCCCGACTCATGAGCTCCCGCTTCGACGCCCTTGAGCAACGGCGAGAAGAATGCGCCGCTGATCTCGGGCAGGAGCAGGCCGATGGTGTTCGTCCGTTTGCCCGCTAAAACCCGGGCTGCCAGGCGCGGGACAAACTGCAGCTCCTCCATGGCCTGGCGCACCCGGTCGGCATACTCCGCCTGGACGGTGGGATTCCCGTTCAGGACGCGGCTGACGGTGGCGATCGAAACTTGCGCCTGCTGGGCGACATCCATGATCGTAGGCTGGTGGCTTTTCGGCATTGTGGGTGGCTTAAGAAAGCGCTTTCTTAAGGCGTTTTCACGAGTATACAGAAAAAGAGTGGCAAAGTCAATCAGGAATTTTCGATCGAGAGTACCGGTTTATCTGGAAAAGCTGGCCTTTAAGCCGCAAATTCCCAGATCGATTTCCTGTAAATGATGATGTTTGTCAGTTGTAAAACTTTGAATACCATGACACAATTTGTCTGTTCGACCCCCTTCCCCCAACTCGGCGAACAGATTTGGGGGAAAGGGAAATGTGTTGTTTTCGTCAATACGATAGGAACCATCGCTGATGCATCAAAAACCATTCTACGAAATTCCATATCCTTCCAGCCGGCAGCTGACCTTCGACGTGGGAAAGATCGGGCTGGCAAAGCACCACGTCCGGGCGCTGCTCGAGGTGGACGTGACGGAAGCTCGCAGGCTGATCAAGCACAGCCGGCAGGGCGGCAGGAAGATCTCGTTCACCGCCTGGCTGATCAAGTCTATCGCAGACTGTGTGGCCCTGCACCCGCCGGTCGCCGGAGTCAACGATGCGAAACGGGATAAGGTGCTGGTGTTCGAGGATGTGGATATCTCGATCGCGGTGGAGAAAGAAGTGGACGGCGCGCGTGTCCCTCTGCCGTATGTGGTCCGCAAAGCAGATAAAAAGACTCTCTGCGAGATCCAGGACGAGATCGAGTCGGCAAAGGCGCAGAAGGTCGGGGGTGAGGGTGATTATGTGCTCGGCCAAGAATACAGTACGATGGGCATGAAATTATTCGTCCATTTGCCGCAGTGGCTGCGACTCACGCTGATGCGCCTGCTGGTGCTGAATCATCCCAAACGGGTCAAAGACATGATGGGCACGGTAATGGTCACAACTGCAGGCATGGTGGGACACACCCGCGGCTGGATTATGCCTTTCGGCTTGCATCCGCTCTGCCTGGCGTTTGGGTCCCTGAACGAGCAGGCGGCGGTCTACAAAGGTGAGATCCAGAAGAGGGAAATCCTGCATTTGACCGTTCTGATCGACCATGACGTGATCGATGGCGTCCCGGCCGCGAGGTTCGTGGATGACCTGGTCAAAAAGCTGCAAGCAGGGGTTGGGTTGCCGGGGGAATAGCATACCAGCCTCCGGTTTTCGTGTAGACAGGCAATGCTCTCTGCGCCGTTCCTTGCGTAGCACCCTGCTAAGGGCGGCCCTGGCCTCGATAGGTAACCGCCGCCGGGGACGGCGGCGTGAGCAGTACTCGTTTTGATTGTCTCATTTGCTCGTTGGGCGGGATTATATTAGTAGGAATGAGCAGAGCCGCATCCGCAAAGTGTGCTTTACCAGAGTATGATTGATTCAATGAAGAATCTCAAAACTGACGTCGTTGAGGCATCTTCAACGGATTCGACACCTGCCCTGACGGGTGGTGCCGGGGTCTCTTCGGCATTTGAAGCCCTGTTTCTGGAGCATTGGTCACAGGTATACCGCGCCTTGTGCCGCCTAGTTGGCGATCCCGCGGAGGCAGAGGACCTGGCCCTGGAGACATTCGTCCGCCTCTACCAGAGATATCCGTGGCGGGAGGCCGGGACCAATCCCGGCGGGTGGCTGCACCGTGTGGCGACGAATCTTGGCCTGCATTCCATCCGGGGCTGGAAACGCCGCGAGCACTACGAGCTGACGGCCGGCAAGTATGCGCTGGAAGAGACGCCGGAAGCCCGACCTGCCGAGATCCTGGCACAGGCAGAGGAACGCCGCCTGGTGCGCCTGGCCCTGGCACAGATGAATGAACGCCAGTCACAGCTTTTGATCCTGCGTCACTCCGGCTCTTCCTACAGGGAAATTGCTGAGGCATTAGATCTGGCGCCGGCGTCGATTGGACCGCTGCTCGTGCGTGCCGAGCGTGAATTTGAGAAACGCTACCGGGCGCTGGCAAAGGAGGACCTATGAAGAGACATCTGACGGATGGTGAGCTGCGTGCCGCCCTCGATGGGGAACTGGATGCCCAATCGCTTGGACACCTGGAGGACTGCGCCGATTGCCTGGCACGGCAGAGCCAATTGCAGGCGAAGCAAACCCAGACTGCCAGCCGGCTTGCATTTCTGACGCCTGCTGACGAGCCGGCCCCCGTACCGCAAAAAGCGTGGGCTCGGTTCTCTCAACGACTATCGATAAAAAAGGAGACTTCCATGTTCAAAAAAATATTTGCGTTCCCGGTTGTTCGCTTTGGGGCCGCGGCGCTCGTTATCCTGGCGCTGGTTCTGGCTTTCCCCGGCACGCGTGCTCTAGCTGGTGAACTGCTGAATCTGTTCCGTATCCAGCAGGTGACTGCCGTTCCGGTGGACTTTACCGGGCTGGAACAGTTGACAGGTGACGGCGCCCTGGGGAACCAGTTCACCGAGCTGATCTCGAATTCTGTGAATATGACAGACGAACCGGGCGAGCCGGTCGAGGCAGCGGATGCGGCCCAGGCAAGCCAGCTGGCTGGCTTCAACGTGCGCCTGCCGCAGTCTCACACGCCCTCACAAATCTACGTCACCGATAGCGCGGCGTTTTCCATGACCGTGGACCGGGCTAAGGCGCAGGCACTGCTCGACGAAGCCGGACGCGGGGATCTCGTGCTGCCCGAGTCGGTGGACGGCGCAGACATCTCGGTGACGATCCCGTCATCCGTCAGCGCGGCGTATGGGACCTGCCCCAAGCCTGAAGCAGACAGCTCGAAAGCCGAAGACGAAGGATCCCCGAACCGTCGCTATCCCGATTGTGTTATCCTTGCACAGATCCCCAGCCCCAGCGTCAATGCGCCGGCGGACCTGGATATCAACCAGCTGGCGCAGATCGGCCTGGAGTTCACCGGCATGACCGCAGAAGAGGCGGCCAGCTTCACCAGTACCGTCGATTGGACCTCCACCCTGGTCGTGCCGATCCCGAGCAATTCGGCGAACTATGAACAGGTCAGTGTGGATGGCGTCACGGGCACGCTCATCCAGCGCCCCTCCCGTGAAGGGGAACCGACAACGTTCGCCCTGTTATGGGTCAAAGATGGGATCGTCTATGCCATCAGTGGCCTGGGTGACCATGCCGAGCAGGCGCTCGAGATGGCAAATTCCCTGCCCTAAAAGAGGACTATGTCTGTCCCTGCGATCCAAACAGAAGAACTACGAAAAGTATTCGGCGATCAAGCCGCCGTGAAAGGCCTCACCCTGCAAGTGGAGCAGGGTGAGGTGTTCGGTTTCCTGGGTCCCAACGGCGCCGGAAAGACAACGTCTATGAAGATGCTGCTGGGTCTGGTCGCGCCGACCTCGGGCACGGCGAACCTGCTGGGGGCTCCGATCGGCGATCTCACGACCCGTGCTCGTGTCGGGTTTTTGCCCGAACACTTTCGCTTCCAGGATTGGCTGACCGCCCGGGAATTCCTTCGGCTGCACGGCCAATTACTGGGCATGGAAGCGCGCGATCTGGCGGCACGTCAGGAGCAGCTGCTCGAGCGAGTGGGGCTCTCTCCCTTCGGAAATAAATTACTGCGGACGTATTCCAAGGGCATGCTCCAGCGCGTTGGGCTGGCACAGGCTCTGCTGAACCGGCCGGCACTGGTGTTCCTGGACGAACCCACCTCCGGGCTCGACCCGGTGGGGAGGCGGCTGGTGCGCGACATCATCCGGGAATTAAGGGATGAGGGCACCTGTGTCTTCCTGAACTCTCACCTGCTGAGCGAGATCGAAGTCACCTGTGACCGGGTGGCGTTCATCCGGCATGGCGAAGTGGTCCGTACGATCGAGATGGCTTCCCTCGAGAAAAACCTGTCCCGGGTCACGATCCGCGCCGCCGGTCTCAGCCAGGAATCGATTCTCGGGCTAAGCCGCTGGGGCGAAAACATCCAGGCAAACAACGGGCAGCTCATGATGACCCTCCGCCAGGAGCATGATCTTCCCGAGATCACACGCTACCTGGTCGCACAGAATGCCGAGGTGTATGCGATCACCCCCAATCGCATGTCGCTGGAAGAGATCTTTATCGAAACGGTTGGAGAGGACGGCGGGTTATGAACAGCATCTTGGTCCTGACGCGTATGACGTTTCAGGAGGCCATCCGGCGGCGCATTGTCCTGACAGGACTGATCCTGGGTATTCTTTTTCTGATCGTCTTCGCCGTTGGCGCTCACATGATCTCCATCGAGATCACTCGGGAGACCCTGCGCGAAGGCGGGGCGGCCTACCGGAATATCATGCGGGCAGAGATGTCCAACTTCCTGCTGATGGCAGGCTTGTATGCCGTAACGTTTTTGTCTATTGCCATGGGAGCGCTCCTCGCTGCCGATACCCTGGCAGGCGAGATCAATTCCGGCTCGATCCAGACGATCGTGACCAAACCCGTTCGCCGCTCTCATGTTGTCTTTGGGAAATGGCTGGGGTTTGCCGGCCTGCTCGGCTTGTATGCCATCTTGATGGCTGGCGGAGTCGTATTGATCGTGTTCCTCCAGTCAGCTCACCTGCCTCGCAACATCCTGATGGGCCTGTCCCTGATCTACCTGGAATCCCTGCTTGTGATGACGATCTCCCTGGCTGGTTCCAGTGCCATGCCGGCGCTGGCAACCGGAGGCATGGTGTTTGGTCTCTACGGGCTGGCGTTCCTGGGCGGCTGGATCGAGCAGATCGGCGCGCTGGTGAGCAATCCGACCGCCGTGCAGATCGGCATTGTCACGAGCCTGGTGATCCCTACCGAAGCGCTCTGGCGGCGAGCTGCCTTCGAGATGCAAACCCCCCTGGCAAGCGCACTGGGGATGTCGCCGTTTGGGGCGTTTTCTGTCCCCAGTATCTTGATGGTGGTGTATGCCATCGTCTACCTGGCGATCGTACTGGCGATGGCGGTCAGCACATTCAACCACCGGGATATTTAGGCCCTCTTTCCTCGTCGAGCGGCGTGCAGTCGAGACGCAGAGCCTCCAGGACGCCGCCTCGACTGCGCTCCGCTCACTATAGGAAATCTTTTGTCAGGTTAAATTGTTAACCTTCAACAGGACGGTGGAGGTCTCATCCGGGATATTCCCACAAGGGCTTAGACCCGTTTGAAAACGAGTCAGTACTTGTTCCGAAACCCGTCATTACTTTTTTAAAACGAGTCGGTACTTGTCCGTAGCCCTGCCGATGCTATTTGAAGAGGCAGGGCAAGTTAAAAAAGAGATGGAGACTGCCCGAATGGGCAGTCTCCGTGCTTAGAGAGAGGACTCGCAGACCCTCAAATCCGCGAATTTCTTTAACGGTCGGATATGGTACATATGATCGTCTTCGCCGCCGAACCGGAGCCCAGCCCTTCCAGGCTGCCAGTTCGTTCACGCTTATAGGACGGCTCAACCCGGCCAGGTCGAGCCGTCGGTTTTTGTCAGGAGGGAATTCCATAGCTGAGCGAGCGATGGCACTGCCAATGCACTTGACTGCAAGAGTTGCTATAATATTTATTAAGAGCCCTTCCGCGCTGAGTGGAGCCGTAGGCGCAGTCGAAGCGGGATAGGACAAGCTTGTGACATTGCTTCGTCTTCGGCTCGCGATGACGTAAGCTTTTTTCAAAAACATTCCGGCAACTACTCGGCACAGTGGTAACGTGAAAATCAGAACACATTAAACCTGGAAGCAATTTTAGTAAAGACGAATGGAAGGAAGAATGACCTCCAGTACAGTCTTGCAAAAGCAGATTGAGACACTTGACATCACCAGGCCAAACCTGACCAAAATTCGAGAGATCGCCAATGCGTATGGAAAAAATCAGGAACGGAATGTCCAGTTATTGGAAGCATTGGAACAAAAGATGGCATCTGCCCATGAGATGGTTCAGGAGCCAATGAACCGGTGTGCCGCCCAGATCGGGATCGAGGTCGAGAGCTTGCGAGGCCGGTGCCTCGAACTTGGAGAAACGCTTGGGCTCTATAAAGATTATCCGGTCTCAAAAGGATGTACATCTCCATACCTGCCAATCTGGATTACGACGCTTGTCGAAAAGAAGGGGCAGTCACTTTGAGATTGGCGCAACAGCTTCGATTTGTCTTTCCTTTGCTGGTGATGATCTTACTGGCTTCCTGTGACAGCCGCACCATTGCCTATGAAGGAACTTGTGGGCAGCAGACCCAGCAGTTCTCCGACTATATCCATTCTCTGGTCATTGATGAGCTCACCCCTGTGATCGCGGATGGCTTTTATTCAGGACCCACCGCGGATGTGATGAAGAGACTACAGGAACTGGATACAAGAATCAGCGAATTAAATACTCCGGAATGCAATCCAGGGACGGAAGCTGTAAAAGACGCTTTGCGTATTTATATGCTTGAGACGAGAAACTATTTTTCGACGGTAGCCGGGCGTGCCGTCTACGGTGAGGGTCCCGTGCAAGGACAACGTTCGAAAATGTATGAGGCTGGCATGGCCTTCGAGAGAGCATTTACAGACCTGCGAAAGTAATCGTCGCCAATTTGTCCTATAGATCGCTGAGCCCGGGCCTTCGCCGATGGCCGGGTCGAGCCGGCTTTTCATTCTATGAGACCTCCGATAAGCCTTTAGTTGAGGTACCGATTTTGTGCTGGCTGGCTATTGATTTTTGAAGATAAGGCGCCTATACTTTTTGTCCGTCTAAGTAATATAAAGGGACTTAAGCGGAACCATTCCGCATAACACCCCCAGATTGGGGAATTATACGGAAACCGTCTGCTTAAGCACTAGTTGGGCATTCTCTTGCAATGAATAATCGCTATAAAACAAGAGGCATTGATATATTATGCGGTTAACAATCAAACTCCTGCTGTTGGAAGTGTTTCTAACAAGTTGTACTAATCCATTATTAAATGCTACCCCAACATCTCTGCGATATCAACCGATAACTTCCACAGTCACTACTGTCGCAACTTTTACGGGTGTTCCTACACCCACAACTACGCCGACTACAATGCCCCCAGAAATAAAGATAAGTTTAGATGATAATTACACTCTTCTTGAAGGCTTTTCAGAACATGTGACTTCGCTGGCTTGGTCAGGAGATGGAAAAACATTATTTATTGTGCCTCCTGGGCAGAAACATCTAGTCCTTTTTGATGTACAAGGCAAAAAGATAACAATAGTCCCAGTGAGCAACTCCGTAATTACGCACATTATATTAAGCCCTGACAAAAAAACTTTGGCGGCGATTACCAGCACTATGGACTATATTACGGTTCATTTTATGAATGTAGAAACAAGCAAGATAATTAATACGATTTCAATTGAACTACCCCCCATTTATATTAATAATGGAGCGACTCGCCTAGTGAATTACGGCACAGGGACTTTTGCACCCAACGGAAAAACATTCATATTGAGTAGTGGCACGCAAATAACCTTATGGGATATTGAAAGTGGAAGCCGAATGAAAGAGTTATTTAAATGTGATCCTAATTTCTTTATTAGGGGATTATTTGTTAATTCTGCTAAAAATATGGTCGTTACGTTTTATTATCACGACTGGTACAAAGAAAAGACGTTTCTGGGATGGGATACAAATACCTGGGAACTGACAAAAACGATTAACGGTAACGAATTGGCGGATTATACCGATTTCGCCTTTAGCCCAGATGGAAACACATTTGCAACCACAGACGTGGGTAAAGAAATTAATGTTTGGGATTCTAATACTTTCACGAAATCATTGACTATTACAAGTTCACAGACAATAGGATTTTTACAAACATTAGGAGTTGCGTATGATCCGAGTGGCAAATATATTGCAATTAGTGATAGGAGCGGTGTTATCGCTATATATAATGCAAATACAGGAGAAATTGTTCGGCAGTTAGTTGGCGGTTTTGAAGCAGTAGTTTTAGAATTTAGTCCTGACGGAACAAAACTAGCCGCAGGTGGCGTAAGCGGCGAAAGACCTGGACAAGTAAAAATCTGGGATTTCAGTCAGCCATAGAGTCTCCGATTCTAGCAAAATGCCCAACACAGCGTGCACCCGACTGGTGGGAGTCTGCGCGTTTTCAAGCCGTTTGTGTGGCTTGGAGTTGGGTCCGGTAAAATAGCGTTGTCTCGTCCCGCCCACCAGTACCCCTGAAGGGGCTTAACGCCAGCCGTTGGGCGGCTGGGCAAAATCGGTACAGCATTGTTTGAAAAATGAAGATTAGCATAATCACCTCTAACATTTCTGCAGATTTTCTGAGCCCGCCTGGCGTACCCACATGGGATGAGCGCAAACTGCCATATGCTGATATTTTGCGTAGGGCCAAGCCAGACATCATCGGTTTGCAGGAAGTCACGCCACGACAACTTCAGTTTTTGCAAACGCAATTCTCAGAGTTTACAGCACTGACTGTACCTGTTAACAACCCTACCTCTGATCTTGTCGCAACCTGGCAGGCAAAGTATGAGAAACATGGGTTTCCCAAAATTCCAAGTCCGTACGAAATAATCCTGTTTTATAGAACGGATACCTTTGAACTGTTATCCAATGGATCTTGGTGGCTCTCACCCACACCTGACATTCCATCCATCGGTTTTGGTAACAGCGCTCCACGTGTTGTACTTTGGGCACACTTTCATCACATTGCTTCGAGAAAGGAATTTGTCATTTTCAATACACATATTGACCATCGATGCACCACTTCAATGGTTAATTCATGCCGAAAGCAATTTTCTCTATTCGCAGAAAATCATTCATCTCTAATTTTTATCGGGGATCTGAACTTCAACGAAAAAGACGCAAATTATGATTTGCTAATCTCAGATGGCTGGAACGACTCTCACAAAGGTACGATCGGTTTTGACTCGGCCACTTTTTTAAATAATCTAAACAGCATACCTAGTGGTAGGATTGACCATATTCTTTATAAAAGTAAAGAGTTTACAGCATTAACATGGAAGCGTCTCTTGCCACCTCGTTCAAGACCAAGAATATCGGATCATGATCCAGTGTATGTGGAATTTCAAGCAGGTTAGATAAGATACCTTGCAACAGTTATCTTGCATCTCAAAAAACGCCGCCCAACACATCCCCCTTCGGGGATGCTGCGCGACGTGCACCCCCTTCGACACGCCGTATGGGGCAGTCAGGGCGGGCTGGTGGGACTGCCACTTCGCGGCGTGCGCGCTTTTGGGCAGTTTGCGTGGCTTGAAGTTGGTTCCGGCAAAATGGCTTTGCCTCGTCCCGGGAGAGCGCCGGGATGGTGCCCAATCCCGCCCACCGGTACCCCTACGGGGCATAACGCAGACCGTTGGGCAGATATTGATATGCGAGTGCGAGAGTTAATTTTCTCATGAGTATTTCAACAGACAGGAAGGTGGAATGCGAACTGAACAAGAAATGTTCGACCTTATCTTGAATTTCGCCAGGAACGACGAAGGCATTCGTGCAGTTATATTGAATGGCTCGCGGGCAAATCCAAATGCACCAAAGGACATATTTCAAGACTTTGATATCGCCTGTCTCGTCAAGGATATGAATCCTTATATGAGGAATGCA
>Ga0114129_10004737_pt1 | contig 19216 bp, 19 predicted proteins | sample RhiMetdeltSRZDD1_FD_80071 | JGI IMG/M metagenome (GOLD analysis project Ga0114129, IMG submission 80071) | Populus rhizosphere microbial communities from Tennessee, USA - Rhizosphere MetaG P. deltoides SRZDD1 (version 2) (version 2) | ecosystem: Host-associated > Plants > Roots > Rhizosphere >...
CGGCGACGACGGCAGCGTCTCCCCAGCGTTTCCCGGACATGCCACGCGCGAGCGCCTCGCGGTCCGGGAGCGAGGCCCCGTCGAGGGAGACCAGCAGGTCTTTCTCTTTCAGCCCCGCCCGCTCGGCCGGGGAATCCTTCTCGACGTGGATGACCTCGAGGAGCGCCTCCTCCGGGCGAGGCCGTGTCGAGACGCCGAGGTCGGGATAGATCGGGTCGGTTTGGGCCGGCACGCCCCAGACGAAGTTCGCGTACGACGCCTGCACGTCGGCGACCGTCTTGCCCTTGTCGTCGCGGACGGCAACCGGTATCACCGACGCCGTCGGAACCGGCCATTGGGCGCGCACCTGGCGCTCGATGCCGAGGCCGTACTGCACGTGGCCCGCTCCGACGAGCAGGACCACGATCGCCTTCGGGTCCGAGTTCCCGGACACGGACTTCACCGCCTGGAATCCCATCGTGGCGTCCCACGTGCACTGGGCGGCGAGCATCGCCTTCCAGCCTTCCTCGTCCATCGAGGCGTGGAAGCTCTCGTCGTCGAACGACGCCTTGAAGAGGCGCAGATGCTCCGGGCTCTCCGTGTCGATCTTCGACGGGATGTGCGCCGCCTCTTCCGGTGTGAGTCCCTGGAACCCCTTCTTGCGGACGGCCGAGACGATTTCGCGAGGCGCGTTGACGGCGACCATCGGCAGGTGCCGGTCCCGCGCGAAGAAGAAGACGTCGCGGTAGTAGAGCCAGTTGTAGCCCCAGCTCTTGGAGTAACCCCCGGGCGCGAGGAATTGTTCTTCGGACAGACGTCCGCCGATCCAGTCGTCGAGAAGCTTCTGCTCGGTGTACGGAAACATCTCGAGCGCGATGGTCACGTTGCGCCCCGACTTCACCAGCGCCTCGATCACGGAAAGCTCGACGCGATGGGAGTCCATGCTCGTGTGCTCCTCGCCGACGAGCAGGAGCCGCACGCCGCTGAGCCGCGAGGGCAGCTCCGCGGAAATGATCGCGGCGCCGCTCCCGGAGTCCGTGATTGCGTCGAGGACGACAGGCACGGTCCGATCGCGGCGTGCCGGGTCGCCGATCGGGAGTTTGAGGAGGTCTTCGGCGAGCGCCGGCGAAGCCAGGATCGCCGCCAGGACGAGTAATCGTGCGCTCGGGCGGCGCCTCACGATCTCCACGGCGCGATGGCGGCGATCTCGACGGGTCCTTCGGCGAGGTGCACGCGATCTCCCACGCGCGAGCCGAGCAGACGCTGGGCGAACTCCGACTGATAGGAATAGACCGCCTCCTCGGGCTTCGAGTCCCACGGCCCGAGAATCGTGACGTCGCGTTCGGCGCCCGCGCCGTCGCGCAGGCGCACGCGCGTTCCGACACGGACCTCCGTCGCGTCGATTCGGGTCGGATCCAGGATCCTTGTCCGCGAGAGCTCGTCGGCGAGCGACGCGATGCGCGCCGACAGGTACTCGTGTTTCTGCCGGGCGGCGTGATACTCGAAGTTCTCCGACAGGTCTCCGTGCTCCTTGGCGGCTCGCATCTGCTCCGCGTTGGCCGGAAGCTCGACCTGCTTCAAGTGCAGCATCTCCTTACGGCGCGCCTCCACCGCCTCGGCGGTCGCGTAGAGGTACTCGCGGGCGGGAGCGCGCAGCTCCGGGAACTTCATCAGGAGCGCCTCCCGGACGGTCGCGCGCCGGTGCTCCTCGAGGCCCGCGACTCGGTCGAGCGCGTGGAGGAGGTCCCGCGCCTCCTCTTCGGAGCCGGCGGTGCGCACCGCCGCCACCGCCAGGCCTCCCGGCTCGAAGAGCTCCTTGAGGCGCGCGCGCAATCCCGAGAACTCGTCCATCCGCAGCGCGTCGGTGATCGCGAGAAAGAGCGCCGGCGACTCGACCCGGTTCTCGGAGTGGATGCGTTCGGCGAGCCAGAGAAACGCCCGCGGCGCCGAACGCGGCGACCGCAGGATGCGCCGCGAAAGGTCCGCCGCCCGGTCTCCGAGGGCCTCGAAGAGCATCGACAGGACCCGCGCGTCGTCCTCGCGGGAGATCTGCTCGACGAAGATCTCGGCCCAGTCCGGCCGCGAGGCGCGCACCGCCTCGAGGGCGTTCTGCCTTGCCTGCTGGTCCCGGATCTCGGAAATGATCTTGCGGGGCTCCGCCGCGAGGAGCTGGTCGGCGGGAAAGGCCTCGGGAGCCGCGGGCTTCAGACGCGCCGCCGCCTGCGACAGCTCCCACGCCAGCGCAGGCCGAGCGCTTCCGACGCGCTGCGCCTCGGCGGCCAGTCCCTCGGCCATCCAGCCGGCGAGCTCTTTCGACCTCTTGGCGTGCTTGCGCGCGAGGTCCATCTTGGCCGCGGGCTCCGCCTCGGCGAATGCACGGCGCACGCTTTCGTCCGCGGCCCCGGCGCTCTCGCTCCAGGTCACCTTCGCCGACTTGGCGCTTCCGGAGACCAGGAGTTGCGAATGCTTGCGCGCCGCGGTCCAGAACGACGACCAGCGCGCCTCGGGAACCGTCCCGGCCAGCTCGGTCTTGATCTCCTGGACCGTCATCGGACGGCCGAAGCTCGCGAGCAGCCAGCGGACAGTTTCGGACGGGTCCTTCTGCGCCAGAGCGGACAGCCCCTCGGGATCCTCGACCTTCTTTCGGAGGATGTGGGTCTCGGGCAGCGGCACCAGCGTCCTCTCCGCCGAGACCAGCGAGAGCGGGACCTTCGCCCCGCCGACTTCCAGCCGCATCACGTCGAGCGCCGGATTCATCTCGACGAGGCGCCCGGGCCCGCGTCCCGGGAGGTAGTAAATCTCTCCCGGCGTGAACTTCAGCCATCGAGCGATTTTTCCGGCGGAGTCCGAGGGGTCGGCCGCGCCCTCGACCGGGAATTTCGCCAGCACCGGCGCCAGCGCCGGGTGGCCGGCGAATCGTGCCTTGAGCGCCGCCGTCAGATCCTTTCGGATCGCCGCGTCCGTGGGAGACATGCGCGCGATCTCGAGCAGCACCTTGATGCTCGCATCACGGTCGCCGTCGGAATGGAAGTCCGCGAGGAGGCGGAGCCACGAAAGGGCCTGGGCGCCGGCGCCCTTCTTCTTGACCGCCGCGGCCACCCGGAAATAGAACGGCAGCTCCTCGGCGCCCTCCTCGACTTTTCTGGTCCAGAGAGCCTCGAGCGCGTCGAACTTCTTTCCGTCGATGAGCTGCTGGACCTCGGGTGGCAGCGGCGTGGGTTCGCTCGACGACATGGACCGCCGATCTTAGCCCACGTCCAGGGCTCAGCCCACGTCGACGGCCGCTTTGCGGAGGAACTCCTCCCGCGGCGCCACACCGAGGCCCGGTTCGGTCGACGCGGCCATGCGGCCGCGGGAGCGGCGGGGCGCGCCCTCGGCGATCGAGACCGTCACGTAGCTATTGAAGTCGGTCGCCGAAAAGAGCAGCTCCGGCGGAGTCGAGTGCGCCAGGTGCGCGATCGCCGCCGTCGTCACGTCTCCTCCCCATGAATCCTCCAGCGTCATCGCGACCCCCAGCGAGACGCAGAGATCCCGCGCCTGGCGCGTCTTCGTCAAGCCGCCGAGCTTGGAGATCTTGAGGTTGACGACGTCCATGGCGAGGTCTCCGGCGGCGCGCAAGAGCACGCCGATCCCGTCGATCGTCTCGTCGAGGACGAACGGAAGATCCGTCCGGCGCCGCACCGAAAGGCACTCCTCGTACGTGGCGCAGGGTTGCTCGATGTACACGTCGACGTCGCGCACCGCGCGCACGACCCGAGCCGCCTGGTGCGGCAGCCATCCCGTGTTCGCGTCCGCGACGAGGACGTCGTCCGGAGCCAACACCGCCCGCACGGCGCGAATCCGCTCGACGTCCACGCTCGGGTCGCCGCCGACCTTGAGCTGGAAGCGCCGGTAACCCTCGCCCTTGTACCCCGCGACCTTCTTCGCCATCTCCTCGGGCGCCTCCTGTGAGATCGCGCGATAGAGAACGAAGTCCTCGCCGTAGCGGCCGCCGAGGAGGGTCGAAACCGGCAGCTTAGCGGCCTGGCCCAGGATGTCCCAGCACGCCACGTCGATTCCGGACTTGACGTACGGATGCCCCTTCAGCGCCGCATCCATCCGGCGGTTCAGGCGCTCGAGCTGCGTCGGATCCTCGCCGATCAACTGCGGCGCGAGCATCGCGACACCAGCCCGCACGCCCTCGGCGTAGGCCGGCAGATACGCCGGGCCGAGCGGACAGACTTCCCCATGGCCGACCAAGCCCGTGTCCGTCTCGACCCGGACGAGGGTGGAATCGAAGACCGCCACCGACTTGCCGCCGGACCAGCGGTAGCTGCCCTCGTGCAGCGGCAGCTCGACCCGGTAGGCCGCGATTCGCCGGATTTTCATGGGCCGGAACTCTAGCAGGCCGGGCAACGGGCGCACTCGGTTAGGATCAGCGCCACGTGAACGCGAAGGGTGCCCTCTTTGCGGCCCTGGGTGTGGTCAGCCTCGTGTACCTCGTGGTCTGGATCCGCGACCTGCGGCGCCGCGGCAACTCGAGACCGGGCACGATGCAGCTCGCGATCGGTTTCCTCACGAACTTCTTCGACACGCTCGGGATCGGTTCCTTCGCGCCGACGACGTCGATGTTCAAGCTCAACCGGCTCGTGCCCGACGAGAGAATCCCGGGCACTCTCAACGTCGGCCACTCCCTTCCGACGATCGCGCAGGCCTTCATCTTCATCGCGATCGTGACGGTCGACATGGCGACGCTCGCGAGCCTCATCGCGGCGTCGGTGGCCGGAGCGTGGCTGGGCGCTGGCGCCGTCGCGTCGTGGCCGCGGCGCCGTGTCCAGATCGGAATGGGGATCGCCCTCATCGCGGCGGCGTCGTTCTTCGCGATGACGAACCTCGGGCTCTTTCCCGCCGGCGGCGACACGTTGGGGCTGACCTCGCCGCTTCTCTGGTTCGGAATCGCCGGCAACTTCGTGCTCGGCGCGCTGATGACGCTGGGGATCGGTCTCTACGCCCCCTGCATGATCCTCGTTGCGTTGCTCGGAATGAATCCGCGGGCGGCGTTCCCGCTCATTATGGGCTCCTGCGCGTTCCTGATGCCGATCGGCAGCCTCCGCTTCATCCAGAAGGACAGCTACGCGCTGAAAGCGGCGGTCGGCCTCGCGCTCGGCGGAATTCCGGCTGTTTTCCTGGCCGCGTTCTTCGTCAAGTCGCTGCCCCTGACGTGGCTGCGATGGCTCGTCGTCGCGGTCGTCGTCTACGCGGCCGTCGCGATGCTGCGCTCGGCGGCGAAACCCGTGGAAGCTGGCGGCCGAGGAACGGCGGCTTCCTGACCTGCCTCCTCTGAATCGAGCACGATCTCGCCGAGCGAAGTCTTCAGTCCCCGGCTGATCTTCGCGAGAAAGATCGCCGCTTGCGGGCGCCTCATGACACACTCCTTTTCGTCGATCTCTGGCGGCGAGACACGTCGCGTCGGGAGGCCAGGTTCGCGGACCATTTCTCGGATGTCGGAAGAAGGTGAACCATGAGAAGAGTCGCTCGCATCGTGCTCGCCGTGTTCACGCTGGCGATTGCCGCTTCCTCCCGCGGGCAGTCTCGGGCGCCGACAGCCGCGGCGGTCGGGGGGGCCAAGCCGAACCAGACCGCCGTCCCCGTTTCCGAGTCTCAGCGCGCCGCCGTGGCCGACTTGTTCGTCGCTCTCCGGCTCCCGCAGGAAGTTCAGACGATGCCGGAATCCATGATCGACGGGGAAATCGCGCGCAACCCGAGCCTGGCGCCGTTCCGAGACCTGATGGTGACCTGGCTCAAGAAGTACATGACGTGGCCGGCGCTGGAGCCCCAGCTGACGCAGCTGTACGCGTCCAACTTCACGGAGGCGGAGCTGAAGAGCATGGCGGCCTTCTACCGCAGCCCGGCGGGACAGAAGGCCGTCCAGAAAATGCCGGAGATGATGCAGCGCACGGCGATGCTGGGGGCGCAGCTGGGTCAACCGCACTCCGACGAGCTGAAGAAGCAGATTTCGGCGCGCGCCGAGGAGCTGCAAAAAAAACAGCAGGGCGACGCGCGAAAGGAAGCCGGAGCCGCCGCGGGGCCTTCCCCGCGTGCGACGGCCCCGCCCAAGAAGCCTTGAAGGCGGTTAGTTCTTAACCGCCTGACGCTGTGACGCGAGGGAGCGCAGGAACGAGCCCGGCAGGCTTCCTCGAATCGAGACGCTGTCCGCGTCGTGCTCGACCTGGAACTTGCGGATCACGGAGACGAGCTCCGGCGACTTCTCGGAGACCGCCATGCGCCACATCGCGAGCACGCCGCGCAGCGAGTCTTCCAGAAGGTCGCGCTTCTCGGCATCCGGAGTCAGGCCCGTCGCTTCGAGATCCACCGCGTCGTCGCGAACCTTCGCCTGAAGCGCCAGGAGCGTCACCGACTTCATCGCGCCGACCACCGCTCGGGAAGGCTCCCCTTCGCCGCCGCCCTCGACGTTCGCTCCCTGCGTGAAGCGGGCCATGTCCACGAGCGCCCAGGCCGACGCGCTCGTATCCACACGCGAAAGGTACTTGCCGAGACCTTCGCCCGAGGTCAATCCACCCGAGCCTCCGCTTTCCTTGCGCGCCAGGGCCGCGAGGACCGCACGCTCGCTGCCCGCCACGATCAGGCCGCGGTTGACCAGCGACACGGCGCCCTCCGTGTCCGAGCCTTTGCCGGCGAGCCGATAATAAGCGTCGCCGGAGGGCGACTTCATGAGGCTCGCGCCGCGCGATTTCAACGCGTCGCCGATCTTGTTCGTGTCGAACCGTCCTTCGAAGATCACGAGGCCGTCGTCGTCGCCCGGCCCCGGATGCCCGCCCGGCGACATCGCCACGATGACCGTGTCGATGTCTTCGCGCGGCGTCAGGCCGGTCTCCGCCAGGAAACGCGCGGCGTCGCCGTCGGTCGAGATCTCATCCATCGACGCAAAGATCTTGGGGCCGAGAGGGCTCGAGCGCAGCTCGTTCCACCGGATCACACCGACGGTGCCGGCCGAAGCCGGAACCAGCGCCAGCGAGTCTTCCGTCCGGCGCACGGCGCGGGCCTCGGCGGCGAGTCCCAGGGCCAGAATGCCGGCCACGGCGAGGCGCGAGACGGTCGAGAAGCGGGTCAAGTCCATGTCAGAAATCCTTTCTGGAAAAGAGCCAGGAAGCCAGGGAAAGCGCGGCGACGCCGAAGAGCGCCGTCGAACCGTACACGGCGAAGTGGTCGAGGTTGGCGAGCCGCTCGGGAGCGGCGGCGCCGGCCACCAGCGCGACGGTGGCCTGCCCGAGCTCGGCGGTCTTGGGAAAGATCCAGTAGAGGGCCTGGACCGTCTTCGCGGCGAACTCCGTGGAGACGGCCGCGGCGATCCGGTCGTGAAGCGCCAGGATCGCAGCCAGGAAGAACACGGCGTACGTGGCCATCAGGGAGACCGCGGTGGAAGACGTGACGACGCCGACGAGGAATGCGAACGCCATCAGCGTCGCGATCGTGAACAGGATGACGGCGCCGGACAGGAAGAACCGCGGATGGAAGACGTGGGTCTTCCACGCGACGATGGCGCCGATCGAGCCGATCAGATAGACGATGTCGGCCGCGGCCAGGAGCACGCCCCCGGTGAAGCGCGACAACAGCAGCGAGACGCGGCCGATCGGGCGCGAGAGGTAGAGATCAATCGTGCCTTTCTCCTGCAGGCGCGGCACCAGGTGCGCCGTGGCAAACAGCGCCAGGAACAGGCCCACAAAGTAGAGGACGCCCGAGAAGGTGGACTCGAACCCCAGCACGAGCTTGTCGATCTCGATGTGGTTGTCGCCGACGTCCACGGACTGTCCGAACAGCTTCATTCCCGCCAGCGCGCCGTCCACGATGTCGAGATTGACCGCCGCCGCGAAAAGCAGGATGAAGATCGTGGAGAGCGCGAAGTAGGCGATCAGCGTCCAGCGCGCCGCCGCTTCGCGGAAAACCTCCTGGACGCTGGCCGTGAAGGCTCTCACGACGGCGTCTCCTTCTTCGGTTCCCCTTCGCGCACGAGACCCACGAAGACGTCCTCGAGGCTGGAGCGCACGGGAGAAAGCTCCTGGAGCATCGCTCCCGACGCGCGCAGGCGATCGACGAGCGCGTTCAAATGGCCGAGGTCGCGGGCCGTCAGATCGAAATGTCCGTTGACACGCTCGACCGAAGCCCCGGTCTCGCGGAACGCGGCGAGGAGCTTTTCGTCCACGCCGTCGGCCACGAGGCGATAGTGAGATCCCGTCGCCGTGAGATCCTCGATGCGTCCTTCGGCCACGACCTTCCCGGAGCGCAGGACGGCGACCCGGTCGCACATCCTCTCGATCTCCGAAAGAAGGTGCGAGTTCAGCAGAATCGCCTTACCCCTCTTCGCCTCTTCCTGGAGAAGGTCCCGGATCTCCCGACGCCCGACCGGATCCACTCCGTCCGTCGGCTCGTCGAGGAGCAGCACGTCGGGGTCATGGACCAGCGCCGCGGCGAGCCCGAGGCGCTGCGTCATGCCCTTCGAGAATTTCTTGACGCGAACGTCAGCCCATTCCGAGAGCCGCACGCGCTCGAGAAGCTCCGGCGCCCGCCGCGAGACGGAGGCGCGATCCAGTCCGGACATCCGTCCGAAGATCGACAGCGTCTGGCGTGCGGTCAGGTAGCCGGGGAAGCGGTGTCCCTCCGGCAGATAGCCCACCCGGCGGCGGCTCTCCGGCTCGGAGACCGGGCGGCCGCAAAGGAACCCCGAGCCCGCCGTCGGGCGCGTCAACCCGAGCAGAATTTTCACCGCCGTGGTCTTGCCCGCACCGTTAGGCCCAAGCAGGCCAAAGACTTGACCCGTCTCGACCCGGAAGCTCGCGCCGTCTAAGGCCCGGACCGTCCGCGACCCGAACCGCGAACGGTAGAGCTTCGACAGACCCTCGGCCCGGACCGGCGCTTCGCCCATCGATCGTGGAAACGAAAAAAGGGAAGGAAAGTTCGCTAGTCGGCTTTGGACCAGGGCGGCACGATGCCGTTCATTCGGGCATAGGCGATGGCCTGGCCCAGGTGCTCGTGCATATGGTTCTCGATGCGCACCAGGATCTGTCGCCCGGTCATCTCCTGACCGTACGCCTTGTACTTCCGGTCGAGGTCGGCGTCGGTGATCGCGGAAGCCGCGCTTTTCGCGTTCGCGATTGCCTTCTTCAGAAGTTCGACGATCTGAGCCTTGTCCGTAAGGGTGTTCTCGGACTCGCGCGAGATCCCTTCCATGCGCTTCATGCCGAGAAAGGTCGGACTCGTGGCGGCGCTGTTCGCCACGTGCACGAACACTTGGCCGACGGAGCGGACGTCCGGCGCCGGGCGCCACCCGTACTTGTCGGCGGGAAAAGCCTCGGCGAGCTCGACGAGCTTCTTGCCGACCGCGTCCACTTCGGCGGCATACTCGGCACGGAATCCCGCCGCGGGCGCAGCCATCGCCGCCGGAGGCCGCGCCGAAACCTGAGTGCTGGTCGTCGCGGGCGCCTGCGCGAGAACGAGCGACGCGCAAGCCCACGCCGCTAGACCGACGATCGAGATCGTTCGCTTCATGTCCTCTCCTTCCTGGAGCGTCAAAGTATATTGAGAACGTGCGGCGCCGCACCAAAGCCGCGGTGTGGATCCTGACGGCGGCGGGGGGACTTCTGGCGATCCTCTGGGGTTTGGAGAACCAGCTCCTCTACTTTCCGAGCCGGGCTCTGTCGGCGACGCCCGAAGCCTTCGGCCTGACCTCCGAGGAGCTCGCACTCACATCCGGCGACGGAGTGGCTCTCCGCGGCTGGCGTATTCGAGGCGATGGAAAGCGCGCGCTGCTCTTCTTCCAGGGAAACGCCGGCAACGTCTCCGATCGTCTCGACCGCGCGCGGACCCTGAACCGCCGCTTCGGGCTCGACGTTTTTCTCGTGGACTACCGAGGCTACGGCCGATCGTCCGGCTCCCCCGACGAAGAGGGCCTGTACCGGGACGCGCGCGCCGTATACGCCGCGGCGCTCCAGCGCGGGTTTCCGCCGGAACGGGTCCTCGTCTTCGGCGAGTCGCTCGGCTCCGCCGTCGGGATCGATCTCGCCTCCGAAAAACCCTGTGGCGCCGTCATACTCGAGACGCCGTTCTATTCGATCCTCGCGATGGCCCGCGTGCACTACCCGTTCGTGCCGCGCTTCCTGGTTCGGAGCCGCTTCGACAACGCCGCGAAGATCGGCGCGATCCCGGCGCCCAAGCTGTTTCTCGTCGCGGAGCGCGACGAGATCGCTCCGGCGACGCAGGGGCGCGAGCTCTACGAGCGCGCGCCGCAGCCCAAGACGCTTTTCGTCATCCCCGGCGCCGGCCACAACGACACGTATGTCACCGGCGGCGAAGCGTACTGGCGCGAGTGGGAGAGGTTCCTGTCCTCGCTCGACTAGGGCTTCTCCGCCAGCCGGTTGTATTTCTTCAACGCTTTCTGCAGCTCGTCGTGCGGCAGGGCGCGAACCGTGACCCCGTTGGCGCCCGTCATCGTCTCGGCACCGACCATTGCGTTGACGATGGCCTCCTCGACCGCCTGCACCGTCGCCGAAAAGAGTGGATTCATGCGGTCGTTGGGCAGCATCGTCGGCGTCACTGTCCCCTTGGTCGCCGCCGCACCGGGGTTGGCCGTGGAGAAGGCGATGAAGATGTCCCCGGATCCGTTCCCGGAGCTCGAGCCCGTCCGCGCGAGCCCCATCGTCGCGCGGCGTGCGAGGCGCTTCAATTGATGGGGTAGAAGCGGCGCGTCGGTCGCGACGACGATGATGATGGATCCGGAGTCCTCATCGCGAGTTCCCTTGCCGGCGATCTCGCGCCCGACGGGCACGCCCGCGATCAGGAGATCCGCCTTGCGGCCGCAGTTGCACTGGACGAGGGCGCCGACCGTGTAGCCACCGGCCGCCTCCGCAAGGCGGCGCGAGGCGGTGCCGATGCCTCCCTTGAATCCGTAGCAGACCATCCCGGTGCCGCCGCCGACGTTGCCCTCGGCGACGGCCCCTTCGCGCGCCGAGCCCAGGGCTTCGTCGACATTCTCGGCCTTCACGTGGAATCCGTTGACGTCGTTCAGCTCGCCGTCCCAGGTTTCGGCCACGACGGGAAGGGACCACCAGTAGCCGCTCTGGTCCGCTCCCCCGTGGCGCACGCGCCAGGCGATCACGGCGTCGCGCACCGTGCCGACGCTGTGCGTGTTGGTGATCATCACCGGACCTTCGAGGAATCCGGACTCTTCGACCCAGGTCGTTCCGGTCATCTCGCCGTTCCCGTTCTGCGAGAACCAGCCCGCGAAGACCGGATCGTCGTTGGAACGTTCGCCGCGCGGAAGCACCGCGGTCACGCCGGTGCGGACGGGGCCCTTGCCGACCACGAGCTTGCCCTCTCCGCGGATGATTGTGCTCTCCCCGACCTCGACGCCCTTGACGTCGGTGATCGCGTTGAGGGGCCCCGGCGTTCCGTCGAAGGGCACGCCGAGGTCGCGTGCCCGAGGCTTATCCGCTGCGCGGAGATTCAGAGCGAGCAGTCCAAGAGCTAAGGTGGCGTAGACAGTCTTTCGCATGGCCGAGAGTCTAATCGCCCCGGACCTGGGACCTCGGACTTGGGACCTGCCACTTACTGCGGCGCCGGCGACGGCGTGCCGACGTCCACGACCCACTTCCAGCTTCCGTCGGGCTGCTTTTTCCAGACCGAGCAGTACTTGCCGTAGCGCGTGATGGGATTTCCGTCTTTGTCCTTCGAGCGCAGCTCGTAACTGCCGAGGGTGTACCCCAGGTCGCCGGATGCGGCGGCCTCCGCCTTGTTCGGCTTCCAGGTGAGCGTCGTGCCCGGCGACAGGCCGGCGAACTGTTTGCGGATTCCGTCGGCGCCGGTCACGGGATTCTCGTTGGCGGGCAGCATCACGGCGTCGGGATCGGCGTACTTGACGAACGCCGCGGCGATGCCGATCTTCTGCGCCGCGTCGGAAAACCCGGCGTCGGTTCGCATCAAATCGGCCCTGTCTTTCGCCGAACCTTGCTCCGCCGCCGAAGCAAACGCTGCTGCGGCCGTCAGCATCGTCCACACCACGCACCCAAGCCGTCCAACCCGCATGCCGCGCCTCCTTTCCGGCCCCGAATTATCGGTGAGGATCCCGATCCCCGTCTTCGGCTTTTCCTCGGTGTGGTAGAGAAAGCAGGCATGACGGCGGTCGGCATCTTCGGGTTCGGGCGGATCGGCCGAAATCTCTTCCGCGTCCTTCACGAGCGGGAGGACATGCGCGTGGCCGCCGTCGCGGATCTGGCGGAGCCGGCGGGGCTCGCGTATCTCCTCAAGCTCGATACCCTCCTCGGCCGCTTCCCCGGCGAAGTCGCCGCGAAGGACGGCAGCCTCGTCGTGGACGGCCGGAGGATCGCGCTCATCACCGGCAAGGATCAGCCTTCAGTACCGGACTGGGCCGCACTCGGCGTCCACACGGTCTTCGAGGCGACGTCGCGCGGCCGCACGCGCGCCGAGGCGGAGGCGCACCTGAAGGCCGGTGCCCGGAGGGTGATCCTAATGGCGCCGCCGCTCGAGCCCGCGGACGTCACGCTCGTCGCCGGCGTCAACGACGATGCCCTATCGGCGAAGCAGCGGATCGTCTCCAACGCGTCCTCGACGGTGCACTGCCTCGCCCCGGTCCTCAAAATCCTCGACGACGCATTCACGACGCGTCGGGCGATCTTCACCACGATCCACTCCTACACGAGCGCCCACCACCTCGCGGACGTGCCGGCGGAGGACAAAAGGCGCGGACGCGCGGCGGCCGAGAACATCATTCCGCAGGAGTCCCGCTCGCCGGCGATGATCGCGGAACTGCTGCCGGCGCTCGCTCCGCGCCTGACCGGATACGCGATGAACGTGCCGGTGTCCAACGGCTCGGTCGTGGACCTCGTGACGTGGCACGAGAAACCCGTGACCGCCGCCGCCATCAACGACGCGTTGCGGTTTGCCTCCCAGGACCCGCGCTGGAACCGCATCCTCCGATTCGAGACCGAGCCGATCGTGTCCTCCGACGTCGCACGCACGCCCTTCTCCGCCACGTTCGACTCGCTCGCCACCATGGCGCTGGGGGATCGCGTCTCCAAGACGCTCTCCTGGTTCGATTCGGGTTACGGCTACGCGCACCGCGCCGTCGAGCTCGTGGCACGCTTCGCCGCCGCGGAGGCAAAGGCGTGACGGCGCGCGTCGGGATCAACGGATTCGGGCGGATCGGCCGCACTGTCTATCGCATCCTCGCCGACCGCCGCGACGTCGCCGTGGCGGTCATCAACGATCTCTACGACAACGACCATCTCGCCTACCTCCTGAAGTACGACACCGTGATGGGCGTCTTTCCCGGAGACGTGAGAACCGACTCCGAGAGCATGACCGTCGACGGCCGCCGCACCGAAATGACCTCCGAGAAGGATCCGTCGAAGATCCCGTGGAAAAAGCACGGAGTGGACATCGTCATCGAGTCCACGGGCAAGCTCCTGACGCGAAAGGACCTCGAGAAGCACCTCGCGGCGGGCGCGAGGAAGGTGATTCTCACCGTTCCGGCCAAGGACGAGATCGACGCGATGATCGTCGTCGGCGTCAACGACGACACGCTCTCGCCGTCGCACCGCCTGGTCTCCAACGCGTCCTGCACGACCAACTGCCTCGCCCCGATCGCGAAGATCCTCGACGACGCGTTCGGCATCGAAGAAGGCCTGATGACCACGGTCCACGCCTACACCAACGACCAGCGCCTCGCCGACGTCCCGCACAAGGACCTGCGGCGCAGCCGCGCCGCCGCCGAGAACATCATCCCGACGACGACGGGAGCCGCGCGCGCCGTCGGTAAGGTCCTGCCGAATCTCGCCGGCAAGCTCGACGGGATGGCGATGCGCGTGCCCGTGCCCGACGGCTCGATCGTGGACCTGACCTGCCGGGTCCGCGCCAAACCGTCCGCCGCCGACGTCAACGCCGCCGTGAAGAAGGCGGCCGGGGGACCGCTGACCGGTATCGTCGAGTACAGCGAGGTGCCGCTGGTCTCCTCGGACATCATCGGCAATCCGCACTCCTCGATCTTCGACGCGCTCTCGACCCGGGCCGAACGCGACGGCTACGTCAAGGTCGTCGCGTGGTACGACAACGAGTGGGGCTACTCCTGCCGCGTCGTCGACCTGCTGGACCGGCTCGCCGCCCTGGGATCGTGATCGCCGCTCTCGTCCTCGCGGCCGCGCTGACGCCCGGCCAGGTCACCGAAAAGATCGTCTGCAAGGAAACCCCGGACCAGAGCTACGCGCTCTACCTTCCTTCCGGCTACTCCGCATCGCGGGCATGGCCCGTCCTGTATCTGCTCGACGCCCGCGGCAACGCCCTCGCGCCGATCGAGCGCTTTCGCCCCGCGGCCGAGGAGTTCGGCTGGATCCTGGTCTCCTCGTACAACTCGCAGAGCGACACGAAGGACGATCCGAACACGCCGGCGATGCGCGCGATGTGGAAGGATACGCACGCGACACTCGCCCTCGACGAGCGCCGCACCTACGTCGGCGGTTTCTCGGGAGGGGGCCGCGCCTCCGTCGGGATGGCGCTGGCTCTCCCAAAGGTGTTTGCCGGCGTCATCGGCTGCGGCGCAGGCTTTCCCGACGCCGCGGCGCCGGTCCGCCAGGCCCCCTCGTTCGGATTCTTCGGAACAGTCGGCGACCGCGACATGAACTACTACGAGATGCGCTCCCTCGACGAGAAGCTCTCGGCGATCAAGGCTCCCCATCGCATCGCGTTTTTCGACGGGCCGCACCAGTGGGCGCCGGAACCCGTCGCCCGCGCGGCGATCGTCTGGATGGAGCTCGAGGCGATGAAAGCCGGCACGCGACCCCGCGACGCCGAGCGGATCGCGTCGCTCTACGCCGAGGCCTCGTCCGCGGCCCGCGCCGCCGAGACCGGAGGACGGGAGGCGGAGGCGGCGGCGCTGTACGCGCACACGGCCGAGGACTTCCGGGGACTCATCGACACCGCCGAGGTCGAGTCCGCCGCGAAACGCCTGGCCGATTCTCCGGAGGTCCGGAAGGCCGTGAAGGAGACCCGCGCGCGCGACGAGCGCGATCGCGCGACGCTCTCGCGCCTGGCGGGAATCGTTCGCCACGCGGCGGAACAGTCGGAAGTCCCGGCGCCGGGATTCGTCGCGGCCCAACTCGGAATTCCGGCGCTCCGGAAGAAGGCGGCGTCCGATCCGTCTCCCGAGGAGCGGCTCTCGGCCGAGAGGATCCTGGCGAACCTGCGGGCCCAGACCGGCTTCTATCTCCCGCAGCAGATGCTCGACAAGCGCGAGCTCGCGAAGGCCCGGATGCTTTATTCCGTGGCCGGCGAGATCGACCCCGAGAACCCGAACGTGGACTACAACCTCGCGGCCGCCGCCGCGCGGTTCGGGGACGCCTCGCAGGCGTGCAAAGATCTCGATCGCGCCGTCGCCAAGGGCTTCCGCCGCTTCGACTTCCTCGAGAAAGACAGCGACTTCGAGCCGATCCGATCCACGCCCGCCTTCCGCGGATGGCTGGCGCGCGCGGATCCTCGCGTCACCCCTGCGCCAGGACCCTGAGCCGAGCTCCGGTTTTCCGGCGCATCTTCCAGATCACCAGCGCGGCGATCGCCCAGGGCAGCGCCGCCGCCGCGGCATAGACCATCGCCGCCGCCGAGCCCGCCAGAAGCGGCAGCGCATCGCGCAGCGCCTTCGAAAGCGGCGCGAGCGCCCCGTCGCGCAGGAAGACTGCGGGCTCGGCCAGTTCCACCGCGATCGTAGACAGCGCCGTCTGCCGCTCGTAGTAAAGCCTCTGTCCTTCGAGCGCCTCGATCTCCTCGATGAGGCGCGAGAGCTCCTTTTCCGCGGCGACGAGATCGGCGAGGTCGGCGGTCTTCGTCCGGAGAATGTCGGTCAGTCTCTGCCGGGCCTCGCGTTTGGCCGACAGCCTCGCCGCGAGGTCCGCGTATTCCTTCGTGACGTCGCGGGTCTCGACGTTCGCCGCCCCGACGCGGCCGAGTGCCTTGAGCTCGCGAAACGCCGCGTCGAAGCGGCCCGCAGGAATGCGCAGCGTCAGCGTGCCCCTCTGGCGTCCGCCGGGATCCCGCGCCACGCGGGAGTCCGCGAGATAACCACCGTGGGCTTGCGCAATCGCCACCGCCCTTTCCGCCGCATCGGGATACGAGGCCACCTCGACGGAGAGTGAGGCCGTTCGGACGAGGCGGTGGGCTTCGAACATCGCCGCCAGCGCTTCGCCCGCAACGCCGGAGGCTCGCGGTCGCGCCTCGCGCACGGCGAGCGCAGGCAGGCGCGCGGCCGCTGCGTCGACGGTTTCACTCTCCGAGCGATACGCGCGGCTGGTCACGACGAGACCGCCGATGACGGCAACGACGAGCATGGCCGCGGCGGCAAGGCGTCGCGGCAGACAGGTACGGTCCATCCTCGCAAGTCCTCCGGAAGGTGGGAACCCGCGCGTCGCGGAAGGTTCCCGGCGCCCGCCGCCATATGATTCCGGAACGAGAACGATGGACGCGCCAGCCCGAGAGCGCCCCCGCGCGGTGACGGTCATCGGATGGACGTGGCTCGTCATCGCCTTGCTCCGCCTCGGCAACGGGTTGCTGGGCTGCTTCGTGTGGCATTTCGGCGGCCTCGATCAGGGGATCCCGTTTCTTCCGTTGGACTCCTTCAAGGCCGCCCGCGCATTGGGCGCCGACGAGGTGCTGCGCCACGGCTCGACGATTTTCGCGATCCAGATCGTCGTCGCGTCGTCGGTCGCGTACCTCGCCTGGTCGCTGCTGCGGATGAAGCCGTGGGCGCGAAGAGTGATGATCGCCGTGGCTTGCCTCGGAGTCCTGGCGACACTCGCCATCTCCGCATTCGTCGCCGCGGTGACCCTCGCGGCCGCCCGCGAAGCCATCTCGGGCGCGGCTGAGGCCAGGGTGGCGGGCCTCGCGGCCGCGGGCGTGATCGGCATCGTCGGGCTCCTCCTCTTCGGCGGCACCATCTACCTCCTGCGGCGCGCCGACGTACGGGCCGCATTCGGGACGCGCGCGGCATGAGCGGCGCCGACCTCGGCGCGGAAGAGTCGGCGGCGCAGCTTCGCGCCGCGGTCGAACGTCTCGCCGACGGCTTCGAGAGCCTTCCTTCCGCGGATGCGCGTTCCGTGGACTCCGGAGAGATCCGGCGCATCCTCGACGAGACGGCGTCGCGCCTCCACGACAACTTCCCGTACTTCCACCCGCTCTATGCGGGCCAGATGCTCAAGCCTCCCCACCCCGTGGCCCGCCTCGCGTACGCGCTCTCGCTCTGGATCAATCCCAACAACCACGCGCTCGACGGCGGACGCGCGAGCTCGGCGATGGAACGCGAGGCGGTGGCCGCTCTCGCGACGATGTTCGGCTGGGACACTCACCTCGGCCATCTCTGCGGCGGCGGGACGATGGCCAACCTCGAGGCCCTCTGGGTCGCGCGGGAGCTCCATCCGGGCGCGGTCGTCGTGGCATCGTCCCAGGCGCACTACACGCACTCGCGGATCAGCGCGGTCCTGGGCATGCCGTTCGAGCCCGTGGAATGCGATCGGCGCGGCCGCATGGACGCCGACGCTCTGGAGGCGCGACTGGCGCGCGGCGGCGTCGGCACGATCGTCGCGACGATGGGAACCACCGCCACCGGCTCTGTCGATCCGCTTCCGGAGATCCTGGAGCAGGGTCGCCGCCACGGCGCGCGGGTGCACGCCGACGCCGCGTACGGCGGCTACTTCACGCTCGCCGGCAACCTCGAGCCTCCGGCCCGCCGGGCGTTCGACGCGATCGGGCAAGCCGACTCGATCGTCATCGATCCTCACAAGCACGGTCTCCAGCCCTACGGATGCGGCTGCGTGCTCTTCCGCGATCCCTCCGTGGGCCGCTTCTACAAGCACGACTCGCCGTACACCTACTTCTCCTCCGCCGAGCTCCACCTCGGCGAGATCAGTCTCGAGTGCTCGCGCCCCGGCGCTTCCGCCGTCGCGCTGTGGGCGACGCAGCGTCTGTTTCCATTGATGCGCGGCGGAACGTTCGCGAGAGGCCTGGAAGCCTCGCGCGAGGCGGCGCGCGCGCTTCATGCGGATCTTGCGGCCGATGGGCGGTGGACGCCGGCGTTCGAGCCCGAGTTGGACATCGTGGTGTGGGCCGTCCGCGAGAAGAGTCCCGCCGAATCCTCCGCCCGCGCCCGGCGCGTCTTCCGGGAAGCCGCGAAGAGGGATCTCCACCTGGCCCTGGCGGAGCTTCCGGGAATCTTCTTCGGCCTCGACACCGAGCGCGTGACGTGCCTGCGTTCGGTCCTCATGAAACCCGAGCACCGGGAATGGGAGCCGCGGATCCGGCAGATTCTCGCCGAGGCCTGCGATGCTGCGCGATGACCGTCGGGCGCGTCCATTGCATGGGCCACCGGAAGAACGACTGACGAAGGAGCCCTTGATGAAAGACGCATCTCCCGGATCCGCCGAAGCGCCCCGCCCTCCCGTCCCCCCGTTCACCCGCGAGACCGCCATCCAGAAAGTGCGCCTGGCCGAAGACGCATGGAACACGCACGACCCGGAGAAGGTCTCGATGGCCTACTCGCCCGACTCGCGCTGGAGAAACCGCGCCGAGTTCTTCAGCGGCCGCCCGGAGATCGTGGCGTTCCTGAAACGCAAGTGGGCGAAGGAGCTCGACTACCGGCTCATCAAGGAGCTCTGGACGTTCGCGGACAACCGCATCGCCGTGCGGTTCGCGTACGAGTGGCACGACGACTCGGGAAGCTGGTTCCGCTCGTACGGAAACGAGAACTGGGAGTTCGACGAGCGCGGCTACATGCGCGCGCGGCATGCCAGCATCAACGACCTTCCGATCAAGGAGGCGGACCGCAAGTACCACTGGCCGCTCGGGCGGCGGCCCGACGGACACCCCGGCCTGGGCGACCTCGGCTTCTGAAGCGCGGAATCTACCTGCGGCTGTAGCGCTCGCGCATCGCGTCGAGGCGTCCGCGAATGCCGGCGACCCTCTCGGCCGCCCCGGGCGTCATCGCGATCGCCTTCTCGACGCTGGCGAGGATCCTCGGATTCTGCTGATCGCGACGCAGGTCCTCGATGAACGGCGAAAACTTCGCCCAAACGAAGAGCGCTTCTCCGCCCGACTCGAAGAAGAGGTTCGGGTGGAGCACGCCGTGCGCCACGAACGCGCATGCCATGTCCCAGTAGCCGGTGACCATTCGGTAGCTCGTGTTCTCGAGCCC
>Ga0114129_10004740_pt1 | contig 19213 bp, 13 predicted proteins | sample RhiMetdeltSRZDD1_FD_80071 | JGI IMG/M metagenome (GOLD analysis project Ga0114129, IMG submission 80071) | Populus rhizosphere microbial communities from Tennessee, USA - Rhizosphere MetaG P. deltoides SRZDD1 (version 2) (version 2) | ecosystem: Host-associated > Plants > Roots > Rhizosphere >...
GGCGCCGCTCACGGGCTACAACATCTCGACGATCCTGTCGCCGACGTTCAACCGGTTCCTGCGCGACGATCTCCGTTCGCGCTGGCAGCTGCAGCTGGGAGCCCGGGTCAGGTTCTGAATCGGCTAATGTAATCGGGTAATTTGTGAATCGGGTAATCGGGTAATCTCCATTACTCAATTACACGATTACGCAATTACCAGATGACCTGTCTGACTCGCGCGATTGCTTCCTGCAGGTAGTGCCGGTCCATCTCGACTCCGACGAAATCCACTCCAAGCTGCGCTGCGGCGACCGCGCTGCTGCCAAGGCCTAAGAACGGATCCATCGCCACCTGGACGCGGCCGAGGCCGTGGAGCTTGAGGCAGTACTCGGCCACACGTGGAGGAAACGTGGCCGGGTGCGGGCGATCCTTGTCGCGGCTCTGAATCGTCTCGTAGGGAATGAACCAGGTGTTGCCCCGGCAGCGCCGGTTGCCGGCAGCATGGCGCCAGCGGGTGACGTTGGATTCGTCCTGATAGCGGACGCCGATCGCGCGTCGATCGATGGGCGTCCGGCCGTGCCGCGAGAAATGAAAGATGAACTCGTGGCAGTCGTTGACGAACCGGGTGCTGTTGATCGGCTTGTAGTGGCCGACGTTCAGATCGCGTTGCAGCCCGGCGGCCGTGCCGGCCGCCTCCTTATCGATCGCGATCGACTTGATCCAGTGAATGGTGTTCTGAAGGGTCAGATGACGCCGGGCCGTCTGAGCGACATCGAGCGCCGTCCACGGGTCGGTCGGTTTCGCGCCCACGTTGAGAAAGAGCGATCCGGTGTCGCCAAGCGCGCGCGCCGCGGCCTTCATCCAGCTGTCGGTCCAGGTCAGATACCGGTCCCGCGGCAGCGTGTCGTCGTAGCTACGATACCGGACGCCAAGATTGTAAGGAGGCGACGTGACGATTACAGAAACCGCCCCGGGTGGCACGCCGCGAAGCACGTCCAGGCAGTCCGCGAGGTAAAACCGCAGCGTGCCGCGCGAGGTGTCAATTTCTGTAAATGGTTTCGGAAGCCTGGCCGGCTTCCACGGCAGGGGCATCAGGAGGGAATGCTAACAGCTTCCAGTGCCGAGCGGCCAGCCAACAGCTTCTGACCCCGGGCCCGCCGGAGACAGACGACTGGCGGCTGGCGACTCAGCTCGCCTTCGTGATCGGCATCGGCACGGTCACGCCAAAGCGTGCCGGCGCGAGCGTGTGGTTCCGGCGATGCGCAACGTGTGCGCAGCCCGGTCCCTTTTCTTCGACGTAGACGATCTCGCGATGCGTAGCCACCTCGCGATAACGCCCAGTCACGCAGCCACATGACAGCGTCGTGTAGCCGAGCAGACGAACGAGACTCATCATGGCCACTCTCCCGACGAGTGCAGAAATAGCAACTTTTGTACCGATGAGGTGCGATGAAAAGTCGCCATGCCGGACGCGAGATCGAGAGGGAAACGTCCGCGGTTTTCAGGCGCCTTTTCGAAAGGCGCCGAGATGCGGGAGAAAAGTCGCCGTATTAACTGACGTTTTGTGACTGCTCGGGGTGACAATCTTTGAATAGATCGACCAAGGAGTTGGATTAACGTGCCGGCTCGGGGCCGGATTTGATCGCCTGGAACCGCTCGAGGTCCTGCAGCCGCTGCTTCGCGGCGCGGCGCCGCGCGGTGCCGATGTGGACGGCGAGCAGCAGGTGGAGGAACCCGGCCGCACCCAGCTCGTACTGGTCGCCGCCGAGCGCCACCGGCAGATAGTTCAGCGCCGTCGCCGTCAGGAAGATTCCGCTGAAGAGCGCATCAGGGGCGCGCCCGCGGAAGCGCTGGCCGAACGCCATCGCGACGTGCTCCCACCCCCCATCAGGCTCGTGAAACACCTGCAAATACCGGCCGATTCGCTCGACATTCACGTGCAGCGCGTAGATCGCTTCGAAGCCCGCCGCGAGCACCACAAGAGGAGCCAGCGCCGCGATCGGCAGCGCGACGACGGCGGTCGTAGCGATGGCGGTGCCGGCCCAGACGGCGATGCAGATTGGCAGGAGGACCATGCGCGCCGTCCCGCGTTCGCGGATCGTGGCGCGGAGGGCTGCGTATTCCTGTTCGTCTCTGGTCATCGGCGTGCAGAGAGATATCACATCGGCCGACAGGGTAGCTATGAAGCCGCGTCGCGGACGCGTATTGCCCGGCTGGAATGACTCTTGTATTCCGGCCTGACCAGACGTTTCGGATCTGTCGGTCCCAGCGCGGTGAGGTTCCGCGTCTGGCTGAGGTTCATAAGTGGTTGCATCTACGGGAGTTTGTTGCTAAACTCTTGGATGTTCCACTAAATAGCTCCAACGGTTGCCCCCAGCCAGCCGCTTGGCCGTCGTCGGAGGACTTTTGCGCCTGATCCGCCCTCTGCTAGTCGCCCGACTGGTTTCAGCCCTGCTGGGGCTGGCCGTCTGCCTTCCCGCGGCGTCTGTCGATGCCGCGACGCGGAAGTCGACACAAACCCGTCGAACGTCAACCACCGTCGTTAAGAAGCGCGCGTATTCGGCTCGCGCGTCGAGCACGCGCCGCGCCACGCTCGCGCGCGCGCGCGCTGTGGCCCGCGCCCGCGAACTCGCGCGGATCCGCAGCCTCCAGGAGGCGATGACGCCGCGGTACAAGACCGACGCGACCGGCGCCGTGGTGCCGGACGTTCGCGCGGCGGCGGCAATCATCTTCAACCCCGTCACGGGCCAGATCCTCTACGAGGAGAATTCGCAGGACAAGCGATCGATCGCGAGCATCACGAAAGTGATGACCGCGCTGGTGTACCTCGAAGACAATCCAGACCTCACGAGCGACGTTACGGTCGAGCGCAGCGATGTGTACGCGGCCTCGACGACGCATCTGAAGGCGAACGATCACGTGACGGCGGGGGAGCTGCTGCATCTTCTCTTGATCGCATCTGACAATGGCGCGGCCCGGGCGCTCGCGCGAACGTCGCACGGCGGCTCGGCGCAGTTCGTCGAGCGCATGAACGAGAAGGCGATCGAGCTCGGGCTGCAGAACACGAGCTTCGCGGATCCGTCGGGCCTGAACCCGGACAACGTTTCGTCCGCATTCGATCTGTCGCACCTCATCACGTTTGCGGCGAGCGACGAGCGCATCTCGTCGATCATGCGGACGCCAAGCTACACCGTCGTGACGAACCGCCGTACGATCCCCATCCACAGCACGAATCACCTGCTAATGGCCGGCGACGTAGACGTGATGGGTGGCAAGACGGGCTTCATCGGCAAGGCAGGTTACTGCCTCGCCACCTTGCTCCGCCTGCCGCAGGGCGATCCAATCGCGGTCGTCGTGCTCGGCGCCCGATCGAACAACGGCCGTTTCTGGGAGACCCGCCATCTCTTCAAGTGGCTCTCGGACAAGGCGGGAGATCTGCTGGTGAAAGAGCAGCTCAAGAACTAGGCTTTGGGCTTTAGGCTTTAGGCTTTAGAGGGCCGGCGACGAACACGCCGGCCTTTTTTCGTAGAGCGTGTAACAAAACCTCCGAAATCTGATCCTCATCGGACCCAAAGCCTAAAGCCTAAAGCCTAAAGCCTAAAGCCTATTTGTATCCCCTCTGCACCGCCGCCGCGTCGAGCGGGAGCGTTGCGATTGTGTCGACCGCGGGCATGACGGGACGAGGGGCGTGGCGGCCGTCGAACGCCTTCAGGTATCGCTGACAGACATCGCACGCGTACAAACGATACAGGCCGTCGCGCGTGGCGAACGACGTGATGCGCGCGCGATCCGCGTTGCCGCAGAAGGGGCACGCGAGCTGGTGGAAGCGCCAGCGTGACACGCACCGCCCGCAGAGCAGCAGACGATCGGCCGCGGGCGTAATCACCGAAAAATCAGGCTCGCCGCCGCACAGCGGACAGGTGCCGTGGCTCCATCCAGTGAAGACCGTCCGCGCCATGACGGCATCCGCGCACTTGGAAAGAAACGGCCGCATGGCCTGGAGCAGCAGCGGCTCGAGGCCGGCGATCGATGGGGAGACGTCGCGTCCGCCGGACGAGACTGGACGCGACGCTTCGTACCATTCCTTGATGGCGACCGGCAGTCCGTTGCCGTCGCGCGTGAGCGCGTCGACGCGGCGGTAGTCGTCTGGCTCGATGGCGTCGTGCGCCCGCATCGCCTCCGCCGTCGACCGCAACAGAAACCGAAGATCGCTCCAGTCGATCGGCACCTCCTCGAACGCGAGGATCGGCTTCCCCTCGGTGACTCTCGCGTCGAGGTGCTTCGTGTCGAGGTTGATGCCAGGCAGCGGGACGCGGGACTGCACGCGCCGCTGCATCTGCAGCAGCTGGATCTGCAGGTCGGCGGCGGACGCCAGTTCGGGCTGCTCTTCCTTGATGCGTCTCAGCTCGGCGATCTCACGCGGTTCCGCGCGGGACTCGGTGGGGCGACTCACGTGGGGAATTCTAGTCTAATATCACACCTGAGGAACGGGGTAATGACCAACCGGGCCGCTCGGCTGTCCGTGCTCCTTGCGACGGCCTCGCTGACCGGCGGCGCGCAGCAGCCGACGTTCCGCTCGAGCGTCGATCTCGTCACGGTGGATGTCACCGCGATTGACGGTCAGGGGCGGCCAATGGCCGACCTGACGCCCGATCAATTCGTGGTGTCCGTGGACGGCGCTCAGCGCCGGGTCGTCGCCGCGCAGTTCGTCGGCCGGTTGACCGCGTCGCAGCGGCTCGCCGCGAGCGCTCCGGATCATTTCACGTCGAACGAGTACATCGACGAAGGGCGGCTGGTCGTCATCGCCGTCGACCAGCACAACATCCGCCCGCTCGAGGGAGGACGCGCGCTGCAGGCGGCGGCGCGTTTCGTGGATTCCCTCGATCCGTCCGATCGCGTCGGGGTTGCCAGCCTGACGCACGCCGCGCCGATCGCGTTCAGCCGCGATCGTCTGCTGGCTCGTCAGCGCATTCAGCAGTTGGTCGGCGAGGCGGACCCGGTCTTCGTTCAATTCAATATCGGACTCTCGGAAGCGCTGGCCGGCGGGGCCGGAAATCGCACCGTGCTCACCGAGCTCATTCGGCGTGAGTGCGGACAGTGGCCGAACCGTCCAGTCGATCCCGCGCGGCTCAGCGACAATCCTGACGCGCGCGATCCGTGTCCAGAGCAGATCGAGCAGGAGGCGCGCGCCATCTCGCAGCACGCGCAGACAACTACCACGTTGTCGATCGCGGCGCTCAGGCGAATCATCGACAGCCTCCGGGATCAGCCCGGTCCGAAGACGGTGGTGCTTTTGTCGGAAGGGCTCGTCGCCGAGCCGCAGACGTTCGACTTCGGCGCGCTGCAAGCCGCGGCGCAGGCGGCGCGCGTCACGATCTACGTGCTGCAGCTCGATGTCGCGCTCGCCGATGCAGCGCAGGCCCGCCCGTCGCCGAGCGAGCTGGACGACAGGCACATTCGCACGGCCGGCCTCGCGCGCGTCGCCGGCGCCGGCCGCGGCGCGGTGTTTCAGCTCGTCGGGAGCGATCCTGCGCCGTTCGAACGAATCGCGCTCGAACTGTCTGGCTACTACCTCGTCGCCTTTCAGGCGCGCGACGAGGATCGAGACGGACGATCGCACCGGATTCGCGTGAGCGTGGCGCGCCGGGGAGCAACGATCCGCGCTCGGCCGGCGTTCACGATCCCTCCGGCGATCGGCACGTCCGTCACTCTCGAGCAACAGCTCGTGTCGATTCTGCGCAGCGCAACGCTGGCGACCGAGCTGCCCGTCCGCGTTGCAACGTACGTCTGCCGTGAAACCGGAGACGCCGAACCGGCGGTGCGGGCAATCGTCACCGTCGAATCCGACGTCCCGCGCGGAACGCCGGACGTCAACCTTGGGTTTGTCCTGCGTGATGCGCGCCAGGTGATCGTCGCAAGCGGCGCGCAGCAGACGAAGACGGGCGCGTTCGCGTTCAGCGCGATCGTGCCGCCGGGAGACTACACACTGAAAGTTGGCGCGATCGACGGCCTCGGAAGGAGAGGGACCGTCGAACGATCGTTCAATGCACGAATACCCGCCGATACGCCGGCTCCAGGAAGGTCCGCGGCGACCAGCGATCTCATCCTTGCGCAGGTGCCGCAGCCGGCCAGCGCGCCGCTGCTGCCAATCGTCGATCGGGCACCAAGAGAACGCATCCTCGCGTATCTCGAGTTGTATCGGATCGCGCCCGACGCTGTGGCGGGCGCCGCGGTGACGATCGACATCACGCGCGTCTCGGACGGATCCGTGGTGTCGTCGACACGCGCCACGCTCCATCCGCGCGAGCGCGGCGTCACCATCGCGCGAGCCGTCGTGCCCGTCAGGAGCCTTGCCCCCGGCCGCTACCTTGCGCGCGCGACAACCGCGATCGCCGGAACGCCCGCGTCAGTGGTGACGCGGGCGTTCTCGGTCGAATGACATCGGGATCCGGGATGCGGAATCAGGTTCGACTCCGCATCCATATCAGAACTCATAACGCAACGCGAACTGCATGCAGCGCCCCGCCTGGCCGTCGCACGTCGCGAGCGTGCCGTTGTAGCGGCCGAAACCCGAGCGATCGGGGAACATCGTGACGTTCCCCACGTCGAACTTCGGCGTGTTCGTCAGGTTGAACGTATCCCACCGGAAGCGGATGCGCTGGCCGTTGAACGGCAGCGGCCATGCCTTGCTCACGCTCGTGTCGATCGTGAAGTAGCCATCGCCCCGCAGGATGTTGCGGAGGCCGACTTCGCCCGGCAGCGCGCGCCGGAAGAAGGTGAGGGCGTTGGTCGGATCGACGAACGGGCTCGGACGTCCGTCCACTTTGTTCAACGTCGTGGCGGTTTCGGGCAGCTTGTTCGGATCGACGAGCATCGAGTTGCCCTGCAGGTTCCAGTTCGTTGGCCAGCAGGAGCGGCAGTTGTACACATTGAAGGGAAAGCCGCTGGTCACGCGCACGAGACCGGCAATCGACCAGTCTCCGATCAGCTCGTTGACGAAGCCGGACGCGTTGCGTCCGAATGGCTTGCCGTGGCCGAACGGCAGCTCCGTGATCCAGTTCAGATTCACCTGGTGGCGCACGTCGAAATCGGAGTAGCTGTAGTGCGCCTCAGGATCGAACGAGTTGAGCAGGAACCCGGTATAGCCGCCGTTGCTGAAGTTGCCGAACGCACCGCCGCGCTCGACCTGTGACCCGAGATCCTTCGATCTCGACAGCGTGTAGTTCACGTCGAATTGGTACCCGGCGCTGTAGCGTTTGCGGAACGTCAGCTGCATCGCATGGTAGTCCGAATGACCGATCGAGCTGACCGCCGCGAGTGAGTCGTACTGATCCGCGAAATACGCGAAGGGCCCGAAGATGCTGCACGCGGGGCTGCAGCTCTCATCCATGTCGTAGATCGCCGTGATGTAGTCGGGCTCGTTGCGCATGAACGCGCGCGTGACCGCCTGCGTCGCGGTCAGTGGGATACCGCCCACGGTGCCGGACGCTGCAGGAAACAGGTTCTCCCAGTAAGGCAGATTGCCGAGCCCCGCATAAGCCGACGCCGCAGAATTGCCTGTAATGCCGGCCGCATGCGCGGCGTTGATGATCCGCTGCGCAGCGGTGAAGTAGTCCATGCCGGACTTGGTGTCGACCAGATTGAGCGGCATCGCGATATCGCGCCGCACCAGCAGATCGCGGCCGAAGCGACCGACGTACGCGGCCTCGACGGCGTAGTTGCGTCCGAGGTCGCGGCCGACCGCGACGTTGACCATGTGGGCCGACGGCGTCTGGATGGTGTCGTCGATGCTCGTTGTGATGATGCCCGCCTGACTCGGCGGCGTTTGCGGGAACCCTCCTGCCGGCGCCGCAGGAATCGTCGGCGGCATGGTCGTCAGATTCGTGAATCGCACGCGCGGGTCGGATTCGTATGCCAGGCCGAACGGACTGCTGATGGTTGTTGACATGCCGAACGCAAACCCGTTGTCGAAGTTCGACGCGAGTCCCTGACCGAGTCGATCGAACACCCTCGCGTAGCCGCTTCGAACGACCATCTTGCCGTTCCCCGTCAGAGCACCCAGCAGGCCGCTCTTCGCGCGTGGGGTCCACGCCGCGGAGAATCGCGGTGCGAAGTTGTTCTTGTCCCAATCGTAGTAACCACGTTTGTGGTTCTTCGGGCCGGCAAGGTCGAACTGCACCATCGGGCTGGCACTGGACGGAACGCCCTTGGCCATACCCGCGACACGGTCCGCGAACCACTTGCCCATGCTGATGTTCGGCGAGACCTGGAAGCCGTTGACTTCATAGGGCGGGGAATACAGGCTGTAACGCAAGCCGGCGGTCACCGTGAGGTTTGGCCTGATCTGCCAACTGTCCTGGCCGTACCATTCGTACTCGTTGGTCGCGTACTCCCGTGTGACCGCACTGCCGATTGGCTGGATGCTGCCGTCCTTCAGGTAGTTCGCGCGAACCGTCGATTGTGACAGTACGCCTATGATGTTCAGCCATCCATCCGCATAGCCGGCCTGACCGCTCGACGCGACGGCGGGCAAGGCCGTGCACATCGGAACGGTGCAGAAAGAGCTCCCCGGCATGTTCCTGCGTCCGATCCCCGCCACCCATGACGGGTTGACCGTCGCACTCAGGAACGATCCTGATTCGCGCGAGCTCGGAATACGCGCGAATCGAATGTTGGTGCCGAACTTCAGCGTGTGATCCCCTTTCATCCAGGAGACATCGTCGACGAAGTTCTGCGTCGGCGTCCGGCGCGAGCTGTTGAACACCGCTCCTTCGGCGTTCAGATTGTCGAGGAAGCGGAAGTTCACGTAATTCGTCGTCGTGCTGCCGAGCGTCTGACTGTCGATGCGCGTCAGGCCGTATCTGAAGCTGTTGATCAGGTTCTTCTTGAGGACCGTGTCGTAACCGAGCGCAAAGCCATTGTTCTTCGTCAGCGTCCGGCTGCGGGGTGGCAAGCCCGGGAACTGCGGAGCGCCATTCGTTGTGTCGTCCTGCCAGTTGATGCGCCCGAACAGCGACTGACTGCCACTGGACCGCAGCTTGTAGTCGAATCGCGCGATGTAGGTCTTGAAATCGTTCTTGATAGGTGCCGCGAACCGATAGTCCATGATGTTGTGGCCATCGGTGCCGGGCTCGTTCGGCTGAGCGAACTGCTTCCAGTACGTCGAGGCCGCAACGCTCGGGCCGATCCCCAGCGGATCGAGGGCGGCGATCTCGGACGGCGTCATGCCGTGCCAGCCATCAGGAATGCTGTGCGCCGTGCTCAGACCCTGAACCGACGTAGCCGGGCAGAGCGACGCGTTCGCACACCGATACATGAGGACGCCGTCGCGAAACGACTCCGACGGAACGGAGCGGACGACCGGCGTCTCGCTGTTTTCTTTGAGTCCCTCGAAGTTGCCGAAGAAGAAGAGCCGGTTGCGGTGCAGGGGCCCGCCGACCGCGCCGCCGAAGATGTCCTTGTCCAGCTTCGGCGCCTTGCTCGGTTTTCCCTGACTGAGCTGCGACAGCTTCAGAAAGTATTCGTTGCTCGACGTGCGGGTGCGCCGCGCGAATTCGTAGCCGGAGCCGTGAAAGGCATTCGTCCCGCTCTTCGTGATGAGCGATACCTGCGGTCCGCTCGATCGTCCCATCTCCGCGCCATAATTGCTCGTGCTGACGCGAAATTCCTGCAGCGCTTCCTGTGTCACGCGCACCGCTGACGTAAACGCGGCCTGGAGCTGCGGATCGTTGACGTCGACTCCGTCGAGCGTGACGTTCTGCTGGTCCGAACGCGCACCGCTGGTCGACCCGTATCTCGGATCCACGGTGGACGGATTGTTCGTTGGGATGAAGACGACGCCAGGCTGCAGGCTCAGAAGCTGGACGACGTTGCGCGCTTCGACCGGCAGGTTGCGAATCGTTTGTTCGTTGAGCGTGTGTCCGAGGCTCGCGTCGGTGGTGTTGATAATGGGCGTTTCGGCGTTCACCGAGACGGTCTCGTTCACGCTTCCGATATCGAGTTGGACGTCGGAGCGCGTCGGCGTATCGACGTTCAATTCGAGCTTGTCGATCTGCGCCGCGCGGAATCCCGTCAGTTCGACTCGAAGGCTGTACGAACCGGGGGGCAGCTGCGAGAACTGATAAAGGCCGGATTCATTCGTCACCGTCGATCGTCCGGTGCCAGTCCCCGTGTTCGTCACCGTCACGGTCGCGCCAGGCAGGACGGCCTGCTGCTGATCCGTGACTCTTCCCGACAACGACGATGTGCCTGATTGCGCCCCGGCGGTGGCGGGCGCCATCCAGATGAGTACAGCGGCCACACCAAGGCTCGCGAGAACGGATCTCACAGCGCACCTCCTGCAGCAGGCGTAACGGAGGACCGGAAGACCCCGTGGAATTAGGGACCAATCATCGTCCCCGTGGGACGGAAGTCAAGCAGATTCTTGATACGAGACAGAAGGCAGGAGGTAGAAGGTAGGAGGTAGAAGGTAGAACGAGGCCGTACGAACGACGGGCCCGGCCAGCATTGCTGACCGGGCCCCTTCTGTATTCTGCCTTCTACCTTCTGCCTTCTATCTTCTAGTTCAGAACGACCAGCGAGCCCCGAGGCGCAGTTGTCGCGGATTGCGAAGCGTTCCCGGCGTCTCGAACGGTAGCGTCACGGTTCCCGTGGGCGTCGTCACGTTGGTGCCGGGGACCCGGGTCAGCACGCTGATGATGCCGCTGCTGTTGAAGAGATTCTCGACGTCGCCGTAGATGCCGATTCGGTTGCTCCCGGCGACCGAAAATGTCTTCTCGACGCGCAGATCGAGCTGAGTTTCTTTCGGCAGGCGGCGGGACCCGCGCGGCTCCAGCAACGGGCGCCGATATGACGAGCTGGCGCCGTTCGCGGCGAGCTGCGAATTGGTGAACTGCTGGAACGGTGTGTAGTTGCGACCGCTCGCCGCAAACAGATACGCGTTGACCGATGTTTCGATCCGCGGAATCTGATAGCTTCCGAGCAGCTTGAATTCGTGCCGCCGATCGTTCGTCAAGTTCCCTTCAGCGTTGACCAACGCAAGGTTCGGCGTCTCGAACTGGCGGGTGCTGACCTGCGCTCCCGACGTGTTGTCTACGTTGCCGCGGGCCTTCGAGAGCACGTACGAGGCCTGCGCCTGCCAGCGGTCCGTGAACCGCTTGTTCAGCACCACCATCAAGGCGCGATACCGACGGAATGGATCGACCGTCCCCAGAACATTCCCGCTCGGATCCCTGTACTGGAACCCTTTGACGTTCTCGATGACGAAGTTCTGGTTGGATGCCGTGCGGTTCGCCCACCGGAAGACGTTGATGCTCGGCACGCCGGACAGAGCCGTTGACAGCGTGACCGGCGTCCAGCGTGCATCGGGTGCGACGGAATTGACGAAGTTCTTGTTCTCGCGCCAGACCCCCGTTATCGACAGGCGCAGCGATCCGCTGAGCGCGCGTTCGAATCCTCCCGTGACTTCGTCCACGCGCGGGTGCTTGATGTTGTCCGCCACCTTGTAGAGGACCGCGGGGACATCGTCGATGAGCTCGAGGTTTCCTGGCCCGTGCACCAGGTACGTCTTGTAGTCGCTCACGCCCGGGACGGCGCGCGTGAAGAGCTGCGTCTGCGCACCCTCGTAGTACCACCCATACGAGGCCTTCACGACGGAGCGATTATCGCCGGTGACGTCCCAGGCAACCCCAAGGCGCGGCGCCCAGTTGCTGCTGCTGTACACCTTGCCGACGTTGCTCCTGTCGCCGTGCCCCTGATAGATGTCTCCGCGAACGCCCAGGTTGGCGCTCACCCGGTTCGTCAGGTGCCAGGAGTCCTGAGCGAAGACTGACTGCCGCGTGTTGTGCGCCGAGATGTCGTAGCCGTAGGAGTACGCGTAGTACGGCACGCCGTAGAGGTCGTAGTACGTGAACCCATTATTGTAGCCGTACCGGTCGCGGGTGCGGCTGCGCTCGAACTCGGCGCCGAACTTCAGCTCGTGCCGGCCGAATTTGTCCGCGTAGTGGGTTACCGAGGCATTCACCTGATGACGGCCGCGGTCGCCGTAATAAAACCAGCCCTGCGATCCCGTGACGAGGCCGTTCTCATCGGTGTGCGAAGACAGCTTCGACTCGGGATTGAGGTCGTAGAAGCCCCACCAGCCGGTGTACTTCACCTCGGAGAACGTGTTCGAGTTGAAGATGTGGCGCCACTGCGTGAGCCACACGTACTCGGGCGCGTCTTCACGGTTCGTCAACTGGTCGGTTGCGATGAGCGCCGACACCCCCGGCCGGCCGGTGACGTTGTACGCGTCATACTGGATGTGTCCGGTGATGTTGTTGCTCGCGTTCGGCTGCAGCGTCAGCTTGAAATTCAGCCGCGGGCTGACCTCGTGACGCTTCGTCACCGGGCCGCTCGGGTCTGTCTCCAGCAGGAAGCGCTGTGCGCTGGCGAAGAAGAACACCTTGTTCGTCTTGATCGGCCCGCCGATCTGCGTCGTGAGGTCGACGTATTTCTTGGTCTTGGCCGGATCCGCCAGGTTGGGATTCTTTGCGGCGATGCTCGCCGGCACGTTGCTCGTGCCCCAGCTGCTGGTCGTTCCGAAGATGTCGAACAGGCCGCTGAACCGGTTGCCGCCGGACTTGGTGATCGTGTTGACCACTGCTCCAGTGAAGCCGCCGTATTCTGCCGCCGCACCAAGTCCCTGGAACTGGTACTGCTCGACCATGTTGTAGTTGTAGAACGTCCAGGCGGTCCCGCCCGAGGGATCCCGAGTGTCGACGCCGTCGATCAACAGCGCGTTGCCCGAACTACTCTCACCGCCATAGGCAGACTGGTTGTTGATCCCTGGCGCGTAATTCAAGACCTGTGTTGCCGCATTCAGGCGGGAGATTGGGACGGCGTAGAGCAGCGACTGCGAGAGCGTCTGTTCCGTCGCGCTACTCTTAACGTCCACCACCGGCGTTTCGCCGACGACTTTGACCGCCTCGGTGAACCCGCCGACCTTCATCTGGAAGTCGATCGTGAGCTCGCGGCTTGGCGTTATCTGCAACCCGCCTTGCCGCGCCCTTTGGAAACCTGACAGTTCCGCGGCAAGCTCATAGGCGCCGACTTCGAGGGCTGGGAAACGGTAAATCCCGCTCGCATCGGTGACCTGAACCTGGGTGCCTTGCTTACCGGTCAGCGTGACCGTCACGCCGGGAAGGACTGCGCCTTGCTCGTCTTTGACGGACCCCGTAATCGATCCGGTCAGGCTCTGGGCAGCAACAGGTGCCGCCACGAGTGCTGCGAGCAGCAACACCGCGGCAGTCCTGATAAGTTTCTGCATATGTGCCATTCCTCCTGAGGTCTATCTGATTGGCGACTTGACCGGTTTGCGATCGTGGCTGACCGACCAGATGGTGAACCCGGCGCCAGCTCCCATGAGGACAAGGGCAACCGCGCCGCGCTTGCTATGGAAAAACCCGCTCGGGCTCGTCGTTTCGCCGGTCTGCTGCGCGACGCGAGCCGGATGTGATGCGGTCAGCATCGCCTGGCTCGCCGGAGACAACCGGGTCAGCGATGCCTGCTGCTTCTGCGGTGTCGGCTTCTCAGCGGCAGCACAGGGGGCCACCGTGGCGCCGAGACCCACCGTCATGATGAGCGCCACTGCCGCTGCTCGGGTGAACAACCCTCTCACGTGCACCTCCTTCGACGCGGTACGGATCGGTATCGGGCCCTGACGAGCAAGCGCAGTACCGTGATCAACGCAGCGTCGTAGATGGGCGTAAGTTCTAATGCTAAAATACTTAGCCGTCAAGTTCGTTGGGACGAAATCCCGCGGATCTTCAACTTCCAGAACAATCGCTTCTCGAAATCCAATCCGTTGAATCAGAAGCAATCACACTCGCGTTCCGTGTCGCCGGCAACAACGAAGCGGCGCTCGCGAGGCGGCCGTGCGTGGTTGCTGGTGATCCTCGTACTGATCGTGGGCGCGGGCGTCCTCGTCGCCATCAAGTGGCCCCGATCGATCCGAAGCAGCTCGTCGAACGTGGAATTCGGCCGGCTGCCTGGCGGCGTCGGCCCGCATGGGCTGAACCTGGTGGTGGTCACGCTGGATACGACGCGGGCGGACCGGATGGGGGCGTACGGCTATCCCGACGCCGGGACGCCGACCTTCGATCGACTCGCGCAGGACGGGACCTTCTTCGAGCACGCGAGCACCGCGGCGCCCATCACGCTGCCCGCGCACTCGACGCTCTTCACGGGGCGATTCCCCCCGGTGCACGGAGTCCGCGACAACGGTGGCTTCTACCTCAACGATAAAGAGCAGACGCTTGCAGAGGTGCTCAAGGCCAGGGGATACGCGACCGGCGGCTTCATCGGTGCGTACGTGCTCGACTCGAAATGGGGTATCGCGCAGGGATTCGACACCTACTTCGATGACTTCGATCTCTCGAAGTACCGCGCGATTTCGCTTGGCGCCATTCAACGTCCGGGGAACGAGGTGGTCGACCACGCGCTGCCGTGGCTCGAACAGCATCACGCGGGTCCTTTTTTCGCCTGGATTCACCTCTACGACGCGCATGCTCCATACGATCCACCGGAACCGTATCGCGGCAGGTTCCCGGGACGACCGTATCAAGGGGAGATTGCGTTTGCCGACGCGCAGGTCGGCCGTCTCGTCCAGTTTCTCGAGAACCGCCAATTGCTCGATCGGACCGTCATCGTCGTGATCGGCGACCACGGCGAGAGCCTCGACGATCACGGCGAGGCGCAGCACGGGTTTTTCATCTACGAAAGCGTCGTGCACGTCCCGTTAGTCATCCGCGCGCCGTTCTCGCGCATGATGCACCGGCGGATCGCCGAACCGGTGCGGTCGGCTGACATCATGCCCACTGTCCTGGACCTGCTGGGGGTCGCGAAGCCGAATGTGGAGCTGGATGGGGAGACGCTGACCCCGCTGATGACGGGGACGCGCGCGGAGCTCGGCCTCGAGAGCTATGCCGAAGCGATGTACCCGCTTCACCATTTCGGCTGGAGCGATCTCCGGTCGCTGCGACAGGGCCGCTACAAGGTCATCGCGGCGCCGAGACCGGAGCTGTACGACCTGCAAGACGACCCGAGCGAGCAGAAAAACGTCTTCAATTCCCGCCGGCCGCTTGGAGACAAGATGCTCGCCCGTCTGGGTGAAATGGAGACGCACTTTTCGCGCGCGGGAGCCTCGTCCAGCCGCGCGGTCGAAATCGATCCGGACGCGCGCGCAAGGCTCGCGGCGCTGGGCTACGTCGGATCGTTCGTGGCAACGTCAACGCCGGACGGATCGCGGGCGGGCCTGGCGGATCCCAAGGACAAGGTGACGCTCTTCAACAAAATCACCGAAGCGCGCGACATCAGCAGGGACGAATCGGCGTTTCCCCGAGTGGCGGCGCTCCTGAAGCAGGTCGTCGACGAAGACCCGAAAGTAATCGACGCTTGGTTCATGTTGGGGAACACATACGCGAAGGCCGGACGCGACGAGGAAGCGATCGGCTATTTCAAACGGGCGCTTGCGCTGAAGCCCGACGATGACATGGCGGTCGTGAATATGGCGAACGTGTATCGACGGATGGGGCGCGACGAGGACGCTCTCGTCGGTTACCGCCGGTTCCTCCAGCTCGATCCGAAGAACGCACAAGTGCACTACGAGATCGCGCAGATCCTGATCGATCGCCAGGACAATCGCGGAGCGACGGAGGAGCTGAACAAAGCGCTCGAGGTCGAGCCGAAGATGGCCGCGGCGCGCAACGCCCTTGGCGTTGTCGCGCTCAATGAAGGCGATCTCGGGCGCGCGGAAGCGGAGATTCGCAAGGCGCTGTCGCTGAAGCCCGACGTCCGGCTCGCGCACTACAATCTGGCGCTGATTGCCGAGAAGCGCGGCGACGTCCGAGGGGCTGTCGCGGAATACCAGCAGGAGCTGACACTCCATCCGACGAATTACAAGGCCGCGTTCAACCTGGGCAGAATTTTCGAGCACGCCGGAGACGCCGCGTCGCAGGAGGCGGCGTACCGGAAAGCGATCGAAGCCAATCCCGAGTTCGCGGAGGGCTATTTCTATCTTGCGAAACTGCTGCTCGATCGAGGGCAGCGCTTCGACGAAGCGGTCAACCTGGCGCGAAAAGGTCTCGAGGTCGGACCGCGCTCGCCGTACGCGCCGCTCGGTCACTACGTGCTCGCGGATCTTTACAATCGTCTGGGCCGGCCGGCCGAAGCCGCTGCCGAGGCCCAGCGCGGAAGGACACTCGAAAAGGGTTCCGGCTCTCAACCCTGATAAACTGAAAATTCGTGCCCACGCCTGAAAAGCCTGCCAGCCGCACGAAGAAAGCCTCGCGTGCCGAGGCGCCTCTCGACATCCTGATGATCGCGTCCGAGGCGCGGCCGTTTGCGAAGACCGGAGGACTCGCCGACGTCGCCGGCGCGCTTCCGCCGGCACTGGCGCGTCTGGGACACCACGTGACGCTCGTGCTGCCGCGCTACCGAGGTATCGATGCAGGTGGAGGCCAGCCGGCAGACGTTCCGTTCGGACCGAACCGCTATCCCGTCAAGTTCGTGGAGCGTCCTGTCAGCGACAACGTCACCGTCGTGCTCATCGACGCGCCGGGCCTCTACGATCGGGAAGGTCTGTACGGCACCGCGGACGGCGATTATGCCGACAACGCGTTTCGCTTTGCGGTGCTGAGCCGCGGCGCGCTCGAGTACGCGCGCCTGCGGCAGCGCCGGCCTTCCGTCGTCCACGCGCACGACTGGCAGGCGGGCCTCGCGCCCGTCTATCTTCGAACCGTGCTTGCCGGCGATCCCGTTCTGGGAGGCGTTCCTTCGGTCCTGACGATCCACAATCTCGCCTTTCAGGGGCTCTTCGCTTCCGACATGCTGCGATGGATCGGCCTGAGCCCGGACCAGTTTCGCGTCGATGCACTCGAATACTGGGGGCGGATCAGCTATCTGAAAGGCGGGATCGTCTACAGCCGGCGGATTACGACGGTGAGTCCACGGTACGCCCAGGAAATCCTCACCCCCGAGTTCGGCTTCGGCTTCGAAGGCATTCTCGCGGCCCGCGCCAGCGATCTCGTTGGGATCCTGAACGGCATCGACACGAGCCTCTGGGATCCCGCCACGGATCCGTACCTGCCGGCGCATTTCACCGCGGACTCCCTCGAGGGCAAGAGAGACGTCAAGCGCGCGCTGCTTGCGGACGTGGGCCTTCCGTCGGACGAGAAGAGCCTCGCGCGGCCGACGGTAGGTCTGGTGTCCCGTCTCACCGATCAGAAGGGATTCGACATCATCGCTGCCGCCGCCGATCGGCTGATGGCGCTCGACGCCACGTGGGTGATGCTGGGCAACGGCGAGCCGCACTACGAAACGTTCTGGCGCGCGCTGCGGCAGCGCTATCCGGATCGGGTGGCGGTCTACATCGGCTTCAACGAGCGTCTCGCGCACCTGATCGAAGGGGGAGCGGATCTGTTCCTGATGCCGTCGCGCTTCGAGCCGTGCGGTTTGAACCAGATGTATAGCCTTCGCTACGGGACCATCCCTGTCGTCCGCGCCACCGGGGGGCTCGACGACACCGTCGAGGACGCGGACGAGGTCCCCAGGGGCGGGACCGGCTTCAAATTCCAGGAGTATTCGCCAGACGCGCTGCTCGACGCCGTCCGGCGGGCCTTGGCAGCCCATGGGGACCCAAGGCGCTGGAAGACCTTGCTGAAGAACGCCTTGCGCCAGGACCACTCCTGGGACGTTTCGGCCCGGGAGTATGTCAAAGTGTACAGAGGGATCGAGAATGGAAAGGACACCGATGGCATCCGAAAAGGTACAGACGCTAACCGACGGCAACTTCGAGCAGGCAATCAGCGGGGGACAGGTCGTCCTCGTTGATTTCTGGGCCGAATGGTGCGGCCCTTGCCGCCGGCTGGCGCCGACAGTCGACGAGCTTGCCGGCGACTACGACGGCAAGATGGTCGTGGGAAAGCTGAACGTCGACGAGAACCCAAACGTGGCGGGGCGCTTCAGCATCCGCGGCATTCCGACGCTGCTGCTCTTCAAGGGCGGTCAGGTCGTGGAGCAGGTCGTGGGGCTCGCCGACAAGGCCGCGTTGAAGAAGGTCATCGACAAGCACGTCTAAGCTTCCCTACACGCGACCGCTGACCCTTTCATGAAAAACGTCATCATCATTGGCTCGGGGCCCGCGGGACTGACTGCCGCGCTCTACACGGCGCGCGCCAACCTCAAGCCGCTGGTCATCGAGGGGCTCGAAGCGGGCGGGCAACTGATGCTGACGACCCTCGTGGAGAACTGGCCTGGCTTCCGCGACGGGATCATGGGCCCCGACCTCATGGCGGAAATGCGCGAGCAAGCGCAGCGCTTCGGTGCCGAGATCGTCCGGGGGAACGCTACCTCCGTCGAGCTCGCTTCACACCCCTATCGTGTAACAACCGCTGACGAGGAATACCGGTGCCGCGCGCTGGTGATTGCGACCGGGGCGTCGGCCAGACTGCTCGGTCTTCCATCCGAGCGCGGCCTGATCGGCCACGGTTTATCGACCTGCGCAACCTGCGACGGCTACTTCTTCCGCGGCAAGCCGATCGCCGTCGTCGGCGGCGGCGACTCCGCGATGGAGGAGGCGATCTTCCTCACGCGCTTCGCGTCGCACGTGACGGTCATCCATCGCCGGGACACGCTCCGCGCATCGAAGATCATGCAGGACAAGGCGTTCGCGAACCCCAAGATCTCATTCGAGTGGAACGCCGAAGTCGAGGACATCCTGGACCACGCGCGGGGTGCGGTCACGGCTGTCCTCATCCGCAACAACGTCACCGGACACAGCAAGAAGATCCATGTCGAAGGGGTCTTCGTCGCGATTGGCCACACGCCGAACACGGCGCTCTTCGCCGGCCAGGTCGAGACCGATACGAACGGCTACATCATCACCCACGCCGGCACGCGAACGAGCGTGCCCGGAGTGTTCGCGTGCGGCGACGTGCAGGACCACGTCTACCGACAAGCCGTCACCGCCGCAGGCTCCGGCTGCATGGCCGCGATCGACGCCGAGCACTTCCTCGACAACATTCCCGAACATCTCGCATCGGTGTAATTGGTGAGTTGGTGAGTTGGTGAGTTGGTGACTTAATTTGGAATTAATTCACCAACTACTCGATCCATCCTCCGCCGACGACGATATCGCCGTCGTAGAACACGACTGCCTGTCCCGGCGTGATTGCGACCTGCGGGATGTCGAAGAC
>Ga0114129_10004741_pt1 | contig 19212 bp, 17 predicted proteins | sample RhiMetdeltSRZDD1_FD_80071 | JGI IMG/M metagenome (GOLD analysis project Ga0114129, IMG submission 80071) | Populus rhizosphere microbial communities from Tennessee, USA - Rhizosphere MetaG P. deltoides SRZDD1 (version 2) (version 2) | ecosystem: Host-associated > Plants > Roots > Rhizosphere >...
GGGAAAGAATGTAACCTTGATGCCGCCGACCTACGTCAACGTGGGTGCTTACGTTGACGATGAAACTATGGTGGATTCGCATGCCCTGGTTGGGTCCTGTGCTCAGATCGGGAAGCGCGTGCATCTCAGTGCGGGCAGCCAGATCGGAGGGGTTCTTGAACCGATTGGTGCGCTGCCGGTCATCGTTGAAGACGACGTCCTGATCGGTGGTAACTGCGGAATCTATGAGGGAGCCATCATTGAGAGTGGTGCGGTGATTGGTGCCGGGACCATTGTTACGGGCTCCACACCTGTCTTCGACCTGGTTCGCGAACGGGTTTTGAGAAAATCACGTGAACGTCCGCTGATTGTCCCGGGAAATGCTGTGGTTGTACCAGGCAGTAGGCCAGCCAAAGGTTCCTTTGCCGGAGAACATGGTCTTCAGGTCGCCTGTCCGGTAATTGTCAAGTACCGAGATGAGACAACGGATGCGACGACGGCGTTGGAGGAATTACTCAGGTGAGTGTCGTGATCAGCATCTCCACTCAGCTGAAGGCCGGCTGAGGGGGGTATTCAGAGATGGACTCGTCCTTCATCAAAACAAGGGTAAAAGCAATCGAGCCCGAGCTCGTTGAAATTCGGCGTGACCTCCATCGTCATCCTGAGCTCAGTAACCGCGAGTTTCGGACTGCCGAAAGAGTGGCTGGTTTTCTCCGCAGGCTGGGACTTCAAGTTCAGACGGGTATCGCCAAAACCGGTGTGGTGGCCCTTCTTGAAGGGGCTAGACCTGGGCCAACGGTGGGGATCCGAGCAGATATGGACGCTCTTCCAATTCAGGAAGTCAACGAAGTCCCTTACAAATCCCTGAACGATGGCGTGAAACATGCCTGCGGACATGACGTTCACACGACGGTCGCATTGGGAGTGGCAGAAACGCTCAGCGGGTTTCGCGAACGTCTTCGGGGGAACGTGAAGTTTATCTTTCAACCGGCGGAAGAGGGGGCACCCCCTGGAGAGAGAGGTGGGGCCAGCCTGATGTTGGAAGAAGGTATCTTGAGCAATCCTCCTCTGGAAGCCATTTTCGGGTTGCACGTCATGCCCACCCTTGAAGCAGGTAAGATCGGCTACCACACAGGAGCAGTTTGGGCCAGCAATGACACGTTGGAGATTACTATCCAGGGCCGCAAGACCCACGGAGCCTATCCGCACACGGGAGTCGATCCAGTACCTGTGGCCGCCCACGTGTTGCTGGCGTTGCAGACGATGGTCAGCCGCTCAGTTGACGTTCGCGAGCCTCTACTCATCTCTGTTGGCATTCTGGAAAGTGGCAATCAGTTCAATGTCATTGCGGATCAGGTTCGCATGGTTGGCATCATCCGTTGCCTCGATCCTCAGGTTCGCGCTGCTGCTCGGCAACGAATCGAAGAGGTGCTGCGGGGCATCACAGAATCATTTCGAGCTTCGTATTCTGTGCGGATCAGCCCAGGGGCTGCGGTGACGATGAATCACCCGGGCTTGGTCCAGAAAGCTCTACCACTGCTGGAAGAAATCCTTGGCAAGGAAAATGTCGTCCTCCAAAAGCCTCAGATGGGTGCCGAGGATTTTGCCTGCTTTGCCGAAAGAGTGCCAGGTCTCTACTTGTGGCTTGGCATACGCAATGAGAGCCAAGGCATCACCGAAATGTTGCATACGCCTGGGTTCGATGTGGATGAGGCGTGCATCGCTGTGGGTGTCGCCGCTCTCAGCCAGCTTGCAGGTCAATACTTGGAAGAGACGAAAGGAACGGTCTGCTAGCATGGAATTTCCTCGCTGCGAAAAAGAATTGTCGGCTGAGCCCGTCGAGCTCAGCTCTTCCACTGACGGCTCGCTCGCTGGGGTCGAAGGCAGGAAACTTTGGTTCGATCCTCGCCCTCTTTTCTGGCGGCGAGAATGGCTGAAGGTCGGGTGAGGACTACGGAGATCAAGCAAACCGGGAGACGTTTCTCGCCAAGAAGTCGATGCAAGAAGCCGTCTCTCTTCTTGCTCCTTGGCCTGCTTCTACCCGCGTCACGCCTCGTCTTTCCCGCTGAGTGCCCCTCGCGTCTTGAGAACCAGATCCTCAAACTAATCGGTCAGCCCAAACTTGAAACGGGGTTTTGGGGCATTCAAGTCGTCTCGGTCAAGGATGGTCGCGTTCTCTTTTCACTAAACGACGCCAAGCATTTCCTGCCGGCTTCAAATATGAAGCTCATTGTTGGTGCTGCAGCGCTAGATAGACTGGGTGCAGCTTATCAGTTCGAAACGCCCGTCTACAGCCGGGGCAGAATCGATTCCAATGGCAGGCTGCTGGGAGAGCTGGTACTGGTTGGACGAGGCGATCCCAACCTCGAAGGTAGAGTGTACGATCCAGAGCCGGAGATAATGCCAAAGGCTGTGTCTCCGCTGTTCATCGAGCAAATTGCGGATCGAATTGCCAGCCGAGGGATCAGAATTGTTCAGGGTGATATCGTGGGAGATGACACTTGCTTCCTCTACGAGCCCTACGCCCCGGCTTGGGAACACGCCGATCTGTTGTGGGGCTATGGTGCACCGGCGAGCGCCTTGGCTGTGAATGAGAACGTGTTCACGGTAGAAGTGTCTCCTGGAGATACGGTTGGAGATCCAGCTGTGATCAAGTTGATTCCATCCGTCGTGGGGATCAGTCCGGTCAACAATGTCAAGACCGTGGAAAAGAGCCGGCCCAACTCGATCGGAATTGATCATGGTCCCGATAGAGGCGCCTGGATCATTCAGGGAGAATTGCCCAAAGATCATGCGAAATTAGACTACACGCTGGCAGTTGAAGACCCCGCTGAGTTTGCGGCCTCGCTACTCAAGTCAGCCTTGGAGCAACGAGGTATTCAGGTGACAGGCAAAAGCAGGGCGCGACATCTCTATCCACTGGAAGCGTTGGAAGAGGGCAAGCCCTCGACAGAGCGGGCCAAGTCTCTTCAATCCCGTTTTCTGCCTGAACAGAAGTTGACGAGCCACGAGTCGGTGAAGCTGATCGAGACAGTAAAGATCATGATGAAAATGAGCCATAATCTTTATGCCGAACTCTTGCTGCGAAAACTTGGAGAAGAGTTTACGGGTATCGGATCGATCGAGACGGGCGTAGCCGCGGTCAAGGCATTCCTGGAAAAGACAGGGACGTCCCAGGAGGAGATGAATATCAGCGATGGCTCAGGGATGTCCCGGACGGACTTGATCACGCCCCGGTCCATCGTTCGTCTGCTCCTTTACATGGAAAGACATCCGGAAGCAAAACTCTTCGAGGATACACTTCCTGTCAGTGGCCTCGACGGCACGCTGGAACACAGGATGAAGAAACCTTCGGCGCGGGGGCACATTCACGCCAAAACGGGAACTTCTGCCTTCGTGAACACGCTTTCGGGATATGCGTACACCAGGAACGACGAGACACTGGCTTTTTCAATCATGGTGAATAACCTAACCCTTCCAGCTCAGGAGATACGAGGAGTAGTGGATCAAATCTGCGCACTGATGACTGACTATGATTGTAAAAAAGATGCCGCGAATCATGATTAGAGAAGTCTTCGACATTCAGGGCTATCGTCAATGCTTGAAGTTGCAGCAGGAAACCTGGGGTCGAGACTTCATCGACCTGGTGCCCGGATCGATGCTGATGATCGCCCAGAAAACCGGAGGATTGGTGTTGGGTGCTTTTTTCGGGAACACCATGGTGGGGTTCGTCTTTGGCTTTGCCGGCTGGAAGGGAGATCTCAAAATCCACTGGTCAGACATGCTCGCGGTAAAAAAGGCTTATCGCAACCTCAAGATCGGCCTCAGGCTGAAGCTGAGGCAGCGACAGATTCTGAGAGAGCGGGGGGTTCAGGAAATCTATTGGACGTTTGATCCACTGGAGAGCAAGAACGCTTACTTCAATTTCCAGAAGCTGGGCATCACCGTAGAACAATATCTTCCGAACCTTTATGGCAAGACCCACAGTCCCTTGCATCGTGGGCTGGAGACGGACCGTTTCCTGGCGGTCTGGAGGATTCAAGCTCCCTCCGGGGGTTCGTTGAGAAAGGTCAAGGCTGCCGCATTAGTGGATGGGACGAACCTGATTAATAAGTGTTCACTCTCGAAAGACAATCTTTTGATGCCCGGCCGACCAAATCTGCGGTTGCTCGGTGGAAAGCGCCGCGGCTTGCAACGAGTCTATCTTGAAATCCCAAACAACATTTCCGAGATCAGTCGAAAGAATTTGCGACTGGCGCGCCAGTGGCAGCTCTACATTCGACGAGCTTCCGTGCGGTATTTGAGCGGAGGCTACGCCATTCAGCGTTTCGTCCAGGCCAAGGTAGATGCCAGGACAGGTTGTTTCTATGAGTTCTGCAGGAAGTGATTCAGTGCTGGAGAACAGAACCCTTGCAGGTTTTCTTTCCTTGCCGCGGTCGGTGTCGGGAGTGTGGGAGCTGGTTGAGCCTGCTTCTGCACCGGTTAGACAAGAGGATTGCTTGTCAAAGAAGCGAGGTGTGATTGACTGGTCTCAACCCTTGAGTACGGTCAGCCGCGCTCAGCTCGCGACAGTCTCATGTGTCTCGATGGTCCTCCTGCTGTTGTTCACTGCGACTGGCCTGCCTCAGTCAGCCGCCAAGGCCCAGACCCGCAAGCTGACCGTTCTGGAAGCATTCCAGCAAAAGAAGTCGCGCCTTTTTCTCGAAACGAGCGGAACGGTTATTAAGCTTCTCGCCGACGACGAGCAAGGATCTCGGCATCAGAGGTTCCTGATCAAGACTGACGACGGGCCGACGCTTCTCGTCAGCCACAACATCGATCTTTCGGAACGAGTCCCTTTGAAGCCGGGAATCCCAGTGCAAATTCGGGGCGAATATATCTGGAACACCAAGGGAGGATTGATGCACTGGACACATCGCGACCCCAAGGGGAGGCACGAAGGTGGGTGGATCAAGATCCTGGAATCGGCGAGGGTGTACCAATGAGATCCGCAGATTCCAGGGACAAGCTGATTGTGGCCACCAGTGAGAACGACGCAAACCTGCTGTACGCGACTCGCTTTTTCGCTCCCGATGCTTTCATTCTCCTGATTCATCGCGGCAGGAAACTGTTGGTTATGAGTGATCTCGAGATTGATCGCGCCAGGCAGCAGGCTGAGGTTCATTCCGTCCTATCGCGCTCGAAATTGGAAAGACGGCTCGAGAAGCTCGGAGAAAAGATGCCTGACACGGCTTCGGTGCTGTGCTTGCTTCTCTCCGAACGAAGGATTCGATCGGTTTCGGTCCCGGAAGACTTCCCCGTGGGCCTGGCCGAGAAACTCCGAGCAAAGAGCATTCGGCTTCATGTCACTCCCAGTCCCTTTTTTGAACAACGGGAGTGTAAGCGGGCCGACGAAATCAGGCACATCGAAAGGGCTTTGCGCGCCGCTGAGGCAGGGATGGAGGCTGGGATTGAGATGATCCGGCATTCCAGAGTTCACGCTAGCGGAACACTTCTCTGGAATGGCTCCAGACTGACAGCCGAAGACGTGAAACAGCGAGTCAGCGCCACGATTCTGGATCGAGGCTGCGTTGCTGCGCACACGATCGTCGCTTGTGGGGACCAGGGTTGCGATCCGCACAACGAAGGGAGTGGCCCGCTCAAAGCCCACCAATCGATCATCCTGGATATTTTCCCGCGTTCTCAGAGCTCCGGGTACTGGGGCGACATCACCCGAACGGTCGTGAAAGGCAAAGCTAGCGAGAGGCTCAAGGCTATATTTCAGGCTGTTAAACACGGCCAAGAAATAGCATTGAAACAGATCAAGGCCGGTGTCAATGGCAGTGCTGTCCATCAATCGGTTCAGGATTATTTCAAGCAGGCAGGGTTTAAGACTGGCCGTCGTAACGGCAGGATGGAAGGATTCTTTCACGGCACCGGTCACGGCGTGGGTCTGGAAATTCACGAAGCCCCGCGCCTCAGTTCAAGAGCTAACGGCCGACTGAGAGCTGGTCAGGTCGTGACCGTGGAACCCGGCCTCTATTATCCAGGGTTAGGAGCTGTGCGTCTGGAGGATTTAGTCGTCGTGACCAGCACAAGCAGCCGTAACCTGACGAAATTCCCCAAGTACCTCGAACTCTGAATGTTACCTTCCGGGGGACGTAGCTTACTTGATGAAATCCAGGAACTCGTTGCGGGTTTTGCTGTCGCTTTTGAAGTGACCCAACATGCAGCTCGTAATGGTGCTGCTGTTCTGTTTCTGCACGCCACGCATCATCATGCAGAGATGGTAGGCTTCGATTACCACGCCGATGCCTTTGGGCTCCAGAGCTCTCTCGAGAGCATAAGCCACATCCGTCGTCAGCCGCTCCTGCACCTGCAGCCTGCGACTGAAGACATCGACCACGCGGGGAATCTTGCTCAACCCGATGATCTTCTTGTTGGGAAGGTAGGCAATATGGCACTTTCCGTAGAAGGGCAGGAGGTGATGCTCGCAGAGACTGTACACCTCGATGTCTTTGACGATGACCATCTCGTCATACTCGGCATCAAAGACGGCGCCATTGATTACTTTTTCGATGTCCAGTTTGTATCCCTTGGTGAGGAACCTCAAACTCGCCTCGACGCGCTCTGGCGTCCTTTTGAGCCCATCCCGATCGACATTTTCGCCTAATTCGAGCAAAATTTGCTCAACACGATCCGAGATGCGTTCAGTGACATTCGTTTTCTGCTTCATGCTAGAAAAGCTTCTCCTCCCAGCCTTCCAACTTTGCCTTGATACTCACCATGAACTGATCTGCCAGGGCGCCGTCGATCAATCGGTGATCGAAGGTGAGTGTGAGGTATGCCATGGAGCGGATGGCAATAGCATCGTTAATGACCACAGGACGTTTGGTGATAGCCCCGATGCACAGAATGGCAACCTGTGGTTGATTGATGATCGGCGTACCCAGAAGGCTGCCGAAGACACCAGGGTTGGTAATAGTAAAGGTTCCGTTCTGAACATCTTCAGGCGCTAACCTTTTCCTGCGTGCCCGCGCAGCCAGGTCGACGGCAGCCCGTGCCAAGCCCAGGAAGCTCTTCTCATCCGCATTCTTGATAACCGGCACGATGAGCCCCCAATCCAGGGCCACTGCAACGCCAATGTTGATGTCTTTTCTGTAAACGATATTGGTGTCTACGATCGACGCATTAAGCATCGGAAATTCTTTCAATCCTTCAGATACGGTCCGGATGAAGAAAGGCATGTAGGAAAGTTTGATTCCTTCCTTGTTCAGAAAATCCTGAGCGTGCTGGTTCTTGAGCTGGACGATCCGACTCATGTCCACCTCAAATACTGTTGTGACATGGGCCGAAATCCGACGGCTGGCGACCATGTGCTCTGCGATGCTCTTGCGCATTAGTGACATGGGGACAACTTCTGTTCGATCAACTCCACTCTGCAGCGTCTCGGCCATGTCCTGGGCAACCTGCTGGACCATGGGACGGGTGACCTCCGCGACCTTTTGTCGCTCAGTGAGATAACCGAGAATATCCTTTTTGGTGATTCGCCCTCCCAGACCCGTTCCTTCCAGGTCCGAGAGGTCGACGTTCTCTACTTTGGCGATCCGCCTCACAAGAGGCGAAGATCGAACTGTCTGACCGCCTTCATCTCTTTCAACTTTCCCAATGGAAGGTTGAGCAGCCAGCCGAGTGGAATTGCGGCTTTCTTGGCTCGCTACATCGGGTTGAGGAGCCGCAGGCTGAGCGGCACCCTCTTCGCTGATGACCGCCACAACCGTATTAATTTGAACGGTCTCGCCTTCTTTCACTCGGATCTCGGATAGAACACCGGATGCTGGGGCTGGGATTTCAGAGTCCACTTTATCCGTGGAGATCTCAAACAGTGGCTCATCCCGTTTTACAAAATCTCCCACTTTTCGAAGCCATTTAGTGATAGTTCCTTCGAAGATGCTTTCTCCCATTTGAGGCATGATGACATTCGCCGCCATGAATGGCTCCTCAGCTTAAAAGTGATTTCAATAGGTTGCTAGTTGTTTGGCGACTCGGATGATATCCGAGGTTTTAGGGAAGAAAAACTCCTCCAAAGGAGGACTGTAGGGAACGGGCGTATCTGGAGCCGTGATGCGCATAATCGGCCCGTCCAAGTACTCGAAGGCTTCTTCGGCAATGATAGCCGCCAACTCTCCGGCGATCCCACCCGTCCTCACGTCTTCGTGAACCAGGATCACTTTGTTGGTTTTCTTGACCGATTCGAGAATTCGCTCCTTATCGAGAGGGAGCAGCGTCCTTAGGTCGACAACCTCGAGATCAATTCCCTCTTCTGCGAGCACTGTGGCGGCCTCGAGAGCGTTGTGGACCATGGCGCCATAAGTGATCACCGAGATATCGCTTCCTGACCTCTTAATGTCTGCTTTCCCGATCGGCACCACAAACTCCTTTTCAGGCAGCTCCTCTTTGATGCGGCGATAGAGAAATTTGTGCTCGAAATAAATTACCGGATCCTCGTCCCGAATGGCTGATTTGATCAAGCCTTTAGCATCATAGGCTGTCGAAGGAGCGACAACCTTAAGACCCGGAGTATGCACGAAATGCATTTCCGGGTTCTGGGAATGAAATGGTCCGCCGTGAATGCCGCCCCCGGAAGGTCCCCGGATCACCAGGGGAACGCCGGCCCCCCACCGATACCGGCACTTGGCGGCGAAGTTGGTGATCTGGTCAAAGGCGCAGGCGATGAAATCAGCGAATTGCATTTCTGCGATAGGCCGCATGCCCATCAAAGCTGCCCCGATAGCCGCTCCAACAATGGCTGCTTCGGAAATAGGTGTGTCAATCACGCGGTCCTCTCCAAAGCGTTCAATCATACCCTCCGTGACCTTGAAGGCGCCACCGTAGACGCCGACGTCCTCGCCTAGAATGAAGACGTTTTCGTTTCGCTCCATCTCTTCCCAAATACCTTGCCGGATGGCTTCAAGGTAGGTTGTGGGTGCTGCCATGACTGACGCTGCCTCCTTTAGGTTTGTCGACTAAAGAACGTGTCGACAAAGCTCAAAGGAGCCTCCGCCAACTGGTCGGCATAGACACCTTCGAGAGCCTCATGGGGTTCGGGATAGGGATCATTCTCGGCCAAGGTAACGGCTTCGTCCACTTCCCTGGCGATTCGGGCCGCGAGCCGTTTCACGTCGGCCTCAGTTACCGTTTTGTTCTGAAGCAGGGAGGTCTCCAGCCGCAGAATAGGATCTTTCTTCTCCCATTCTTGGAATAAGTGCTTGGGCACATACTTCACATCGTCATGGGCGGAGTGGCCGGTCATGCGAAAGGTCTTGCACTCAATGAGGCTGGGACCTTCGTTGCCGCGAGCTCGTTCAATCGCGCTGCGGGTCTCTTCATACACGGCCAGGATATCGTTGCCGTCCACAGTGACACCAGGCATTCCGTATGCCTGAGCTCGGACGGCGATATCCTTTATCGCCATCTGCTTCTCAATGGGGGTGGAATAGGCGTACTGGTTATTGTTACAGATGAAGATAACGGGGACCTTCTGAACGGACGCCAGATTAAGCCCCTCGTGCCAGTCTCCTCGGCTGGTTGCACCATCTCCGAAGTAACAAAGCACTACATTCTTTTGTTTACGGATCTTAAACGTAAGTGCGACGCCGGCCGCGACCGGAACCGTGTCGGCCAGCATACTCACAAAGGCCACGATGTTTTTGCTCATGTCGCCCATGTGCATGTTGGCATCTTTTCCCTGGGTTGCTCCTGTCTTTCGCCCCATGTACTGGGCGAGAATCACTCGCGGAGACATGCCCCTGATCAGATAAGCTCCCATGTCGCGATGGGACGGGCAGATACAGTCGTCTTTTTCCAGCTGAATGGCGGAACCAACAGCTATGGCCTCCTGACCGCGACCGACATAAACACCTCCCACGATCTTTCCTTGCCGATAAAGCTTCCGTTCGATTCTTGTTTCGATCTCGCGAGTCAACTTCATGTAATACAGCATGTCGAGCAGAGTTTCCTTGGTTAGTTCCATTGGATATTGGCTCCTTATCGAGATCGATGCCGGGAAGAAGCAGTCCGGTTCTACCGAGTGGCTGCGTACCTGAGTGAGTCTGTCCGCGCTCTGCCATCCATAACGACAAGTTTCCATTCTGGCCGCTGCGCCGGAGAACTTAGCCCTCCGGTGCTGCTGGACTCCGCTTCTGGAGGCTCGAACTAGGCGAAGCAGCCTGAGGTTTGCCAGTCAATTGAGACCGCTCTCCATGGAGCCAAGTCTCTTTCAAAGATTTGGGAAAAGTGAACACAAAACCGTCTTTTGATTTCGCTGGTATCAACCACCGCGCCCAATATCTCCATCATCGAAGTCATACCCTTAGACCTTAAGCCACAGGGGACAATGAAATCGAAATAAGATAAATCCGGAGATACATTCAGCGCCAAGCCATGAGAGGTGACCCACTGGCTGGTTCGTATCCCGATTGACGCAATCTTCTTATCTCCGACCCAAACACCGGTCAATTCAGGAATGCTATCCGCCAGAACTCCGAAATCTGCCAAGGTATTTATGATGCAGTGCTCCAGACTCCTGAGGTAGCGACCGACGTCAGGCTGCCATTCCTTAAGATCCATGACCGGGTAAGCAATGAACTGCCCAGGACCATGATAGGTAATGTCTCCTCCCCGATTCGCGAGAAAAAAGCCGACTCCATGCTTCTCAAGCATCGATCTGTCGGCGAGGAGGTGCTGAATGCTACCGGATCTTCCCAGCGTGATCAAATGCGGATACTCGACAAAGATAAGGCAATCAGGAATCCTTTTCTTCTTGCGCCACTCGGCGACCAGATTTTGAACGACCAGGCTCTGCTCGTACTCTTTTAGGCCCAAATCCAGTATCAGGCAAGTTTTGACTTTGCTACATGTCTTTTCCTTATGAACCTGCTTAAGGCAAACCGGTGTAGACATCATTTATAGAGTCAGCCCTTCGACAATTTCTGCTTCTGTCACAGAACCTCAGGCGAAACTACGAGTATTCTAAACTACTCATTGGCAAGGTTCAAATGAAAGAGAACGCGCTCAACTAATACGTTGAGTTCGGGGATCGTTTCGGACTGGCTATCGACTCGACCAGCGAGCCTTCAGTCTTTCCTACCGTCGTTGCAGACCCAATTCTGTGCTGTATTGCTCAGTTTTCCCGACACTACATTGGACATTCGGAATGGAGCTGGCCAATGCCTCGGTTGGGGCCTGGCCGAATCTGTTATAATTACTTGCGTTGAATCGGAGGGAAGCAAAAATTGATGGGATCTAGACGGCTTAAGGATTGCTTTCAGTTCGTTGTTCTCTGGTTTCTTCTTCTCGGTTCAGGTTTCGGCGCAGAGAAGGATGTTTCTGCCTCTCAGAACAACTTGGTGGTTAGGGGTGCCCTGATTTGTGTTGGAAGGGAGTCTAGGGAAGTCCCCTGCCTGGGAAAGGAAAACGCTTTGGGACTGAAAGCGGCCAACGGTCAGATCTACCTGCTGAAAGACGACAAACTGACCAAAACACTGATTGAAGAAAAGCGTATTGGCTCGAAGGACTTTCAGCTCACGTTGAGAAAGGCGGGTGACTCCCCTGCGTATGAGATTGTCAAGTCTCAGTTCTTCCGAGACGGAAAACTTTACGACTTCTACTATTTTTGTGATGTCTGCAATATTACCACTCACTCTCCCGGGCTCTGCCTGTGTTGCCGCCAAGAAACTGAGTACCACGAGAAACTCGCTGATTAATTCACCTGATTGACGGGCCCGGCATAGGACAACTACTGGGTTCTAAGTGGTGGACAGCCACTATCGGTCTGATCTTGGGTCCCAAATTCATCACGCCTGAAAAAGGAAACTAGCCATTCTCGGCCAAAGCTGCGATTGAAGACAGCATCCAGAGCAACATCATAGGACAAGAGGGGTGCTCAAACGGGTCCTCGTATAGGAGAGGAAGGTGACTCCGTATATCATGGGGCACTGGCTCCGGCCGTTCTTGTTCAGAGTGAGTTTTTGGACTTTTTTCACACTCTTGTTGCTTTCTCTGGCCTCAGGCGCTCTTGGCTTTGCACAGACCAAGGTAAAGCCAGGCTTCAACCTTTTTTCTCCTGATCAGGACGTCGAAATCGGGCAGCAATCCGCTGCCGAAGTCGAAAGGCAGATGCCGCTTGTGAACGAGCTGCTGGCAAAATCTTTTGATCGCATGATTCGTTGTCTGCGAATCAACCACGAGGTCTTGTACTAAATAGTCGTCAATGTTCGGTTCAATTTTGGTTCTTGATGCAAAGAGGTTCATTCCAATTCTTAAGGAGGGATTATGAGTCTATTTGACCAACTATCTGGAGTGTTAGTGGGACTGACGGGAAATAGCAACCAAGGCTCGACTGCTTTGGTTAGCGGTTTGGTCCAGTTGCTAAGCGGTAGTCAAAGCCGCGGGCTGGCAGGCTTGGTTCAGGGATTTCAACAAAACGGCTTAGGAGACATCATCTCGTCATGGATCGGAACAGGTGAAAATCTACCGATCTCTGCTGAGCAAGTTCAGGCGGGCTTGGGCGGCCAACTTCAACAGTTTGCGAGCACCACGGGACTTTCCACGGATGCCGCAAGCTCACAACTGGCACAAATTTTGCCGATAATTATCGACAAACTGACGCCCCATGGACAGCTGCCAGAAGGAGATTCACAGAGTGCCCTCCTTGAGCAAGGTTTGAATTTTCTGAAGGCAAAGATGTAAGGACAACCTTTCTGTTTACTATGGCCTTCTCATGTGGGAAGACCCTGCTGTTCATGCGAGAACGGCGGAGTCGAGAAAGGGAGGGGTTGATGAAAACAGCCACGGTTCGATGGTTACGGTTACAAATGATTTTTATTCTGGCTCTGGGACTTGGCGCATGTTCAAGAGCTCCGAGCGATGATTCAATCAGTGGTGCTATCAAATCGAGTTTCTATTCAGATGAACAGCTCAAGAACGATCGTGTTGACGTCGCCGTCGTCAAGGGAGAAGTGACATTAGCAGGCGAGGTTTCCAGCGATGCAGCCCGGGCCCAGGCTCTGAAGCTGGCCAACGAAGTTCAGGGCGTACGCAGTGTAAATGACAGAATGCAGGTCAAAACTACTTTGACACAGAATGAAGCTGTCTTGCCTTTGGCTGAACCTGAGCGAGCTAATCCTCCCAAGGCGCCCAGAAGCAAAGGTCCTGTCCGCTCCCCACGGTCCAGTACTGATTCGACCCTCTCGCGACCTGTGCCGCCAATAGCTCCGGAACCTTCTGAGTCAGCGAGCGCACCCGTTTCCAGAACCGTGACACATAATGCAATACCACCTGCCCCGCCTCCTCCGCCGGCCGCGAAGCATATGACTGTTCCTGTCGGGACCGCCGTTCGCATTCAAATGATTGATTCAGTCGATTCATCAACGGATCAGGTTGGACAACAGTTCAAGGCCTCTCTGGAAGCGCCGATCGTGGTTGGCGACGAAGTTATTGTTCCCAAGGGCGTCGACGTTTTTGTCAAGCTCACTCAAGCGAAGAGCTCCGGAAAAATCAAAGGTCAGAGCGAGTTGCAGGTCGAGTTGGACCATCTCCAGTTCCAGGGGAATTCCTACGCGTTAGCGAGCAGTACGTATGAGCAAAAGGGCGAGTCCAGAGGCAAGGACACAGTCAAGAAGGTCGGCATCGGGACTGCAATAGGAGCTGCAATTGGAGCGATTGCAGGAGGAGGCAAAGGAGCTGCCATCGGCGCTGGCGTGGGCGCTGGCGCTGGAACTGCCATGCAGGTCTTCATCAAGGGGAAGCAGGTGAAGATACCGTCCGAGACAAAACTCGATTTTACACTTGAGCGACCGGTTGAGATCACCCTATTGCCGGGCCAAACCAAGCAGTCGCGAAACCAGACGATAGGTCCGACTGAAAACTCCCAGCAGTAGTCTACCCATTGTATGCATCGCAGCTTTTGGGCCGCACTTAGGCGCCAAGCGGCAGTATTGATCTGGTGAGCGTACTCAGGAAGTCTTCTCGCTGAAAGCAGGTATTACGCAGAACTCCACAAAGCCTCGCGAACAATTTTGCCGAAGCCTGTTGGTAAGGAGTTGCTCACCAAAAAGGGTTCATCTGACCAGCTCCACGCGGCCCACCCAATCTGCAATTCACAAAAATAACGGACAAGCCTGCGGCCCCATTGGCGGTCTTGTCTCCCACCACCCCACTCAGCTGCAAACACAGGAGACTGCATCGCCAGGTTTCCGAAAGCCTCAGACCAGTTCGACCCCTTGTTGCGGTAGACGTGCGTAGAATAAACGAGATTTGGAGCATTCAGAGGCATTCCTCGAAGATCGTATCCCCAGTCGGTACCAGAGACAAAGACCAAGGCCAGGGGATTCACCGCCCGGATTGCATCAATCAATGCATGAGCCCAAGGCTTCCACTCAGCCATGGTTACTTCGCGCTGGACGAGTGGATAACTCGACCCATCCTCACGCGTCAAGGGGTAGGGGTCGTCAGTCAGACAATCATGAGGTTCGCTGAAAATGTCGTAGAGAACTGCCGGCTCATCTCGATAGCGACTCGCCAGGAGGGTCCAGAGGTCAAGCGAAGTCCGGTTGGGAAGCGGAGCAACGAAGTTTCGGCCGCCGCCAAAAACGTGATCCGCGTCGAGCCACTGCAGGTCCAAAAGCGTGTAAGATCCATAAGCGGCAGCCCACGAAATGATCCGGTCAAGATCCTTCAGATACACATCAGAAGTGTGGCCGTTTCTGCCGTTCAATGCCCAGTCTTGGTTGAACGGGACCCGAATGATGTTGCAGTTCCAGCCTGTCACGATGAACTCGACCTCAGCTCTCGAAATGCCCGCGGCGGAGCAGAACCCGTCTTCATCGGGCTCGCTGTGCTCCATTCCGGAACGGTTGATGCCTCGGAGCAGGATCGGTTGGCCGATCTTGGCAAGGACAATCCGATTTCCGGAAGTCGTCAAGAGAGGCAAGCCACTGGAAAGGTCTCCGTCCATGGCTGAGGGAGAAAGCAGGAACTCTTGCAGCTACCAGTCATTCTGAGGGTTAACTGGAAACAGCAGCCTTGATTAGTAAATAGATGAGACTTCGAGAGCGTTCAGTAGAGACAGACAAGCAGCTTCCTTCTACCCTACTGACCGGACTGCGAAGAGGCAGACTGTTGAGGTGCCGGAGGGACGCCATCAGGACTGAAAGCATAGATGCCTCGATTCTCTGTTACCAGATAGAGCATCTCGCCTTCGTCGCTGGAACCGCAGTGAAGAGCGAGCACTCTGATGCCTGCCAAGCCACGGTTGCTAATTGCTGACCAGGTTTCTCCGCTGTCGAGGGACTGGTAGACTTGGTTCTCTTCCTGGGAGAGGAGATAGACCGTGGAGGGATCTCGTCGAGAGGAGCAGATCTGATGATAAGGAATTCTTGGCAAGGGTTCGTAATGCAAGGTCCAGGTCTTCCCTCCGTCCATCGATTTGAAAAGGCCGTGAGAGGTCGCGGCGAGCATGCTGCTGCTGGTGCCGGCCCCGAAAGCGAAATCATAGACCTTGACGTTGGGTTCCCCGAATTCGGCCCTTGACCAGGTCCGGCCTTGATCATGGCTGATGAACAATTTTGAGAAAGACTGCGCCAGGACCCATTGAGGGTCGACTGGATGCAGCCCAATCTTATCGACCGTTGAATCTCGCACGGGACCGGGCAGATCCTTCCAGATCACACCGTTGTCTGTGCTTCGGAAGAGCCCACGCGGTGTGGCGAGATAAAGAGTATTCGGAGCTGTGGTACTGTACTGGACGTCAAAGATTTTGCTTTCAGGCAGCTTAACTCCCAGGTCGCGGGAGTCAGGCGTCTTTAGTCCTTTGCGCTTGACCGCTGGAGCTTGACGAGTGGCCAGACGACCGTCAGTACCTGTTACCAGCTTCCAAGTCATTCCTTGGTTCTCTGACTTCAGCAACCCTTCATAAGTACCCGCAAAGATGATGTTGGGATTGGTCGGAGAAACCGCCAACGAGATGACATTCTTTCCCTTCAAGGCGAGTTGATTGGCTCTAAGCAGCCAAGATCGCCCTAGGTCAGGACTTGCGAAAATCCCTCCGAAATCCCCGTCGTAGTCACTAGTGGCGTAGAGCTTGTCTTCACTGAGAAACCTGCTGATGTTGCGGTTGATGAACCCTTCATTGATGGACTGATACGACCGTCCTCCATCAAGGCTCTTCAATATGCCGCTCCTGTCAGTGGCCAGGTAGAGTTGGTTGTGATCGGTCGGGTGAATGGCAATAGAGTTGATTACGTACGGATAGGAATTGGGTTTTTGCCAAGTCAATCCTCCGTCCAGCGACTTCCACAACCCTTGAGTGGTTCCTGCATACAAGATTCGTTCGTCGACAGGATCTTGTAAGATGATATGAGTCCGTCGATTTGTTCCTGGGATTCCCTGCATCTTTGTCCACTGATCTCCCCGGTTTCCGCTTCGATAAATCCCGCTACAGGCGCTGGCGAACATATGCTCGGGGTTTGTTCGATCAACGGAGAGGGAGAAGACGTCCGAGTCATCAATCATGCCCTGATGAATGGAGTGCCAAGTTGCTCCACCGTCCAGACTTCGCCACGGCAAATGGGCCGTACCAGCATAAATGATCTGTGTGTCCTGTGCGTCGAGAGCCAAGGAGACCACTCCCTTGAGTTCGGAATGATTCGCGGGAGAGATGCGATGCCATTCCTGGCCTCCATTTTCAGTCCGGTAGACGCCGTCCATTGCACCAACCACTACGATGTCGGGATTTTTGCGGTGGATGGCCAGTGAAAGGACTGACCAATCCTGAGTGGAGGGCAGCAGGGACCAGCTTTCGCCGCCATCCTCACTTTTGTACACTCCTCCCATACTGCTTGCGGTCGTTGACCCGCTGCCTTCCGCAACGCCCACGTAAAGTTGTTTTGAGTTCTCTGGATTCATCGCGATCGCTTGAAGCAAGCTACTGGGATGGAGACTGAGCGGGAGCGACTCCCAGCGCTCGCCTGCATTTTTGGAGCGATAGATCTGGCCGTTCTTGGTGGCAACAAAGAGATCTTGGGGATTGGATGGATCGAGCAGGATCTTGAGAGCATGTCCGCCAAACGGTCCGATCGGCCTCCAGTCGGCCCAAACCCTAACCTCGCCCTGCAAAAGAAATGTTATCAGGCAGATCTTAAGCATTGTCAGTGCCATCAAGCGCATGGGTCTCTCCTCGGGAGTGGCTAAGGCACGGTCTTTATCACCGAACCTTGCCAATTTGCGAAAGGCTACTTTGAAGCTTTATCGAAAACAAGCGCAGGACACTTTATCTGATTAGCGAGTGTCTCTTGGAGCGGGGCAGTTGATGATTGACCCTCGAACCACAATAGCCGAAAAAAAACCCACTACCCGGTCGTACGTAACACGAAGAGGTAGTGGGTCTTTGAAAGCTCCCTCACCCGTTTTCAGCGAGAGAGGAAATCAACCGCAGCCATGCTGCTTACTTCGGGCAGCCTTTTTTGACCACCTCATCTCGAGGCAATTCCTGAACCGCGCCGCTGCCGGCCGGTAGCTCCGCCCCCTTCGGGACCAGCCAGATCTCCACCCGACGATTCTTGGCCTTCTCGTCAGCACTGGATACCGCGTCCGTCTTCTTCTCCTTGGTGCTGGCGTCGCAGAAGTTCGACTTGAACTCGCTCCCCTGCTCCGCTCCCACCCAGGATCCCTTCATGCGGCTCAGCTCGATGTCCTTGCACGTGTCTCCCTTCCCACTGAGGAACGCCGCCGTGTTCAATACCCGCTCCCGATCCAGCGTCGTCTTCTTCTTCCCCGCCACCGTCTTCCTCTCACTGCCATCCTGATGTCCCACCAGCACAATGTCATAGTCCCGATACCGTGCATCCGTCATCTGCGAGTACAGCTCGTTGGCCAGAATCCGCTTGGCACAGTTGTTCACCCGCGAGCTGTTCGGTCCAAAGTTGATGTCGGACAACTGAATCGCCTTGGGTGCCGGAGGCGGTGGTGGCGGAGCGGCCTGATACGTCACCGTAATCGGCTGGCTGGCCGTGGCCTTGGCTCCCGTCTTCGAACAGGTCACCTCCAGCGTGGCCGTGATCTTCTTCTCCTGCCGTCCCTGCGTCGTCTCGCTGAAATTCAAGCCGCTGGTGTCCAACTCGGCACTGGCTTGATCCGATCCGCTCACCAGACGCCCCTGATCCACCGTCCAACGATAAGAGGCCTCTCCCGAACACTCCGAACAGGTCCCGCTGCCCGTCAGCCGCACCCGCTCTCCCCTCCGCACCGAAGAACGATCCGCCGAAGCCGAAGCCTGCGGCGGTGGGTCTTCTTTCACACTAATCGTGATCTTGCGGTCCGTCGGAGCCCCCGGATTCTTCTTCACCGCCTTCAGAGACCGCTTGTCCAGTCCCGCCGTGTCATAGAAAACCTGAACTCCCACCTCATAGTCTCCCGGCGTCCCCGGCGCCGTAAATTGATACTCGGAACCCGTCCCCTGCACCTCCTGCCCCTTCACCGTCCATTTGTAGGTGATCCGGTTCTCCGGTATCGAATCCGAGGCATTCACCCTCAAGGTGGTCGTCTCGCCCGGACACAGCGCCGTCTTCCCCGCTTCAATCGCCGGTCCTACATTGAACGTGTGCACAATCGGTGGCTTCATCCCCCCAAAGTACAGCATGAACCCGCCCTGCAACTGCAGGTTGTGCAACCATCGTTCGTCACTGGCTCCCGGAAACCCATAACTCGGACTCTTCCCCACAAAGTCCCGCACACTGAAATCCAATCCAAAATGGTCCGCCAGCTTGATCTTCAACCCCCCACCGTAGTTGAACTGGAACTTGTTGCTGTTGTCGATGCTCACCCCCAGCGCCTTCCCTCCAATCGATTTCGCCTCGTCGGTGGGTCGGAACATCCCCACTCCCACACCCCCGCTGAAGTACGGCCGAATCCTCGATTCATTGTCGTAACCGATCAGGTTCCCGTTGAAGTAAAACTGCTGGATGCGCGTCCCCAGCAAGGCCCCAGGAAATTGAGCGTTGTTATTCCCCAAAAACGTATACGACTGCTCCAATCCGAAATGCTCCGCCAGATTCTCTCGTAAACGAATCCCCAAAACTCCCCCGTTGACGAAGTTGTACTTCAACTCCGTGTTCGGATTCGGAGTGGAGGTCTTAAACTGAGGGTTGGAGAAAAACGAGCCGCCCCCGTAGGGCCCCACTTCTACCTTCTGGGCCA
>Ga0114129_10004742_pt1 | contig 19211 bp, 20 predicted proteins | sample RhiMetdeltSRZDD1_FD_80071 | JGI IMG/M metagenome (GOLD analysis project Ga0114129, IMG submission 80071) | Populus rhizosphere microbial communities from Tennessee, USA - Rhizosphere MetaG P. deltoides SRZDD1 (version 2) (version 2) | ecosystem: Host-associated > Plants > Roots > Rhizosphere >...
ACCGGCTGCCGCACAACCTGAACATCAGCTTCGCGTACGTCGAAGGCGAGTCGCTGCTGATGGGCATCAACGACGTCGCGGTGTCGTCGGGGTCGGCGTGCACGTCGGCCAGCCTCGAGCCGTCGTACGTGCTGAAGGCGCTCGGCGCCGGCGACGATCTCGCGCACTCCTCGATCCGCTTCGGCCTCGGCCGATGGACGACGCAGGAGGAAGTCGACTACGTCGCGGACAAGCTCACGCACGTCGTCACGCGGCTGCGCGAGATGTCGCCGCTCTACGAGCTCGCGAAAGAGGGCGTCGACCTGTCGACGATGCAGTGGCAGACGGAGGGACACTGAAACAACTTTCAACTTTCAACTGACTTTCAGCGTTCAACTGGCAACTAGCAGGACGAGTTGAGAGTTGGACGTTGAGAGTTGAAAGTTGAGAGTTGAAAGTTGAAAGTTGAAAGTTGAGGAGCGAATGGCTTACTCGAACAAAGTGATCGATCACTACGAGCACCCGCGCAATGTCGGATCGCTGCCGAAGGACGATCCGAACGTCGGGACGGGTCTGGTCGGCGCGCCGGAGTGCGGCGACGTCATGAAGCTGCAGGTGAAGGTGAACCCGTCGACGGGCGTCATCGACGATGCCAAGTTCAAGACCTTCGGCTGCGGGTCGGCGATCGCGAGCTCGAGCCTGGCGACCGAGTGGCTCAAGGGCAAGACGGTCACCGAGGCGCTGGCGATCAAGAACACCGACATCGTCAACGAGCTGAGCCTGCCACCCGTGAAGATCCATTGTTCGGTCCTCGCGGAGGACGCGATCAAGGCGGCGATCAGCGATTACAAGAAGAAGCAGCAGGCGTCGGCGAAGACGGAAGAGAAGGCCGTCCAGCCGACGGCGTGACCGTGATCCAGATTACCGAGACGGCGGCGCACAAGATCCGGACGCTGATGGCCAGGCAGGGCATCAGCGACGGCGGCCTGCGCGTCGGCGTGAAGGGCGGCGGCTGCTCGGGCCTCAGCTACACGTTCACGTGGGAGAAGCAGGCGCGCACCGGCGACGAGATCTTCGAGGGGCCGGAAGGCGCGAAGATCTTCATCGACAAGAAGAGCCTGCTCTACCTGAACGGCACGGTGCTCGACTACGACACGAACATGCTGAGCAAGGGCTTCGTGTTCAACAACCCGAACGCGAAGACCACGTGCGGCTGCGGCAGCTCCTTCGGCGCATGACGTCGCCCGCGATCCCATGTCTCCCCCAGCCTCGGCGCCGACGCTGCAAGTTTGTCGCGAGTGCGGCGCCGGCGCGCCGCTCGACGCCCATTTCTGCCCGCAGTGCGAGAAAATCCTGTCGCTCGGGCGGCAGGGCGACTACTTCGCGTTTCTCGGCCTGCCGCGCAAGCTTCGCGTCGATCCGGCGGATCTCGAGCGGCGGTTCCGCGAGCTGAGCCGGCAGTTCCATCCGGACTACTTCTACAACGCCGCGCCGGCCGAGCGCCGCGCGAGCCTCGAGCGCTCGTCGTATCTGAACGACGCTTACCGCACGCTGCGCAATCCGATCGCCCGTGTCGACTACCTGCTGTCGGTCGAGGGGATGGCGCCGCGCACGGCGCAGGAAGCGGCGACGCAGGTGCCGCCGGCGCTGCTCGAGGAGGTGTTCGACCTCAACGAGGAGCTCGACGAGGTACGCGCGCTGCGGGCGTCGGGCGCGCCGGCCGACGCGTGGAAGCCGCGGCTCGAGCGCGCGCGCGCGCCGATCGAGGCCAAGCGCGCCGCGCACGCGGCGCAGGTCGACGAGCTGTCGGCGCAGTGGGACGCGCTCGTCGACAGCCGTGCGGACGAGGCGACGCGGCGCGGCGTCCTGACCGCGCTGCGCGACCGCGTGCTGGAGCGGAATTACATCAATAACCTCCTCGCCGGGATTGAACGCGAGCTGAATTCCTGATGGGTTTTGACACAATGGTTGATCCGCGATGAGCAGAGTCGTCGGCATCGATCTCGGCACCACGAACAGCCTCGTCGCCTACGTCAAAGAGGGCGCGCCGGTGGTGATCCGCGACACGACCGGTGACGGGCTGGTGCCGTCGGTCGTGACGGTGGACGCCGGCGGGACGGTGTACGTCGGCCGCGAGGCGCAGCGGCGGCTGCTGACCGACGCCGCGCACACGGCGTACTCGGTCAAGCGGTTCATGGGCAAGGGCGCGGCGGACGTCGTCGGCGAAGCGCGCTACTTTCCGTTTCGGCTGTCGGGCGACGCGGTGGTTCGCATCGGGCTCGGCGAGCGCGAGTTCACGCCGCCGGAGATCTCGGCGTTCATCCTCCGCGAGCTGAAGCGGCGCGCCGAGGAGCACTTCGCCGCCCAGGGCGAGATCGATCCCGAGGTCGATCGCGCCGTCATCACCGTGCCCGCGTACTTCAACGATGCGCAGCGCACGGCGACGCGCGATGCGGGACGGATCGCCGGCCTCGAGGTCCTGCGGATCATCAACGAGCCGACTGCGGCGTCGCTCGCCTACGGGCTCGACAAGCAGCACACGGGCATCATTGCCGTCTACGACCTGGGCGGCGGCACCTTCGACATCTCGATTCTCCGCGTCGAGGACGGCGTCTTCCAGGTGCTGTCGACCAACGGCGACACGCATCTGGGCGGCGACGATATCGATCGCCTGATGATGGACAAGGTGTTCGATCAGTTCGTCGACGGCTTCACGTCCGCGGACCGGATCGAGGACGTATACCAGACCATGCGGAAGGACGTGATTCGGGCGAAATGCGAGCTGTCGGAGCGCGAGGAGACCTCGCTGTTCGGTCGCGTCTGGACGCGGCGCGAGCTCGAGGATCTGATCCGGCCGATCGTCGAGCGTACGCTCGGTCCGTGCCGCCAGGCGCTCGCCGACGCGGCGCTGGAGCCGTCGCAGATCGACGAGGTCGTGCTCGTCGGCGGCTCGACGCGCATTCCGCTCGTGCGCCGCTCCGTCGAAGCGCTGTTCGGCAAGACGCCGCACAGCGAGCTCAATCCGGACGAGGTCGTCGCGCTCGGCGCCGCCGTGCAGGCCGACATCCTCGTCACCGGCAACCGCGAGATGCTGCTGCTCGACGTCACGCCGCTGTCGCTCGGGATCGAGACGATGGGCGGCGTGATGTCGAAGATCATCCTGCGCAACTCGACGATTCCGGCGACCGGCAGCGAGCTCTTCACGACGTTCGCGGACAACCAGACGGCCGTCGACATTCACGTCCTGCAGGGCGAGCGCGAGCTCGTCGGCGACAACCGATCGCTCGCGCGCTTCAAGCTGCGCGGCATTCCGCCGATGCCGGCCGGCCTGCCGCGCGTGCAGGTGCAGTTTCAGATCGACGCGAACGGCATCCTCAGCGTGACCGCGCGCGAGCTGCGGACCGACATCGAGCAGACGATCGAGGTCAAGCCGTCCTACGGCCTGACCGACGAGCAGGTCGAGCAGATGCTCGTCGATTCGTTCGAGCACGCCGAGGCCGATTTCGCCGCGCGGCTGCTGATCGAGGCGCGCAACGAAGCGGAGACCGTCATCCAGGCGACGGAGAAATCGCTGAGGGCGCCGGAGTTCGCCGAGATCGCGGCGTCGGCGCTCGCGCCGGGCGAGCGCGAGCGCATCGAGGCGGCGCTCGCCGAGCTGAAGGCGTTGCTGAACGCGGATCAGCGCGACGTCCTCCAGCAGAAGACGCGCGCGCTCAACGAGGCGACGCAGCATCTGGCCGAGGTCATGATGAACCGGTCCGTGCACGCGGCGCTGGCGGGGAAGAGCGTCACCGATCTGTGACGGAGTCGGGATTGCGGATTGGGGATTAGGGATTCGGGGTGATTCGAAATGCCCAAAGTGACGTTCATCATTGACGGCGAGGAGCACACCGTCGAATTCGAGCCCGGGCAGGTGCCGTACTCGAATCACGGCAAGCCCGAGTCGTTTCTCGACATCGCGAAGAACTACGGCGTGCCGCTGGAGCACGCGTGCGGCGGCAACTGCGCCTGCACGACCTGCCACGTCGTCATCAAGCAAGGCGCGCAGAACCTCAGCGACATGGAAGACGACGAAGCCGATCGCCTCGACACGGCCTGGGATCTCACGCCGCAGTCGCGCCTGGGCTGCCAGGCGGTGATCAAGGGCGACGTCGTCTGCGAGCTGCCGATGTACACCCGCAACTACGTCCAGGAAGGCGGCGGGATTCAGCTCGGCAAGTCCGACAGGAAAGAACGCTCAACACGAGAGGTGACGCCGTGAAGTGGACCGACTCGGAGGATATCGCGATGGCGCTGGCCGACAAGTTCCCCGGCGTCGACCCGCTCGGCCTCCGATTCACCGACCTGCGCGAGCGCGTCATGGCCCTCGACGGGTTCGACGACGACCCGAAGGCGTCGAACGAGCCGAAGCTCGAAGCGATCCAGATGGCGTGGTACGAGGAGTGGAAAGACGCGCACGCATGAGCCTGCGCGGAATGTTCCGCCCCGGCATGCGCACCTACCTGGTGCCGCTCGCCGCCGGGGTGACGCTGGTCGTCAGCGCCTTCCTCCCCTGGGTCATCGTCGGCGACACCGCGCTGAAGGGCGTGCCTGACGTCGCCGCGCTCTGGATCGTCGGTCTCGGCGCGCTGGCGGCGGTCCTCGCGGCGCTCAGCATGATCACCCGCAAGAACTCGCGCCACCCGCTGCTGCTGATTGGCCTCGTCGCGCTCGGGATCATGTTCCTGTCGTGGCGCATCATGCCGCGGACGGCGGGCGAGCGCGCGCTCACCGTGTCGCAGGCGTTCGCCATCGTCGAGAACTCGCCGATGAGCGGCGCGCCGCTCGCGATCGTCGGCAGCGGCATCTATCTCGGCCTGATCGCGTCGGTCGTGCTGGTCGTGTTCGGGCTGACGATCGTCATCAAGCGGGTTCGGCGGCCGTACGCCCTGCCCGAGCCGGACGACGACGTTTGATCAGGGCGTCAGGAACAAATCCCCGCGCGCGGCTGCGACGACGCCGGCCGCTCGCGCGCGTTCGAACAGAATCTCCACGGCCCGCCGGCCCTCTTCTCCGAGATCGACCGAGTACTGATTCACGTACAGGTCGATGTGCTGATACATGACCTGCTCGCTCATCTCCTGCGCGTGCTCGCGCACGAACGGGAGGCTCGCCGCCCGATGCGCGAACGCAAACTCCACGCTGCGCCGCAGCACGCGGTTGACCGTGTCCTTCACCTCGTCCGGCAGCGACCGGCGGACGGCGATGCCGCCGAGCGGAATCGGCGCGCCGGTCGTCGCTTCCCAGAGCTCCCCGAGGTCGATGATCTTCGCGAGACCCTTTGCGGCGTAGGTGAACCGGTTCTCGTGGATGATGAGGCCCGCATCGAAGCGGTCGTCGACGAGCGCGGCCTCGATCTCTGAGAAGAGCAACTCGGTCTTCTGCTGTGCGCGCGGAAACGCCAGTCCGAGGAGAAGGTTCGCGGTGGTGTACTTGCCGGGGATCGCGATGCTCAACGTACCGGCGGCCACGTCGTCCCGGGACAGCGGACGCTTCGAGATGAGCAGCGGCCCGCAGTTGCGCCCGAGCGCACTCCCCGCGTCGAGCAGCGCGTAGCGGTCCGCGCAATACGCGAACGCGTGGTAGCTCAGCTTGGTGACGTCGATGCCGCCCGCGAACGCGGCAGTGTTGAGCGCCTCGACGTCCGCCATTCGGACCGAGAGCTCGAGGCCTTCGAGATCGATCCGGCGGTTGACGATGGCGTCGAACATGAAGCAGTCGTTCGGGCACGGAGAGAAGCCGAGCGAGAGCTTCATGCCTGCTCCACGACGGCGAGGACCGAATCGGCCAGGCGGGCGATCGCCTCGTCGAGCTTCCACGCGGCGCGATTCCGCTTCTCGACGATGTTCGACACGGCGCGAACCTGCGCGAACGGGATGCCGGCCATGAGGCACGTGTACATGAACGCGGCGCCCTCCATGCTCTCGACGTCCGGGGCGAAACGGGCGACGATCGCGGCGATCGACCGCGCATTGCCGTGAACCGTGTTCACCGTGATGCCGTTGACGGCGCGCAGCGCGCGCAGCGCGCCGTTCGCCGGAGGCGCCGCGTTGACGATGCGTCCTCCACGGAACGGAAACTCGTCGTCGGCCGCCAGCTTCAGCTCCGGCGGGGTCAGAAACGTCTCGTCGTCTTCCGCGCCGACCTCCGAGAGCCGATCGGAGACGACGTGGACGACCTGTCCGGGCTCGATCGCGGGATCGAAGCTGCCGCAGACGCCGACGTTCAGCGCGAGGTCGTACTGCCGCTCCGCGAGAACGCGCGCGCACCACGACGCGGTCGGCACCATGCCGACGCCGGTCACGAGCACGTCGACGTCGCGGCCTGCGTGCGCGTAGCGCGAGAGGCGGTCGCGGCTGGCGACCGCGCGCAGCCGCGCGACGAACGGCGCGATCTCCGCGGCCGTTGCCGACACGACGAGGATTCGCACGATGGAAGTGTACTTGCAGGGCTGGACTTTAGTCCTGCCTGTGAATCGCCGCGAACCGCGCGTGCAGCTGCCTGACGCCTTCGGTGAGGCTCGCCGGTCCGGGCTGCAGGATGTAGGTCGACTTCACTTCGAAGATCCGATCGTCGCGCACCGCGGCGACGCGGTCCCAGCCGGGCCGGCCGACAATCGTCGCCTTGCGCATGCGCTTGCCGCACCACGACGCGAAGATCACCTCGGGATCGCGCCGCGCGACCTCGGCGGGATCGACGATGCGATCCTTCGCCAGGCGCGCGCCGCGGAGCTCCGGAAAGATCGGCGCGCCGCCGGCAATCTCGACGAGCTCCTCGACCCAGCGGATGCCCGAGATGAGCGGATCGTCCCACTCCTCGAAGAACGTGCGAGGCCTTCGCGGAAAGCGCGCGGACGATTCCCGAATCCGGTCGAGATCGCACGCGAGCCGATCGGCGAGCTGCTCGGCGTCCATCTGGCAGCCGACGAGGCCGCCGAGCATCCGGATCATCTGGAGAATGTCGGCGACGCTGCGCTGGTTGAACGTCACGACGGCGATGCCGCGTCTGACCAGCTCCGCCGCGAGGTCGGCCTGCAGATCGGAGAAGGCGAGGACCAGATCCGGATCGAGCGCGGCGATCTTGTCGAAGTGCGCGCTGATGAACGCGGACACGCGCGGCTTCTCGCGCGCCTCGGGCGGCCGCACCGTGTAGCCCGAGACGCCGACGACGCGATCGCCCTGGCCGAGCAGGTACAGCGTCTCGGTCGTCTCCTCCGTCAGGCAGACGATGCGCTGCGGGTACGCGCTCACGTGTCGCACTCACCGTGCGTGGCGTCCGGCTTCAGCCGGACCTCGTGCGGCAGCAAATCGGTAAACACGAACCCGTCGCGCTCGACGGTCACTCCCGTGTCGACGCGAATCGGCGCGAGGAACATCGGGCCGTCGTACGCGAAGGTGTGGAACTCGCCGCGCTCGCCACATGGATCCACGGAGGCCGGCAGCTCGGCGAGCAGCGTCGCATCGAACTCGCGGCCGGCGAACCGCCGATCCAGCGCGCGCGGATCGACGCAGGTGATCCGCGCGCGCAGTCCGCTCGCCACCATCTCGCGCGCGAGCGCCGTCGTGTCGGCGTCGAACAGCGGGAACAGCGGCGTCAGGCCGGTCCCCGCGAGCCGCTCCTCTCGATAGCGCCGGATGTCGGCCAGGAAGAGATCCGCGAACGCGACGTGGGTGAACCCGGCGGCGACCGCACGCGCGACGGCCGCCGCCATCGCGCGCTCGTACACCTCGTTCGGACAGGGCGACGGGATCGGCACGGTCCACAGCGGCAGGCCCAGCGCGTCCGCCTGCGCGCGCAGCAGATCCAGGCGAACCGCGTGCATCGCCACACGCTGCGCCGCCTCGTTGATCGTCGTGAGCAGGCCGCCCACGGTCACGTCGGCCCGCCTGCGCAGCACGTGGATCATCCACGCGCTGTCCTTGCCGCTCGACCACGACACCAGCGTGTTCATTTGTACGCGTCCGGATGCAGCGTGCGCGCGAGCCGCTCGGTCGCGTCGGCGACGCGCGGCCCCGGGACGACGAACTCGTCGCCCGTCAACAAGTACACACGGTCGTTCTTCACGGCCGGCAGCGACGACAGCGCTCTCCACACGGCGCGCTCGGCGCCGAGCCGCTCCGGTTTGAGCGAGCTGCCGTAATGCAGCTCGACGATCACCTCCGGCGCCCGCGTCAGGATCATCTCCGTGCTCATCCGCACCGACTCGCGCTTCACGTCGGCCAGCACGTCGTCCGCGCCCGCGATCTCGAGCATGTCGTGGAGAAAGCCGTAGCCGCCGCTGGCGTCGACGTTGCGAAGCGATCCGGCCTCGCGGCCGAAGACGAGAAGGGTCCGTGGTCGGCGCGATCCGCCGACGCGCGCGCGGATGTCGCGCAGGCGGCGCTCGAGCCGATCGGCGAGCGCGGCCGCCTGCGGTTCGATGCCGATGCGCCGGCCGAGCGCGCGGATCGTCTCCATGACGTCCGGCAGGCCGCGATGCACGTAGGCGAACATCGGCACGCCGGCGCGCTCGAGCTGTCGGGTCAGCGTGGACTGCGTGCCGTACACGACGACGAGGTCCGGCTTCAGCGCGAGCAGACGCTCGACGTCGGGATCGAGCAGGCCGCCGAGCCGCGGCAGCCGCTCCACTTCGGGCGGATAACGATCGTAGCTGCTGACGCCGGCAACCCGATCGGCGGCGCCCATCGCGAACAGCATCTCCGTCGTCGCTGGGACGAGCGAGACGATCCGGCGCGGCGCCGGCGCCTGGACTGCTGCAGGGCCGGCTGTGGCAGGGCCGGTCTGCAGACCTGCCGTACACATGCAGAGGGTACAGAGAGTGACCCGGATCAGCGCGCGCGCGTGAACAGCAGCCACAGGAAAAATGGTCCTCCGATTATGGCAGTCACGATGCCGACCGGCAGCTGGACGGGCGCGATGATCGTTCGCGCGACGAGATCGCAGCCGATCAGAAACGCCGCCCCGAACAGCGCCGACGCGGGCAGCACCAGCCGATGATCGGCGCCGACGATGAGGCGGACGAGATGCGGCACGATGATGCCCACGAAGCTGACCGGACCGGCGAGCGACACCGCCGCGCCGGTTGCGAGAGAAGCGCTGACGAGCGCGATGCGCTCCGTCCGCGCGACGTCGACGCCTCGCGCCGCGGCCGCGTCGGACCCAAGGCTCATCAGGTTGAGCACTCGGGGCAGTGTCGCGAAGCCCACCGCAGCAATCGCCGTCGGCACCGACGCGGCGGCGATTGGCGCGTAACCAGCGACGTCGAGCGATCCGAGCAGCCACCGCACCGCCTGATAGGTCTCCGCGAAGTCGGCCACGTACTGCACGAAGGCGTTCACGGCCGACAGCAGCGCGGAGAGGACGACGCCCGCGAGGAGCAGCGTGACCGTGGAGGTGCCGCGCTGCCTCGCGGTCGATAGGCCGTAGACCACCGCAAGGGCGCCGATCGATCCGGCAAAGCCGGCGAGCGGCACCGCCGAGACGCCGAGCACGACGAAATCGGCGTGGACGACGATCGCGATCATCGCGCCGAGCGCCGCGCCGGCCGAGACGCCGAGCGTGTCGGGCGACGCCAGCGGGTTGCGAAGCAGCGCCTGAAAGACGGCGCCGGCCGCGGCGAGGCTGCCGCCGACGAGCGCCGATGCCAGCACGCGCGGCAGACGCGCGACGAAAAAGATCTGCGCGTCGACGTTCGCGGAAAACGGCTGCGAGCGGTCGAAGACGCGCGCCAGATCGATGCGCGTGCTGCCGACCAGCGGCGCGAACAGGCACGCCGCCGCGGCGAGGGCGCCGAAGCCGCCGACCGTCAGCGCAAACCGCCGGCGCAAATCGGATCGGCCGCCCGGCAGCGAGAGCGTCATCTCAGCCTCAGCCTGCGCCAATCGGAATGACCGTGACGCGGCCGGCCCGCGGATGAACCTGGACGTCGGCGTCGACGTCGAAGACGGCCCGGATGTTCGCCGCCGTGACGACGTCCGCCGTCGGCCCGGACGCGGCGACGCGGCCGGCGCGAAGCATGACCATGTCGGTGCAGATCGCCGTCGCCAGGTTCAGGTCGTGCGTCGCCAGCACCATCGTGGTCCCGCGGTCGCGATTCAGCCGGCGCAGCAGCGCGCCGATCTCGATCTGGAACCGCAGGTCGAGCGAGGCCGTCGGCTCGTCGAGCAGCAGCACGTCCGCCGCCTGCGCCAGCGCAGCCGCGATCACCACCCGCTGCTTTTCGCCGCCACTCAGCGTGCTGAAGGGCCGCGACTCGAGCGCCAGCGTGCCGGTCGCGGCGAGCGCGTCGCGCGCGATGGCGAGGTCGGCGGGACCCTCGAGCTCGAAGGGCCGGAGGTGCGGATAGCGCCCCATGAGCACGAGATCGAGCACCGAGAACTCGAACGTCGTGCGCGTTTCCTGCGGCACGACGGCCATCGCGCGCGCGAGCGCGCGCCGCGGCAGCCGCGCGACGTCCACCCCGTCCAGGGTCACGCGGCCGACCTTGGGCGTCAGCGTGCCGCCGACCAGCCGGAGCAGCGTCGTCTTGCCCGACCCGTTCGGTCCGAGCAGTCCGAGGATCGTACCGCGCCGCACCTCGAACGAGACGCCGTCGACGACGCTCGGTCGCATGTCGTCGATCGCGCCCCGTCGCACGTAGTGTCCGGCTTTGGCTGGACCGTACGAAAAGCTGACGTTATCGATTCGTACCAACGCGCACTCCCACGATCGCGCTGCGCCGGAGCGCCGGGAAGCCGAGCGTCTCTTCGTACGCACGGTCGCCGACATTCAGCACGCGGCCGTACAGGTCGACGCCGCGGATCACGCGCACGGTCGCGCCGATGTTCACGGACGCGTAGCCAGGCGTGAAGAACAGGCCGGATCGCGTCGACGCGCCGAAATTCGGCTCGACGTCCAGGATCGTCCCTCGCGCCGTCAGCTCGGCGAAGGCGGACGCGCGTCCCGCGGTATAGGTGATGTCCACGCCGCCGTGATGGCGCGGACGGCGCAACAATGCGTCGCCGACCGCGAAAGGCGTGGGCGCGAGGCCGTCCAGCCGATCGACCGACAGGATTTCGGTGGCCAGAAAGGTGTAGGCGGCGTGGACGGCGAACCCGTGGCGCAGCGCGGCGTCGGCCGCCAGCTCGAGACCGCGCGCCCGCGCGTTCGAGATGTTGTCGCTCTTGTAGCGGCTGGCGCTGGCGAGCGCACGCGAGATGGTCACGATCAGGTCGTCGTACCGGTTGAAGAACGCCGTCGCCGCGACGCGGTACGAGCCGCCGCCGAACTGCTGTTCGATGCCCGCATCGACGCTGCGGCTGCGCTCCGGCCGCAGGTTCGGGTTGTCGGTGAACGCGATCTCGAACACGTCCGGAGGGCGGATGCCGGTGCCGGCGCTCGCCCGCACCCGCGTCGACGCGGCGAGGAGATAGCTCGCGGCAATCTTCGGGTTGACGCTGTCGAGCGTCTGCGCCGGAAACGCCGGCCGCGCGGTGAACTGGCCGAAGTTCGGCTCGACGGCGTCGCGCGTGATGTGCTCGACGCGCACGCCGCCCGTGACGAACAGCCGCTCGCGCGCGACCGCGCGCACCTCGCCGAAGAGCCCGGTCACCGCGCGATCGATCGGCGTCTTCTGGTTGCTGGCGCCGGTGACGAACGAGCTCGATCCACGCTCGCGCACGAATTCGGCGCCCGCCGACGCGCCGAGCCACGACGCCAGGGCGGCATCCTCCTGCACGCGTGCGTCGAAGCGGCGCGTGCCCGATGCAGACGTGCCGAAGCGGCTCGTGAAGTCGCCGCTCGAGTCCGTGTAGTTCGCTTCGATCCGCTGGCGGACGCGATCGGTCCACCGGTGCATGACGCGCGCGCCGGCCTGGCGCGTGTCGGTCACGCCGCGCGACACGCGATCGACGCCGCTGAACGCGCCGATTGGATTCGATCCGAACGGACCCGGGAAGCCGCGCTCGCTGCGCGAGATGTTGCCCGACAGGAGCAGGTCGAGGGCGCCCGGGCGGTCGGGCCGCTGCCATCCCAGCGTGCCCGACGCGTGCTCGAGATGGTCGTCGTCGTTCGACACGCGCTCGCCGGTCGCCGGCGCGATGCCGGTGAATCCGTCGCTGCGGCTCTTCTCGGCGCCGACGCCGAAGCGCCAGCCGCCGGACGAGCCGGAGGCGGCGGCCGCCGCGCGCGCGGTGCCCTGGCTGCCGCCCTCGTCGGATCCGCCGACCCGCAGCGGCCCTCCGCGGCGCGTGACAATCTGGACGACCGCGCCGATCGCGTCGGAGCCGAACAGCGCGCTCTGCGGTCCGCGCACGATTTCGACCCGCTCGACATCAGCGGTCGACAGGTGGGCGAAGTCGAACCCGCCGCCGAACGCGTTGGCCCGCATGCCGTCGACGAGCACCAGCGTGTAGTTCGAGGCGCCGCCGCGCGGAAAGAGCGACGTGATCGCGCCGCGCGCGCCGCTCCGCGTGACGCCGAGTCCCGGCACGAGCCGCAGCGCGTCGGCGACGCGATCGATCTGCCGCGCGCGCAGATCCGCCGCGGTGATCACCGTCACGCTGTCGGCGGTTCGCGACAGCGGGAGGTCGACCTGCGAGGCCGAGACGACGATCGATTCCGCGACCGCGCTGATGCGAAGCTGCAGCTGCACGTCGCGGATCTCGTCCGCCGCGAGCGTGAAGCGCGTCGGCTCGGCCTGAAAGCCGTCGGCGATCACGCGCAGCTCGTAGCGTCCGCCGGCGATGTGATCGATCGCGAAGGCGCCGGAGGCGTCGGTCGTGCGATCGGCCGCCGTGCCCATCGCCGTCGTCGCGAGCACGCGCGCGCCGGCGACGGCGCGGCCGTCGGGATCGATCACGCGGCCGGTGATGGTGGCCGCCGATGCGCCGCTCGCGAACAGGAAAAGGAGAACAGCCAGGACGGGACGTGACATCGGGCTCCTTCCGGCGTCTCTCGCGCCGACCGTCGCGTGCGCGACGGATGAAGGACGCCCCCGATGGCCAGGTTTCCTGACTCGCGGATCGCTGCGACGCGTCGGTCTTCCCGAGCGCCGTCGCCCTTCGGGCTCCGGCCTCTCAGTGACGTGCCGTTGACGCGCTGCTAGCCGCTTACAGTGGCGGGACCGTGTGGGCTTCGCACCCACTTCGCGTGGCCGCCGGGGTGAGCGTCAATTGTGCATGAATTATAGCCCGAGTTGCCTCACCTCGCGCTTTGCGTTTACCATAGACTGTTTGTGTCCGCTCGTGGGACGTGGCACCAGACGACACCGAGGACGAGCACAGAGGACGAGTAAATGACCAAACGTTCGACCGTCACGGTCCGCGAGACGCCGGTCCAGGACGTGGCGTCGGCGACTGTCGGCGGCCTGACCATCCACGGCGAAACGATCGTCGTGCAGACCGACGAGCGGATCGAGCTGGTCGATCTGACCGCCCGGGTGATGGAATTCGTGCGGCGCTTCAACGTTCGCGAAGGCCTGGTCAGCCTCTGGTCGATGCACACGACCTGCGCGCTCTTCATCAACGAGTTTCAGACGGCGCTCCTCTCCGACATCAAGCGATTCCTCGAGCAGATGGTCGCGCGCGACGCCGAGTGGATGCACAACGATCCGGAGCACTCCGACTGCGATCGCATGAACGCCGACTCGCACCTGCGCGCGCTGCTGCTCGGCCACAGTCTCACGCTGCAGGTGAGCGGCGGCGAAGTGGTGCTCGGCCAATGGCAGCGCATCCTCATGGCCGAGCTCGACGGCCCGCGCGCGCGATCGCTTCGCCTCCAAATCTTTGGGATCTCGTGAGGAGAATCTGGTAATTGGGTAATCTAGTAATCTGGTAATTGGATTGGTGGATTGATCGATTCGATTGCCCGATTGAATCTCGAAATCTGATCCAATCAATTACCAGATTACCCGATTACCCGATTACCAGATTACCAGATGGTCTCACGCCTCCGGTCCGCCGGCCTCGCAGAGATCCAGGAGAAGCTCGTGGCCGGCGTCCGCCTCGATCTCGCCGACGGCGTGCGGCTGTTCGAGGCGCGCGATCTCCTTGCGGTCGGCTGGCTCGCGAACCGCGAGCGCGAGAAGCGGCACGGCGCACGCACCTACTACAACTTCAACATCCGGCTCGAGGCGACGAACGTCTGCGTCGCCAGCTGCCTGCTCTGCGCGTTCGCGCGGCTGAAGCCCGGCGACCCCGGGGCGTACACGATGTCGCTCGAGCAGGCCTGGGACAAGCTGCGGCAGCGCGTCCACCAGCCGCTGACCGAAATCCACGTCGTCAACGGCCTGCACCCCGATCTGCCGTTCGACTACTACACGGAGCTATTGCGCGGCTTCAAACGGATCCGGCCCGACATCCACCTGAAGTGCTTCACCGCGGTCGAGATCGCGTTCTTCGCCGATCTGTACAAGATGACCGACGAGCAGGTGCTGCGCGAGCTCATCGCGGCGGGGCTCGACTCGCTGCCGGGCGGCGGCGCGGAGATTTTCGCGGAGCGCGTCCGGAAGAAGATCGCGAACGACGTGAACAAGTGCGACGCGACGCGCTATCTGTCGATCCACAGAATCGCGCACGGGCTGGGCCTTCGCTCGAACGTGACGATGCTGTACGGACATATCGAGACGGCCGAGGAGCGCGTCGACCACATGCTGCGCTCGCGCGCGCTGCAGGACGAGACCGGCGGATTCCAGGCGTTCATCCCGCTCGCGTTCCACCCCGACAACAACCAGATGCGGAAGCTGCCGCCGCCGAGCGCGATCGACAGCCTGCGCGTGCATGCGGTCGCGCGGCTGATGCTCGACAACATCCCGCACGTGAAAGCGTTCTGGATTGCGACCGGCGTGGAGGTGGCGCAGACGGCGCTGTGGTTCGGCGTCGACGACCTCGACGGGACGGTGCAGGAAGAGAAGATTTATCACATGGCCGGCGCGCGGACGCCCGAGTCGCTGACGACGCGCGAGATCGAGCGGCTCATCCGGGCGGCGGGTCGGGAACCGCTCGAGCGCGACACGCTGTACAACGTCGTGGCACGGGCTTCCTGAGGTGGGAATAGCGCGCGGATTCCGGGTGTTATAATCAGGGAGACGCCAAGCTTTCGCAGGTCGGTCGCGGAAGCTTGGCTTTTTCGTATCGCGCGCTTGCGAAAAATTTCACAAGCGCACAGGCGCTGTCGCGCGAGGCTTCAGCCGAGCGAACGTCCATGTCCACCACGCTGCTCCCGATGCTCACGGCGTACGAAAAGGAACACCTGTCCGAACGTCAGGCGCTTCCGGAACGCTACCTCGGTCTCTCCGACGAGGAAATGGACCGCCGCATCGCCGCGGCCAGGGCGGCGCTCGGCCGCCGGCTCGTCATTCTCGGCCATCACTATCAGCGCGACGAAGTGATCAAGTTCGCGGACTATACCGGCGACTCGTTCAAGCTCGCCCGCCAGGTCGGCAAACACCCTGAGGCCGAATTCATCGTCTTCTGCGGCGTGCACTTCATGGCCGAGAGCGCCGACGTGCTGAGCGCCCCACACCAGCAGGTCATCCTGCCCGACCTCGCTGCCGGCTGCTCGATGGCCGACATGGCGGATCCCGATCAGCTCGAGCTGTGCTGGAACGATCTCGGCGACATGCTCGGTGGTGTAGCGCGAGGCGTTCAGCCGAGCGACATCGTCCCGGTCACCTACATCAACTCCGCTGCCGCCATCAAAGCCTTCTGCGGCGAACGCGGCGGCGTCGTCTGCACTTCGTCGAACGCGGCGGCCACGCTGCGATGGGCCTGGGAGCGCGGCGAGCGCGTGCTGTTTCTTCCGGATCAGCATCTCGGCCGCAACACGGCGTACAAGATGGGCGTGCCGCTCGATCGGATGGTCGTCTGGGATCCCAATGAGATCTGGGGCGGCCTTGATCCCGACGCGGTCAAGCGGGCGCGCCTCATCCTGTGGAAGGGACACTGCTCGGTGCACACGCGCTTCACCGTGCGCCAGATTCAGAACATCCGCGCGCAGCATCCTGGCGTGCGCGTCATCGTTCATCCCGAAGTGCCGTTGGACGTCCTGCAGGCCGCAGACGACTCGGGATCGACCGAGTACATCATCAAGCAGGTGACCGACGGTCCCGCCGGATCGGTCTGGGCGGTCGGCACTGAAATCCATCTCGTCAACCGTCTCGCCCGTGAGCTCGCGCCGGAAAAAACGGTCCTCTCGCTCGATCAGTTCGGCTGCCTCTGCTCGACGATGTTCCGCGTCTCGCCGAACCATCTGCTGTGGACGCTCGAAGGGCTCATCGACGGCGTGGTCCACAACCGCATCGTCGTGCCGGACGACCGCAAATACTGGACGAAAGTCGCTCTCGATCGGATGCTGTCGATCGTGTAGGGCAGGACTGTCGTCCTGCTCGCGAGGCAGGTCTGAAGACCTGCCCTGCACCTGCCCGACAAACTTGCGGCCCCCCGCCCGCGCGAAGTACGATCCCGAGGTTGTACCGGCGACTCGATCGATAGGAGGGCCGATGGCTCACACGCTTCCGCCTCTTCCGTACCCGTCCGATGCGCTCGAACCTCACATCGACAAGCAGACGATGGAGATTCATCACGGGAAGCATCACAACGCGTACGTCACGAACCTGAATGCCGCGCTGGAAAAGCACCCCCAGCTGCAGTCCAAGAGCGTCGAGGATTTGCTGCGCGGCATCAACAGCGTCCCCGATGACATTCGCACGGCCGTGCGCAACAACGGCGGCGGCCACGCCAACCACACGATGTTCTGGCAGATCATGGGACCGAAGGCCGGCGGCCAGCCGACCGGCGCGATCGGCGACGCCATCAAGTCGGCGTTCGGCAGCTTCGACAAGTTCAAGGAAGAGCTCAAGAAGGCCGCCGTCGGCCGCTTCGGCAGCGGCTGGGCGTGGCTCATCGACGCCGGCGGTAAGCTGACGATCGAGAGCAGCGCCAACCAGGACAGCCCGCTGATGGAAGGTAAGAAGATCGTGATGGGGCTCGACGTCTGGGAGCACGCCTACTATCTGAAGTATCAGAACCGCCGTCCGGACTACGTCGACGCCTGGTGGAACGTGGTGAACTGGGCGGAGGTGAACAAGCGGCTGCGCTGAGTGGTTCTGTTCCTGTTCCTGACGCACCTCGCGCTCGGCATCGTCTTCACGCTCGTGTTCGTGTCGCGCGAGGCCGGCGTGAAGTTCTTTCGCTTCAACGCGGGGCTTGCCGCCATTCTGATCGCCGTCGCGCTGGCGTTCCGGCCGTCCGAGGCCGACGCGACGCTCGTCGGACGCGCGGGATGGTTCGCGCTCGTCGCTGCGGAACTGGCGACGGTTCTCTATTGGGCGACGGTCGGCCGCGCGCTCTCCTCGATTCGGCCCGCGATCGTCGCGGCGGCGGTCGGCGCCGGCATGGCCGCGCTCGTGGCGCAGGCGCTCGCCGTTGCCGCGAGCCGCGCGGTCGCCGTCCAGTCACTCACCGTCATCAGCTTCATCAGCTCCGCGGCGCTCCTCGGCGGCGCGTGCACCGCGATGATCCTCGGACACTGGTACCTGATCCTGCCGTCGATGCAGGTGTCGCACCTGCAGTCGGTCGTGAAGCTGCACATCGCGTCGATGATCGTGCGGGTCGTGGTCGTCGCCGCCGCGATGGCGTTTGCCATCCTGACGTGGCAGCCCGGCCTCGGCCCGAGCTTCCGCCACTACATCACGTCGATCGCGGGCGTGTTCTTCTGGCAGCGCGTGCTGTTCGGTCTGGTGGGTCCGGCGCTCCTGTCCTATCTCACGTGGGAAACGGCCAAGATCCGCTCGACGCAGTCGGCGACCGGCATCCTCTACGTCGATTTCTTCACCGTCGTCGTCGGCGAAGTGCTGGCGAAGTACATCCTGCTCGCGACGCGAGTGCCCGTCTGAGCGACAGTCGATCCCGCAAGCGGACACCCGCGGCCGTGTAAGTCGTTGACCGGTGGCGGCCGCCGGCGGTACGTCGCGTGCTACCCTCGCCGCGTCATGAGCGCCTTCCTGCAGGACCTTCGCTACGGTGTCCGGATGCTCGCGGCCAATCCGGGATTCACCGTCGTCGCCGTGGCGACGCTTGCGCTGGGCATCGGCGCGAACACCGTGGTGTTCAGCCTGCTGCATTCGCTGTACACGCGCCCGCTGCCCGTCCCCGAACCGCACGGCCTCGTGCACGTCTGGCGCGTGCGCAACGGCGAGCTGCGCTCGTTTTCGATGGCCGACTACGAGTACGTCCGCGATCGCAACCATGTGCTGACCGATCTGGCGGCACACTACTCGTCGGCGCCGATCAACTTCTCCACGCCTGTCGAGTCCAAGGAAATCAACGGCAACGTCGTCACGGCGAACTATTTCGGCGTGCTGGGCCTGCAGCCCGCCACCGGACGATTCTTCGTCGCCGACGAGTTCTCCGCGCCCGGCCGCAGTCCGGTTGTCGTCCTCGGCTATGACTTCTGGCAGCGTCAATTTCAGGGCGATCCGTCGGCGATCGGAAAAGCAATCCGCCTGAACGCGACGATGTTCACCATTGTCGGCGTCGCGCCGCGCGGGTTTCACGGGCTGTTCCTCAGAGGGATCGCGGCCGACGTGTGGATGCCGAGCTCGATGTTCCGCGTCGGCTACCGGTACTGCGATGCGCTCGTCGATCGCTCCTGCCGGATCGTCGAGGCGATCGGACGGTTGAAGCCCGGCGTGACAGAGGCCGAAGCGCAAAGCGAGCTGAACGTGCTGTCGCGGCAGCTGGAGGACGCCTATCCGGCGGTGAATACCGGCTGGACGATCGTCGTCGCGCCGGCCCGCGGCCGGGGCGTGCCGGCGGCGTTCGAGACGCGCGACGTGACGCGGCAGACGCCGATGCTGCTCGGCGCGGCGGTGACGCTCGTACAGTTGATCGCGTGCGCCAACATCGCCGGGCTGCTGTTGGCGCGCGGACTGAAGCGGCGCCGGGAAGTCGCGATCCGCCTGGCGCTCGGCGCCGGGCGGAGCCGGATCGTGCGGCAGCTGCTGACCGAATGCCTGCTCGTGTCGCTCGCGGGCGGCGTGGCCGCGCTGTTCGTCGCGATTTGGGCGAAGGATCTGCTGCTGACGCTCTACACGGTCAACAGCCAAGGGCAGCGCGCGTTCTTCGATCTCGATCCCGATCGCACCGTCCTGGCGTTCACGTTGGCGCTGTCGATAGTCTCATCCGTCGTGTTCGGACTCGCGCCGGCGCTCCAGG
>Ga0114129_10004743_pt1 | contig 19211 bp, 14 predicted proteins | sample RhiMetdeltSRZDD1_FD_80071 | JGI IMG/M metagenome (GOLD analysis project Ga0114129, IMG submission 80071) | Populus rhizosphere microbial communities from Tennessee, USA - Rhizosphere MetaG P. deltoides SRZDD1 (version 2) (version 2) | ecosystem: Host-associated > Plants > Roots > Rhizosphere >...
CGGCGATGACGGCGGCGAGCTCGCGGCCGAGCGCGGCCGCCTCCCGGTCGAACGCTTCGCCGAAGCCGGCGGAAAACACCGTGGCGCTGCGCGCGCCGGCGGCCGCGCCGCTGCGCAGGGTCTCGATCACGCCCGCGGCGGGGACCAGCACGACCAGATGATCCGGCGGCTCCGGCAGCGATTTGAAATCCGGATAGCAGGGCTGGTCCCAGATTTCCGTCCGCCGCGGATTGATCAGATAGACCGGGCCGGGAAACTCATAGCGGTTGAGATTGCGCCAGACGCGCGCCGCCCAGCTCCCGGGCCGGTCGCTGGCGCCGACCAGGACCGCGTTGCGGGGCGCGGTCAGCGCGGCGACCTTCTGCTTCGATGCCTCGAGATCCAACTCCACTCCCCGTCAACTCGAAAAGATCACTGCGGATACCAGCTCGGCTTGCGCTTTTCGCGGAAGGCTGCGACGCCTTCGAGCGCCTCCGCGCTCTTGGGATCGTGCTTCGGCTGGTTCGCGAGGATGGTCGATAAGGTCGGCGACGCGTACTGCGCGGCCGCGCGCTTGAGCTCCGCGATGGCGGCGGGTGCGCCGTGGAGGAGCTCGTCGGTGATGCGCGCCAGCGTCGCCTCGATGCTCGCGGCCTCGCAGACCTCATGCGCCAGCCCGAGCCGTACCGCCTCGGCCGCCGTGATCCGTTCCCCGGAAAGCCCGTAGCGCCGGAAGCTGCGGTGTCCCATTGCGCGGATGGGGAACGGCATCACGCCCATCGGCGCCATTCCGACCCGCACCTCCGGGATCGAGAAGAATGCGCCTTCGGCGGCGATCACCACGTCGCAGCATGCCGCGAAGGCCGCGCCCCCGCCGACCGCGGCGCCGTGAACGACGGCAACAGTGGGCTTGGGCAGCGTATCGATCGCCGCCAGCACGTCGCGCAATGACATCGGCTTTGCCGCGGCTGGCGCCGCCGGCGCATCGGGCGCGCGCGAAGCGAGATCGGCGCCGGTGCAAAAATGCCGGCCGCTGCCGCGCAGAACGACAATGCGCACGTTGTCGTCAGCGCCGAGAAGCGCCAGCTCGCGGCCGAGCTCATCGAGCATGGTCTGGTCGAAGGCATTGCCGCGGTCGGGACGATTGAGCAGCACCGTCGCCACCCGGCGCGGCGACACTTCGACCGAAATGGTTTGTAACGCCACCGATCCCACCTCGATGTTGAGCGCAACCTTGCGCGAAAGGCGGCTGCACCTGTGTCTTCACAACAGCACATCATTCCAACCAACCGAAGCCAAAAATGCGTTTGGCCTCTTGTTGAGGGCGCCGTCCCGCAGGCCGCAGAGCAGCCCTTTCGGAGCCGGTAGATCGGGCGGCGAGCTTGACGCCGGCGGTATGCCTTGACGCCTCCAACGAGGCATGCACACCATCAAGAAAAACAAGAACATCTCAGGGGGTTGGGGAGTAGCGTTGATGGCGTCTCGTGCGTGTGGCGTGCTTGCCGGCGCGCTCGCTGCCGGCGTGTTGAGCGCGTGCGCCGTCGTCGACACGGTCGACCCGCGCTATGACACCGTCAATCGCGCCGCCGCCAAGGCCCGCAACGAGGCGATCCTTCTCAACATCGTCCGCGCCAGCCATAACGAGCCGCTGAACTTCGTGGTGTTCTCGAGGGTGAGCGGAACCACCTCAGTCGGGGCAGGCGCCGGGCTGCCGAACTTTGGTGTCGGGCCGGCCCCCTTGGTCTCGACGGTCAATCGGCAATTCCTCTTCGGCTCATCGACTCTCAGCGGCTCGACGAGCGCCAACAATTCGTTCGACATTTCGCTGCTCGAGTCGAAGGACTTCTACACGGCGCTGCTCAGCCCGGTCGACCTGCCGACGCTCAATTATTTCGTGCGGCAGGGCTATTCGCATGAGCTGTTGTTCTGGCTGTTCACCGAATCGGTGGAGGAAACCGCCGGCGGGGTCACGGTCGGTTACCAGAACTCGCTCGATCCCAACAAGGCGTGCCGTTTCCATCCCGTATTGGGGCGCGAAAAGTGCTTCAACGATCTCGTCGATATCGCGGTGCTGACGGGCCTGACCGTGGAGGTTGTGACGGTCGAGAAGACCCTGTCGACGCGGCTCATTTCGCAAATTCACGGTCGCTTTTGCTTCGATCGTGTGCTGTCCGGCAATGGGCAGGCCGACATGGCCGACCAAAGAAAGGCGGAGGTGCGCGGATTGCTCGCCGGCACCCGCCATGCTCCCCTTTGCAAGACGCCGTGGAATCCGATTGCGCGCGTCGCGGGTCGAGGCGACGGCAATACTCCGGAAGTGCTCAAGACCGACACGCTCGAATTCCGGCTTCTCGGTACACGTGCCGGGCCGGTGACTTACCGGATCGTCACGCGCTCGACCTTCGGCATCTATCAGTACTTGGGCCAGCTGCTGGCGCGCGATCAGGCGGGAACGATCCTGACGGCAGCGCCGGCATACGAAGACAAGCAGCTGTTGAACATCATCAGGGGCTATGGCCCCGGCTGCTTCGTTGACCTGTCGTTCCACGGCCAGAGCTACTGCGTGCCAGAACAGGGCGCCGAAAGCACCAAACGTATCTTCGGCCTGCTCGCGCAGCTTCTCGCGCTCAAGACCCAGGCCGGTGATCTCGCGATCACGCCATCCGTGCGCGTGACGCCGTAGCTCGGTCGTGCGTTGCGACAGGGTGGACCGTGGCAGGGCGTATCTTGATCGTGCAAGAATGCCGATCGTACCGGCTACAATGCCCCTTCCGCGTTACCGCTAGTAGGCATCCATGGAACCGCTTGCCGACCGCTTGCCGCTGGTGATCGGCGTCACCGGCCATCGCGACCTGCGCGACCAGGATCTGCCGACGCTGGAGCGCGAGATCGGAGCCATTATCGCCGGGCTGCGCCGCGATTACCTCGGCAATGACAGCGAGACCCCGATGGTCGTGCTCTCGTCGCTGGCGGAAGGGGCAGATCGGCTGGTCGCGCGGGTGGCGCTGGCGCAAGGCGCGCTGCTGGTTGCGCCGTTGCCGATGCCGCTCGACGAGTACCGCCGCGACTTCGACCCCGGCATCAAGCCGGGCAATTCCGAGGAATTCGACCGGCTGCTGGCACAGGCGATTGCGGCGCCGATCATGCCGTTCGCTCGCGGCAGCTCGCTCGAAGCCGTGCATCGCGATCCGGACAAGCGCAACGAACAGTACCGCGCCGTCGGCCTCTTCATCGCGCAGCACAGCAATGTCCTGATCGCGCTTTGGGACGGCGACGACCGCAAGATGAGACCCGGCGGCACCGCCGAAGTGGTGGTGTTCAAACGTCAGGGTATTCCCTTGGCCATATCGGGCTCCGTTCGGGCGAGCCTCGATGCCTCCGAGGTCGGCCCGGTCATCCAGGTCGTCACGCCGCGCCAGAAGGAAGGAAGTCCCGCGCACGACGTCGCCGTCGCCCGCTGGGGACGCGCGGTGATCAAGCGGTATCGCGGCGGCGTGCTTCGCCGGTGGCTGCGCGCGGCCGGCGGCTTTGTCGCCAATGTGTTCGGCCGGGAGCTCGAGGACCCGAGGTCGCGCCTTTCGGCTGCTGAACGGCGCGAGCTCGAAGCGTGGGAGACGTTCGAGACGCTTACGGCGTTGACGCGCCAGTTCAACCGCGAAGCGGCCGCGCTCGCTTCCGTCCCCGACGGCCCGAAGAAGGTCGCGCGCAGCCTCGATGACCTGTTCGGCAGGATCGACGAACCGCCGCCGGTCGAGCCTGAGGCGGCCAAGGAGCATGCGTTGCGGCGGGCGCCGCGCTGGTGCCGCCTTTACGCGATTGCCGATACGCTCGCGCAGGAGCGGCAGGCGCAGTTCCGGCAGGACTGGCTTTACATCCTGTCGATCGGGCTTTTCGCATTTGCGTGTTTTGCGCTGGTGTCGCACGTCGGGATTACTTCGGGATATGTTTCGAACGCGCTGTTCGTCGCGTACAGCCTTGGATTCATCGTCATCTTTGCGCTGTTTGTGCGCGCGCATATCGGCCAGCATCAGGGCCGTTTCCTCGATTACCGGGCAATCGCCGAAGCGTTGCGCGTTGCGGTCTATTGGAGGTTGGTCGGCATCGGGGTGCGCCATGCCGACGCCAAGATTGTCTCGGGGGATGGGCATGCCGCCGGCGAGCCCAGCGCCATCAGCGCGATTGCGGATGCCTATCCGATCAAGCAATCGAACGAGCTGGCCTGGGTCAAGGTATCGCTGCGGACGCTCGAGCTGATCGCCGGCAGCGAGCAGCTGCCCGAGCCGTACGGACTTGACCCGGTCGGCCATGCCATCGCGCGCTATTTCTGGGTCCAGGGCCAGCATGCGTACTTCCGCCGCGGTGGGTTCCGTCACAACCGGCTGGCCGAACGACTGGAAAGCAATGCGATCGTGCTCGCCTCCCTCGTTCCATTCGTGATCGTGCCGGTCTTGATCGCTTTCACGACGCAGCCCCCCGATGGACATCCCAAGGGCTTGCGCCTGGTCCTGCTGATCATCAGCGGCCTGTTGCCGGGAGCGGCGGCGGCGTTGGCCGGCTATTCGGAGCGGCTCGCGCTCAGGGCGCAGGCCCGGCAATACGATCGCATGCGCACCCTGTTCGAACGGGCCTGCGAGCTGCTGCCGGAAACCGTCGACGAGCGGCCGGCTCCGCTCGCGCGCGCTCTCTATACCGAGCTCGGCATCGAGGCGATGAAGGAGAACGCTGAGTGGGTGGCGATCTATCGCCAGCGGCCGATCCAGCCGCCGGCCGGTTGAATTCGTCGCTTACCCTACGTGGGGTCCGCCGGCGGCAACGGCTTGTTGCGCGTGAGATTGCCGAGCAGACGCAGCATCGGTGCCAGTCGCTCGCCGCCCTTCGACCACCAGGTCTGGACCACTGCCTTCGGCAGCGGCGGATGCTCGGGCGGGGTCGGAACCGCGCCGTTGCACCAGCCCGGCAGGTCGCCGGCCCAATGCTCCGGTTTCACCTGCTTTTTGGCCGCATCCTGAGCGAGTTTGTAGATCTTCGGAATAATGCCGGGATCGTCCATGCACCGGTAGCGGATCACGTCCTCCTCGCTGCCGTCGAAGCCGAGCTCCTCGCGCAGCCAATCGAGCTCGAGCTTCACGTCGTAGCGCAGGAAACGAAACATCTTGCCGCCTGGTGGCGTGTCGCCGCGCAGCGCCCCGATTTCAGAATTGATCGTCCAGGGCTGCAGACACTCGCCCAGCCATTGCATCTGGGTCAGCACCTGGACTTCGGAGTCGTTCATCAGCGAGAGCAACGAATGGAACGCAAGTTTTGGAAAGCGCCCGAAGCCGAGGTTGGCAAAATCAAGCCGCGGCCGATGGGTGCCGGTGCCGATCGAGACGACAGAAAGCCGCTCGGGCCCGGTCGGCCAGCACAAGCGATAGGGCTTGAGCTGCGTCATCTGGAACAGCGCAAGGGACGGGTTGTTATGCGGCGTCACGCCGCCGTCCACGAACAGGCCGTCGGTTTTCGAGTTAAATACGGTCTCGCGCTTGAGCCCGAGCCGGGCAACGGCAGCCATCATGAAGCGCGCGAACCACGGATTCGCGCGCGCGGTGGCGCGGACGTCGGCGAGCGTCCCCACTGACGGATCTTCCACGATCGGCAGCATTTCCGGATCGAAAAAATGCGGCGCCGCGGTGCTGGCACGCACCAGGTTGGCGAGCTTGTAGTACCGGTTGCCGATGAAGTCGGGCTTGCCGGTCTTGGGGTTCGGCTTCGGCGTTTCCCAATAGGGCGCCTGCGGATTGTTGGCGACGATCCACGGGCTGCCGGTGTCCATGCGTTTGGTGACCACGCACAGGCCGGTGATGAGATCGTTGCTCTCCAGCTCGCGCTCCCTGACGATCAGGTTGATCTCCCGGCGGAGCGCAAGCGTGTCGAACTTGGCCTGGAACAGCGGGATGCGCCAGCGCGGGCGCCGGAACGCGATCGCCGCGCGGTCCGTGTAAAACCCGCTGATGTCCTTGGCGCGGTAGCCGAGCGCGAGCGCGCCCGCAATCAGCGCGCCGGTCGAGGTGCCGCCGACAAGATCGAACCAGTGACCGAGCCGGAAGTCCTTGCCGAAGCGGTCGCACAGAATCTCTTCGATCCGCTCCAGGAAGGCGACGGTGATGGCGCCGCGCACGCCGCCGCCGTCGAGCGCGAGCACCCGTTTCGGGCCGGGCCCGAACAGGTGCTGGTCGCGATAGTTGTTCGACTGCTGGGAAAGGCCTGCGGCCTTGACGTCAGCACTCAACGGCACAACCCCCCAAGTCTGCGCGCCGCCTGGTACGGCCCGAGTCGCCCCGGCAGCAGAATGACATGGCCGAGTCTGGCCTACCAAGGGGCGGGGTCTGGGCGGACCGACGGCGGGTCCGGCCCGATGGGGGCCGGAGGGCGTTTTTGGGGATTGCCGGCCCCCTGGCGCCGAATTCGACCGGAAATGACCCGTTTCGGTGGGAATTCGGGCTTTTGCCCTCGAAAAATGTCCGGAACCGGACGGAGCCCAGGGAGTTAATGGCGAGCCTAGCGACAGTATTGCGTGGAACAAAAACACGTAGGGGGAGTGTCCCACATGTGGATCTCGCTTTTTGCGGTTGCGTGCGGGGCTGCCATTTGTCTGAGCGTGGCAGCAGTGATGATGCAGCAGCCCGCGGGGAGGCTCTTCCGCGGCTAGCCGAAACTCGGCACGCAAAGTAAAGAGTAGCGGGCGGCCCCGGGCCGCCCGTTTTGTTGTGCGCGGAGGGAAGGGGATGGACCAGAAAACGCCCGCCGGCGCCGTGGCAGCCGAAGGGATGCCGGTCAAGGAGACCGTCCCCAGGCGCGTCGCGCGGCTGCGCAAGCGCTTCCCGACCATCGATGACCTGCGCCGGCGCGCCCGCCGGCGCGTGCCGCGCTTCGGTTTCGATTTCGTCGACGGCGGCGCCAACGAGGAGGTGTGCAGCCGCCGCAACATCGAAGCGTTCCAGGCGGTTGAGCTGCTGCCGCGCTACTGCGTCGACACCAAGGGTCTCTCCACCGAGGTCGAGCTGTTCGGCCGCCGCTATGCCGCGCCGATCGGCATTGCGCCGATGGGCTCGCCCGGGCTGATGTGGCCGGGCGCCGAGGAGCATCTCTCTCGCGCCGCGCAACGGGCCCGCATCCCTTACATCCTCGCCACCCCCGCCAATGCCTCGATCGAACACATCGCCGAAGTCGCGCCCGACGTGTTCTGGTTCCAGCTCTACCGCTTTCCCAAGGACAATCACGCCATCACCTTCGATCTCGTGCGCCGCGCCGATGCGGCCGGCGCGCACGTGCTCGTCCCCACCGTTGACAGCGCCGGCAAGTCGAAGCGGCCGCGCGACATCCGCAACGGCGTGAAGGTGCCGTTCCCGATCAACCCGTGGACGACCTATCAGGTCATGACATCGCCGGCCTGGACGGTGGCGCTGCTGCGTAACGGCATGCCGATCACGGCCAACCTCGCGCCCTACGTCGAGAAGGCGACGCAGCGCTCGACCGCGCGGGCGATGCAGCTGCGCAGCGGCGGTAGCCATACCTGGGATGAGCTCGCCCGCCTGCGCGACCGCTGGAAGCGCGCCTTCGTGGTCAAGGGAATCCTGCATCCGAAGGACGCCGAGCGCGCGGTCGCGCTCGGCGCCGACGGCATCATCGTGTCGAACCACGGCGGCCGCCACTTCGATGGCGCGCCGGCTTCGATCGACGTGCTGCCGGCGATCGTCGCCGCCGCCGGTCCGCGCGCGACCGTGATGATCGACAGCGGTATCCGCGGCGGACTCGACGTGGTGCGCGCGCTCGCTCTCGGCGCCAAGGCCGCCTTCACCGGCCGGCCGTTCTGCTACGGGCTGGGCGCGCTCGGAGCCAAAGGCGCCGGCCATGTCATCGACATGTTCTTCGAGGAGATTCGCACCGAGTTCATCCATGCCGGCGTGCGCTCGGCCGCCGAGGCGGCCGAGATCACGGCGCGGCACCCGGGAGCCTGGCGGTTTGGATAGGCTCCCGAAGCGTGGGCAAAGCTCGGCAATTGTCCTTTTGGCGAAAATATCGTCTGCTGGCTCGCCGATAGCCGGGCCCGATCGAACGACCGGAGCGCAATGGCCATGTCCTCGTCCCTGATGCTGACGCGCCGCTTCGCGCCGCTGTTCTGGACCCAGTTCTTCTCGGCCTTCAGCGACAATTTCCTCAAGAACGCGCTGGGATTCCTGATCGTCTTCAAGATCGGCGGCTCCGGCGCCGAATCCCTCACCGCGCTCGCCGCCGCGATCTTCATTGCGCCGTTCTTCTTCCTGTCCGCGCTCGGCGGCGAGATTGCCGACCGTTACGACAAGGCCTGGGTCGCGCAGCGCCTCAAGTTCGTGGAAATCGGGGTCGCGTTCATCGCGGTCCTTGGCTTCTGGCTGCATCCGCTGGGATATGAAACTGCCTCGATCGTCATTCTGTTCATCGCGCTGTTCCTGTTCGGCGTGATCGCTTCTCTGTTCGGCCCGATCAAATACGGCATCCTGCCCGATCACCTCGCGCGCTCCGAGCTACCCGCCGGCAACGCGCTGGTCGAAGGCGCGACCTTCATCGCCATCCTGCTCGGCACCATCATCGGCGGGCTCGCCGCCAAGGACGGCGGCGATCCGGCGTCGTTCGCGGCGCTGATGATCGTGTTCTCGCTTCTCTGCTGGGGCTCGAGCCTGCTCATTCCGCCGACCGGCGAGGCCGCCCCCGACCTTGTCATCCGCTCCAACATCGCAGTCTCGACCGCCGACCTGCTGAAGTTCCTGCGCGAGGATCCGCGGCTGTGGTGGGGCGCGCTGGTCACGAGCTGGTTCTGGGTGGTGGGCGCGGTCGCGCTTTCGATCCTGCCGCCGCTGGTCAAGCTTCTCGGCGGCGACGAGGAGGTCGCGACCGCCTGCCTCGCGGTATTTGCGATCTCGATTGCGATCGGCTCCGGCCTTGCGGCCTGGCTCGCCGCCGGCCGCATCATCCTGCTGCCGACCGTCATCGGCGCGGTCCTCCTCGGCCTGTTCGCCATCGATCTTGGCTGGTCCACCTCGGGCGTCGCCCCGGCCGCCAATTTTTCCGGCCCGTGGGCGCTGTTCACCACGTTGCGCGGCATCCACCTGACCATCGATCTTGCGGGGCTCGCGATCGCGGGCGGCCTGTTCATCGTGCCGACCTTCGCGGCGGTGCAGGCCTGGGCCGGCGCCGACCGGCGCGCGCGCGTGGTGGCCGCGGTCAACGTGCTCAACGCCGCCTGCATGGTCGCCGGCACGATCGTTACCGCCATCCTGCTCAAGGTCGGCCTGACCACGCCGCACGTGTTCATGTTGCTCGGCGCCGGCAGCCTCGTGGTCGCGGTGGTGATCGGCCGCACCATGCCGGCAAGCGCGCTCAGCGACGCCTTGTCGATCCTCTACCGCGCGCTGTTCCGCATCCAGGTCGTCGGCCTCGACAACCTGCACAAGGCCGGGCCCAACGTCATCATCGCGCTCAACCACGTGAGCTTCCTCGATGCCGGGCTCGCGATGTCGCTGCGCAGCCGCAAACCGATCTTCGCGATCGACGTCAACATCGCGAAGCTGTGGTGGGTGCGGCCGTTCCTGCGGCTCACGCGCGCGCTGCCGCTCGATCCGATGAAGCCGATGGCGACCCGCACCCTGATCAACGCGGTGAAGGCCGGTGACGCGCTGATCATCTTCCCGGAGGGCCGCATCACCGTCACCGGCAGCCTGATGAAGGTCTACGACGGCGCCGCCATGATCGCCGACAAGTCCGACGCCGAGATCGTGCCGGTGCGCATCGAGGGTCTCGAGCAGACGCCGTTCAGCCGGCTGAAGAAGAGCCAGGTGCGGCGCAAGTGGTTCCCGAAGGTGAAGGTCACCGTGCTCGAGCCGGTGAAGCTCACCGTCGATCCCGCGCTCAAGGGCCGCTACCGCCGGCAGGCCGCGGGCGCTGCCCTCTATGGGATCATGTCCGATCTCGTGTTCCGCACCACCTCCACCGATCGCACGGTGATCGAAGCAGTGATCGAGGCGGCCCACCATCACGGCACGAATCGCGTGGCGGTCGAGGATCCGCTCTCCGGCGCGCTCACCTACAAGCGTTTGCTGACCGGCGCTGCCGTCCTCGGCGCCAAGCTGATGCCGCTGGCAGGCGAGGGCCGCCCGGTCGGGGTCATGCTGCCGACCGCCAACGGCGCGGCAGTCACCGTGCTGGCGCTGATGTCGGCCGGCCGCGTGCCGGGCATGATTAATTTCACCTCGGGCGCGACCAACATCCTCGCCGCCTGCAAGGCCGCCGAGATCGACACCCTCGTCACCTCGCGCGCCTTCGTCGAGAAGGCGCGGCTCGACAATCTCGTCGCCACGCTCGCAGGCAAGCTCTCGATCGTCTATCTGGAGGATATCCGCGCCGACATCACGGCGCTCGACAAGGTCCGCGGGCTGCTTCGCCGCAACAAGCCGCTGGTCAAGCGCAAGGGCGACGACTGGGCCGCGATCCTGTTCACCTCCGGCTCCGAAGGCGTGCCGAAGGGCGTCGTGCTCTCCCATCGCAACATGCTGACCAACGCCGCGCAGGCCGCCGCGCGCATCGACTTCGGGCGCGAGGACAAGGTCTTCAACGTGCTGCCGGTGTTCCACTCGTTCGGGCTCACCATCGGCGTGGTGCTGCCGCTCGTGTCCGGCGTGCGCGTCTACCTTTATCCCTCGCCGCTGCACTACCGCACGGTCTCGGAGCTCATCTATGGCGTGAACGCCACCATCATGTTCGGCACCGACACGTTCCTCGCCGGCTATGCGCGCGTCGCCCACCCCTACGATTTCCGCTCGCTGCGCTACATCCTCTCCGGTGCCGAGCCGGTGAAGGAATCGACGCGCAAGACCTATATGGAGAAATTCGGGCTGCGCATCCTCGAAGGTTACGGCGTCACTGAGACCGCGCCGGCGCTCGCGCTCAACACGCCGATGTTCAACCGGTTCGGCACCGTCGGCCGCATCCTGCCGGGCATGGAAGCGCGGCTGGAGAAAGTAGATGGCGTCGAGGAGGGCGGGCGGCTGCTGGTGCGCGGCCCGAACGTGATGCTCGGCTATCTGCGCGCTGACAAGCCTGGCGTGCTTGAGCCGCCGCCCGACGGCTGGCACGACACCGGCGACATCGTCACCATCGACCCGCAGGGTTTCGTCGCCATCAAGGGCCGCGCCAAGCGCTTCGCCAAGGTCGGCGGCGAGATGATCTCGCTCGCCGCGGTCGAGATGCTGGCTGCCGAGCTGTGGCCGAATTCACCGTCGGCGGTGGCCGCGGTGCCCGACCCGCGCAAGGGCGAGCGGCTGATCCTGCTGACGCAGCAGAAGGACGCCACCCGCTACGCGTTCCAGGCCTTCGCGCGCGAGCGCGGCGCCTCCGAATTGATGATGCCGTCGGAGATCGTCATCCTCGAGAAGATGCCGCTGCTCGGCTCCGGCAAGCCCGATCTCATGACGCTCGCCAAGATCGTGCAGGAGCACCTTGCCGCGAAGCCGGAAGCGCCCGCCCGCGCGCACGGGTGAGGTCGGGGCGGCCGGAAGGGGCGGCGCCGGACCTGCGCCTACTGTAGCTTCTGGATGCCGGCCTGGGCGATGATGTCGCGGAACATCGGCACTTCCTTCGCGACCCGCGCCATATGCCCCTTGCCGTCCTTCGCCTGCACCTCGAAGCCGGCCGTGAGCAGTCGCTGCCGCATGTCGGGCTTGGCCAGGATCGCCAGCGCTTCCTTCTCCAGCCGGCTGACGATCTCCGGCGGCGTCTTCGCCGGCGCGAGCAACGCGGTGTAGGTCTCGAACACGAAATCCTTGTAGCCCGCCTCCAGCATGGTCGGGATTTCCGGCAGGTCGTGCCAGCGGGTGGCGCTGGTCACCGCCAGGCCCCTGAGCGCGCCGGACTTGATATGGGGATGCGCGGGCGGCAGCGTCCCGGAGGAAAGCTGCACGGTGTTGCTGAGCACCGCCTTGAGTGCGTCGCCGCCGCCGGCGAACACGACGCTCGCCATCCTCTGCAGCCCTTCGCGCAGCTTGAGCACCTCGACCTGGAGCTGCGGCGTGGTGCCGATCGGCGGGGTCGAGACGTTGAACTTGTCGGGATTGGCCTTCGCCAGCGCGACGAACTCCTTCATGGTCTTGGCCGGCAGGTCGGCCTTGACCACGAACACGTGCGGCGTGGTGGCGAGCTCGCAGATCGCCGCGAAGTCCTTGAACGGATCGTAGGGCAGCTTCTCGTACAGCCCGGGATTGACCGCAAACGCGCTCGTGGTCAGCAGCAGCGTGTAGCCGTCGGGCTCCGAGCGCGCCGCCAGCCCCATGCCGATGTTTCCGCCGGCGCCGCCCTTGTTCTCCACGATGAAATTTCCGCCGGTCGTCTCCGTCAGCGCCGCCGCCATGATGCGGGCGATGATGTCGGACGGCCCGCCCGGCGTGTTGGCGACGATGATCCGCACCGGCCGGTCGGGATAGGCCGCGAACGCGGGCGTGACGCGCAGGACCGCGGGCGCAAAGATGCCGGCGGCGAGGGCGCCGGCGGCCTTGATGATGCTGCGCCGCGACGGCGTACGCGCGTGGGATTTGGTCATGGTGCTCCTCCCGGCGGGATCGTGTTGGGGCGATGCTAGGAAGTTGCGGGCCGGGCGGCAATGGCTAGGCTGCGTCCCATGACCGCGGCACGCACCGGCACCTATCCGCTCGAACGCCGCGTCGGCGAGATCGAGCGTCTTGCCGTGCAGGCCGCGGCGATGGCGCCCGATTGCGCGGCCATGCTGGAGCGCATCGGCGTCGCGCCCGGCTGGGCCTGTCTCGATCTCGGCTGCGGGCCCGGCGGCATCACCGCGCTGATGAGCGAGCGCGTCGGCAGATCCGGGCGCGTCGTCGGGCTCGACGCCGATCCGGTCTTTGTCGCGCACGCGCGCAAGAGCGCGCCGGCGAATGTCGAGTTCATGCTCGGCGACGCCTATCGCACCGAGCTTGCGGACCACAGCTTCGATCTCGTCCATATCCGGTTCGTGGCCAGCACCGCGGGCCGGCCCGAGGCGCTGTTCCGCGAAGCCATGCGCGTGGCGCGGCCGGGCCGCATCGTTGCCCTGCAGGAGCCGGACATGACGACGCTCGAGTGCTATCCGCCGCATCCGGCCTGGGCGTCGCTGAAAGCGGCGCTGATTGGCGCGTTCGCGAGCGCCGGCGCCGACATCAATCTCGGCCGCCGGCTGTTCGCGCTTGCCCGCCAGGCGGGCCTTGAGGACGTGCAATACCGTCCGTTCGTGCTCGGCGTGCGCGCCGGCGACCCGATGACCGATTACCTGCCCGCGACGGTCGAGTCTTTGCGGCGGACGATCGTCGAGCGCGGCTTGCTGGCCGAGCGCGAGCTCGACGCCGCGCTCAAGGAGTGCCGCGCGCACCTGCGCAAGCCGGATACCGCGTTCACGATGTACGCGGTGGCGCAGGTATGGGGGAAGGCGCCGCGGCGATAGCGGCGCGCGGACTTCAGGGCGCGCGGCGGACCACGCCGTCCTTGATGAACACCCGCAGCGGCGTCGTTCCGGTCGCGCTGCCGTCGCGCGCCCGCCATTTGCCGTCGACGCACAGCACGCCGCCGTGGAACGGGACCGCGTCGAACTCGACGGTGTTGTAGTAGACCGCGCCGCCCGGCTCGGTGGCGGTGAAATCGGTGACGCATTTGTTGCCGACGACGACGGGGCGATATTCGCCGATCATGATGCCGCCGCCGCCGGTGCTCTCGAAGGTGGTGGGAAGGATCGGCCAGCGCTCGTAGTCCTCCTGCGCCGAAGCGCCCGGAATTGCGACGGCGGCGAGCGCGGCGGCTGCGGCGAGCGCGGCGCGGATGCGGTTCGAAAAAAGCATGGCGTTCTCCCATGACACGCAACGCCCCGGGTGGAGCGTTGTCGCAGCTACGCGGCGCCGCGGAGAACGGCTTCTGGCCGCAGGTTCACGAATCGGTGAAGGCTATTTCTTCAGCAAAGCCGGCAGCGGCGGCGCGCCGCCGTCCGGGATGCCGACCCGCCCCGCGATCAGCACCGACGAGACCATCACGTAGAAGCCGGCAACCGCAATCAGGTCGATCGTGGGCTGCTCGCCCAGCATGGTCTTGGCCCGCTCGAACGTGGCGTCGGTCAGGTTGCGGTCGCGCAGCAGCTCGATGCAGACGTCGTAGACGACCTCTTCGTCGGGCTTCATGGACGTCGGCCGCCGGCCGTCCCGGATGTCGTCGGCGACCGCCTGCGAGAGGCCGGCCCGCAGCGCGATCGGATAATGCGCCCACCATTCGTACTGCGCGTCCCACAGCCGCGCCTCGATCAGGATCGCAAGCTCGTTGAGCCGATGCGGCAGCGACGTCTCGAAACGCAGATAATCGGTCATGCCGAGATAGCGCTCGGCCAGCACCGGACTGCGAAGGAGGATGCTGTAGGGCCCGCCCAGGCCGGCGCTCGACACCTTCATGATCCGCTCGGCCAGGCGCTTCTGCGCGTCGTTCAGCTTGTCCATGCTGAGCTGCGAGAATCGCGGCCCTCCATCCGCTGCAGGGCGCGCATCGCTTTTCGACGGTGTCATTGCGGCGTTTCTCCGAATTGTCGGGGTTGGGGCGGGGCGGGCGGCGGCGTGTGGCCGATGCAACATATCACCGGGCCGAAATGGGCGTCACCGCCGTTGTCGGAGATCGTTTCCGGTTTTCCCGCAATCGCCGACTGGTCTCCCGCGATCGGTTGCGTGTACCTTGCGGCGATGGGTGGAGCGGACGGCAGCCGCGCCAGGCGGCAGCGCATCGGTGCGATGGCGATCATCGCCACCGGGGCGTTCTTCATGTGGCGCGGCATCGCGACTCTGCCGCTCGGGACGATCGACAATCCCGGGCCGGCGGCGATGCCGCTGCTGCTGGCCGGGCTGCTCATCCTGTTTGCGCTGTGGGGCCTCAACGCGGACAGATCCGGCTTGATCGAGTCAGGCGAGGGGGAGGCCGACGCGGAGCCCGGTGCCGGCATTCATGCCGTTCTGATCGTCGCGGCCATTGTTGTCGCGGCCGCCGCGTTCAGCCATCTCGGCTACCGGCTGACCATCCTGGGCTTGCTGCTGTTCTTCCTCGGCGTGGTCGAGCGCAAGCCGATCGTCACCGTGCTGCTGGTGAGCTTCGCGCTGTCGTTCGGCAGCCATGCGCTGTTCGTTCACGTTCTGAGAATTCCGCTGCCAAGCGGGCCGCTGGGACTCTGACGGTATCGACATGGCGGAGTCGTTGCAGAACCTCCTGCTCGGCTTTCAGGTGGTGCTGGCGCCCTCCGTGCTGGCCTATGCGATCCTCGGCTGCGTCATCGGCACGATTGTCGGCGTGCTGCCGGGGCTCGGGCCGCTCGCCGGCATCAGCATCCTGCTGCCGATCAGCTTCGGCTTGCCACCCACGACCGCGATCGTGCTGCTCGCCGGCATCTATTACGGCGCCATGTATGGCGGCTCGACCACGTCGATCCTCGTGCGCATCCCCGGCGAGGCGGCGTCGGTCGTGACCTGCATCGACGGCTACGAGATGACGCGCCAGGGCCGTGCCGGGCCGGCGCTGGCAATCGCGGCGATCGGGTCGTTCGTCGCCGGCACCGCGAGCGTGGTAGCGCTGATGCTGCTGGCCCCGCCGCTCGCCAGGCTTGCGCTCGCCTTCGGGCCGCCGGAATACCTGGCGCTGCTGCTGATGGGCCTGCTGGTGCTGTCCTACATCAGCAGCGGGCCGATGCCGAAGACGCTGACGATGGCGGCGCTCGGCCTGCTGCTCGGGATGATCGGAATCGACCCGATGAGCGGCTACAACCGCTTTTCCGGCGGCATCCCCGAGCTCGCCGACGGCCTCGGAGTCCTGCCGCTTGCGGTTGGCCTGTTCGGAGTGTCGGAGATCATGCTGGCCTGTCGCAGCAGGGTATTGCACCCGACCAGCCGGCCTCGTTTCGTCGAGTTGATTCCGTCGCGTGAGGAGGCGCGGGCTTCGGTCGGCCCGATCTGGCGCGGCACCGTGATCGGCTTCCTGATCGGGATCATCCCGGGCTCGGCGCACATCCTGTCGTCGTTCGTGTCCTATGCCGTCGAGCGGCGGCTCTCGCGCCATCCGGAGCGCTTCGGCAAGGGCGCGGTGGAAGGCGTCGCCGGGCCCGAGTCGGCGAACAACGCCGCCGCGTCCGGCGCCTTCGTCCCGATGCTGGCGCTCGGCGTGCCGCTCGGCCCGGTACAGGCAATCCTGATCGCGGTCCTGATCGTGCACGGCATTGCCCCCGGGCCGCTGCTGATCACGCAGCAGCCGCAGCTGTTCTGGGGCTTCATCGCCAGCATGTATGTCGGCAATCTGGTGCTGCTGGTGCTCAACCTGCCGCTGGTCGGCCTGTTCGTGTGGTTCCTGCGCCTGCCGTACTCATACCTCTATCCGATCATCCTGATCTGCTGCATCGTGGGCGTGTACACCGTGAGCTCCAGCATGGTCGACGTCCTGATCATGGCGGCGGCCGGCGCGGTCGGCTATGTGCTGCGGCGGCTCGAGTACGATGTGGCGCCGATCGTGCTCGGCTTCATTCTGGCGCCGATGCTGGAAATGGCGTTCCGGCAGTCACTGGCGATGTCGGGAGGGGATTACGCCATCTTCCTGGAGCGGCCGATCGCGGTGGCGCTGTTCGCGATCGGGGCGATCGTGCTGCTGCTCGGCGTCGTGCCTTCGCTGCTGCGCAAGCGGGCGGGCCTGAAGGAAGCGGCTGAATAGCTGAATAAATGACTGCGGGTCCTGGCAAGGGAAGGAAAACGGCAATGCGAGCGTTCATTTCGGGTCTGCTGGTCGTGACATGCCTGACCGGCGGCACGGCGCTGGCGCAGGAGAAATTCCCGAACCGGCCGGTCACTATCCTGCTCGGCTATCCGCCGGGAGGTTCGACCGACACGACCGCGCGGGCGCTGGCACCGGTGCTCGAGCGCATCATCGGCCAGCCGGTGGTGATCCAGAATCGCCCGGGCGCGGCCGCGCTCATCGGCACGCAGGCGGTCGCCAATGCCGCGCCCGACGGCTACACGATCACGGTCGCGACCACCCAGCTCTCGCTGCTGCCCGCCGTCGATCAGGTATTCGGGCGGCCGCCGAGCTTCACCCGCGATCAATTCGCGCCCATCGCGCTGGTCTCCGCCGACCCGTCAGTGCTGTTCATCAACGCGAGCCAGCCCTGGCAAACGATGCAGGAGCTGATCGACGAGGCCAGGAAGCGCCCGGGGCAGATCGTCTACGCGTCCGGCGGTCTTTACGGCACAACGCATCTCGCGATCGAGATCGTTCTGAAGGCCACCGGTACGAAGATGCGCCACCTGCCCACTGCCGGCGGCGGGCCGGCGCTGACGGCCGTGCTCGGCAACCACGCCGCGCTGCTTGCCGCCCATCCCGCGGTCGGCGGCCCGCAGGCGCGCGCCAGAGCGCTGCGGCCGATCGGAACCATGGGCAGCAAGCGCGTCGAGAGTTTTCCCGATGTCCCGACCTTGAAGGAGCTGGGCTACGAAGCCGAGTACTATCAATGGAACGGGCTCTTCACCCAGGCCAAGGTGCCGGAGCCGATCATCACGTTCTGGCGTGAAGCGGTGGCCAGGGCGGTGAAGGATCCGGAATTCCTCCAGGCCATGGCGCGCGTCGGCAGCGGCACCGAATACAAGGATCGCGACGAGTTCCGCGCCTGGTGGGATGCCGACAGCCGGAAGACGGAGGAAACAGTGCGCGCCATCGGCAGGGTCCAGTAGGGCGGTCATGGCAGGCAAAGAGCTGGGACTGGCGATCATCGGATCGGGCCGCATCGGCACGCTGCGGGCGCGGCTGGCGGCCGGGCATCCGGCCGTGCGCACCATTGCGGTGTCCGACCGGGATCCCGCCAAGGCGCGCGACTTGGCGCAGAAAGTCGGGGCACAGCACCATTCCGGCGACAACGAAGAGGTGATCGCCCGGCCGGAGGTCAATGCGGTCATTGTCTCGACCAGCGAAGGCGAGCATGTCGCACCGATTCTCGCGGCGATCGAGCTTGGCAAGCCGGTGCTGGTCGAGAAGCCGATCGCGCTGACGCTCGCGGAAGCCGATGCGGTCCTGCACGCCATCGACCGGCGCGGCGCCGACGTCCACGTCGGCTATAGCCGGCGCTACAAGGAGCGCTATCTGATCGCCAAGGAGCAGATCGTTCAGGGCCGGCTCGGGACATTGGTCGGTGGCGCTGCCCGCGTCTTCAATTCCCGCTCGCAGGCTCTGGCGATGCTGAAGCGCGATCCGCACGCGACGCCGGTGGTCGACGCGCTGACCTATTACGTCGACCTGATGAACTGGCTGCTCGACGGCAAGCGGCTGGCCGAGGTCTATGCGCGCGGCCAGACCGGCATATTGAAGGACGCCGGATACGACGTGACCGACGTCAGCTACGCGGTCCTGACTTACGACGACGGTACCATCGTCAATCTCGGCATCAGCTACGCGCTGCCCGAGAAATATCCCTCGCTCGGCCATGCGGCACGCGTCGAGGTGCTCGGCACCGGGGGCGTGATGATCCTGGATGACGATCACACCGACCAGCTGATGTACAGCGAGAAGGGCGTGCCGCACGTCTATCTGCCGGACCATACCGTCAACATGGTATTCCTTCAGAGCGGCACGCCGGGCGACTGGGCGCTGGGGGAATTCTGGGGACCGATCGCCAACGAGACCCGCGCTTGGCTCGATCACCTAGCCATCGGCAAGCCCTGCGCGCTGGCGACACCGCAACAGGCGCGCGCCACGCTGGAAGCGACGTTGGCGATCGAATATTCGATGGCGACCGGAAATTCGGTAACGCTTCCGCTCGCGGAGAAGAACTTCTTTGCCGAGCGGGGAGCAAGCCGCGATCGCGGCAGCCGGTGATGCCGAGCGCCATCGGCGGGCGCGCCCTGCCGCACTTTCATCCAGATGCGCGCCGGCGGGCGGCGCGGTTCTCGCATCATGCGGGCTAGGAGCTCGCGTCCTGCCGCGTTTTCATCCAGATGAAGGTGCCGGGGCCGCACTTGAGCCACGCCTTCGTGTAGCCGAGGATCTTCATCGCCTCCTCCTCGAGCTTGCGCGCCGTCGTCTCATTGCCGGCCGCCAGCAGCGTCGTGATCCTTGCCCGCAGAGTCTTGACCTTGGCGAGCTCCATTTCCGGGAGCTTGGCCTCGGGCAGCGCTTCGTCGAGGACG